>Ga0068872_10002603_pt1 | contig 14122 bp, 7 predicted proteins | sample NOAtaG_7_FD_66441 | JGI IMG/M metagenome (GOLD analysis project Ga0068872, IMG submission 66441) | Freshwater lake microbial communities from Lake Erie, under a cyanobacterial bloom - NOAA_Erie_Diel1S_2200h metaG | ecosystem: Environmental > Aquatic > Freshwater > Lake | place: USA: Ohio, Lake...
ACGTTGGCGCGGAACATCTCCTCGAAGTCGCGCGGGTCGGGCGCGCCGGCGAGGTGCACGAGCGCGTCGATGCCCTCGACCGCGCGCGCCAGCGCGGCGCGGTCGCGCAGGTCTGCGACGACCGCTTCCTCGCCGTCGCGCAGCCCCTCGATCGGCCGGCGGTCGAGCAGGCGCAGCGCCTTGTAGCGCCCCGCGAGCCCCGCGCGCAGCGTCGCGCCGATCTTGCCCGCGGCGCCCGTCACGAGCACCCGGTTCCAGTTCATGTCGTCCATGAAGCCCCTCGTCGCCCCTGCGATGGATCTCGCGAGCGTATAGCGCCCGCCCTGCCGATGTCAGCCACGCGAGCCTCCGACGTCGTGCCCGCCCCCGAAGTTTCCCATACCGCTCCGATCAAATTGACACATAATCAACCAATGGTCAGGGGGAGCGGATCCGACATGGGCGCCACGGGCAAGACCGGCTTGAAGAAGCGGACGCCCAAGCGCGCCACCGCGAAGCCTTCGCGCGGCCAGCGCGCGCGGCCGCAGGCGCCGCATCACGGCGCGAACTGGCACGACCATCTCGTCATGCTCCTGCATGCGGGTGCCGAGATCGAGCACGCGCTCATGGTCGAGTACCTCTACGCCGCCTACTCGCTCGGCGGCGAGCAGGTGCCGGAGAAGCATCGCCCGATGGTCCAGCGCTGGCGCGACAGCCTGCTCGCCGCGGCGCGCGAGGAGATGGGCCATTTCCTCGGGGTGCAGAACCTGCTGCGCCTGGTCGGCGGCCCGCTCAGCTTCGCGCGGCGCAACCCGCCCTGGGATTCGCCCTATTTCCCCTTTCCCTTCAGGCTGGAGCCACTGAGCCTCCAGTCTATGGCCTGCTACGTCTACGCGGAGATGCCGGACAGGAAGGCGCTGCGCGCGACGTCCGGACGGCGCAAGCCCGCGCGGTTCCGGAAATTCCTCGCGGGCGAGCTCGAGCGCATCGAGCGGATCGTGCACAGGCGCGCGGGCGACGACGCGCATCGCGTCGGCGAGCTCTATGCCGAGATCATCGAGCTCGTCTCCGATCCCGAGCGCATCCCGGATTCGGTCTTCAACCAGGACAGCTACGCCACCCAGGCCTCGTGGGACGAATGGGGCCGCGGCTACCGGCCGGACCCGGCGCAGCTCACCGCCACGGGCAACCGCGCCGAGGACGAGGCGGGGGAGCCCGCGGGCCCTCCGTCCACCCGCCGCGCGCATGTCCTCGTGCCGCGGATGGCGACGCGCGCCCAGGCGATCGAGGCGCTGCACGAGATCAGCGGCCAGGGCGAGGCCATGCACCTGCGGCGCCACGACACCGGCGAGCCCTCGCATTTCGAGCGCTTCCTCGAGATCTACCAGGAACTCGAGAAGGTGAAGGGCTGGAAGCCGGCCCGCGACATCCCGGTCAACCCCGTCGTGCCGCTGCCCGGCACGCGTGGCGCGCGCCGCGGCACGACGCCGCTCGCAAGCCAGCAGGCACGCGACTGGGGCACGCTCTTCAACCTGCGCTACCGCATGCTGCTCGCCTATCTCGCGCATGCGCTGCGCCTGCCGCCGGCCGGTGGCGCGCGCCCCGCGCTGCGCTCCATGGTGATGCACAAGGTCTTCGGCGAGATGTACGCGCTGAAGTCGATCGCGGCGATCCTCGTGCGCACGCCCATGCACGACACGACGAGGCCGGCCGGCCGCGGGCGCAAGCCCGCCTTCGCGGGGCCGCCCTTCGAGACGCCCTACACCGTCGCGCTCCCGGACGCCGGGCGCGACGCGTGGATCCTGCACCGGGACCTGCTGCGCGCCGCGGGGGAACTCTGCGCGAAGCTGCGCACGGATGGCGACGACGCCGACGCCCGGCGCTACGCGGCGGTGCTCGCCGACATCGACAGGCAGTCGCTGGCCTGGGTCGACCAGATCATCGCCGCAAGCAAGGGGCCGCAGCCATGAAGATCACCGAACTGCGCATCCTCCCGCCCTTCGCGATCGGCAGGCTCGGCTCGGCGCCGCAGCCGGTCGACAATTACGTGCTGGAGGACGACCCGGAGCGCCCGCTCGGCCATCGGCGCATCGTCGGCGCCCCGACCCTGCGCATCGACGAGGCGAGCGGCGAGATCGCCGGCGAGGACACGCCCGCGACGATCACCTTCAGGGACGGGGATGGCCGCATCCGGCCGGTCGCGCCCTTCCTCGAGGCCTTCGCCGTCACCTCCGACGGCCAGCTGCGCCCGCTGACCCGGGACCTGCTCGCCAAGGCGGGGCTCGGCGACGCGAAGGTCGCGTGGCGCGTGCGCGTCGCCAACCGCAAGGTCTTCCGCCGCACCGGCAAGAAGCGCGACATCGTCGAGGCCGACACGGGCTGGTTCGGCGGGCATGGCGTGCACGAGCTGCGCGGCCACTGCGCGAACTTCGTGTCGAGGGACAGCTTCATCGCCTTCGGCACCGCGCGCTTCGTCAAGCCGAGCACGGACCATCCCGGGATCAGGCTCCGCTTCACGCCCGCGAAGGGGCTCATCTACGGGCCGAAGCTCGACGAGCCCGACCCCGTGATCCCCGAGGAGCGCGCGATCTACGCCGGCGACAGGGGCTGGGTCGGCTTCGGCGGGGAGGACAACCCGGCGAGGAACGAGACCGTCCCGCCGTCGCTCTACGCGATCGACCCTCCGGCGCCGCCCTGGCTCTACGACAACGTGGCCGTGAGTCGCGGCTACCTCGACGACGCCTGCGACGGCTTCGTCGACGTCAGGGTCGAACTGCCCGGCGGCGGCGAGATGGTGGCCTCGGCCCGCATCTGCGCCGCGCCGCCCATGGTGGTGCCGGACTCGCTCTTTGTGCGCAACCTTGCCGACGACCTCGAGCAGGCGATCCACGGCCCCTCCGTTTCGCCTGGCGAGCCGATCGAGGCGACCCGCGCGCGCGCCATCGACATCCTGCGCCGTGCCTACGAGACCGTGCGCTTCATGAACGTCGCGGTGATGAACGGCAACGACTTCGAGGGACGGCCCGCGCTGTCGCTCGATTCCATGCCCGAGGAGGAGGCGGCGGACACCGAGCGCGCCATCCGCCCCGTGATGGCGCCGGAGAGCGTCGACACGCTCGCGATCCTCGCGCTCCACGAGCAGGTCTATGCCGCGCTGGTCGGCGGCGCGGCGCCCTGGTTCGCGGACCTGCTGCGCCGGCCCGAGGAAGTCGCCGACTTCACGGATCGCGGCCGGCGCAAGATGCCGGCGCTGATGTGCGGCGCCGACAACGGCTACCTCGCCCTCACCCATCGCCAGATCGACACGATACGCCGCGCCGCCGCCGGCGTCGGCTTCCAGCCGGCCTCCGCCGAGGCCATGCCCGCGACCCCGCAGGGCGCGGGCCTGGTGCCGCGCAACCGCTCGGCCCAGCTCCACTACGAGGCGAAGGGCAACCCCGTGAGCTCGCGGCCGGTCACCTCGGTCGCGAATTGCTGCCCCGGGCTCGAGGTGGATTTCCGCGCCGTCTGGCGCCGGATGCTCGAGGGCATCGTCCTGCGCGAGCACGACAACCTCGTCGTCGACGTCGACCCGGGGCTTCGCGACGCGGCGAAGCGCGGGCTCGTCGGCCATCGCCTCATGCGCATCCGCCTGCCCGGCGGCGGCGCGCCGATCCTCACCACGACGCCGGTGCTCGGCCCCGCCTCCTCCGATCCGGGGGGACGGATCGTCATGACGACGGACGAGAACCCGCACGGGCTCGCCGCCGTCGAGTGGTCGAACGCGATGGCGCGCATGCTCGCCACGCACCAGGGCAAGGAAGTGCTCTGCGACTTCTCGGTCGACAGGTCGGAGGCGCTCGAGGCCGCCGACGACGAGGCGGGCAACTTCGCCACGCACCGGTTCCGCGTGCGCCATTTCTTCGAGTCGGACAGCGCGCTCATCTCGCAGGCGCTCGCCGACGCGGGCGAGCTCACCCAGGGCCTCTGCTCGCCCTGGCAGAACGACTACCGCGAGTGCTCCTGCTACTACTGGGCCTCGGCGCGGCCCGACTACGTGAACGTCGAGGAAGCGGGCGGCGGGCTGAGCACCGGCGACAACTGGTTCCAGAAGAAGCGCACGGGCCGCTACGTCCCGGACGACTACGCGGACACGCGCCTGGTGCTCTACGACGACCTCTTCGCCGACTGGGAGAAGTGGCTGCGCTTCCAGGTCGCGGGCCGCGACGCCCCGGGCGAGGGAGGCGACGCGACGTGAGCCTCGCCGAAGCCCGGCGCTGCATGGACGCCGGCGCGCCGCGCGTGCCGCAGGCCCATCTCGTCGACACGGGGACCGGACGGCACCTCCTCGTCGCCGATGGCAGCCGGCTCTTCGACGCGGAGGATGGCCTGCACGACGCCTTCGCCGCGGCGATGCGCGACGGCGACGCGGGGCGCATGGGCGAGCTGCTGCGCGCGGCGGGGATCGACGGCGCGCCGATGATCGACGACACGCCGCTGTCCCCTCCGCCGGTGCGCGCGCTGTCGCTCGCCGTGGCGCAGAAGTGCAACCTCGGCTGCACCTACTGCTACGCGCAGCAGGGCGAGTTCGGCGGCCCGGCGCGCAACATGGACATCGAGGTCGCGCGGCGCTCCGTCGACCTGCTGCTCGCCGAGGCGGCGCCCGGCGAGCGCTACAACCTCGCCTTCCTCGGCGGCGAGCCGCTGGCGAACCGCGCGGTGCTGCGCGCGGCGACCGAGCACGCGGCGGCGCTGGCGGCGCGCAGGGGCGCGCGGCTCACCTTCTCGATCACGACCAACGGCACGCTGGTCGACGACGGCGACGCCGCCTTCCTCGAGGAGCATGGCTTCGCCGTCACGGTCAGCCTCGACGGCACGCGCGAGGTCCACGACGCGCTGCGCCCGTTCCGCGGGGGCCGCGGCAGCTTCGACGCGACCATGCGGCGCGTGCGCCCGCTGCTGGCCCGCCAGCGCCGCATGCAGGTCTCGGCGCGCGTCACGGTGACGCCGCGCAACCTCGCGCTGCGCGAGACCCTCGACGCCTTCCTCGGCGAGGGGTTCCACTCCGTCGGCTTCTCGCCGATGCTCGCCTCGCCCACGGGCCGGGACGAGATGCAGGCGGGCGACCTCGAGGCCATGCTCGGCGAGATGATCGACTGCGGCGGCGAATACGAGCGGCGCACCCTGGCGGGCGAGCGCTACGCCTTCGCGAACATGGCCAACGCGATGCGCGAGATCGCGCGCGGCACCCACCGGCCCTATCCCTGCGGCGCCGGCGCCGGCTATCTCGGCGTCTCGGCGGAGGGCGCGCTCTCGGCCTGCCACCGCTTCGTCGGCGACGAGGACGGCGCGATGGGCGACCTCGCGGCGGGCATCGACGACGCGCGGCGCGCGCGCTGGCTCGCCGAGCGCCATGTCCACGTGCAGGAGCCCTGCTCCGGCTGCTGGGCGCGCTACCTCTGCGGCGGCGGCTGCCACCACGAGGTGATCCACCGCGGCCGCCCCGCCTGCGACTACATCCGCGGCTGGCTCCATTACTGCCTCGAGGCCTATCTGCGCCTGTCCGGCAGGGTCGAGATCCCGGCCTAGGACGCGCGATGGCATCCGTCTGCGTCATCGGCGGCGGTCCGGCAGGCAGCAGCTTCGCCACGCGCATGGCGACGCTCGGCCACGACGTGACGCTGGTCGAGCGCAGCGCCTTCCCGCGCCGCCACCTGGGCGAGTCGCTCACGCCCGGCGTCCTGAAGCTGCTCGAGGCGACGGGCGCGCGCGACGCCGTCGAGGCCGCGGGCTTCCCGCGCGCGCACGCGGTCGAGGTCCGCTGGGACGAGGGCGAGCGCCTGCGCGAGGACCCGCGCGCGGAGGGCATGCTCGTCGACCGCGGCACCTTCGACGCGCTGCTGCTCGCGCGCGCGCGCGACGCCGGCGTGGCCGTCATCCAGCCGGCGACCCTGTCGGCGTGCCGGCGCGAGGCGCGGGGCTGGTCCGTCGAGCTGCGCGGCGCCACCGGCGTGGCCGCGTTCCGCTGCGACTTCCTCGCCGACGCGCGCGGCCGGGCCGGCGGCGCGCGCGGCGCGCGGCGGCGCACCGCGCCACGCACGCTCGCCGTGCACGGGTACTGGCGCGGCGCGCCTCCGGGCATCCGGCCGCGCATCGAGGCCGGCGCGGACGCGTGGTTCTGGCGCGTCCCCCTGCCCGACGGCACCTGCAACATCCTGGCCTTCGTCGACGCAATGGCGTTCCGCGAGGCGGCGCCGGCGGGCCTCGAGGCGCGCTTCGCGGCGCTGCTCGCGCGGTCGCGCCTCATGGAGGGATGGGACGGCGCGCGCGCGGACGGGCCAGTCGCTGCGATCGACGCCACGCCGCATCTCGACGACGACCCGGTCCAGGCGGACGCGATCCGCCTTGGCGACGCCGCGCTCGCGATCGACCCGATCTCGTCGAGCGGCGTGCAGAAGGCGATCCAGGGCGCGCTCGCCGGCGCCGTCGTCGCCAACACGCTGCTGCGCCGCCCAGGCGACGGGGGTGCCGCGATCGCATTCTACCGAGACATGCTGGCCGGCGCCTCGCGGCGGCACGCGCGCTGGACCTCCGGGCACTACGCGTCCGTCGCGCGTGGCGGATTCGATGCGTTCTGGCGGGCGCGCGCCGCCGGTGCCGAGGACGCGGACGAGGCGCCCGGCGCGCAAGGCCGCGCGCTTGCGCCCGCCGAATTCGGCGCGGCGCGCCTCGTGGCCTCCCCGGACCTGCGCATCGTCGAGCAGCCATGCCTCGACGCGGACTTCGTGGTCGCCCGCCGGGCGATCGCGCATCCGGGCCTTGATGGCCCGGTCGCCTATCTCGGCGAGCAGGAGCTCGCGCCGCTGCTCGACGGACTGCCCGCGGGCCTGACGGCCTTCGAGCTCGCGCGCGCGTGGCAGGCGAGGCTGCCGCCGCGCGCCGGCCTCGCCACGGCGGCCTGGATGGTCGAGCGCGGGCTGCTGCTGCGCGAGGACGAGGCGCGAGGCGCGCGCACATGAGCCGCGACGTCGCCGCATGGATGCACGAGAACGGCCTGGGGCAATACGCCCACGCCTTCGTCGAGAACGACGTCGACTGGACCGCGCTCCAGATCCTGGCCGACCCCGACCTGAAGGAACTCGGCCTGTCCTTCGGGCCGCGCAAGCGCCTGCTCGCGCTGCTCGCCGAGGAGAAGCGCAGGCGCAGCCTCTACGCCTCCGACGAACCGGCCGGGGAACGCAGGCAGGTCACGGTCGTGTTCTGCGACATGGTCGGCTTCACCGAGATGACCCAGCGCATCGAGGCGGAGACGATGCAGGGCATCATCTACCGCTACCAGGACATCTGCGCGGCCTGCGTCCAGCGCTACGACGGCCATGTCTACCAGCACCTCGGCGACGGCATCGTGGCCTTCTTCGGCTTCCCCGCGGCGCACGAGGACGCCGCGGAGCGCGCGATCCGCTCCGCGCTCGACATCCTCGCCGCGCTCGCGGCGACCGACCTGCCGGCGGCCGGGCGGCTGCGCGCGCGCGTGGGCATCGCCACGGGCATTCTGGTCGTCACCCCCGACGACAAGAGCATCGTCGGGCGCGCGATGAACCTCGCCGCGCGGCTGCAGACGATCGCGGAGCCGGGGAGCATCGCGGTCAGCGGCACGGTGCGGCGGATCGCGGGCGAGGCCTTCCGCTTCGAGGACATGGGCGAGCACGAGCTCAAGGGCTTCGCGCGGGCGACGCGCGTCTTCGCGGTGCGCGGCACCGTCGAGGCCGCCAGCCGGCTCGAGGCCGCGCGCGGCGCCGTGCTCACCCCGCTGGCCGGCCGCGAGGCCGAGCTGGGGCTGATGCTCGCGCGCTGGCGCGCGGTGGACGCGGACCGCGCCGGCCAGGCGATCGTGCTGGGCGGGGAGGCCGGGATCGGCAAGAGCAGGCTGGTCGAGGCCCTGCGCGCGCGGCTGGCGCCGCTCGGCGTGCAGGCGCTGCGCTTCCAGTGCTCGCCCTTCCACGTGAGCAGCGCGTTCCACCCTCTCATCGCGGGCCTGTCGCGCATGCTGGGCTTCGCGCGCGGGGACACGCCGGAGCAGCGCCTCGACCGCCTCGAGGCGCAGGTGATCCACCTCTACGGCCTGCCGACGCTCTCGGCGCGGCTCATCGCGGCGATGCTGTCGCTGCCGCAGGAGCGACGCCACGGCCCGCTCGACATGCCGGCGCGCCTCGCCAAGCAGGAGACGATGCGCGCGGCGATCGACTTCCTCGCCGCGGCGATGCGCGTCCAGCCCTCGCTGCTCGTCCTCGAGGACCTGCACTGGGCCGATCCCTCGACGCTGGACGCGATCGCGACGCTGATCGGCCGCCTGCGCGAGCTCCCCGTGCTCGCGGTCTTCACCACCAGGCCAGGCTTCCGCTGCGACTGGATCGACGAGCCGGGGGTCACGGCGCTCGGCCTGCCGCGCCTGACGCCGGACGAGAGCGCGGGCATCGTCGCCAGCCTCGCGGGCGGGAAGCCGCTGCCGCCGGGCCTCGCGGCGCGGATCGTGGCGCGCGCCGACGGCGTGCCGCTCTTCGTCGAGGAGATGCTCAATGCGCTGCTCGAGGCGGGCGAGCTGCGCGAGGTCGATGGCCGCTGGGTCGCGCCCTCCGGGACGCCGGACTCCGCGCTGCTGCCGGACACGCTGCGCGACACGCTGATGGCCAGGCTGGACCGCAGCGAGGTCGTCAAGCGCATCGCCCAGGTCGGCTCCGTCATCGGCCGCGAGTTCGCTCACGACGTGCTGGCGGAGCTCGGCCTGATGGAGGAGGACGAGCTGCACGAGGCGCTCGAGGCGCTGGTCGCCTCCGGCCTCGCGCATCGCCGGGGGATCGCGCCCGACGCGACCTATGTCTTCAAGCACGCGCTGGTGCAGGACATCGCCTACGACTCGCTGCTCACCTCGCAGCGCCGCCACCTGCACGGGCGGATCGCCGACGCGCTCGCGCGCGCGCGGCCGGAATCCGCCGCGACCGAGCCGGAGGTGCTGGCGCATCACTGCGAGCGCGCCGGTCGCGCGCGCGAGGCGGTCGACCACTGGCGCGCGGCGGGCGAGCTCGCGCTGCGGCGCTTCGCGCTGTCCGAGGCCGTCTCGCATCTCGGGCGCGGGCTGGCCCTGCTGCCGGAGCTGCCGCCGTCGCGCGAGCGTGACGCGCTCGAGCTCGAGCTGCGAACCCGGCTCGGGCCGGCGATCGTCGCGCGCTCGGGCTGGGGGCATGCCGACGTCGCGGCCGTCCTGGAGCCGGCCTGGACGCTCGCCAGCGCGCTCGGCAGCCGCGACGCCTTCGTGCCCATCCTCCATGCGCTCTGGGTCCACAACCTCAGCATCGACCGGCTCGGGCTGTCGCTCGAATGGGCAGGGCAGTTGCTGCGGGCCGGCGAGGAGACGGGCGACGACAGCCTGTCGATCGTCGGGCATCGCGCCGCCTCGGGCTCGCACTACTGGCTCGGCAACCTCGCCGAGGCGCGGCGCCACGGCGACCGCGTCCACGCGCTCTACGACGGCGAGCGCCATCGCAGGCTCGTGCTGCAGACGAACACCGACCCGCTGACCGGCGAGGGCATCTACCGCGCCCAGTACCTCTGGATGCTCGGCCACCCGGACCAGGCCGTGGCCGCGAGCGACGCCAAGGACGAGCACGCGCGCGCCAACCGCCATCCCTTCGACCACGCCTTCGCCCTCACGCTCGGCGCCCAGGTCTTCGCCTACAGGCGCGAGCCCGCGGAACTCCTGCGCCGCACCGACGAGGCCGAGCGCGTGGGCCGCGCGCATGGCGTGCCCCTGCTGTCCGAGATCCTCGCCGAGATCAGCCGCGGCATCGCCGCGGTGCAGTCCGGCGACCCCGGCCGCGGCGCGGCGCGCATCGACGTCGCGGTCACGCGGCTGATGGCGACGGGGCATCGCGTCTGGGTCTGGTACCTGCGCGCGCTGCAGGCGGAAGGCCTCGCGCTGGCGGGCGACGAGGGCGCGGCGGCGGACCTCATCGACATCTGCGTCGACCGGATCGCGAATGGCGAGCAGCGCTGCCATTTCCCGGAGGTCCTGCGGCTGCGCGGATGGCTGCGCGCGCGCATGGGGATGCCGGTGCCCGCCGAGGCGGACCTCGACGCCGCGATCCAGCTCGCGCGCGCCCAGTCGGCGCTGTCCTGGGAGCTGCGCGCGGCGACGACGCTGCTGCGCCTGCGCGCCGCGCGCGGCGACGCGCGCGAGGCCCGCGAGGCGCTCGCGCGCGTGCTCGGGCGCTTCACCGAGGGCTTCGCCACGCCCGACCTGCGCGAGGCGCGCGCGCTCCTGGACGAGACCGCGCGCGCGGCCGGCTAGCGCTGCGTCGCCTGCCAGTCCGGCGCGACGTGGAAGGGCGCGTCGGAGGGCGGCAGCGGCGGTCGGCCGAGGATCGCGTCGGCGCATTTCTCCGCGAGCATGATCGTCGGCGCGTTGAGGTTGCCGGTGGTGATCGCCGGCATGATCGAGGAATCGACGACGCGCAGCGCCTCGAGGCCGACGACGCGCGCCTGCGGGTCGACGACCGTGGCCGGGTCGGCGGGATCGCCCATGCGGCACGTGCCGCAGGGATGGTAGGCGCTCTCGACGTTGCGCCGCACGAAGGCGTCGATCGCCTCGTCGTCGCGCACCTCGGCGCCGGGCGACAATTCCTCGCCGCGATAGGGCGCGAAGGCCTCCTGCGCGAAGATCTCGCGCGTCAGCCGCACGCAGGCGCGCATCTCCACGACGTCGTCGGGATGCGTCATGTAGTTGAACAGGATCGACGGCCGCTCCGACGGCTCCGCCGAGCGCAGGCGCACGCGGCCGCGCGACTTCGAGCGCATCGGCCCGACATGCGCCTGGAAGCCGTGGCGCCGCGCCTGGCGCGAGCCGTCGTAGGAGATGGCGAGCGACAGGAAATGGTACTGGATGTCCGGGTAGCGCACGCCCGCGCGGCTGCGGATGAAGCCCCCGACCTCGAAGTGGTTGGTGGCTCCCAGCCCGTCCTTCGCCAGCAGCCAGCGCAGCCCGATGCGCAGCTTCGCCAGCGGCCCCAGCGAGGAATAGAGGGTGATGGGCTGGGTGCAGGCGAACTGGAAGTAGAACTCGAGGTGGTCCTGCAGGTTCTCGCCGACGCCGGCGAGCGCATGCACCGGCGCGATGCCGTGGCGCGCCATCTCGGCGGGCCTGCCGACGCCGGACAGCTCGAGCAGCTGCGGCGTATTGACCGGGCCGCCGCAGAGGATGACCTCGCGGCGCGCGCGCACGACATGCTCCGTGCCGCCGCGGCGATAGGCGACGCCGGTCGCGCGCCTGCCGTCGAACAGGACGCGCGCGGCAAGGCAATGGGTCCGCAGCTCGAGGTTCGGGCGACGCAGCGCGGGCCGCAGGTAGGCGTTCGCCGCCGACCAGCGCCGCCCGCGATGCACCGTCATGTCGAGGCGCCCGAATCCCTCCTGGCGGAAGCCGTTCAGGTCCTCGCTCTCGGCATAGCCGGCCTCGCGACCGGCCTCGACGAAGGCCCCGTAGAGCGGGTTCGCGAGCCGCCCGTAGCTCGTGTGGAGCGGGCCGTCGGAGCCGCGCCACGCGTCCCCGCCCGCCGCGCGCGTCTCGGCGCGCCGGAAATAGGGCAGCACGTCGCGATAGGCCCAGCCCGTCGCGCCCAGCTCCGCCCAGCCGTCGAAGTCCAGCGGGTTGCCGCGGACATAGACCATGCCGTTGATCGAGGACGAGCCGCCGATCACCTTGCCGCGGGGGCAGTGCAGGCTGCGGCCGTCGAGCCCGGGCTCGGGCTCGGTGCGATAGCCCCAGTCGTAGCGGGGTGAATTCATCGGGATGGCGAGCGCGCTCGGCATCTGGATGAAGACCGACCTGTCGCTGCCGCCATGCTCGAGCACGAGCACCCTCGAGCGCCCGTCCTCGGACAGGCGGCTGGCGAGGACCGAGCCGGCGGAGCCGGACCCGACCACGACGAAGTCGAATTCCTCTGGGGCGTCGATGCGCGCGGGCATGGACCTCGCCCTAGCCAATGGCGCGCCGTCGCGGCAAGAGGCATTGTTGCGCCCGGATGACGGTTCCGGGTCGCGACCCGCGGGAGAGCGCATGGCACAGGGCGAGGAGAAGGCGACGACATCGCGCGAGGGACGGCGCGGCCGAGAGGCCCGGCGCGCGCAGCGCCTGCAGGCACGCGCCACCTCCGTGCCGTGGATCCAGCGCCGCGTGCCGACGACGGAGATCCTCTCGCCGGAGGCCATCGCGACGATCGAGGCCAACGCCGAGCGCCTGCTGGAGGAGGTCGGCATCGAGTTCCGCGACTATCCCTCCGCGCTCGCCCGCTTCCGCGACGCGGGCTGCGACGTGCAGGGCGTGCGCGTGCGGTTCCCGCGCGGCCTCGCGCGCAAGCTCGCGTCGACGGCGCCACGCGAGTACGTGCAGGTCGCGCGCAACCCGGCGCGCAGCGTCAGGATCGGCGGCGACGGCCTCGTCTTCGCGCCGGTCTACGGCTCGCCCTTCGTCCACGACCTCGATGGCGGGCGGCGCTACGGCACGATCGAGGACTTCCGCAACTTCGTGAAGCTCTCCTACGCGAGCCCGCACATGCACCACTCGGGGGGTACCGTGTGCGAGCCGGTCGACCTTCCGGTCAACAAGCGCCACCTCGAGATGGTCTATGCGCACATGCGCTGGTCCGACAAGCCGTTCATGGGCTCGGTGACGCATCCCGACCGCGCGCGCGACACGATCGAGATGTGCCGGATCCTGTTCGGCCACGACTTCCTCGAGGCGAACACGGTCTGCACCAGCCTCATCAACGCGAACTCGCCGCTGGTCTGGGACTCCGCGATGCTCGGCGCGGCCGAGGCCTACGCGGCGGCGAACCAGGCGACGATCATCACGCCCTTCATCCTCTCCGGCGCGATGAGCCCGGTGACGGTGGCCGGCACGCTCACGCAGGCGCTGGCGGAGATCCTGGCCGGCGTCGCCTTCACGCAGCTCGTGCGGCCGGGCGCGCCGGTGATCTTCGGCACGTTCGTGTCGACGCTGTCGATGCAGTCCGGCGCGCCGACCTTCGGGACGCCCGAGGCCGCGCTCGCCATCTACGGCGCGGGCCAGCTCGCGCGCAGCCTCGGCCTTCCCTTCCGCACCGGCGGCTCGCTCTGCGCCTCGAAGGTGCCGGACGCGCAGGCCGCCTACGAGAGCGCGCAGACACTGCTGCCGACGCTCTTCGCCGGCACCAACTTCGTCCTTCACGCCGCGGGGTGGATGGAGGGCGGCCTCGCCTCGTCCTACGAGAAGTTCGTCATGGACCTCGACCAGCTCGGGATGATGCACGTGCTGGCGGGCGGCATCGACATGTCGGAGAACGCGCAGGCCTTCGAGGCCTTCCGCGAGGTTCCGCCGGGCGGCCACTTCCTGGGCTGCGCGCATACGCAGGCGAACTTCGAGAGCGCCTTCTACCGGTCCTCGGTCGCGGACAACAACTCGGTCGAGCAGTGGGAGGCCGAGGGCGCGCTCGACGCGCCGCGGCGCGCCAATGCGCTCTACAAGCGCATGCTCGCCGAATACGAGGCGCCGCCGATCGACCCGGGCGTCGACGAGGCGCTGCGCGACTTCATCGAGCGCCGCAAGGCCTCGATGCCCGACGCGACGCATTGAGGATCCGGAGGGGGACGGGACGATGAGGACGCATGCGCGGGCGGTGGTGATCGGCGGCGGCGTGGTGGGCGTGTCCGCGCTCTACCACCTCGCGCGCAAGGGCTGGACCGACAGCGTGCTGGTGGAGCGGCGCGAGCTGACCTCCGGCTCGACCTGGCACGCGGCGGGGCTGCTGCCGCTGTTCAACCTCAGCTACTCGGTCGGCCAGATCCACAAGTACTCGGTCGCGCTCTACCGCACGCTCGAGGAGGAGACCGGGCAGGGCGTCGGCTTCCGCCAGGTCTCCAACATCCGCCTCGCGCGGACCAGGGATCGCTGGGACGAGTACATGTTCTACGCCGGCGTCGCGGAGACGATCGGCGTCAAGGTCGAGCTGCTCACGCCCGCGCAGGTCCGGGAGATCTGGCCGCTCTGCGAGGTCGACGGGATCATCGGCGCGATCCGCCATCCCGAGGATGGCTACATCCAGCCCGCGGACCTGACCCAGGCGCTGGCGAAGGG
>Ga0068872_10002606_pt1 | contig 14119 bp, 3 predicted proteins | sample NOAtaG_7_FD_66441 | JGI IMG/M metagenome (GOLD analysis project Ga0068872, IMG submission 66441) | Freshwater lake microbial communities from Lake Erie, under a cyanobacterial bloom - NOAA_Erie_Diel1S_2200h metaG | ecosystem: Environmental > Aquatic > Freshwater > Lake | place: USA: Ohio, Lake...
GGACCTCGCCCAATACGGAGTATTTCGTGGTGGTTGCCGGGGTGCAGGACGATGGTGCGCTTGCACCGGCTGAATGCCCGTTCCAGGTCACCGTGAGCGGGCCGGCTGTGGATGTGGTGAACGTGACCTTCGATGCAGGCCCTGATGTTACCATTGGGGAAGGCGAGAGCACCCAGCTGGCCGCCACCGGTGGTCCGCCCTATGACTGGTCGCCATTGTCTGGGCTCAGTGGCAATGGGATCCCCGACCCTATTGCCGCACCTTCGGCCAGCACCTTGTATTCGGTTTCCACCACGATAGATGGTTGCACCTACACCGATGTGGTGAACGTGTTCGTCATTCGTCGCATTATTCCCCCGAACACGTTCACGCCGAACGAAGATGGGATCAATGACACGTGGGAGATCCCCGGTATCAGTGACTATCCCGGGGCCGAGGTCCTCATTTACGACCGATGGGGACAGAAGGTGTACTCGGGCATTGGCTATCGGGAGCCATGGGATGGCACCAACAATGGGCGAAAGCTTCCGGTAGGAACGTATTACTACCACATCCAGTTGAACCAGCTCGAAGGCCAGGCTCCGCCTTACACGGGTTTTATATCCATTGTCCGATGAGGTGGCCGATACTGTTGCTTCTTGTCGCGGTCGCCATTCCTGGTTCCTCCCAGCAGCTATCGCAGTACACGCAATATGTGTTCAATCAGTTCAGCGTGAACCCGGCCGTGGCGGGAAGCAAGGATTGCATTGATGTGCGCATGGGCTTCCGCCAGCAATGGGTCGGATTCGAAGGGGCACCGACCACTGGATGGGCCAGTCTACATGCTGCCATCAAGCCCAAGAGCAAGGGAACGCTGGGCAACAAGCACGGCGTTGGAGCCTTCATGGAAGCCGACCAGGCAGGCAACTGGGGGTACACGCGAATGCTCCTTGCCTATGCCTATCACATCCAGATGTCGCGCGACTACTTCGTCTCGTTGGGCATGTTCGGTGGCGTGCAGCAGGTCAAGTTCGATGTGGGCAATGTGTACGCCATCGACTTCAATGATCCCGCATTGGACAATCGCGCCAGCGTGGTGGTCTTCCCGGAGGTCACCCCGGGTATTTTCCTGTACAACAAGGTGGCCTGGGGCGGTTTGTCCATTCATCAACTCTTGGGAAATCCGATCCAAGGCATTGGTCAGGACAGCCGGTTGGCCCGACATATCATGCTCAGTGGTGGCTACAGGTATCGTATCGGAAGGGAGATGTCCTTTACCCCAAGCCTGCTCATGAAGTTCGCTGGTGGTGCTCCACTGGCGATGGACCTGAACGGTATGGTGGAATGGAAGCGCACCATCGCCTTGGGAATGGGTTACCGCAATGGCGATGCGCTGGCTTTCCTGATGAAGGTGGCCTTCCTGAAGTATTTCCAGTTGGGATACAGTTACGACGTGACGACATCGAAGCTGCGCGTGGCCAGCAGCAACACCCATGAGGTCATTCTGGGCATCACGCCTTGTGGCCGTGAGGACCTCAGACGGAAGATGATCAACTGCCCTGCATTCGAATAGAACCGTGACCCGAACCATGCGAACCCAAGCCTTGTCCAAATACAGCCTCATCCTGCTCCTGGTGGGATGCACGCTGTCGGCACTGGCACAGACCCGATACTGGACCGGTGGCAGTGGTAGTTGGTCCGATGCTACGCATTGGAGCGCGGTCCCCGGTGGGCAGGGTGGGGCAGGTGTGCCCAATGCCAGCACCGATGTGGTGATCGACGTGCCAGGGTCCGTGACCATCCAGTTGCCCACATATGCGGCCTGTCGTGGTCTGGACATGTCCAACGCCTCGGGTACGCTGCGTGTCGTAGGTGGTGCTCGTTCCCAGTTGACGGTCAGTGGTTCGTTGGCATTGGCCGCCAATGTGGATTGGGCATACAACGGGGAGTTACGGCTAACGGCGGACAGGCAGGGCGTGGAGATCGATCTGCGAGGCATTCCGCTCCGCGGTAATGTCGTGTTCAATGGGACCGGCCCTTGGTCGGTGCTAAGCGACCTGGTGATCAACAACGGGGATGTCGTGCTGGAGAAAGGCACAGTGATCACGAACGGCAACTTGTTGAAGGCCCGTGCCTTGGTAGCGAACGGACGCTCGAACAAGCGATTGCTGGCCGGTCGTTCCGTGGTCATGCTCGAGCGCATGCCGACGGCGGTGCAAGGCGTTGTGGAGCCGGGGGCATCCATCCTGGTGGTGAACGCGGCGCCCGCACAATGGGGCATACCTGCGACCGGGAATGCTGAGAGCGATCGGGATATCAATGTCTGCGGCACCGGTCCTGGCCAGACCCCGTTCATTGTCAACGCCCAGTTGACCACGAACTTCAACGGCTTCGGTGTTCAGTGCAGGGGCCAGTGCAATGCCACGGTCACCGCCACAGTGAGCGGCGGGGTGGGTCCGTTCACATACTCGTGGTTGTTCGGTGGCCCTGCAAGTTCCACATGGACAACGGCATGCGGAGGTCCGCAGATCGTCGTAGTGACGGATGTGGGTCAGGGTATTTCCTGTCCTGCCCAAGTGAACGTCACGGAACCAGCACCCCTTGGGGTCATATTCTTCGGGCAGGGCACACCTCCGACGTGTGCCGATGTCTGCAATGGTTCGCGTACCGCCCTGGCCATCGGTGGTGTGTCACCGCCTAGCTATAGCTGGAACAATGGTGCAGGCACGAACTCCTCGTTCTTCCAATTGTGCGCCGGTACGAATACCCTGCGCATTACCGACCTGAACGGTTGCATTTTCGATACGACCTTCACCTTCAACCTGCTTCCGATCACGCCGAACCTCACCTTTGCGAACACCTCCTGTTTCGGTGACTGCAATGGCACGGCATCGGTAAGCCCCAATGGAGGGACGCCTCCGTTCACCGTAACGTGGAGCCCGGCGCCTGGCGGTGGACAGGGTACGCCGAATGCCACCGGGTTGTGCGCTGGTAATTATAGCGTGCTGATCGCCGATGCCAATGGTTGCGATACCACGCTCAACTTCGCCATTACCCAGCCACCTCCGATCGTTCCGGGGGGCACGTTCACCAACGCAAGCTGTTTCGGCACATGCGATGGTACGGCATCAGTAACTCCCACAGGGGCCACGGGGCCGTTCACCTATCAGTGGAGCCCGGCACCTGGTGGTGGACAGGGCACTACTTCGGTAACGGGTCTGTGTGCAGGGCCTTATACGGTATTGATCACCGATCAGCCATCGGGTTGCGATACGCTGGTCACGTTCAATATTCTATCGCCGCCTGCCATAAACGTCGCCGGCACTGTCACGAACGCCACCTGCGCCAATAGCTGCGATGGGGCCATCACAACGACCATCACCGGTGGGCAGGCCCCCTATGGCATTGTCTGGAGCCCGGCACCACCCATTGGCCAGGGCAGCACAACGGTATCGGGTCTGTGCGCTGGCACATGGCAGATCACGGTGACCGACGCACTGGGATGTGATACGGCGGTGACCTTTACAGTGACCGCACCTCCGCCTTTGGAGGCCACCTTGACCAATATCCCGCCATCATGCAGTGGGCTGTGCGATGGCGAGGCAACGGTGAACGTGAGCGGCGGTGTTGCTCCTTATACCTATGTGTGGACACCCGCTCCCGGTGCGGGGCAAGGCACGGCCACTGCCACCGGTCTCTGCGCGGGTAGTTATGGTGTACTGGTAACCGATGCCAATGGCTGCGATACCACGATCACCTTCGTATTGATCGCACCACCACCCTTGCAGGCCGTTCCAAGCCAGACCAACGTGACCTGCGGTGGTGCCTGCAATGGAACAGCATCCGTGCTTGTTACCGGCGGCACTGCGCCGCTCAGTTACTTGTGGACCCCGGCCCCGGGTTCCGGACAAGGCACGCCGAACGCAGGTGGCCTTTGTGCAGGAACCATATCCGTGTTGATCACGGATGCGAACGGATGTACGTTAAGCGTTCCGTTCACCATCACGGACCCGGCGCCGATCACGATCTCCCTGCAAGTGGTGCCCGCCAGCTGCCTTGGGACCTGTGATGGTTCCGCCGGTGTGATCGTTGGCGGAGGCACCGCTCCATATGGGTACCTCTGGTCTCCCTTGCCAGGTGGTGGTCAGGGCACACCGAACGTGACCGGCTTGTGCCCGCAGGCCTATTCGCTCACCGTGACCGATGCGCTGGGTTGTGATACCACCATCGCGTTCACGGTGCCCGCCCCGCCACCGATCGCGGTGACGCCTGCGCTGACCCCGCCGACCTGCTCGAACACCTGCGATGGCAGTATCGTATTGACGTCCACGGGTGGCAACGGCACCTTCACGTATGTCTGGAATCCGGCTCCGCCTTTGGGACAAGGAACGGCTACGGCGAGCGGATTGTGTGCCGGTACATGGGGTGTGACCGTTTCCTCCGGAGGCTGTGATACCACGCTCAGCTTCGTTCTACAGGCACCTCCTCCCATTATCGCTTCGGTCAGCCCTGTTCCACCGACATGCAATGGCGTTTGTGATGGAGGTGCAACAGTGACAGTCAGCGGTGGAGTGGCACCGTTCTCATTCGTTTGGACGCCTGCCCCCGGAACCGGCCAGGGCACGCCTTCGGTCAACGGCCTTTGTGCAGGTACATACGGTGTGCTGGTAACGGACGCGAACGGTTGCGATACAACGCTCACGTTCCAGTTGATCGAACCGCCCGCATTGGTAGTGGACATCGTCGTGGTCCCCTCGGGATGTGGAGGGGTCTGTAATGGTACTGCCACGGCAAGTGTCACCGGCGGGACCGCACCTTATACCTACCTCTGGGCACCGGGCACCATAACCGGCCAAGGCACCCCTGTGGCCTCCGACCTCTGCGCCGGAAGTTATACGCTCACCGTCACCGATGCGGCAGGGTGCAGTGTGGTCTCCACATTCACTGTAAGCACACCCGCAGGGATCGATGCCACGGGTACCGTCACCAACGCGACGTGTGCGAGCACCTGTAATGGTGCCATAGATGTCGTCACTACGGGAGGACTACCTCCATACCTGTTCACATGGTCCCCGGCTCCGCCGTCCGGCCAGGGAACGCCCAACGTATCTGGACTTTGCCCCGGTGTATGGACCCTTCAGATCACTGATGCGGCCGTTTGCGATACGGTGCTCGTCTTCACCGTGGGTTCCCCTTCCGCGATCATCCCCAACGACACGTTCACCAATGAGACCTGTAATGGACCGTGCGATGGTACGGCCACAGTAGCCCCCACGGGAGGCACTGCGCCGTACAGTTATCTATGGACACCTGCCCCACCAATAGGACAGGGTACCCCGGCCGCCAGTGGTCTTTGTCCTGGTGCCTGGTCGGTCACGATCACGGATGGTGCTGGATGCGACACCACGGTGGTGTTCAACATACTTGGTGAGCAAGCTGTGCAAGCGGTCGTATCCGCAACGGATGGTCCGTGCGCCAATACCTGCGGAGGCAGTGCGACGGTGTTGGCCAGTGGCGGTCTCGCTCCCTATACCTATCTCTGGTCGCCAGTGCCCCCAGTGGGTCAGGGCACGAATACGGTCAGTGGATTGTGCATTGGCGCATGGCAGGTGACCGTAACGGACGTGAACGGATGCAGTGTCACCAGCGCGTTCACGATCAGTGCGCCACCACCCATCCAAGCGAGCTTGAATGTTGTCCCGGAATCCTGCTTGGGGGCATGTACTGGTTCGGCGCAGGTGACCCCATCCGGTGGTGTGGCCCCCTTTATCATTTTGTGGTCTCCGGCACCAGATGCTGGCCAAGGTACCGCGAACGCCACGGGACTTTGTGCGGGAACGAACTATACGGTCTCGCTCACCGATGCGAACGGATGTGTGGAGGTCTTTCCCTTTGCGATCGACCCTTATGTGCCCATCACGCCGAACAGCAGCAGCACCCCTGCCACCTGTGCAGGTGTGTGCAACGGCACGGCCACCGTTGGGCCGACAGGAGGGATCGCCCCATTCACCTACGCGTGGTCGCCTGCGCCTGGAGGTGGGCAGGGAACACCGAGCGTAACGGGACTATGCGCCGGTGTATACGCGGTCACCATTACGGATGCCGCGAACTGCAGCATCACATCCGACATTCTGATCCTGGAGCCTTCTCCGTTGGATGCCGCAGCTGTGATCACCAATGTTACCTGCTCGGGTCAGTGTGATGGCAGCATTGCCCTGAACACACAGGGCGGTGTGGCGCCTTACACCTACCTCTGGACGCCTGTGCCTCCGAACGGCCAGGGCGGGCCTACGGCCACCGACCTTTGCCCCGGTGCTTGGAGCGTAGTGATCAGTGATGCGAACGGTTGCTCGGTACCCTTCAATTTCACCGTTACCGAACCGGCTCCACTGCTCGTAGCAGTGGATGCCACACCCAGTCAATGCCAGGTATGCATTGGTGCGGCCGTGGCCACGATCAGCGGAGGTTCACCTGGGTACAGCATTACATGGACGGATGCCAACGGCAATGTGATCGGTACGGACCCTTCCATTGTGGACCAATGTGCCGGTGTGTACACGATCATCGTCACCGATGCGAACGGGTGCTCCGTTCAACAGGCGGTCGCAATAACGGATTCCGACGGCGAGGTGTTGGTGATGACGGATGGCTCCACCACTTGCCCGAACACTTGTGATGGAACAGTGGGCGTGGCCTTCAATTGCAGCGACCCGGCCTGTACGATCTCCTGGACCGATGGTCTAGGGAACGTGCTCGGCCAATCCGGCAACTCGCTCACGGGGCTCTGCCCGGGCAATTATCTCGCTGTCGTCACGAACGCATCCGGTTGTGTGACCATTGGAACAGCCGTGGTCACGGCTCCGTTGCCCACAACCCTTGCGATAAGCAGTTCGCCGGTAACTTGTGCAGGAGCCTGTGATGGAACCGCAACGGTTGGTGTGTCCGGTGGCACGGCACCGTATGTGTTCACCTGGTCGCCCGCGCCGGGTAACGGGCAGGGCACCCCGTTCGCATCGGGGCTTTGTGCAGGTGTCTACACCGTGTCGATCAGTGATGGCGGTGGTTGCGATACCACGGCCCAGGTACTGATCACTGAGCCCTCGCCACTGAGCTATGGCGCTGATGTGGACGACCCGGGCTGTGCCGGGCTTTGCGACGGCAGTATCGTGTTGAGCCCCACGGGTGGCACCGCTCCATACGCGTTCATCTGGTCCAACGGCCAGTCGGGCAGCGCCTTGTTCGGGCTGTGTGCCGGCACCTACGATGTCCTTGTCTCCGATGCCAACGGTTGCTCGCTGAGCGCGACGTATGTATTGACCGAACCCCAACCGCTCGCGGTGACCGCAAACAGTACAGGAAGCACGTGCCCCATTTGTGATGGTACCGCCACGGTGGTCATCTCCGGCGGGACCGGGCCGTTCGATATTTCATGGACGCTCGGCGGAGCGATCGTAGGTACTACTGACGTGATCACCGGCCTCTGCGGAGGACTGTATCAGGTGAACGTGATCGACAATGGCGGATGTTCAGCTTTTGCGGTAGTAGCGGTGGCGGACGCGAACGCGGAAACGCTCACCACACAGAACGGACAGACCACCTGCGGGAACACCTGTGATGGATCGGTCGGTGTTCAATTCGTTTGTTCGAGCCCGGTCTGTTCCACCACTTGGACCGACAGCAATGGCAACATCATCGCCCAGAACCTGCTCTCAGTGGATGGCCTTTGTGTCGGAACCTACACCGTACAGGTAACGAACGGCTCAGGCTGTGTGAGCTTCGGTACTGCCGAGGTACTGCCTTCCCAGGTGATCGTACCCGACCTGAGCAGTTCGCCAGCGACGTGCGCGGGCGTATGCAATGGCACGGCTACAGTGGGTCCAACGGGGGGTGTGGCGCCATATACCTATGTCTGGAGCCCCGAACCGGGTTCAGGGCAGGGAACCCCACAGGCGGGGGGGCTTTGCGCAGGTGTGTATTCCGTGATCATCGCTGATGCTGCAGGTTGCGACACGACCGTGCAGGTCCTCATTCTTGAACCTCAGCCCGTATCCATCGGTGGAGTTCAACAGGATGTTTCATGTTCCGGCTCGTGCGATGGTTCCATCAACGCCTTGGTGTCAGGAGGGGTTGCACCCTATGTGTTGGTCTGGAGCCCGGCTCCGGCCAACGGCCAGGGGACGACATCCGTCTCCGGCCTGTGCAGCGGTGACATCACATTGTCGGTCACCGATGCGAACGGCTGTGTCACCACTAGGACATGGACCATACTGGAACCATTGCCGTTACAGCTCACTGGTAGCAGTGTGCAAAGCAACTGCAGCGTTTGCGATGGCGAGGTCAGTGTGGATGTGGCAGGTGGAACTGCGCCCTATGCCATCACATGGGGACAGGGAGGTGCAATTGTTGGTACAGGACCCGGACTGACCGGTCTCTGCGCAGGTATCTATGTGGTCGATGTGATCGATGCGAACCTGTGCCAGGCGACCTTGGTGGTGCCCGTGAGCGATGTGCAGGGCGAGTTGCTCACGACCACGGATGACGTGACCAGTTGCCCGGGTGACTGTGACGGTGTGGTCAATGTGGTGTTCAACTGCACCGAGACCCCTTGTTTCGTGGCCTGGTTCGATGCCACTGGCAATGACCTGAACGAACCTACCGGAGAGCTGTCCGGTGTATGTGCGGGTATCTACTTCGTGCAGGTGACCAACGGACTTGGATGTGTGTCCATCGATACGGCCACGGTCACTGAGCCGGACCCCATACTGCCCAACCTGAGCACGACAGCTGCAACCTGCGCTGGCACGTGCGATGGTACGGCCACGGTCGGTCCAACAGGTGGTACGCCGCCATACGGGTACCTCTGGGCCCCCGATCCCCTTACAGGTCAGGGCACGCCTCAGGCAACCGGGCTTTGTGCGGGCAACAATACCGTCACCATAACGGATGATGCTGGTTGTTCCATTGTTGTCCCTGTCCTCATTCTTGAACCATTGCCGCTTACCGCATCGGGCGTGGTAACCCCGGTCTCATGCAATGGGAGTTGTGATGGAGCGATCACGGTCACCGTGTCCGGAGGGGTTGCTCCCTACCAGTACAGCTGGTCCCCTGCCCCATCGATCGGCCAAGGGACCGACACGGTGGAGGGGCTTTGTGCGGGAGCTTGGTCGGTGACCATTACGGATGCCAACGGCTGCACGCTGGTCCTCGACTTCGTGCTCGACGATCCGCCGGTCCTGGTGGTGGACCTGAGCACTTCCGATAACCAATGCTTTGCTGCCTGCGACGGATCAGCCTCACTGTCCATTAGTGGTGGCGTGCCTTCCTACGAGATCACCTGGAGCGACCCCAATGGCAATACGCTGGCTGTGGATGTGACCGATGTGGCCCAACTGTGTGCAGGCGATTACTCCGTGGTGGTGGTGGATGCCAATGGTTGTGCTGTGACACTTCCATTCACCATCACGCAGCCCGCTGCAATTGAGTCCGGTCTCCTTTTCACTGGCGAGACCTGTTTTGGGCCTTGCGATGGCACGGCAGAAGTGGCACCCAGCGGGGGAACTGGCCCATACACGGTGCTATGGCAGCCGGAGCCGGGGTCGGGCCAGGGCACGCTGCAGGTAACTGGACTGTGTGCGGATGATCGGACCGTTACTATCACGGACGTGCTCGGATGCGATACCACGTTTGCGTTCACCATCGCGCCATTCCAGCCTATCCTTCCCAATGCAGTGGTCAACGATGTGCTGTGCAATGGTGCCTGCAATGGGTCCATTTCGCTCGTCCCGTCTGGCGGGCTCGGCGGTTATTCGTACACATGGGCTCCTGTACCTTCCAACGGACAAGGCCAGTCAGAGGCATTGCAGTTATGTGCCGGGCAATGGAGCGTGATCGTGGCCGACGTGGTCGGTTGCGACACGAGTGTAACGTTCACCATCAATGAGCCGTCCGCGCTGACGGTGGTCGTGGACCAAGTGTCGTCCGCCAGCTGCGCCTCGGCCAGCGACGGAACGATCGACATCTCGGTTGCAGGAGGTGTTACCAGCTACTCGTTCGCATGGACCGGCCCCAATGGATACAGTTCATCCGCGGAGGACCTGACGGGACTGTTCCCTGGCACCTACGACCTGTTGGTCACCGATGCCAACGGTTGCCAGTTCCCGCTACAGGTAGTGGTGGATGCATTGGTCACCGTGGTCGCGGATGCGGGTGCCGATCAACAGTTGTGCGATGGTCCGGCGGTGGTGTTGGACGGATCGGCAAGCATCGGTGCCGTACAGTATAGTTGGACGGACGATCAAGGGAATGTGATCGGCACGGATGCCATCCTGAGCCTCGCGGACCTGCCGACGGGGGTGCATGTGTTCACGCTGACCGTAAGTGACGGCCCATGTACGGATGTGGACCAGGTCTCCGTGGAGGTGCTTGAGCTTCCATTGGCCGATGCGGGTGCGGACCAGTTCATCTTCCTCAATGGCAGTGCCACCCTCGGCGGGCCTGGTGGTCCTGTGGGCACCCTTTACAGTTGGACCCCGGACACCTTGCTGAGCAGTGCATCGGTGGCCAACCCGATCGCATCGCCGCTCTCCACCACGTGGTATGTGCTATCCGTGGTGGCACCGAACGGTTGCTCGGATACTGATTCGGTCCTGGTCACTGTTGTCCCGAACATCGACATTCCGTCGGGCTTCACGCCGAATAGTGATGGTCGCAACGATGTCTGGGTCATCGAGTTCATAGAGTTGTTCCCCCAATGTGAGGTGGAGGTGTACAACCGCTGGGGCGAACAGCTCTTCCGCAGTGTTGGCTACAACACCCCCTGGGATGGACGGTACAAGGATGGCCAGGTACCCGTGGGGACCTACTACTATGTGATCGAGCTCAACGATCCACAGTTCCCTGATGCGTTCACCGGCCCCCTCACCGTGATCCGATAACCCCATGCACACCATGCGCCGATCTATCCTTCTGGCCAGCGTCATTCTTGTGTGTGTGGTCTCCCACGCGCAGCAACTGCCCCAGTTGACGCAGTACCGCTTCAATGATTACCTGTTCAACCCGGCCGTTGCAGGAAGCCGACAGATGTTCGAGCTGCGCAGTGCGCACCGATACCAATGGGTGGGCGTACAGGACGCCCCGCGCACCTTCATGCTCAGTGGCACCTCGAACCTGGGGCGCAACATGGGCGTTGGTGCGTACTTGTTCACCGATAACGTGGGCCCCACGCGGCGTACCGGGTTCCAAGCCTCGTACGCCTATCACTTGCAGATCACCTCGGACCTGCGTCTGGGCCTGTCCCTTTCGGTCGGCATGCTCCAGTTCCTCATTGATGGGTCCAAGATCTCCTTCCAAACCCCCGACGATCCGGTGATGGATGATCAGCTGCGCGGTGACCTTATGCCGGATGCCAAGTTCGCCTTCCACCTCTACCACCCCAGGTTCTGGGTCGGCGCCTGCGCGCCGCAATTGCTGCAGAACAAGGTCTATTTCCTGGACCAGGAGGAGAGCCTGAGCGTAATGGAGGACCACTATTATGTGACCGGAGGTTATCGCTTTGAGCTTGGGGCCGATTGGAAATTGGAGCCTTCGTTCATGCTGAAGTATGTGGAACCGGTGCCGATGAAACTGGACATCAATGCGCTGGTCCGCTATAAGGAGATGTTGTGGCTGGGAGCCGGATACCGGACGAATGACGCGTACACGGCCATGGTGGGTGTGTGGCTTAAACAGACCTTCCAGTTCGGCTATTCGTATGACATCATCACCTCCAACCTGCGGAATTACAGTGCGGGCACACATGAACTGATGCTGGCCATCACGCTGAACAAGGAAGCGGCTCCTGCAAGGCCCTGAGCGTCAGGAGCGAAAGCGATCTGTCGATCCTAATCGGCGACTCGTCGAGTAGGTGTGTTCATAAGTGGCCAGTTATTGACAACCCTGTCGTGCAGGCCTGTAAATTGCGTCCCCTCTTTGGGATACACAGTTCATATGGGGTTTCGTTCAGCGCAAGGCCGGTTCCGGTCTTGGTTCATTCGCTTCGTATCAATTGCCGCACTGGTTTTGTGCTGTTCATCAACGGTGCGGTCCCAGGTGTTCATTGCAAGCGATGGTGCCGCGTTCGAGTCCTGTAGCGGCAGCTTTTTCGATACCGGAGGAAGCGCAGGGAACTACGCGAACAACGAGGCTATCACGGTGACCATCTGCCCATCGGGTGCTGCTGGTTCTGGTCCGTTCACCTCCGTCAGGTTCACCCAGTGGAACGTGGCCGGTGGACCCGGCGATCGCCTGCGGATCTTCAACGGTACATCCATTGTCGGACTGCCGATCGCTGAAGGAACGTCCGTCAATTCACTGAACGGGCAGACGATCACCTCCACTGATCCCAGTGGATGCCTGACCTTCCTTTGGGAAAGTGACGGCTCCGGCACAGCTGCCGGATGGGCCGCCCTCATTATCACAGGTCCGGATGCGGGGCAGAACGCATCGACCACGGTATGCTCCAGCGCGGCCCCGTTCAATATGCGCTCATTGCTCGGAGGCACACCTGATGCGGGAGGTTCGTGGACCGGTCCTGGTGGCCTGGCACATGGTGAGACCTTTGACCCCGCCACGGATGTGAGCGGAACCTACACGTACACGGTCGGCGGTCCTGCTCCTTGCCCTGATTCAAGCGCTGTGCTGACGGTCACGCTTGTGCAGGCACCGAACGCTGGAACGAACGGAGCGCTTGCGGTCTGCAGCAATGCGGCACCTGTGCAACTCATTACCGGTTTGGGCGGTGCACCACAGGTCGGGGGCACTTGGACCCGACCCGGGGGAGCGGCCCATTCCGGGACCTTTGATCCGGCTGGTGATCCGGCTGGTGTTTACACGTATAGTGTTGCCGGTGTGTCGCCCTGTTCGAATGCCACTGCCACGGTCACGGTGACGATCACCGCGGCACCCAATGCGGGCACCAATGGTTCATTGACCGTTTGCAGCGATGGGCCAGCGACCAGCCTGTTCGCCAGCCTGGGTGGTACACCTCAGGTCGGCGGCACATGGACCGCTCCTGGCGGTGGCGTTCACTCGGGCACACTTGATCCCACAGTAGGTCCGGCGGGCATCTATACCTATACGGTGCAGGGCACAGCGCCTTGTGCGCCTGCCTCTGCCACTGTAACGGTCACCATCAACCAGCGCCCCAATGCAGGCACCAATGGCGCCACCACGGTCTGCAGCAATGTTCCCGCGTTCAGCCTCTTCGCGCTTCTAGGCGGCTCGCCACAGCCGGGTGGTACATGGACCGGTCCTGGCGGGGGCGTTGTCAGCGCAACATACACGCCCGGTGTTTCCACACCAGGAGTTTACACGTACACGTTGCCTGGTACGGCCCCGTGCCTGGCCAGTTCTTCCACGGTCACGGTCACACAAGTGGCGGCTCCCAATGCGGGCATCGATCGCAGCATCGTGGTGTGCAGCAACGACGCTCCGTTGAGCATGCGTGCGCAGTTGAACGGGACACCTGCGGCCGGAGGAACGTGGGTGGGCCCCGGTGGTGCTCACGGCGATCTCTTCAACCCGGCCGTCGATCTTCCCGGCAACTACACCTACACGGTGCTCGGCACTGCGCCTTGTGCCAATGCAACGGCCGTACTTTCCATAACGGTGCGTACTGCGCCCCGGGCCGGCACATCGGCTTCCATTACGGTGTGCAGCACCGATGCAAGCTTTGCGCTGTTCGGGGTGTTGGGAGGGACGCCTGATAATGGCGGTACATGGGCCGCTCCCGGTGGTGCGGTCCATCCCGGCACGTTTGTTCCGGGTACCAGTGCTCCCGGCGTGTACACGTACACGGTAACAGGTCAGTCGCCTTGTGTGCCTGCAACAGCCACGGTCACCGTGGCGGTGAACACGGCGCCCAACGCGGGTACGAACGCCAACGTGGTACGCTGTTCCATTGATGCGCCTTTCGGTCTTTTTGGACAGTTGGGGGGCACCCCGAACGCAGGCGGCACATGGACCGGTCCGAACGGACCTCATGGTGCGACCTATACCCCCGGGGTGGATACGCCCGGCGCGTACACCTACACGGTGGTTGGCCTGAGCCCTTGTCCGAATGCAACGGCCGTCGTGAACGTTTCGGTGGTCACCGCCCCCAATG
>Ga0068872_10002611_pt1 | contig 14104 bp, 10 predicted proteins | sample NOAtaG_7_FD_66441 | JGI IMG/M metagenome (GOLD analysis project Ga0068872, IMG submission 66441) | Freshwater lake microbial communities from Lake Erie, under a cyanobacterial bloom - NOAA_Erie_Diel1S_2200h metaG | ecosystem: Environmental > Aquatic > Freshwater > Lake | place: USA: Ohio, Lake...
CGAACCCCTCGCCAGGCTGTCTTAGTTGAGAGAATTTGGAAAGAAGTGGATGCAGGACCTTGGAGACATCTTCCAGGGGAACCATGTCTCGATGGATGAAGCCGAGGCGGTTGCCTAAACGCGATCCGCCGAGATAGAGCGTGTACTTTCCTTTGGCTCTTCCCACCAGCCCCACTTCGGCATCGAAGGGGCGTGCGCATCCGTTTGGACAACCGGTCATCCGAACGGTGAAAGCGTCGTCTTCCAGACCCAGCGATTCGAGAATCGGCTCTAGTTGGTCGATCAAATCCGGAAGTACCCGTTCGCTTTCCGTGATGGCCAGTCCACAGGTCGGCAACGCCACGCAGGCAATCGACCAGCGTCGAACTGTCGAAATTTCCTCAGACAGAGGGATACCATGCTTTCGCAGGATCGACTCGAGTGTTGATTTCTGGTCCTCGCGGAGGTGGGTGAAAAGGATGCTTTGGTGAGCGGTCAGTTTGAGTCTTGGACGCAACTGATGGCAGATCTCGCGGATTGCCGACTTCCACTGCCTTGTCGGGCCATCGAAGACTCTGCCGTTTTCGATATTGAGCCCGTAGAACCACAATCCATCGCCTTGCGCTTCCCAGCCGAGGTGATCGTTGTGGCCGGTGACATCGTCTGGGTGGCAATCGGCCAGTTTGTAGCCGCAGTACGCTTCCACTTGCTCACGGAACCACTCCACCCCCTTGTCGGCGATGACATACTTCAATCGCGCGACTTTCCGATCCGAGCGGTTGCCATGGTCCCGCTGGACTTTCACTACCGCTTCGGCCACCTCCAGCACCTGTTCCCGCGTGCAGAAGGCCATCCGTTTAGCAAGCGCCGGGAAGGTCTTGGTGGCGCTGGGGGTCATTCCCATCCCGCCGCCCACCGTGACGTTGTATCCGATAATCTTCTCGTCGCGGACGATGGCCATGAAGCCAAGGTCCTGGGTGTAGATATCGACGCAATTGTCGTCGGCCAAGCCGACACCGATTTTGAATTTCCGAGGGAGATAAGTCTTCCCATAAATTGGCTCAAATTCCTCATCACTGCCCCCCACCAGCGACGCTTCCTGCGTCTGAGGATCTGTGACCCAGAGTTCATGGTAGGCCTTGGACCGTGGAGCCAGATGCATGGCGATCTCGTAAGCCACTTTCTGGATCTCGCGATGCACCTCGTTGGCATAGGGAGCCGGGCAGCACATCACGTTGCGATTGACGTCACCGCATGCTGCCAGCGTGCTCAATTCCACCTCGTTGATCCGATGGATCGCCTTCCAAAGGTCACCCTTCAGGATCCCGTGCAACTGGATTGCCTGACGGGTTGTTACCTTCAAAGTCGTATTGCCGAGTTCATCGCAAAGATCGAGATGCGCAAGAAACTGTTCGGCTGTCAAATCCCCGCCAGGGATCCGGGTACGAACCATGAAGCTGTAGGCTTTCTCGCTTTTCACCCCGTCTCGCGCTACCCGTTGCTCGCGGTCATCCTGCTGGTAGGTACCGTGAAACTTCAGCAATTGGGCATTGTCCTTGCCGAACGAGGCAGAATCGTTCTGCAGATCTTCCCCGATGGTGCCTCGGAGAAATCGACTGGCTTCCTTGATGGCTTCCACCGCACTCAGTTTGTTTTCTTCTGACATGACTATCCACTCCCTTGTCTTAAGCCATGGACTGGTTCACTTGGCAAACCCGGTCCAGTTGGTGCTCCCTTCGGCAGATGATCGATCGGCCTAGTTGGTTTATACTCACTATAGCGGTGTCCAAGCGGCGCCACTATCGCACTTAGGAGCCCTCGACGAGCGTCTCCTGGGATAGCGACTTCAGGTTGGATCGCAGCATAAGGAATACGACTTTTGGATATTCGCATTCTGGATGGGAAGAAGATTGCCCAAGCGATTCGTGAGGAGATCCGACAGGAGGTCGAACGGCAGGTGGGGATGACTGGAAAAAGACCTTGCCTGGCGGTGGCATTGGTGGGTGATGACCCGGCCAGTCAAGTCTATGTGCGGAACAAGGAAAAGGCCTGCGAATCAGCCGGAATTGTCAGTGTGCTCCGACGACTTCCGGCAACCACCACGACCTCCCAGCTTCTGGAACTGCTGAGCCATTGGAATCAGGACCCGGCGATCCATGGAATCCTGGTTCAATTGCCCGTCCCAGATGGGATCGATTCGCGAGCGGTATTGGATGCGATAGATCCCCGTAAGGATGTCGATGCATTCGCTGCGGAAAACGTGGGGCGGATCAGCCAGGATCGCCCAAGGTTTCTTCCATGCACGCCGCACGGTGTGGTGCAACTGCTAGCGCGAGAGGGAATTGAGGCCGAGGGAAAAGAAGTGGTGGTCATTGGCCGCAGTGACATTGTCGGCAAACCGCTGGCGATGATGCTGCTTCAGAAAGAAGGCCCCTGCGGCAGTCGTTTCGCCAATGCGACAGTCACCTGTTGCCACAGCCGCAGCCAAAACCTGCCATCGATCACCCGGCGTGCTGACATCCTGATCGCAGCGATCGGAAAGCCAAATTTTGTTGGCCCCGAGATGGTCAAGCCGGGGGCAGTGGTGATCGATGTCGGTATCAATCGACTCGGGGACAAACTGGTCGGGGATGTCGACTTTGATGCCGTATCCCGCGTCGCATCCGCGATCACACCTGTTCCGGGCGGGATCGGGCCACTGACCATTGCCATGCTACTGCACAACACCATGAAGGCCTTCACGCTTCAGGAAGGTACTTCGGCTCAAAAATAGCCGGGCTTCCCATTGGTTTGGCTGGTACTCGGTCGATTGCAACTGCGATGTTGCGGAAAGCTTCATCGAGTCATTTGGGTAGGCCTTGGCAAGCAGTCCCAGGCAACAGGCTCAACCCATCAAGAGGTTCTCCGCAACTTGGACTACTTTTGGTGGCGGGATCCCGCATGCAGTTTTTCACCCAAGAGCTTCACCGCCGGCCTTGGCGACGCGTCGAGGGATGGTTCTTGCTGCAACCATCGTCACCAGGATTCCCTCCTGAACGACCTGCTCTCGATCATTGACCACTTGCCGTCGCCATCGCACGATCCCATGGTTGCGACCATGTGGGGTGAGCGATTCCACAGAGGTGTGAACGCGGATTCGATCGCCAATGTAGATCGGCTGAAGGAAATTCCACTGCTCCACCCCCATCAGTGCGACCGTCTTGACCCGAGGAGCGCAGGAGCTGAGTCCAGCCATGTAAGATAGACCCAATAACCCGTGAGCGATCCGACGACCAAAGGGGCTGTCTTCTGCGTATGAGGCATCCAGATGCAGCGGATCGTGATCCCCAGTCAGCTCGGCAAAATCTACGATGTCGACGTCCGTCACCTCTCGCTCCTGACTCCACCACTGGTCCCCCAGATGGAGATCCTGGAAGAGAAGCGGTTCCGTCTGCTTCGCGATCGGCGACGATAGGGCGTCCTGAGGGTCGACGAATTCCGCATGCTGGTCGGAAATCGGGGTGTCGGACGGTACCGAGGTCATGGATACTCCTGGATCAAGTTCGATGGAAGCAAAACCAGAATTCTCCCGTGCCAACGGGCAACAGGAGCCGGCGGGGCAGCCACCCAACGCAAGCCAAGAGATTACCCCATCAATTCGCCCTTGGCCATGACGTCACCTGGACTGACAGCCTCAGAATCCGAAATCAACCTGGCAAAAATTGCCCAACCATCCATATTTGACTGAAGTTGGCGAGATTCTGAAGGAATGGGCCAGTTGTTGCCTGCAGGCGACAACCAAGGATTGGACGCATCGAGAGAGATTTTCGCATCGAAGGCTGGTATGTCTGCTACGCCTTTCCTTCGAAATTTCTGCTTTTCCTGAGTTCCTCTATGCAGGAATGGTTGGAAAGAGGGAGCGAGGGGGCGGGGCGAATTGTCAGCAAAACCTCGCTTTGCGTCGGTCGGGCATCGCGAATTGCTCTTGCCCTTACCGGCCATGGAGTTGTAAAAGCCGTGGTGATACCTGGGGCCTGAGCGATTGGAAGGGGTTCCCGACCTGTGACCGGAGGCAAGTCCGTGGAATCAACGATTGCTGAACCAACCAGAAAGGGCCCGCCAGTTCCAAACTGGGACTCGCTTCAGGGCGGGAATTCCGTTCGTTCAGGTCGCTTTCTCTCTCTTTTTTTACTCGTTGTCTGCGTATTGCAGAACGGTTGCCACTGGCAATCCAAGGGAATCAACACTAGCGGCGTTCAGTTGTATCAGCAGGGGCGGTACGCTGAAGCGCTGCAGCAATTTGAGACTGCCAGGCAGACCAATCCGACCGACCCGGATGCGCTTTACAATCTTGCCTCCACCTACCATCAGATGGGGATTGCCAACAAAGATTCGAAACTACTGGAGCAGGCGGAGTCAACGTACAACCAATGCTTGGACGTCAGTCCGAACCATATCGAGTGCCATCGGGGGCTGTCGGTTTTGCTGGTTCAAACCAATCGTTCGGATCGAGCTTTTGATTTTCTGAAGCGATGGAACGCACAGGCTCCCGGTTTAGCCGATGCCAGGCTGGAATTGAGTCGGCTGCATTATGAGTTCGGTCAAACGAAGCTGGCTGAACAGTACATCGATGAAGCCTTGGCAATGAATCCTGTTAACTACAAGGCTTGGACTGCCAAGGGAAGGATGCGTGAGTCGGCCAATGATTACGCTCAGGCGATGAAGAATTATCAGCAGAGCCTTGCGATCAATCAGTCCCAACCCGATGTCGTCCAGCGCATGGGGGCCCTCCAGGTCAAGATGGCCAGCGCCGCCGCTCCAGGCTCTCCTTACTCAGGGGCTCCTGGCACGATCACCACTCAAGCTCCCACGGGGCAGAATCGCTACTGAAAGCGATTCATGTCCCAACCACGTACTGTATCAGCACACGATCGATCCAGAATGCAGCTGGCACACGGTAGGCTGCGCCACTCAACCCTCATGCCGAGGACAAGGATGTCTTGGCTCACCCCCAAAACCAAACTGACTGCAGCAGCAGGGCTTTTCACATCGATGCTGGGAGCCTTTGCGGTGGCCATTGCGCAGAAGGACTCTCGAGATCGATTCGCGCCGGTGTCGGAAGCGACTCCTGATTACGCGTTGCAATCGGCAGAGCCCATTGCGGTGCATCCACCGGCCAATGTGTTGCGTGAGAGCGATGAGCTGGAGGTTGGTGAGGATATCGCTTCCTTGCCGCCCCCTCCCTCTCTGGTGGTTCGACACAACGACCAGTCGTCCGGGTTGATGGACAGGGTGATCCAGGCATCGGCAAGCATGCCGATTGAACCATCCGACCAGGATCTTGCCGCCCCTTCGGTGGAGCCCGCAGGGGGCCCGGTGCCTCGTACTCCTCTGGAGCCATCGGTGGTGCCAGCCGTTCCTGGGATGATGCCGCCTCCCCTAGCAAACGTTCCTGCCAACAATCTTCCGGCAGCTCCGGCCCGACCTTTTCCTGATCGGCGGATCGCCAATGCAGATGCATCGGTTCCCCCGAGCAGTGCCCTGCCCGCTACGGGACCCGTCGCTCCCGTCACCGATCTGACGCCAGGAATGTCGAGCCCATCGACTGCCGCATCGGTTGGAAGTGCAGCAGAGCCGCCTTCGTTGGGTGGCCCAGCTCCATCCACCGGCCCTTCCATTCCCGTGCTACCATCGGCCTCTGGATTGGCATTGCCACCGCCTCCAGCGCTGCCGCCTGCTGGCGCTCCGGCACCCATCGCTCCTGGCGGTTTGCCGGTTCCCGAGTTGCCGCGCATGAGCCCGAATGCTGCGGCTCCTTCATCAGCGCCGAACTATCCGCCGCCTGGTTCGTCCACATCGGATCTTGCCGGTGGAGGATCCAATGGGCTGCTCCCTGGAGTTGCGACACCAACCCCCGAAAATTCAGCCGCTCGAAATCTTACTGCACCAGCTGCGGCGCCAACACTTTTGGGAACCGCTTCCAATCCCGCCGCCATCCCCACTTCCCCAACCGCGAATCCAGCGGCGCTGGGGAACTCCGCTGGCCGTTCGATGCCACCAGCCAATTCCATTTCTCCAATGGGTGCAATGGAAGGGGGGGGTGGAGACCGAGTGTTGGTCGCGCGGGCGTCGGCGCTGGCGGACATACCAGGTGAACGTGCCTTGGAAGGGACTCAGACCCCAAGTCTACAGGTCCAGAAGGTCGCACCAGAGGAAGTGCAGGTCGGGCAGAAAACAAGCTTTACACTCCGTGTACGAAACCTAGGAACTTCGGCTGCGGAAGACGTCGTGCTGGTCGATCGCGTTCCCAAGCACACCCGTCTGGAATCGACTTCTCCACCGTCGCAGACATCGGAAGATGGTTTACTCCAGTGGTCGTTGGGGCGACTGATGCCCGGCGACGAGCGGACAGTGACGATCGAATTGGTGCCAACCGAAGAAGGGGAAATCGGCAGTGTGGCCAGCGTGTCGTTCTCCAGTTTGGCCTCTGCGCGGACTGTTAGTACACTGCCGCGTCTGGAAGTCACTCAGAATGCCGACCCCAATGTACGCGTCGGCGATCGGATGCAGATTCAGATCGCAGTGACCAATCGCGGCACGGGAACCGCAAAGAATGTGTCGCTGGAGGTTGACCTTCCAAGAGAGCTTCGACACCCATCCGGGGATGCACTCGGAATGTCGCTGGGAGATTTGGCGCCAGGGGAAAGCCGATCGATTCCTCTGGATCTGACAGCCATTGAAGCGGGATCGCTGCTTTCCAAGATTCGAATCATCAGCGGAAATGGCGCGCCTCAGGAATCGACTCTTCCAATTCAGATCATTGCTCCCAAACTGACGCTCGCCTTCCAGGGACCTAAGCTGCGTTACCTGGAGCGTCCAGCCAACTACCAGGTCTCGATCGTCAATCAGGGGACAGCGCCAGCCAAGGATCTCGACATCGTGGCCTACCTTCCCAAGGGGTTGCAATTCCAGAGCGCTGGGAACCATGGTGAGTATCTTCCAGACCAGCATGCTGTGGCATGGGGGCTGGATGAATTGAAGCCTGGGCAAACCGCCACCACCGACCTGACGCTTATCCCAATGGAAGCCGGTGACTTCGTGATCCGCCTGCAGAGTCAATCGGCCGATACTCGGGCAGAGCCTCTGGAAAAGGGGGTTCGCGTGGAGGGATTGAGCGAATTGGCCTTTACGATCGAGGACGACAATGACCCGGTCGAACTGGATGGACAGTCGCTGTATACGGTCAAAGTCTCCAATTCTGGCACACGCAGTGACTCGCAGGTGGAAGTGGCCATCGAGCTTCCTGTGGGAGCCAAGGTGCTGCAGGTCGACGCGCCGACTCGATACCAAGTTCAAGGAAATGCAATTCGCTTTGAGGCGATTCCTGAAATGGCCCCCGGTGATCAGCGAGCTTTCCGCTTCCGACTCCAGTTGCCTCAAGAAGGCACGCAGGTGGTGCGGGCTTTCCTCAAGAGCCTGCAGCGACCTGTCGCGGTCGTCAAGGAAGAAAGCACGCAGGTCTACACCGATCGGTGATCATGTTAAAGGGTGTTGAAAATGGTCATCGCGACCCTTTTCAGCCTCGCCAAGCAACGGGCAACGCCTTGAGTGGATCGCAAGGACTCCGGCTTTCACCTCCGTTTGGAATCTGCCTTCTTTGGGGCCACGCAGAACCTTGGATTCTTAGTAGGCCGCTAGCCGCCGCTTTGACAGGATGACGATCGAGCGTCGGGTTCTCACCAAGCAGCTGGGGGCTGCCGAAAGCCCATTTGTCGACATGCCATCTGCCTGTCAATCGCTTCGATGGCTCATGCGAATACATTGCACCCGATCCGGCTGGGGCGATAAGAAACCAGTGGTATTCGGTGTCGACAGCGGTAGATGCATCGATAGCCCTACGACCGCGAGCAGTGATGGCTGGCTACACTGTAGGAGTGGCCGGTGCTTTCTGCCATTTGGCAATCTAATTGTCTGCCTTCGTCCGAGGGAATCATTCGGGGGAGTTGCTGATGCGATTATCGACGATCGTCGTTTGGATGACGAAGGAAATCGTACCGCTGTTCGGCTTTGCGGTTCTTCTTCTGGCCGGCCGTGTCTCTGGCGAGGAAGTCAAGCCGAACATCATCGTGATCATGGCCGACGACCTTGGCTATGGGGATGTCGGTTGTTACGGATCAAAGACGATTCCGACACCTCACTTGGATCAAATGGCGGCCGAGGGGGTTCGATTCACCAGTGGTTACAGCCCCGCCTCCACCTGCACGCCGACGCGGTATTCTCTCTTGACCGGGGAGTTCGCTTTCCGAAGAAAAGGAACCGGAGTAGCACCTCCCAATAGTCCCCTGGTTGTGCCTGTAGGAAAGCCAACGCTTCCTTCGGTGCTCAAGCAGGCTGGCTATCGAACGGGTGTGATCGGCAAGTGGCATTTGGGGCTGGGTGGCCCCGATGGGCCTGATTGGAATGGTTCGTTGCGACCAGGGCCGATGGAACTTGGATTTGACGACTGCTTTATTCTCCCGACGACCAACGATCGCGTACCCCAGGTGTTCGTACGTCAGGATCGCGTCGAGGGGCTGGATACCAGCGACCCGCTCTGGGTGGGCGAGAAGAAGCCGGCCGACGATCATCCTACCGGCATCACCCATCGCGATCAGCTGAAGATGAATTGGTCGCATGGGCATAATGCGACGATCCACAATGGGGTCAGTCGAATTGGTTTTTATACCGGGGGCCAGAAGGCGAGATTCCGCGACGAAGACCTCACCGATCATTGGGTCGCGGAAGCGAAGCGGTGGATTACGGAGCATCAGAAGCAGCCCTTTTTCCTCCTTTTCTGTTCTCATGCGATCCATGTTCCCAGGGTGGTGCACGAGCGATATCAGGGGGTTAGCGGACACGGGCCGCGGGGCGATGCGATTGTGGAGCTGGATGATTCGGTGGGGGCGATTCGGCAGACGCTACAGTCGCTGGATCTGGATCGCAAAACGCTGATCATCTTCTGCAGCGATAATGGTCCGGTGCTGGACGATGGCTACCAGGATGACGCGATTGAGCGACTGGGGGAGCACGACCCGAATGGTCCGTTTCGGGGTGGCAAGTACAACGTCTATGAGGCGGGGACTCGGACCCCCTTGATCGCTTGTTGGCCAGGCACCACGCCTCCGCAGGTTTCCGATCAGGTTCTCTGTTCCGTCGACTTTGCGGCGACCCTGACGAAGCTGGCGGGTGCCACGGCACCCGAAGACGCGTATCCGGACAGTGTCGACCTGAGCGACCTGATGACGGGCAAGCCAAATGCCAAGGGGAGGGCTCATCTGCTGACCCAGGACAACGGCCAGTCTGGTCAGTTTGGTCTTCGGGAAGGGCGATGGAAGCTGATTCGCGCGCCAGCGAAGAAGGCCACCAACGTCCATCTGCGCCTGACGCCTACCGAGATCCCGGAATGGCAATTGTTCGATCTTCAGGAGGATCCGGGGGAATCGAAGGACGTCATCGACCAGCATCCTGACATCGCGCTGCCGCTGAAGAGAAAGCTGCAAAAGTTGCTGGAGGGGCCGGTCGCTCAGTGATGGTTTGCGCGAACGCGGTCCGCATGGAACTGCCGGCGGAGGTACCGGCAAGGAGACAATCGTAAGGTCCATTCGGCAATTCCGTGGGCCGTATCCGTCCGGCCGACAGGAGTTAAGCGGGATGGAGTCGTAGTGGCAAGGGCTACGGATGCAAGGCGTGCGATGGATCTCAGCCTTCCTTAAAGCAGAGTCGCAAACGAACCTCACTCTCGAGGGTGATTGGGTGCTGTGGCCACCGGCGTTTCTTGAGTCGCGGCAGTGAAGCGATAGTAACCCACACAAATCCCGGATCGATGAATCGTAATCGCTATCGATGAGTGAGGATGAGGGATTTCAGCTACTTGGCTTCAGGTGCTCAAAGCGATCGTAAGATTGCTGCAGCGGATGAGCTGCTTGGTTGCCGTCGATGTAGGCGGTGCAGTATTCGGCCAGTCGCTGTCCCAATCGGCGGCAGGCTTCTACTTCCGGATCGCTGGCGGGGTCGCCAGCGGCGATGGCGCCATAGTGCGCGGAAAACTTGCGTCCGGTGTAATCGGTCAGGCCAAAGACCAGAAATCCGTAGTTGATCAGGATAGAAAAAAGGGTCATGCAGGCCCATTCCTGGCCCCCTCCCCAGGCGCCGCCCGAACTGAAGACGCAGCCGATCTTCCCATCGCGTTTCCCCCAGTTTTCAATCGGCTGCTGATCCCACCACTGCTTCATCTGCCAACTGACAGTGCCATAGTTGGTGGGAGAGCCAAGAGCGATACCATCGCACCATTCCAGATCGGTGGCATCGGCGATCGAGATCTCTTTCAGTCGCACCTGAGTGCCCGGCTGCTTTGCTGCACCTTCGGCCACCAGTTCGGCCATCCGCTTGGTGTGTCCTGTATTGGAATGGTAAAGGACCAGCACGTTGGCCACGAAGCACCCCCGGATTCGATTGAAGTCGGAAAAAAGAAGAAGCCTCTCTGCACCAGGAGGCTCCTTCGATGAAATCAGGTTGTTTGCTGATCAGCCTTTTCGGGAGATCTCGTAGCCCTTTCGGCTTTCGCGGGCGAGGAATGAATTGGCCTGATCGTCACCGATGACTTGGCGAGCGACAGGATCCCAGGCGATTTCCCTGCCCAGACGCATTGCGATATTCGACAGGTGGCAGATTTCCAGCATGCGGTTGTGAGTCCAGACGTCCGAGATTGGTTGCTTTCTGGACTTCATCGCATCGGTGAAATTCGCCGTGTGATTTTCGCTGACCTTGCCGCCATAGATCTTTTCGATCGAACCTTCCGGCAGTGGCTTGTCCTTCAATTCTTCAACCGGCTTGCCGGTGATCTTTCCGCGATTGACGAAGAACCGACCCTCGGTGCCTTCGAACAGGATGCCGTTATCCCCTTCGCTGGTGATCAACATCTGAACTCCATCAGGCATCGCTGCATGGATCTCAAAGGTGGTTGCTGCGTTGTAGCGATCCGCCACGGTCGGGTGACCATCTTTGTATTCGACGGGAAGGTTGTATTTGACGGGAGTCACCTTGCTGGGGCCTGTTTCGCTGGCGCCAATCGCCCAGCAGGCGATGTCGACATGGTGAGCTCCCCAGTCGGTCAGCTTGCCTCCGGAGTACTCATGCCAGTTTCGGAATGAGTAATGGGCGTTGCTATAGAGAGGCACTCCGCCGCCGTAGCCTTTGCGAAGTTCAGGAAGAGCGCGGTACGGGACTTGGGGAGCGGGGCCAAGCCAGAAGTCCCAGTCGAGTCCTTCGGGGACGGCGACTTCGGGAATCGCCGGAGATGCTTCCATGCTGTCGATTCCGCAGGTGACTTTCTGCACCTTTCCGATGCGGCCATGCTGAACCAGAGCGACTGCTAGCAGGAATCGCTGGTCGAGTTCTGTTCTTTGCATTGTGCCCACCTGGAAGACCCGGCCGGTCTCCTTGACCACCTTCTCGATCAACTTGCCTTCGTCGATGGTTAGCGTCAGTGGTTTCTCGCAGTAGACATCTTTCCCCGCCTCCATCGCTTCCACAGCAATCTTGGTGTGCCAGTGATCTGGAGTCGCGATCATCACGGCGTCGATGTCTTTGCGATCGAGGACTTGGCGGTAATCCTTGTAGGCATCAGGTCTTTTACCCTGTTCCTTTTCCACCTTGCCCACGTTGTCTTCCAGCACCTTGGCATCGACATCCACCAAAGCCGCAAAGTCGGCGAACTTGAACGACTTGCTGGTGATCGTCCAGCCTTGATTGCGAAGTCCGATCGTCGCAAAGACTGGACGGTCGCTGGGGGCCTGATAGCCCAAAGCGCGATGTGGCGACCGCATCAGCACGCTGGCTGCGCCCACGCTTCCCAATCCTCCCAGGAACAGACGACGACTTGGCTTGGAACGGAAACTCATGTTCGTTTCTCTCCGCGAGCAGGAAAAAGAGGATGCAAAGGGTTGTGTCATTAGATGACTGGAAAAGGGAATCAACGGATGGGGTAGCAGAGCCACCTCCGATGATTGTGGCTTACAAAGATGGACAATCGCAACCCTATCTTTCAGGTGACTCGGCTGGATTCCTTCGGTTTACGATCTGCGACTTGCCGCCACCTCGGCTGGCGATGGCAGCATATTTTGGGGCGGAGGAGTGGGCAATTCGATTGCGATGCTTCGGATCCAGCAGCCCCACGGGATCCCAGGGCTTGATTTGGTCTGCTACGAACGCAGACCAGTCCGAGGCTCGTTTTAGATCATTGAAATCACTTGCCTTTTTCTCTTCCTGCAGGCTGTTATAGATTTCGGTTGCCACTTGTTTCATTCGGATATCATCGCTCTGGAGGAAGCCAAGGGGCCAGTGAGCGGGATCGCGAGCCAATTGCTGTTCGAAGGCGATGGCGGCAACGAAATAGAGCGACGCGGCGGCTCGGAAGCGTTCGAAGCAGGGTTGAACTTCATAGCAGCAGGCGACCAGCAGATCGATCCACTCCACTTCACGACGCAGTTCCCTGTTGTAGCGTTCGATCCGTTCAGGAAGTTCTTTGGAATCTCCCGTAATGGCTTCCGCAACGCGCACGACACCACTGAGCGCATGAGCGATCCCGCTGCTGTGGAGCGGATCGACGAAGCCGTAGGCAAGAGGCAGTGAGAACCAACCAGGACCTGCGGCCTTCGACATACAACGACTCATCCTCCCCGAAGTTTGTCCCATGCCGGTGGTGGGTGCGATGCAACTTGCCTGGGACATCAATTGAGCGATTGTTGGGAAGTCGGCCAGTCGCTTCTGAAAATGATGCTCGGGGTTAGGCAGTGGCGATTGGTTCCCACATGGTTCCACCAAGCCCACGCTGGTGATGCCACTTTCCATGCGCAGCATCCAGATCCATCCGGAGTCCAGAAGGTGATGTTGGGCGGCATCATCGCCAGCGAAGGGATCGTCGTTGCAGGCGGAAGGATGAAAGTCGGCAACGCCCGTAAAGTGACCAAAGATCGCTCGTGTTCTGGTCCGCATCCAGCCGTCATCTCGCTGGTTGTTCACCCAAGGACCCATCGCAGCACCAGCACCGGAAGCGTCGATGACCCATGGGGTCTGGATCGAATGGATTTGGCGCGATGGATTGTCGAGTGGCTGGAAGTTGACTTGCCACCGCCGGCAGGTAGGATCCCAGTTGCATTGGATCACTTCGTGGCGCTCCTGGATTGACGCGCCTGCGGCAGTGGCCTGTTGAGCCAGGAAGTGGTCGACGGAACTTCTCAGCCAGTGGGTATCACTCCAGTGGTCCTCACAGCTGGCGGCGACCAGAAGGGAATGCTGGTGCTGGGGGTCTTCCTGGAAGCTTTTCCCTGGCAGATGCTGGTAGTAGCTGAATCCCCTTTTTTTGCCACCCAGGACATTGGGATAGGACTGCTTCCAGGTGCCCCAGCAGGCCAGTGGCGCTAGGTTGGGGAGATTCCATCGATCGGCCAAGTGCGCTAGAAGAAAATCGGCCGTCGGGGTGCTCGATTCACCGATTGCAAAGCGGGGGTGCTGCTGGCGGTCGAGGACCAGAACCGATCGGCCTGAGGCTGCAAGAATCCACGCCAAAAGGCTGCCTGAGAAACCGCTGCCGAGAATCACGGCGTCGCGATGCATCCAAAACTCCTTGCCAAAAGCGATGGCGATCTGCAGGTAGTCCAGCCACGACCCGTGTTTCCTTCTGGATCGACCGCTGGCTCCATCGCAGGTTTTCATGATAGCCGCCGGCGATCCAGCAGTCTTTTTGTGAATCCAGTTTTGAACGGTTCGTGGCAACAACTGGCCTGCTGGCCTTGCCGCCGGAGTTGGAGGTAGCTAAAATTTAGGCTCGAAATTCGCTGTTCCCCTGTAGCTCAGTTGGCAGAGTCCGCCGAAGGCGGATTAATCCGCGGGCTAGGTTGCAGAGGAGCCAAGAAACAATTCCCCTGTAGCTCAGTTGGCAGAGTCCGCCGAAGGCGGATTCATCCGCGGGTTGGGTGCAGAGGAGCCAAGAAACAATTCCCCTGTAGCTCAGTTGGCAGAGTCCGCCGAAGGCGGATTCATCCGCGGGTTGGGTCGCAGAGGAGGCAAGAGACAATTCCCCTGTAGCTCAGTTGGCAGAGTCCGCCGA
>Ga0068872_10002615_pt1 | contig 14095 bp, 12 predicted proteins | sample NOAtaG_7_FD_66441 | JGI IMG/M metagenome (GOLD analysis project Ga0068872, IMG submission 66441) | Freshwater lake microbial communities from Lake Erie, under a cyanobacterial bloom - NOAA_Erie_Diel1S_2200h metaG | ecosystem: Environmental > Aquatic > Freshwater > Lake | place: USA: Ohio, Lake...
GGCCGGCCCTTTGGATTCCTCCTCTCCCACATTCATCAGACCCACCCTAGGCTTCTCCACTTTCCGAACCGATTCCATGTAAATGCTTCCCAACCTGGCGTAATGGAGGATATGCTCGGGCTTGGAATCCACGTTTGCCCCTACATCTAGCAAGAGGATAGGCTCCCCATTATGGTTGGGAAACAAGGCACCGATTGTTGGACGGTTGACTCCCGGAATCCTTCCCAGACCCATGATGGAGGCCACCAACATGGCTCCTGTATTGCCTGCACTGACGAAGCCATCCAATTGCCCCGTCTTAACCATGCCAATGCCTACATTGATGGTGGAATTGGGCTTGGAAGCGATTCCTTTGGTGGGTGATTCTTCCATCCCCACCATTTCGGTACAATTTACAATGGAAAACCGGCTAGGATCTGCACCGTGCTTGGCGAGTTCCTGCCGGATTAAGTTTTCATCTCCGATTAGGACAAGCTCAATATCTGGGCCGAATTTATCCAAGGCCAAGACTGCACCCTCAACGGGTGCTTCCGGCCAAAAATCTCCGCCTAGAATATCAACACCAATCCGCATGTTTGGATGGCGAAGAATTAGTCTTCGGTGCCTTCCATTACCTTACGACCACGATACATGCCGCTTTCGAGGCATACGCGGTGATACAGCGTGGCTTCACCGCTGATTTGGTCGATGTAAATCGGCTTAGCTTCCAGCTTTTTGCTGTTGCGGCGCTTCGCGGTGCGGGTCTTTGAAAATCTATGTTTGGGATGTGCCATGACACAAAACTTTATTGTTCAGAAGAAGAATCTTTTAATTTTTTCAATGCCTGCCAACGAGGGTCGATGGGCGGTTCTTCCGATGCCTTGACACGCTTCTCCGTTCCATCAGGATTCAGATTCAGCAAGGCCAAAACCTCGGGAGCACACAAATGCACCTTGGCGGAAGGCACCTTCCGAAGTGGAATCTGCAAGTGGATGAAATCGTAAATATCTGTCGCAAAACTGATCAGAGGTTCACTTTCATCGATGAGGACCACTTCATCGGTATCGAATTCCAACTGCTCGTCGTAGGCGTATACAATCCGTTGCTGAAACTTCATCGTGTGGCGATAAGGCTCCATGCACCGGTCGCACTCCAACTCGACCCACCCGTCGAAAAAAAACTTGGTGTCTAAGTGGGTGGTGTATTTCATGATTTCCAAACGGACCACGAAGTCACCATTCCGAATGCTGGAAAATTCGAAGGCTTCAAAAAAAGAACGATCAACGTGAAAGGACTCTTGATTGAGACCCTGCACCAATTTGGGCACTTCAAGCGAATACTTTTTGCCGAAAATTGGGTCCACGTCTAAAAAATTGAACCGCAAAAATAGGATTTATTGGATTCAATGTGAAAAAAATTAAATAATTGGTCAGGATTCCTCACTCCTCCTCACCCAATCCCACTGAATCTTCGTAGTCGAATCCATCGTCCTGGACCGCTAAGACCTCCCTTTCCTGACGATCGGCAACACCGGGCTTTCCTCTACCGCGGTCCCTTTCTTTGGACTTCATTTTCCACAATGACCCCTCTTCGATTTCCTGAAAGTCGTGGCGGTTGCGGTAAACATCGATGGCGGTATAGATGGCGTGGTTGAGGCTCTCCAGGTTGGCATAGCCCTTTCCGGCCAAAGAATAGGCGACTCCGTGGTCAGGCGAAGTACGAATCACCGGTAGGCCGGCAGTGTAATTGGTGCCCTCAAATCCAGAGACCAACTTGAATGGAATCAATCCTTGATCGTGGTACATGGCCAAAATTCCATCGAACTCCACAAATTGCCCGCTTTGGAAGAAGCCATCTGCCGGGAATGGGCCCAACACCATCATTTTGTTGTTAAATGCCTGTTCGACAGCTTTTTGGATACGTTCAGAATCCTCTTTGCCAATCAGTCCGTGATCACCGGCGTGTGGATTCAATCCCAAAACCGCAATCTTGGGCCTTTCAATGCCGAAATCAAGTTTGAGCGCCTCGTGCATCAAACGGATTTTAGTGTAAACTTTTTGCTGGCTGATGGCACCTGCGACATCCTTCAGAGGCAAATGTCCGGTTACAACACCCATCCTCATGTCTTCGCCCACCATCAGCATGAGGTTTTCTTCTACCCCAAATTCGGAGGCGAGGTATTCGGTGTGACCTGGAAACTTGAAATCTTTGTTTTGGATGGTGGTCTTGTCGATTGGCAGGGTCACCAATGCGTCCAACTCACCTGCCTTGAGGTCTTTTACTGCGGCGGCCAAAGCTTCAAATGCAGCCAAGCCAGCGGCAGGGGATGGGATTCCAGGCTCAACTTCATCAGTTCCCGAAATGCACTCCACCACACTCACCTTTTTGGGATGAGCCTGTGATGGTTCTTGGATGACGTTGTAGGAGAATTTCTCTACTTTCAACAGCTTCCGGTAATGGTTTAGCACCCTTGAAGAGCCGTAAATAATGGGCGTGCACAAGTCCTTCAATTTGGTCTCGTTGAACGCACGGATCACGAGCTCGGGCCCGACACCGTGGATGTCACCGATACTGATTCCAATCCGAAGTATTTTTCTAGGTTTTAACATATTCCTGAGCGGATAGATGAAATTGGTCCGCATGCATAAACTGCGCGAGACCTTACAGGATTACTTGGCAATCCTGGACTGAAGGAACTCCACCAACAAACGGACACCGAATCCTGTGGCATTTTTGGAGCGATAGGCATCGGCTCCAGACAACCATGAAGGCCCGGCGATATCAAGGTGAATCCAAGGGTAATTGGTGAAGGCTTCCAAAAACTTGCCCGCGGTAATGGAACCGGCCGACGGCCCGCCGATGTTTTTCATATCGGCAATGTCGCTTTTGAGCAGGTCTTTGTACTCTTCCCACAGGGGGAGTTCGACGGTCCTCTCGTAGACTCGCATGCCGGCCTTAGCCATGGCCGATTTGGTTTCGGCGGGGGCGGTTCCCATCATGGCGCAACCTTGATAGCCAACGGCAATGATTTGCGCCCCTGTGAGGGTTGCAAGGTCGATGACAAGCTCTGGGTCGTATTTGGAGGCATAGGACAAAGCATCGGCCAAAATCATTCGGCCTTCAGCGTCGGTATTGAGCACTTCAACGGTGCTACCGTTGTACATTGTGATGACATCTCCGGGCGTGTAGGCATTTCCTCCGGGGCGGTTGTCGGTGGCCGGAACCAAGGCAACCACATGGATGGGAAGATTCAGGTCCGCCACGGCGCACATGGCACAAATGACGGCGGCGGCACCAGCCATGTCACTTTTCATGCTGTCCATGCTGTTGGGGGTAGGTTTCAAACTCAATCCCCCTGTGTCGAACACCACTCCTTTTCCAACCAAAACATATGGCTTTTCATTGACTGCCTTTTTGGGCTTCCATTCCATGATTGTAAAAGTGGGCGGATCAACAGAGCCACTATTGACGGCCAACAAACCACCCATTTTCAAGGATTGAATCTGCTTCTTGTTGAAAACTTCAACCTTGAACCCGTACTCCTTGCCCAGGTCCTCGGCTTTTTCAGCCAAGGCCTTCGCTGTGAGGGTTATCACGGGTTCATTGACCAAATCGCGGGCTATGGCAACCGTTTTGGCAACTTTGAACGCACGCTCAACATGTACTTCATTTGCCTTTTGATCGGACACCACAACGCCTTCATGAAGGCTGTTTCCATCCTTTTTCGACTTGTAGGTCAAAAACTGATAGTTGCTTAGGTAAATGCTTTCTGCAATCGCATTCAAATAGCCCCCTTGCTCATCCCCATGGTTTCCCGGCAAGGCTACTGCCATCGACTTGAATTTGTGTTCGTTGGCGAGACCGACAGCAGAAGACATGATTCTTCTCAAACCCTCCCGCATATCATTGGGCTTGCCCAAACCATACACCACGACGTTGGTATCACCTGAAAAACGAAGGGCCTGAACCCCCTTTTCTGCGTGGGACTTCTCGAGTTTGAGACCAAGGCCGAAGGTGGAATTCAGTAAATCCATACCTTCTGAAAGGCTGTTCTCCGCAACAAGCACAACAAAAAGGCGTGAAGATTCTGCTTTGGGAAACTTTGAGGCGTGCCGGAGTTTCATTTTGGGAATTTGAAATTAGGTGTGAGAGGCTAAATTTACGGACTTAATGCAGAATCTAAAACCGAAGAAGCACCTCGGTCAGCATTTTTTGACTGACGAGAACATTGCCAAAAAGATTGTTTCTTTATTGGACTCCGCACCACAGGAAGAAGTGGTGGAGATTGGGCCTGGAATGGGCGTATTGACCAAATATCTCCTTGAAAACCAATCTCATGTGCATGCAGTTGAATTTGACGATGAGGCCATTACCTATCTGAAGGAAGCCTTTGAAGGACACGCGCTCAGCGTTCACCCCGCGGATGTATTGAAATGGAATCCGGCTCACCACTTGAATAAGCCGGCTCGTTGGATCGGCAATCTTCCCTACAACATCTCCTCCCCCATCATGTTTCACCTTCTGGAGCATCGTCAATGGGTCAAAAAAGCGGTCTTCATGGTTCAAAAAGAAGTGGCCGACCGGTTGTGCGCCACGCCCGAAAGCCCTGTGAAGGAGCGAGGAATCTTGACGGTTTTGTTGGACTGTTACTTCGTGATGAAAAAAGAGATCAAAGTACCTCCAACCGTTTTTCGTCCGCCTCCCAAGGTGCAAAGTGCTGTTTTTTCCATGGTTCCGAGAGAAGGCGTACAGGTGGATTTTCCGAAGCTCAAGAAAATTGTGAAGGCAGCTTTTTCCCAAAGGCGCAAAACCCTGAGGAATGCCCTGAAAGGGGTCGAATTGAACATGGAATCCATACCACCCAGTTGGATGGACAAGCGAGCTGAGGAGTTGACAACGGCAGATTTCGTGAAGCTTTCGGAAGCCGTGCGTTGATGAACAATTTTAATCGGCAGTTTTCACGCTGAACCTGAAGGGTGGCATCGCCCTCCACTGCCCGTGTTTGATTCCGAACATTCTCAGTTCGCCCTTGCGCGTACCTTCCATGATAGGCACCACAATATCGGCTTCTTCGACTTTCCCATTCATTTTCAGCTCCACTTGGATGGTCCCCATTTCCATGCGTGGGGGTTCAATCCCAAGAGATTGGATTTCACTCATGGCAGACTGGGAATACTGATGCCACTCTTTTTCGATTTTTTCGCCTTTCTCTTGGATTTGCTTGAGCCCTTTTGCCTTAGCTTCCTCCGGCACATCAGAGCTCTCTAGCATGAATTTCAGGTCGGCAACCCGTACCAAACTCCCCGTTAAAGAACCCAATTCGTTGCTTTTCAAGGCTTTGAAAACATTTTCACCCAGCTCTTCAGGCGACTTGGCACCACCCGATCCGAAGGAGCCCATCCACAACACTGCCAACAAAAAGGCTGCAACTGCACCCAAAACATAATCCTCGGTCGAAAATTTAAGATTCTTCATTTTTCAGTAGAATATGGTCAAAATCGCGCAGAAAGACCTGCTTGGTTATTTTAATTGGATTTCTGCCTGTCAAGATTCGGCGGATTCCACAACCCCTTTTCTATTTTCCCGGATGCGGCGCACCATGGACACCAAAAATCCTGCCGTGACCACAAAGGTACCCACCCAAAGCAAGTTGATCCAAGGCTTACGCAAAACTTGAATCACCACGATGTCATCCGGAGGGTTTTGGAGTTCCTGTGCCTGAAAGGTCAAGACCTCCCGCGCCGGGTCTACGCCCGCAAAAACAATGCTGGTGTAAATCTCGTCGCAATAAGCATCCTTGTAGGAAATCCGATTTTGAGAATCGATCCTGAATTCAGGCGCCAATTGAAATGTTTTTCCCCAATCCGTCAATACTCGCAACTGGGCCTGTAAGACATAGTCCATGCCCGGCGTGGTGGATTTGATGGCCTCGACCTTGTCGAACACAAACAAGGCCTTGGCGGTCTGCATCGTGTCACCTGGTTTGACCTCGAAATTGTAATATTTGAATTTGGGTTCTTCCTCCTTCGCAATGGTGGAGACGTGCGCATAAATGTCTGCGTCCAGCATGATTTTGCGGGAAGGGTGGGCGACCAATCCCATTTCTTCGTTTACCTCGGCTTCCGGATACAGTACAAAGGCCCTATCTTCAAACAGGACGGACTCGCCACCCTCCACATCGGTTCTGGGAACAAATTTCAACCCATACAGTGACCGCTCGTTGATGTGCTTGGGTTTCAAGAACTGCAGGTTATCGTTCAGGAAGCTTTCAAGTTTGGCCAAATCAGGCTGAAGCTGCTTGTCAACGAAAACATCCAATGGCAACACTTGGGCAAATTCATCTCCAGTAGAGTCTTGAAAACTGACTTTGATGGAGGCACCGTCATTTTGAATGATTCGGATGTCGGAGACTGGCGGCTGAGCCTCTTTCTTACCCAAGTATGTGACCTGATAGCCCAGGATGTCCCTTGGCTTACCCTTTTGCAACAAAACGTTATCAGTCCTGCGGTCTTGTGGCAATGCAGAAAGTTCGGCTGGGTTCACGTTTCGGGATATCACTTGGTCGTACCCGGCAGAGTATATCATCCCCAACAACATCAATCCGAATCCGGCGTGGGCGATGGCGCCACCTGTGACTTTCGCCGTTTTACCACCCTTGCTTAACATGCGTATCATCAAATCCAAGTTGGCGAATACCATGAACAGGGATGCCAATAACAGGAACTTATCGGCGGCCATGAACACAAACAGGCGAAGGTACCGAAGCACCAGCTGTACGGGATTGGAGGACAAATCGGCCAACTCTTTCCATTCTTGGAAACGGTCTTCGAATGCAAATTCCCAATCGGTTCCCAGCATTACGGCCATTACCAAAGCCAATGTGGCCACCACAGCTGCAAGGTAGGGACGCACCATGACTGACCGAGCCTTTTGCGGTGACAACCTACGCCAATAGACAAACTGAGCCACGGCCGAAAGCAATGCCATTGCAACCGCGAACCAAACGGTCCACCGATAGTAGAAAAAAGCGCCATCGAGCGGAGTGGCCCAAGACGTGCCCAAAACGGCATTGAAGACCGGAATAGAGGTGGCGATGGTGATGATGATGCTCAAGGCTAGCAGTGTGACAACCCCAAGAAACAGCAGAAATGCTGAGGAAGTGGTAGAAATGGTCTTCTCACCTGCGGGAATGATTTGCATCCGTCCGGTGTAGAGGGCTACGATTCCGAAGAAAAACAAAAACAACAAGGCCAACAATTGTCCAGACAGTCCAAGGTCGGTGAATGTATGAACCGAAGTATCACCTAAAATACCGCTTCTTGTGAGGAAGGTCGAATAAAGGACAAAAATGAAAGTGCTGATGACCAACCACATGGTGAGTCCAAGGAAAGATTTGCTCTGCCGGTAAGCAATCATGGCATGAAGCGAGGCAATCCCCAGTAGCCAAGGCACGAGACTTGAATTTTCTACCGGATCCCAATTCCAATACCCTCCGAAATTGAGGGTTTCGTAGGCCCAATAACCTCCCATGATGATTCCAACACCCAAAATCATGACCGAGAAAATGGTCCAAGGTGTTGCAGGCCGAAGCCATTCGGTGGTTTTGCCGGACAAAAGCCCACCCACAACAAACGCAAACGGCACCACGGTGGAAGCAAATCCCAAGAACAGGGTAGGCGGGTGGATCACCATCCAATAATTTTGGAGCAAGGGATTCAAACCCGTTCCGTTGGCAGGCACAAAGTCGGGATTGTTGGCAAAAACCGGAGCATCGGGCATGGCATCACGCAAAAGCAAGAAAGGCGAACTACCGATTTTCCATTCACCTACTGCAGCTGACAGGGAAGCAAAGCCGAAACCGAGCAAAAGAAGCAAGGCAAAAACCTCTAAGGCAGATACTGATTGGCCTTTTTTGTTTTGGCGAACAATCAGAAACACCAACCATCCGGCCATAAACGCCCAAAACAGATAAAACAGGGCATAGCCCAAATGGTCTTTCGAAAATGGGGCATCATCCCATGAGAATTGCCCTCCTTTCTCGGTGACCACCAAAAAGCCACTTAAAAGGGCTACTACGAGTCCGCCGAGGTGCAACAAACCCTTCTGATTGAAGCTGTCTTGTTGTTTCCAAAACCGATAGGCCAAAAAAGCGGAGGGCACCACGAGTCCCAATAAAAACAGTCCTTTGGACCATGTTGAATCAAGATTGATGCCCAAAATCATGGAAGCCAAAATGAGGTTCACGGCAGACACGACCGACATGACCGCATCCCGCCACTCCCTTGACCTGGCCATCAAAACGAACCCAAGTACCACATGCCAGAAGGTCCACAGCAGAAACGAACCCTCTTGGCCCTCCCAAAAACAGGAAATCATGTAATACACGGGAAGCTCATTGGACGAATGGCTCCAAACGTAATGGTATTGGTATTGATGGGAATATATGAGATAAAACAAGGTGCCAATCACTCCGAATACTGAGAAACCATGGACCAAAAAGGCTGCATTTCCCATGGACTGCCAAACCTTCTTCCCTGACAAATCCAAACCTCCTTTTGCAGAAACGGCATAGGAAATTGTGGCCACAAGGGCGGCACTGAATGAAAGGGACGCAAATATTTCACCCCAAAGGCCTCCGCTCATGTCGTTCTTGGTTTCATTGGACTTATCTGACCTGATTTTGAATTCGACATCAGCGCTTCGCCTCCGCCGATTCTTCCATCAGTTGACCATCATTGTATTTGGACGGGCATTTCATGAAAATGCGTTCAGCCTCGAACACATCGCCTACATATTTACCCTGGACCACTACCTTTTCGGCTGTTTCGAAGTTCACAGGTTTTGGATCGTGAAACAGGACGTTTGCCAATTGCAGGGTGGTGTCTCGCATGGAAAATTGGAAAACATCCTGAACCGGATCGTATTGAGAGGGTAGCTCCTTGGCCCAACTGCCCACCACGTGTACCACTTCCCCTGACTTTTTAGCCTCCGAAAATGTGGTGTATTTGCTGGCCCCGCCGATGGCACCCGAGGTAGCCAACACCGTGATCCCAACCATGGCCAAAATTGCGATTCCGATGAGCAAGCTGATGTTGACCGTCTTCATGAGGGGTTGTTGGATTGTGTCTGATTGACAGGAGAGGCTTTCTTGAGCTCTTGGACCTTTTGCTCCAATTTCTTGACCTTGACCAGGTTGTAGACAAGCATCGACACCATGCCCAAGAAAACGATGAGTACCACGACCAAAACGGTGTTAATTTTTTCGGAAGCAAACAACCAATCGCCTGAAGGATTGGCTTGCAACAAGCATTGGAGAAGATTATTCATCGCTGAGCTCTTGAAGTTGGTGATGGACCACCGCCCGCCTGGCCAACAGGTCGAGCATGGCATAAGACAGGCATACAAACCCAATGACGGCCGGCCAAAAAACGGAGTAGAATTCAGGGCTCATGGACCCCAATGCAGATTGCTTCCCTCCCGTGTTGGGGTGAAGGCTTTCGAGGCTTTTGGGAACCACGTAGAACAGCGGGTAAATGGAAGCTGCGGCAAAAATGTTGAAGACTGAGGATATTTTGGCACGCTGGACCGGTTCGTCGAAGGACATCCTGAGCAAAGCCATGCCTAAGTAAATGAGCACACAAATCAGGGCGCTGGTTTGCTTGGGATCCCATGGCCACCATGCAGCCGGGTCTGTTGCAGGCATGGCCTCCCCCCAGGTAACCCGACTCCAAACTATTCCTGTAGCCAATCCCAATGCTCCGAACACCACCGTGAGACGACCCGCTTCGCGAGCCCTCAAATCCATGGCAAGGTCACCTTTACGCAGGTAAGCCACGCTGTAGGCAACTGAAGTGTAGGCCATGGCCATCATGGCAAACCACATCGGGACGTGATAAAAAACGTTTCTGGATGTTTGTCCCAAATTGGGCCCTTGGTAAGGCAAAACTTGCGTGAGCCCTTGAATCAGCGCATACCCGACCAGCACGGTGCCGACGGCGAGGTTGATGAACCTCCAAGTGTCTTTGCGCTTGAAAAACTCCATTTCAGTCCTTCCAAATAAACGGAAACAAAATAACGGATACCGCACCAATAATCACAACGAAAAGCCCCGAAAACACCATTTCTGGAAGGCTATCTTGCCACGGCTGACCCAATAAGGCTTTGCCTGAAGCCGCAATCGCAACCAACATCTGCGGTATCACCAAAGGAAAACTTAAAACTGCCAACAAGGTGGTTTTGTTGTGGGCCTTGCTGGCTATGGCACTCACCAAGGTCATGTTGGCCGTGAATGTGCTGCAACCCAACAAAACTGACACCATGTATTGGATCGGGTCTCCGATTGCCGATGAGCCAGAAAATAGGACGAAAGCAAACAAAGTAACCAGGGAAACCACCCACATCAAGGCTATGTGGTAAATCATTTTTGCCACAATCACGGCTCTGGGTCCAGCCAAGGTGTATAAGTAAAGTAACTGTCCCGAACGCTCACCCATGAAACTTTTGGCCACCGCGTTCACACATACGAACAACAACACAATCCAAAAAACAACGTTCCAAGCTTGGGGGGGAAGGGATCTCTGCAGCCCTAAGGAGACCACAAAAACCATGCTCAGGGCATACAACAACAAGCCGTTCAGTGCATATTTCTGCTTCCACTCCAGACGCAGTTCTTTCCCGATGAGCGCACTTACCTCTTTGCTGAATGCCATTCGGCCTTGGATTTTGGACAAATATACACGCTAGCCCCCCAAACAACCACCCAAGATCCAAATACCAAAAAACCCTTTCACATAATCTTACGTAGACGAATACAATCTCGTTGCCTATCGCACATTTCTTACCTGAACACGAACGGTTTGTTTTGACTAATTTCGGGAGCCCTTTTGGCAGGGGCGCCCTCCAAACTTTCAGGAATCATGGAAAATGCGAAAATATTGTGGGTTGACGATGAAATCGAGCTACTCAAACCCCATTTGAAGTTTTTGGAATTGAAAGGGTATGCGGTGCACACCTCTACCAACGGTTTTGACGCGTTGGAAAGTGTGAAATCGGAACCCTTCGATGTGGTGTTTTTGGATGAGAACATGCCTGGAATGAGTGGTTTGGAGGTCTTGGCTGAAATAAAACAAATCCAAGCGCATCTTCCCGTGGTGATGATTACCAAAAGCGAAGAGGAGCACATCATGGAAGAGGCCATCGGATCCAAAATCGCCGACTACCTCATCAAGCCCGTCAACCCAAGCCAAATCCTCCTTTCACTCAAAAAGACCCTCCAAAACAAACAGTTGGTCAACCAAAAGGTCAACACCGACTACCAACAGGATTTCCGGAAAATCGGAATGCAGTTTTTCGAGGCAAACGACCACAAGTCCTGGACTGAAATCTACCGGAAGTTGGTGCATTGGGAAAAACAAATGGACGACAACCCCGGCGAGCACATGACCGAAGTGTTGCAATCGCAAATCGCCGAGGCAAACCAGAACTTTTCAAGGTTCGTCATCGCCAACTACGTGGATTGGTTGCATGAAAAAGATCCCGACCAAAGGCCCTTGCTCTCTCCGGAGGTAATGGAAGTGTCCGCATTCGATGACCTGAAAAAAGGCGAATACGAAAGTGTTTTCTTCATCCTCGTAGATTGCATGCGCTACGACCAATGGAAAGAATTGGAGCCCCTGGTTGCCGAGTATTTCACCATTGCACAGGAAAGGAGCTATTTCTCCATTTTGCCCACTGCGACCCAGTACTGCCGGAATGCCATTTTTGCGGGAATGTACCCCAACGAGATTGCCAAACGGTTTCCACGGCTTTGGAAAGACGACAACGACGAGGGTGGGAAAAACCTGTTTGAGGAAGACCTGATGCGGGAGAACATTGCCCGACACAAACTCAACCTGAAGACTTCCTACCACAAAATCCTGAACAATGATGACGGGTTTGCGCTGAGCGACAACTACAAAAACCTGCTTAAAAACGACTTCAACGCAATCGTTTACAACTTCATCGACATGCTCAGCCACTCAAGGACCGAGGTAAGCATCATCCGAGAATTGGCACCCACACCCGGGGCCTATCGTCGCGTGTCAAGGTCTTGGTTCGAACACAGTCCCCTGTTGGATTTGCTGAGGAAATTGGCACAACACAAAGTCAAAGTCGTCATCACAACCGACCACGGCACAGTGCATGTGAACCGACCTTTCAAAATTGTGGGAGACCGTGAAACAACCACCAACCTCCGGTACAAACAGGGCCGAAATCTGAGCTTCCAACCCGACAAGAGTTTGTTGGTAATTCGCAACCCCGAAGAGGCCAAATTGCCAGCGATGACGCTCAGTTCTTCTTATGTGTTCGCCTCGGAAGATTACTTTTTTGCCTACCCCAACAACTACAACCACTACGTGCGCTACTTCAAGGACACCTTCCAACACGGTGGGATTTCCATGCATGAAATGATTGTGCCCTTGGTGGAGTTGGTGCCCAAAAAAGTCTGAACAGGCCAATCGTCAAAACCATGTAAATTCGCTCCATGTCCCCCAACGTGGTCGTGATCATCCCTGCCTACAACGAGCAGGACTCCATCGCCAAAGTCATCGCTGAAATCCCACGCGAGTGGATTAATGAAATCGTGGTGGTGAGCAATGGTTCAACGGATGAAACGGAATCTCGCGCCGAACAAGCAGGAGCTACCGTATTGAAGGAACCCAAGCGTGGATACGGACAAGCCTGCCTCACGGGAATCGCCCATGTTGCCCAATCAAATCCCGACATCGTGGTGTTTTTGGATGGAGACCACAGCGATTTCCCTGGACAAATGCCGGATTTGATTCGGCCCATTTCAGAGCAAGGATTCGACATGGTCATCGGTTCTAGGGCACTTGGCAGCAAGGAAAACGGCTCTATGACACCCCAACAAGTTTTTGGAAATGCCTTGGCTACCCGGCTCATGCGGCTGTTTTACGGCGTGAAATACACCGATCTGGGGCCATTCCGTGCCATCCGCTTCGATCGATTGATGCAGTTGGGCATGCAGGACCGCAATTATGGTTGGACCATCGAAATGCAACTGAAGGCGGCAAAAAAACGCTACAAAACCTGCGAAGTGCCTGTTGATTACCGAAGAAGGATTGGAGTCAGTAAGGTCAGCGGCACTTTGAAAGGCACAATCATGGCAGGTTACAAGATTCTGACGGCAATTTTTCGATATTTGTGACGAATCCGGGCCCTACAATAGGAAAAAACTCTTGTTGGAGACCCGTTTCGACCCGTTACCGTCTCCATGGGAATTGCCCTCATCATCCTCTACGCCGCCGCCCTGCTGTTCATCTTGATGTACAGCCTGTCGCAAGTAGATTTGGCCATTCGATATTGGTTCAAACGGAAGTCCGTACCCACCGAAGTTCAACCAACTCCCCCATCGGATTGGCCCATGGTCACCGTTCAGCTTCCCATCTACAACGAACGGTATGTCATTGAGCGCTTGATGGATGCCGTTGTGGGCTTTGATTACCCTAAAGACCGACTTGAAATCCAGGTCTTGGATGATTCTACGGACGACACCATAGAAATCGTGGCCCAAAAAATTACGGATATCAAGGCGCGTACTGGGATTGAAATCCAACATGTGAGGCGCGGCAACCGACAAGGGTTCAAAGCAGGTGCCTTGGCCCATGGCCTGAAGATTGCAAAAGGTCAGTTCATTGCCATTTTCGATGCGGACTTCGTCCCCGAATCCGACTTTTTGCGTCTGACCATCCCGTATTTTGGTGATGAGGGATTGGGTGTGGTGCAAACAAGGTGGGAACATCTGAATGCGGATTATTCCTTGTTGACCCAACTGCAGGCCTTTGCATTGGATGCCCATTTCACCGTGGAGCAGCTGGGCCGGAACCTCAGCGGTTGTTTCATCAATTTCAATGGTACGGCTGGCGTTTGGAGGCGGAAAGCCATCGATGATGCCGGGGGATGGCAAAGTGACACCCTCACAGAGGACCTCGATCTCAGTTATCGGGCTCAGCTCAAGGGCTGGCGCTTCAAATACTTGGAGCATGTCCTTTCGCCCGCCGAACTTCCTGCAGAAATGGCTGCCATCAAATCCCAACAATTCCGTTGGACCAAAGGT
>Ga0068872_10002616_pt1 | contig 14094 bp, 16 predicted proteins | sample NOAtaG_7_FD_66441 | JGI IMG/M metagenome (GOLD analysis project Ga0068872, IMG submission 66441) | Freshwater lake microbial communities from Lake Erie, under a cyanobacterial bloom - NOAA_Erie_Diel1S_2200h metaG | ecosystem: Environmental > Aquatic > Freshwater > Lake | place: USA: Ohio, Lake...
GAATTCTCTTTCAACTAAATTATAGTTTTTAGTTTCTTTATAAAATTAAATATTCACAAAAAAAGCCGTGCACTTTACAAATACACGGCTTCTAAATAAAGTTAAAAGAGCTTATTTTAAACTCCCCACCATATCTTCTGGTTTAACCCATTGATCAAATTGTTCGTTGTTTAATAAATCCAGGCCAATTGCCGCTTCGCGTAAAGTTTTATTTTCTTTATGAGCAGTTTTAGCAATTTTAGCAGCATTTTCATACCCGATATGAGGGTTAAGTGCTGTAACCAACATTAAACTGTTTTCTAAATGTTGTTTAATTACCGGCAAGTTTGGCTCAATACCTAATGCACATTTATCATTAAACGAAACGCAGGCATCACCAATTAGTCGGGCAGATTGTAAAACATTGTAAGCGATAACAGGTTTAAATACATTTAATTCGAAATGACCAGTAGCTCCACCAATACCAACTGCTACATCGTTACCCATTACCTGAGCACAAACCATGGTTAACGCTTCTGGTTGAGTAGGATTCACTTTACCTGGCATAATGGATGATCCTGGTTCGTTATCCGGAATAATAATTTCGCCGATTCCGCAACGTGGTCCCGAACTTAACATACGGATATCGTTGGCTATTTTCATTAAGGCAACAGCAGTTCTGCGGAAAGCGCCCGATAATTCAACCATAGCGTCGTGTGCCGCTAATGCTTCAAATTTATTTGGAGCAGTTACAAAAGGCAATCCTGTTAATTCGGCAATTTTCTTGGCAACTAAAACGTCGTATCCTTTAGGAGTATTTAATCCAGTACCTACGGCAGTTCCGCCTAAAGCTAGTTCTTTAACGGCTTCTAATGCGTTTTTTATAGTTCGTATGCTCATGTTTAATTGCTGAACATAACCACTAAATTCTTGGCCTAACGTTAATGGAGTAGCATCCATAAAGTGTGTACGCCCTGTTTTTACAATGTTTGAATACTCATTGGCTTTTTTATCCAAAGTATCGCGAAGTAATTCTAACCCCGGGATGGTAGTTTCTACCGTTCTTTTGTATGCCGCAATATGCATGGCAGTTGGATAAGTATCGTTGGATGATTGTGACTTATTTACATCATCATTAGGATGTAAAACTTTTTTCTCATCAGCCAGATTACCCCCATTAATAACGTGAGCTCTGTATGCAATTACTTCATTAGCATTCATGTTACTTTGGGTTCCGGAACCGGTTTGCCAAATTACCAAAGGGAATTGTTCATCTAATTTTCCGGCTAAAATTTCGTCGCAGGCTTTTGCTATTAATTCGCATTTTTCCTTTGTTAATACACCAAGCTCATGATTGGCTTGTGCTGCAGCTTTCTTTAGGTATCCAAAAGCATAAATAATTTCTTTTGGCATAGAGCCTTCGGGGCCAATTTTAAAATTGTTTCGCGAACGTTCTGTTTGGGCACCCCAGTATTTATCGGCCGGTACTTTTACTTCACCCATGGTGTCTTTTTCTATACGAAATTCCATATTTTAAGTTTATTAGTTTATTAGTACAATGGTTTATTAGTTTTAGTTGAATTTTGAAGATTGTGGGTGTTTTAAAAAAATTAAATACGCCAAATCAATGTTCTAAATTTTCTAAATGTTCTTAATCTTCTTAAATAGTAATTAAAATCAAAGTAATTCCAAGACTAACTGAGGAGGTCTCCCAATAATTGCTTTATTGTTTCTAACGATAATGGGTCGTTCCATAAGTATTGGATTTTCGGATAAAATCTTAATCCATTCTTCGTCGCCAAACTGCTTGTTTTTAAACTTTTCTTTGTATAAAGTTTCGTTTGTTCGGATAATTTGCTGAGGTTTTAAATTGAGCTTCATTAAAAGGTCTTTAATTTCGGCATAGGTAGGTGGATTTTTTAAATACTCAACTACAACGGCCTTAGAGCCTTTTTCTTCAATTAAGTTTAATGCCTCTCTGCTCTTAGCGCAACGTGGATTGTGGTAGATTTTAATTTGAGTCTTAGACACGTTAATTATAAACTACTTTTTTTTACTTTTTGATTTTTTTGAATCCGTTTTTTTAGCAACCGGTTTTTTATATTTAATGCCTGTTACACTTCCCCAATTTTCACCCGTTTTAATACGGTGAATTTGCATGTCGGATACTCCATATTTAGTAGCAATTACTCGTAATGTTTTGCCCGCCTCTAACATTTTTTGAATATCTAAAACCTGTTTTTCAGTTACAGAATGATTAGCGATTATAGGATTAGCCTTACGGTAACGTTTTGCACGTTTAACATTTGGATTGTTTAAATGGTGTTTGGTAAGTTCCTTTTGGGTAACCCATTTTAGATTTTTATAATGATTGTTATGAGAGTTAAAATCAAGATGAAGTACAAATTTGTGTTTCTCGCTCGGTGCTTTAGAAATAAAGCTCTCGGCTACTAATTTGTATACAGGATAAATTTTATAGGTTCTGCGTAGCTTTTCTTCTGCTGAAATATATTTCTTTCTTTCAGCAGTTGCTTCGGCTAGTAATTTTTTGGTTTGTTCCAGCTGTTTTTTAAATCCCCCTTTTTCTTTATTGGAAGCTTTTTTTAACGAACGAGCAATTTTATTGTGTTCTGATAAAGCTTTGTCGTATTTTTTAGTTAATGTTTCGTACTTTTTAATTTGGTCAGAAGTTCTGGGTTTTCTGCTAGATAATTTAAGATAAGGAAACTTAAGATTATTAAATCCGTTTAATAATGTTTCTGTGGTTCCACCAACACTAACTATTCTCCCATGATCCGAAACATAGTATTTATAGCCCTTACTTGTTTTTTTGATGGGAGCTTCTTTCCATCTTTCGCCTTTTAAATTTTTAATTTTTAGAAACATGTTTTTTGTATTTAGTTTTATAAAGTTAAGAATTTCCGTATTCCATCAAATAGGCTTTTAAAAAAGAATCTAAATTTCCATCTAAAACATCCTGTGTGTTGGAAGTTTCAAAGTCTGTCCTTAAATCTTTAATTAGCTTATAAGGATGCAAAACGTAATTACGTATTTGCGAACCCCATTCTATCTTCTTTTTCGATCCTTCAATAGCAGCTGTAGATTCGTTGCGTTTACGTAATTCTATCTCATAAAGTTGCGATTTAAGTAATCGAAGTGCGTTTTCTTTATTTTGAAGCTGAGATCGGCTTTCCTGATTTTTTATAATAATTCCGCTGGGTTTATGATAAAGTCTTACGGCTGTTTCAACTTTATTAACGTTTTGCCCACCTGCACCGCCACTTCTAAAGGTTTCCCATTCTATTTCGGATGTATTGATATCAATTTCAAATGTTTCGTCAATTAAGGGATATACATATACCGAGGCAAAGGAAGTATGCCTTTTAGCATTGGCATCAAATGGAGAAATCCTGACCAAGCGGTGTACGCCGCTTTCACCTTTTAAATAACCAAATGCGTAGTCGCCTTCAATTTGAATAGTAACCGATTTAACTCCAGCTACATCTCCCTCCTGAATGTCGGTTTCAGATACCTTAAATCCATTTTTCTCTCCCCACATCAGGTACATGCGATAAAGCATAGATGCCCAGTCGCAACTTTCAGTTCCGCCCGCACCGGCATTTATGGTTAAAACAGCACTAAGCTGATCTTCTTTACCACTTAGCATATTTCTAAATTCCAGATTTTCAACTTCCTCAACAGTATCCTTATAGGCCTCTGCTAATTCAGATTCCGAAACATCGCCGGCTTTGTAAAATTCGAAGAGAGTGTCTAAATCCTCTGTTAATCCGTTAACCTTATTAAAAGAATCAATCCAATTCTTTTTATTTTTAATAATTTTAAGAGTTTCTTCGGCTTTCTTCGGATCATCCCAAAATTGCGGTGCTAGGGATCTTTCCTCTTCTTCGGCAAGTTCTTTTAGTTTCTTATCAACGTCAAAGATGCCTCCTCAACGCATGCTTGCGTTCTATCAGACTTTTAACTTGTTCTACAGTTATCATCTTAATAATTAATTAATACATACACAAATGTAGTTTATTTAATAATTAAATTCGCTATAATTTCCATCCACATGAAATTTACATTTATATTATCGTTATTATTCCTAAGTAAACCTCTATGGGCTCAAAACAATTTATATCCCGTTTTATTCAAGGGTAAATGGGGTTATATTAACGATACCGGAAAGGTGGTAGTTCCATACACTTACTCGCTTGCCAGGCCTTACAAAGGTAATTATGCAACCGTTAGGATAGGTCGCGAATTAATGGGGAGCGAAAAAGCCTATTCGTTTATTGATTATTCAGGAAAACTGATTTCTTTGGCTCAATACGAGGATATGGGTTCTTTTAATGGTGGCTACTGCCCTGTAAAACTCAATGGTAAGTGGGGTTTTATAAATGAAGACAACATTTTAGTTATAAAGCCGGTTTTTTTGTTAGCAAATGGTTTTTCTGATAGTTTGGCATTGGTTAAAGATGAGAAGGGTTATGGATTTATTAAAACTAGTGGAGAATATATATCCACTGAACGTTACTCTGATGCAAAAGACTTTAAAAACCGATTAGCGCCTGTATGCAAAGAAAATAAATGGGGTTATATAGATGTAAGCGGTAAGATGGTTATTAATTCCAATTATTCTAATGCGCTTTCTTTTTCAGACACGCTGGCCCCTGTTAGAATTAATGCATACTGGACATATATAAACAAGTCTGGAATACCCATTGCTTCTCCTATATATGATTTTGCACATAAATTTAACGACGGACTTGCGGCAGTTAAGTTAAAAGGTAAATGGGGATTTATAGATTTGAGAGGCATGGAAAAAATTAAATACCAGTTCGATCAGGTTGGAGATTTTAATCAGATGGTTTGTCCGGTAAAAGAAGGAAAACTATGGGGTTATATCGACACTAGTGGGGTAAAAATAATACCCTGTGAATACGATTACGCAGAATCATTTAACTTTAATTTAGCTAAAGTAATGAAGGGCGGAAAAATATTATACATCAACAGGGCCAATCAAATTATTTGGCGAGAGGATTAATTAAGAATACATACAAATTTGGGCCTTATTCAACAATTTTGCTCATTTTTCAACAATTTCGTTTTTCAGCATAAAATAATTAAATTCGCATAACAAAAAATTAATACAATGTTTAATAACGACAAGAAATCAGTTAAAGATGCTCCTGTTCCAAGTGGAGCAAATCAGATTTTTCCAGGTACAGTTATTACAGGAGAAGTTAATTCGGCCAACGACATCCGAATAGATGGTATTTTAAACGGAACTTTAATTTGCAAAGGTAAAGTGGTTTTAGGAAGTACCGGTAAAATAGAAGGTAACATTACTTGTCAAACCGCCGATATTTCCGGTACCATTAAGGGAAATATTTCAGTTACAGAATTATTAAGTTTGAAATCTACAGCTACCATTGAAGGGGATATAACCACCTCTAAATTAGCCATTGAGCCGGGTGCTAATTTTACCGGAACATGCAGTATGGGTGCTGTTGTAAAAGATATTAAAGGTGAGCAATCTGCCGAAAGAAAACTCAAAGAAAAAACTGCTTAAAGCAAATACCGAGTTTTATAAATACTCGGGAATGGCTTTTAAAATGCTTACCATCATAGGTGTATTAACTTATGGTGGTTTTTTTTTAGATAAAAAATTCCCCAATCAATATTCTCTTTTTACCATTATTTTAAGTTTAATTGGGGTTTTTGCCGCCATGTATAGTATTATTAAGGAAGTAACACAGCAAAATGATTCAAAAAATTAAATATTGGATTTTTTTAGTTATACTATCGTTTTTATCTCATCAACTGTTAAGCGGATTAATAATCAGCCAATCCATCCCTAATTTCTGGGGTTGGAAAGGCTTAGTAGGAGCTTTTTTTTTAAGCTCCATTATCGGAAAAATAATTATAGATAAAGCCAATAAATCACCCGAAGCTCGCGAAAGGGTATTTATTACCTCGGTTTATTTAGGAGTTAAAACGCTTACCCATCTTACCATTATACTTGTATATTTTTGGGCTACCCGTGCCTTTAATTTGTCGTTTATCTTGTCTTTTTTTGTATTATTCCTGCTTTATACCATTTTAGATTTATTCTTTACGCTTGGTGTAAATGAGTCGTAAATCCTTTATTTTGTGGATTAAACAATTGTTAAACAGATTATTAACACACTACTTCAAGCCTGTTGAAATTTAGCATTGAAAAAATTTTAATTCTGGAAATATAAGTAATACATTTGCACTCGATTTTTAGAAACCATTTTTAAGCATTTAATTGATGTTGTTAGTTAAAAAAATTGCCTCTTTACTTGTATCCCTTACCATAGTTATAAACGTTTTTGCCGCACATCAGGAAGAAGATCAACGTACAACGGATTCTTTAGCTCCAATGGAGAATTCTTCTCCCAATTCGGAACAAGAAGTTGGGGTTGAGCAAAATGGCCACGAAGAAAAAGCATTTGACCCTAATTCTTTAATTTTCGAACACATCTCAGACTCCCATCAATGGCATATTTGGGGAGATCATGGGCACGATTTTCATATCCCCTTGCCTGTAATTTTATATACCGATAAGGGAATTGAATTTTTTTCCTCTTCCAGAATAGAACACCATGAAGATATTTACCAGGGTAAACATTATAGTTACAAACTAGAAGAAGAGCACATCGAAATTGTAGATCCGGTAACCGGCGAATTAGATGAGGAGGCAACTCAAAAAATCAAGGACTTTTCAATAACTAAAAATGTGGCACAAATGCTAATTTCAGTTTTAGTGTTGATGTTGGTTTTTACAAGCGTGGCTAAGTCCTATTCCAAGCAAGGTATTAATTCATCACCTAAAGGGCTTCAGTCTTTTATGGAAAGTTTAATCGTTTTTGTTAGAGACGATATTGCTAAAACCAATATTTCCAATAATCCGGATAAATACTTACCCTTTTTGTTAACTATTTTCTTCTTCATACTCATTAACAACATATTTGGTATGATACCTATCGGTGCTAACTTAACCGGGAATATTGCTTTTACTGTAGTAATGGGTACCATAACGTTTATTGTTACTCAATTTAGTGGTACTAAATCATACTGGGGCCATATAATTCTGCCTCCTGTTCCAAAATGGTTGTATCCCATCATGGTTCCGGTAGAGATCATTGGAATTTTCTCCAAACCTTTTGCTTTAATCATTCGTTTGTTTGCCAATATTACAGCAGGTCACATTATCGTGATTAGTTTAATCTCGCTTATATTTATTTCCAAATCTATACTAACCAGCTTTGTATCTGTTCCATTCACATTATTTATTGACGTGTTGGAATGTTTGGTTGCCTTTTTACAAGCTTATATTTTTACGATGTTAACGGCCTTATTTATAGGTATGGCTAACGAAGAGCATCATCATGAACACGAAGGTGCGCATGATCATCATTAATCAATAAAAATCTAATAACCCATAAAAACAAAAACAAAATGACAGGAAGTATCGCAGCAATTGGAGCAGGTTTAGCAGTAATCGGTGCAGGAATTGGTATCGGACGTATCGGAGGTTCCGCAATGGAAGCTATCGCTCGTCAGCCAGAAGCACAAGCTAAAATCCAAACAGCCATGATTATTGCAGCAGCCCTTGTAGAAGGTGTTGCATTATTCGGCGTGGTTGTAGCTCTATTAAGCAAATAATTCTTAATTATTGCAACTAATAAAGTTTACAACGGTTGGTTGTAAACTTTATTTTTCTGTTTTTTAAAAATTAAATCGTAAACAATAAAATACTATAATAAATGGATTTAGTAACACCCGGCATTGGTCTTGTATTTTGGACATCAGTTGTATTTGTAATACTGATTTTATTACTTAGTAAATTTGCATGGAAACCGATTCTTTCTGCCATTAAGGAGCGTGAAGAGAACATTGATAAAGCACTTAAATCAGCCGATAGAGCTCGTTCAGAAATTAAAGATTTACAAAATGCAAACGAACGTTTATTAAACGAGGCTCGTTCCGAAAGAGATTCTATGCTTAAAGAAGCTCGTGAGATTAAAGAAAAAATGATAGCAGAGGCAAAGGATAAAGCAAATTCTGAAGCTGAACGTATATTAACATCTGCTCGCGAAACCATTACTAATGAAAAAAATGCTGCTGTTGCTGAAATTAAAGCTCAGGTAGCAACTTTATCTGTAGAAATTGCAGAGAAAATTTTACGTAGCGAATTAACAGCAGAAAGCAAACAAAAAGCTTTAGCTAATAATTTGTTAGAAGAAGCTAAATTAAACTAATAAAAGTACCTAAATGAAAAGTACAACGGTTGGTATCAGATACGCAAAGGCTTTGTTAGATTTAGCAATCGAACAAAATGTGTTAGCTAAAGTGAGTGAGGATATTAAATTAATTGATCAAACAATTAAAAATTCTCACGAATTTGAACTTTGTATCCATTCGCCCATCATTAAGGCTGATAAAAAGCAATCCATTTTTACTGAATTATTCTCCGGGAAAATACATGATCTGACCTTACAGTTTTTATTATTGTTGGCTGGTAAGCGTCGCGAAAATTACTTAGATGTAATTGCTGACCAATTTCATATTTTATATAATAATCATCGTGGAGTTCAAACCGCGATTGTTACTACCGCAGTAGGGCTTGATGATGAGTTAAGAAATAAAGTTTACAATGTGGTAAAAGAAAGTGTAAAATCTGAAGTGGAGTTGATTGAACGAATTGATAAAAATTTAATAGGAGGATTTGTAATTCGTTTGGGTGATACGCAACTGGATAGCTCTGTTGTGAGAACTTTAAATAATTATAAGAGAACATTTTTACAAACAAAATAACTAAATCAAATAAAAGAAAACAATGGCTGAAGTTAGACCTGCTGAAATCTCTGCAATATTAAGACAGCAATTATCCGGCTTTAAATCGGCATCTGAACTGGAAGAAGTTGGAACCGTATTAGAAGTTGGTGACGGTATTGCCCGTATCTATGGATTAAATAATGTTCAATCAGGTGAAATGATTGAATTTGAAAATGGATTAAAAGGTATCGTATTAAACTTAGAAGAGGATAATGTTGGTGCCGTATTATTCGGTTCTTCCGAAGGAATTAAAGAAGGTGACGTAGTTCGTCGTACTAAACAAATTGCCTCTATTAAAGTAGGTGAGGGAATGTTAGGGCGCGTTGTAAATACTTTGGGTGAACCCATCGATGGTAAAGGGCCTATTACTGGTGATTTATATGATATGCCTTTGGAACGTAAAGCACCAGGTGTTATTTACCGTCAGCCTGTTAACGAACCTTTACAAACCGGTATCAAATCTATAGACGCAATGATTCCAATTGGTCGTGGTCAGCGTGAGTTAATTATTGGTGACCGCCAAACGGGTAAAACAGCTGTTGCTATCGATACGATTATTAACCAAAAAGAATTTTTTGAGAAAGGGAAACCTGTATTTTGTATTTATGTGGCGGTTGGCCAAAAAGGTTCAACTGTTGCATCGGTAGTTAATACTTTAAGAGAAAATGGTGCTTTAGCCTACACTGTAGTGGTTACAGCAACTGCTTCTGATCCGGCTCCTCTTCAATTTTATGCTCCGTTTGCAGGTGCTGCCATTGGCGAATTTTTCCGCGATACCGGTCGTCCGGCTTTAATCATTTACGATGATTTATCTAAGCAAGCGGTTGCTTATCGCGAGGTTTCGTTATTATTACGTCGTCCTCCTGGTCGCGAAGCTTATCCAGGTGATGTATTTTATTTACATAGTCGTTTGTTAGAGCGTGCTGCTAAGATCAATGCATCGGATGATATCGCTCGTAACATGAACGATTTACCAGAATCCTTAAAACCAATAGTTAAGGGTGGAGGTTCTTTAACTGCTTTACCAATTATTGAGACGCAAGCGGGTGACGTATCTGCTTATATTCCTACAAATGTTATTTCGATTACAGATGGTCAGATATTCTTAGAATCTAACTTATTTAATGCGGGTGTTCGTCCAGCTATTAATGTAGGTATCTCTGTATCTCGTGTAGGGGGTAATGCGCAAATTAAATCAATGAAAAAAGTGGCCGGTACCTTAAAATTAGATCAGGCTCAATACCGCGAGCTAGAGGCTTTCGCTAAATTTGGTTCAGATTTAGATGCTGCTACTAAAGCCGTTCTTGATAAGGGTGCTCGTAACGTAGAAATATTGAAACAAGCTCAGTTTTCTCCGCTATCTGTAGAAAAACAAATTGCCATTATTTACTGTGGTACTAAAGGTTTATTGCGTGAGGTGCCAGTAAATAAAGTACGTGAGTTTGAAGTTGAATATTTAGGTGTACTTGAAGCCAAACACAGAACTATATTAAACGATTTACGTGATGGTAAATTTACCGACGAAATTGTAAATGTACTTGAAGTAGTTGCTAAAGAATTAACCGCAAAATATCGTAAATAATAAACCGGAGCGGAGTAATTTCCGCTCTGTTTAAATAAAATTAAACATGCCAAGTTTAAAAGAGGTCCGTAACAGGATAACATCCGTAAGTTCTACTCAGCAAATTACCAAAGCAATGAAAATGGTTTCAGCTGCTAAGTTGCGTAGAGCCCAAGATGCTGCTTTGCAAATGCGTCCTTATGCTAATAAACTAAAAGAAATTTTAGAAAATCTAAGTGCTTCATTAGACAGTACAGATGGTGTTTATAGTGAAAAACGCGAAATAAAAAAGGTGCTATTAATAGTGGTTACCTCAAACAGAGGTTTGTGCGGTGGATTTAATGCAAACGTTATTAAAAGAACTAATTTTTTACTAAAAAACAAATACAGTGGTAAAAGTGTGAGTTTATTGTGTGTTGGAAAGAAAGGAAATGATTTTTTTCGCAAGCAGGATATTCACATTCACGGGATGCATCTTCCGCGACATTTACACGAATTGTTTGATAATCTTAACAGTGATCATGTTTTTCCGGTTGCTGAAAAAATAATGGAAGCATTTGTAAATAAGGAATACGATGTAATTGAGATTGTTTACAATCAGTTTAAAAATGCTGCTGTTCAGGAAGTGGTGGTAGAACAATTTTTACCTGTATTACCTCCAAATGGTAATGATATATCCTCTTCAAACGCCGATTATATTTTTGAACCTGAAAAAGCAGAGATTGTTCAGAGCCTTATCCCTAAATCTTTAAAAACACAGTTTTACAAAACATTGTTGGATTCTTTTGCTGCTGAGCACGGTGCCCGAATGACTGCAATGCATAAAGCCACTGATAATGCTGCGGCACTATTAAAGGAACTTAAGATTTCATACAATAAAGCACGTCAGGCTTCTATTACTAATGAGATACTAGAAATAGTTGGCGGTGCAGAGGCACTTAACGCTTAAACTATAGTTTTAAATTTTACTAAGGCTCCAAATTGGAGCCTTTTTTTATTCCTTAACCTCGGAAAATATTACAACGTAATTTTTACCGTATTTTTTAGCGCATTTTGGACACGTGGTGTACCAAAATAATGGCTTTCCTGTTTTTATATTCTTATCAGCCGTATATTGCTTAAAATCCCTTATCCAACTCTCGGTGTTTTTAAAATCGCCTTCGTAAACACGACTGTAATATTTTCCACTCAATTTAACGTTTTGAGTATTTGGTATCTCGCTATCGCTGGCCATTAATAAATCTATGTTCCACATTGATGTATGAATGGACAAACAAAATCCATCAGGGGATTTATTTCCTGCGGTACTTAATTTTTTATCAAGTCGCGTCATTACACTGCTAAAGTTTAGTGGAATGTAAAACAGACAAAACACTTGGTCTTTAATAAAGTTTTTATTATTCCAAACGTGGAATTTATCCTGGTATGGCTCCGGATTAAAGCGGGGGCAACAGATTTCTTCGGATTGTATCATCGAGTTTAATTTTTCGAAAAATAGTAAATCATTAATCATACAACTATGACATTACTCAGCTGTTAAACTAACCTATTCATGCTATTTAATATAATGACAGATTAATTAAAGTTAATTAGACAAGGTTATATTTTTATTATAGTTTCTGCTTGAGGCTTTTTAACGCTTAATGTAGATTATTTTTAGATAAATACGGGATATAGTCTTCTTTCATTTAAACCTTATCTATGCATAAATGTTTACTGATTATAAATCTTTAAAATGCTCTTAAAACTATTAATCTTCTTTTTTTTACTCTTTACCTTTACTTTAAGCTTAAAGGCACAGAAACAAAACAATCAATGGCGTTTTGGTTATTTTGGCGGAGTGGATTTTAATTCTAATAATCCGATTAATATTACAGGCTCTGCTACTGCCACCCAAGAGGGATCAGCATCAGTTGCTGACAGAAATACCGGCGCCCTTTTGTTTTACACAGATGGAGTTAGTGTTTGGAATTCACTTAATCAATTAATGCCAAACGGAAACGGTTTATTGGGGGGTAGTGTTTTATCTTCCACCACTGCTGCAGCCATTATACCTATGCCCGGAAATATGCTTGGTTATTACATTGTTACAATAGACGACGGTTCGAGTGGTGGTGGCACTTCGGGCCTCCGATATACAGAAGTGGATATGAATTTAAATGGGGGATTGGGCGATGTGGTCCCAAGCAGAAAAAATATTTTTTTGCTGGCTACCGCTACCGAAAAGCTGGAAGTAGCCCCGGCATCAAATGGTTTAGATAGTTGGATTATTACCCATGATAATACAACTTTTTACAGTTTTCGTGTTACTTCAGCCGGTATTATAACATCTCCAGTTACCTCTACAGTAAGTGGAGGTTTAAGCAATACTTCCGGGCATTTAAAAATTAGCAGACAATTAAATAAATTGGCTTGTGGAAGTCTTGCGGAGTCTGCAATTAGGTTTTTTAATTTTAATAATGCAACCGGGGTTATCAGTGATTTGGTTTCCTGGACCCTCCCGGTTTCTGTTATAAATGCCGGTGCGTTAATTTATGGTCTGGAATTTTCACCTAATGGGGAATACTTCTACTTTACTAATCTAAATGGAATATATCAAATTAATATTCAATCTAACTCCACCTCTTTTATCACTAATTCTCTTTATCAAATTAGTGGAGGTGGACAACCTGCTTCCGCTCAGTTAGGCCCCGATTATAAAATTTATATAAATAATGGAAACCTGGCGGTAATAAACTGTCCTGATTTGCCAGGAGCCTCCTGTGGATATAGCCCGGGGAATTTATTTGGTGGTGGTTATGGGTTGCCTAAATGGGTTTTTGATCCAAAAGATACCAATATATCATCTTCTGTTAAAATTGTAGCCCAAGACTCTTGTTTGCAAAATGCGACAACTTTTAGTGTTGCAGACACCCTAAATATTTTAAACATAAGCTGGTTATTTGGAGATCCAGCTTCAGGAAGTATCAATAATGCTTCCGGTAATATGGTTAATCACCTTTTTTCCGGGCCTGGAAATTATACTATACGGGCCATTATTACCAACTCCTGTGGTAAGGATACACTTTATTTAAACAATTTTTTGGTTTTGGATTGCAGTAATGAATGTGCAGCATCAATTAAATTTAGTTCTGATACTTGTGTAGATAAGCAAATTTATTTTTCAATAAATCCACCAACCGGGATTCAATCGCAGTTATGGAATTTTGGTGAAACAGCAAACGTAGCCAATAATACTTCAACTTTAATTTCACCAGTGCATCAATATCAAAGGCCTGGCACTTATCTGGTAAGTTTAATTATTACTAATCCCTGTGGGATAGACACTCTTTATCAAATTATAAAAATTACCGATTGCACAAACGATTCCCTCAATTGTGGTTTATTTGTCCCTAATGTTTTTTCACCTAATTCTGATTTTGTAAATGATGAATTTATCCCTTTAAGTAATTGTATTTTTGAAAAGTATGAACTCTTAATATATAACCGATGGGGGGAGTTGATTTTTAAAACTAACGATTATAATGAGCGATGGAATGGTGAGTATAAAAATAGGGAGTGCAATACAGGGGTGTATGCTTATACCTTAAGTTACAAATTGCCTGGTCAAGTTCAAAACAAGCGTAAGGGCTCCGTTAACTTAATCAGGTAAGTAGATTTAGTTGGTCGTTTTCATTTAAAAAAAA
>Ga0068872_10002617_pt1 | contig 14092 bp, 16 predicted proteins | sample NOAtaG_7_FD_66441 | JGI IMG/M metagenome (GOLD analysis project Ga0068872, IMG submission 66441) | Freshwater lake microbial communities from Lake Erie, under a cyanobacterial bloom - NOAA_Erie_Diel1S_2200h metaG | ecosystem: Environmental > Aquatic > Freshwater > Lake | place: USA: Ohio, Lake...
TGCGCAGCACGCTCGGTGACGGAACCATCCCCGCCGCGCGTCGCGCCCAGGTCGTCGAGCAGTTGCTCGCCGGCAAGGCGAGCGACCTGTCGGTACAGCTGCTGTCGCTCATCGTCGGCGCCGGCCGCACCCGCGAACTGCCGCAGATCGTCGACGCGCTCGTCAAGCGCTCGTCGGGTGCGCGACAGCTCGAGGTTGCCGAGGTCCGCTCGGCGGTTGCTCTCAGCGATGCTCAGCAGGCGAAGTTGGCCGACGCGCTCGCGCGCGCCACGGGCAAGAAGTTGAACGTCAAGGTCGTCGTCGACCCGACGGTCATCGGCGGACTCGTCGCCACGATCGGCGATGAAGTCATCGACGACACCATTCGCACCCGTCTCGACAACGTGAAGTCACGTCTCTAGGAATCCCCGAAAGGAATCATCATGTCGGATCTCACACTTTCCGCAGGCGACATCGCCGCGGCCATTACCAAGGGCCTCGAGGGCTACGTACCGTCCGTCGAGGCTCGAACCGTCGGTCGAGTCATTGAAGTGGGTGACGGCATCGCCCGCGTCAATGGCTTGCCCGATTGCGCGGTGAACGAGTTGCTCGAGTTCGAGGACGGCACAGTCGGCCTCGCACTCAACCTCGACGAGGAGTCGATCGGTGTCGTCGTTCTCGGCGACGCGGACCACATCGCGGAGCAGCAGACGGTGAAGGCCACGGGCCGCATCTTGTCGGTGCCCGTCGGTGACGTCATGCTCGGTCGCGTCGTCAACGCGCTCGGCGAACCGATCGACGGCAAGGGCGACATCGTCGGCGCGCAGTACCGCCGTGTCGAGGTGCAGGCGCCGGGCATCATGGGCCGCAAGCCGGTGCACGAGCCGCTGCAAACGGGAATCAAGTCGATCGATGCGATGACCCCGATCGGTCGCGGTCAACGCGAGCTCATCATCGGTGACCGCAAGACGGGCAAGACCACCGTCGCGATCGACACGATCATCAATCAAAAGGGCCTCGGCGTGAAGTGCATCTACGTCGCCGTCGGTCAGAAGGGTTCGACCGTCGCGCAGACCGTCGAGACGCTGCGCCAGTTCGGCGCGCTCGAGTACACGGTCGTCGTCGCCGCACCGGCGTCCGATCCGGCACCGTTCAAGTACCTCGCTCCGTACGGCGGTTGCGCCATGGGTCAGCACTGGATGGAGAACGGCGAGCATGCACTCATCGTGTACGACGACTTGTCAAAGCAGGCCGAGGCGTACCGTCAGATTTCGTTGCTCCTGCGCCGTCCGCCGGGTCGCGAGGCGTACCCGGGCGACGTGTTTTACCTGCACAGCCGTCTTCTCGAGCGCGCAGCGAAGCTGAGCGACGAGCGCGGTGCCGGTTCACTCACCGCGTTGCCCGTCATCGAGACGAAGGCGGGTGACGTATCGGCGTACATCCCGACGAACGTCATTTCCATCACCGACGGACAGGTGTACCTCCAGGACAGCCTCTTCAAGTCGGGCGTTCGTCCCGCCGTCGACGTGGGTATCTCGGTGAGCCGCGTCGGTGGTGCCGCCCAGATCAAGGCGATGAAGAGCGTGTCGGGAACCCTGAAGCTCGACCTCGCCCAGTTCCGCGAACTCGAGGCCTTCGCCACGTTCGGTTCCGAACTCGACGCGATTTCAAAGGCCCAGCTCGAGCGCGGTTACCGCCTCGTCGAATTGCTGAAGCAGCCGTTGAACAGCCCGATGCCGGTCGAGGAACAGGTCGTGTCGATCTTCGCCGGAACGAAGGGCTATCTCGACGACCTGCCGGTCGCCGACGTGCGCCGTTTCGAGAACGAGTTGCTCGCGCACATGCGTTCGCGCCACTCGAGCACGCTCGCCGGCATCCGTCAGGATCCGAAGGCCGACGTGCCGAAGGATCTCGGCGACATCATCACCGCGTTCAAGAAGCAGTTCACGCCGTCGTCACAGGGTGCCGCAAAGGCCGACCCGACGGCGGTCGATGCCGGCGAACTCGGCGATGCCGCAAGCAAGAAGACATTGGCCACGGAGTAACGGGAAGCGGTAACGGACGATGGCTGGCGGTCAGGAGCGCATTCTTCGCGGACGGATTCGTTCCGTTCAGGCGACGAAGAAGATCACGCGCGCGATGGAGCTCATTGCTGCATCGCGAATCGTGAAGGCGCAGCAGCGCGTGCAGGCCGCCGTGCCCTACAGCGAGCTCATCACGAACGTCGTGAAGGATCTCGCCGCGGGCGGTGCCGGTGCCGACTCGCCGTTCCTCAAGCCGCGCGCCGAGTTGAAGCGCACTTGCTACGTCACGATCGCCGCGGACCGCGGACTGTGCGGCGGATACAACGCCGGCGTCCTGCGTGCCACCGAGGGTGAAGTGAAGGCCGACGTGTTGAAGGGGCGCGAGTACGCGATCGTTCCCGTCGGACGCAAGGCGGAGAGCTACTTCCGCTTCCGTGGGTACTCGCTGAAGCGCGGCTTCTCCGGTTTCAGCGACGCTCCGAAGTACGAGGCCGCCAAGGAAATCGGCATGTACGTCACCGATCTCTTCCTGTCCGGACAGGTCGATCGCGTCGAGCTCGTCTACACGCGATTCATCTCCGCCGGCAACCAGGAAGTGGTGCGTCGCCCGCTGGTGCCGCTCGAGAGCGAGGTGCTCGCGGGTGGCGATGCCCGTCCCGCCGGTGGCGGCAGCCAGTACGAATTCGAGCCGGACGCCGACGCGATCCTCGGATCGTTGCTTCCGCGCTACGTCGAGGCCCGCGTGTACGCGGCACTGCTCAATGCGGCGGCGAGCGAGCACGCGTTCCGCCAGCGCGCGATGAAGTCCGCCACGGACAACGCCGAAGAACTCATCAAGAACCTGTCGCGCACGATGAACCGTGCACGTCAGGACTCGATCACCACCGAGATCATGGAGATCGTCGGCGGTGCCGAGGCGTTGAGCTCGGACAAATAGAAGTACGACAGAAGTTACGAAGACGAAGCCATCAAAGGAGCAACGATGACAGCAACGATGAACTCCACGGATCGCAAGGACGGCCGCGTCGTCGCGATCGCCGGACCGGTGATCGACGTCGAGTTTCCGCGCGGCTACCTGCCGGAACTCAACCAGGCACTCGAGTTCACCGTCGAGGTCGACGGCAAGCCGAACGTCATCCTTGCCGAGGTTGCCCAGCAGCTCGGTCAGAGCCGCGTGCGCGCGGTGTGCCTGAAGCCGACCGACGGTCTGCGCCGCGGAACGACCGTGCGCGATACCGGTCGCGGTATCACCGTGCCCGTCGGAAACAAGACGCTCGGTCACGTGTGGAACGTTTGGGGTGAGGTGCTCGACGGCAACAACGACGAGTTCAAGGACGTCGAGCGCTGGGAAATCCACCGCCCGGCCCCGGCATTCGACACCCTCGAGCCCACCAAGCGCATGTTCGAAACGGGCATCAAGGTCATCGACCTGCTCACGCCGTATCTCGCCGGTGGAAAGATCGGTCTGTTCGGTGGTGCGGGCGTCGGCAAGACCGTGCTCATCACCGAGATGATCAACCGCGTCGCCTCGAAGCACGGCGGCGTGTCGGTGTTCGCCGGTGTCGGCGAGCGCACCCGCGAGGGAACCGACCTGCGCATCGAAATGGCCGAGTCGGGCGTGTTCGAGAAGGCCGCCCTCGTCTTCGGTCAGATGGACGAGCCGCCGGGAGTCCGACTGCGCGTCGCCCTGTCGGCACTCACGATGGCGGAGTACTTCCGCGACGTCCAGAACCAGGACGTGCTGCTGTTCGTCGACAACATCTTCCGCTTCGTGCAGGCCGGCTCCGAAGTGTCGACCCTGCTCGGTCGCATGCCGTCGGCGGTGGGTTACCAGCCGACGCTCGCCGACGAGATGGGTCAGTTGCAGGAGCGCATCACCTCGACGCGCGGTCGTTCGATCACGTCGCTGCAGGCCGTGTACGTGCCCGCCGACGACTACACCGACCCCGCGCCGTTCACCACCTTCACCTTCCTCGATGCAACGACGGAGTTGTCGCGTCAGATCGCCTCGTTGGGCATCTACCCGGCGGTCGACCCGCTGGCGTCGACCTCGACGATCCTCTCGCCCGAAGTCGTCGGTGACCGTCACTACGGCGTGGCCCGTCGCGTGCAGGAAATCCTCCAGCGCTACAAGGAACTGCAGGACATCATCGCGATCCTCGGTCTCGACGAGTTGTCGGAAGAGGACCGTCTCACCGTCGCGCGTGCGCGCAAGGTGCAGCGATTCCTCTCGCAGCCGTTCTACGTGGCCGAAGTGTTCACCGGCGTGAAGGGCGAGTACGTCCCGATCGCCGAGACGGTGGAGAGCTTCGAGGCGATCGTCAAGGGCGACCTCGACGACGTTCCCGAGCAGGCGTTCCTCAACGTGGGTGGTGTCGAGCAGGTCCTGGCGAAGGCCAAGGCGCTGCGCGAGGCCGCGGCCTGATCCGGGACGACGAGTCGATCGCGAGGGTGGTGAACCGTGGCCAGTGATGCAACGATGCGCGTCGAGGTGGTGTCGCCGGAGCGCGTGCTGTTCTCGGGCGACGCGCGCCAGGTGATCACCCGCACCGAGTCGGGCGGAGAAATCGCATTCCTCCCCGGACACACCTCGTTCCTCGGCACGCTGCTCGAGAACCACACGCGGATCTATCTCGCCGACGGTCGCATCCAGCACGTGGCCGTGCACGGCGGATTCGTCGAGGCGGCGACAGATCATGTGACGATCCTCAGCGACTCGGCCGAGTTGGCGGAAGACATCGACGTCACGCGAGCTCGGGCAGCGAAGGAACGCGCCGAGACGGCGCTGCGCGGTGAGCACGACGCCACCGTCGAGGCCGACCTGCGTCGCGCCCACGCGCGACTCTCCGCCACCGGCGGAATCGCCTGACCGCGGGGCGCGGCGTGCGCCAACCGTTCACCCACGCCGTCGTCACCGGAGCATCGAGCGGCATCGGTGAGGCGCTCGCGCGCCGACTCGGGCGAGCGGGCATTGAGACGACGATCATCGCGCGCCGTCGCGACCGCCTCGACCGTCTCGCCGCGGAGTTCCCGAGTCTGCGACCGCTCGCCGTCGATCTCACGACGCACGACGGTGTGCGGGCCGTCGAGGAACTACTGACGACGAGGACCGACGTCGACCTCGTCGTGAACAACGCCGGCTTCGGCACGTCGGGCCCGTTCGTCGCTGCCGACCGTGACCGCCTCGAGCGCGAGATCCGCCTCAACGTCGCCGCGCTGACGCGAATCTCCCACGCCGCCGTCGGTGCAATGGCCGGCCGTGGTCACGGGTACTTGCTCAACGTCTCGAGCATCGCATCGTTCCAGCCCGGGCCGCACCTCGCCGTCTATGCGGCGACGAAGGCGTACGTCACCAGCCTGTCGACTGCGCTGCACGAAGAGATGCGCGACACCGGTGTGCGGGTGTGCGTGCTGTGTCCCGGTCTCACGCGCACCGAGTTCCAGAGCGTCTCCCGGGTGTCGGGTGAGCCCACCGAGTATCCCGAGTTCATGTGGATGTCATCGGATGCCGTGGCACGTGCCGGGTTGCGCGCCGTGCGCAGCGGCAGGGCCGTGTGTACTCCGGGTGCCGTGAACAAGGTGCTGTCCGCAGCCACCGACGTGCTGCCGCGCGCCGTCGTGCGCCGGTTGTCGGGCGCGATGATGAAGATGCGCTGACGGGACGGCGTCGAACGCCGGGTTACGTACGGGGTCGTCAGCGGAATTCGTCGGACGAGTATTGACCGATGCGATCGGCGCGGTGACGCGTATCGATGAGTCGTATGGTGCCGCTGCGTGATCGCATGACGATGCTCTGCGAGCTGGCGCCATACTCGTCGTAGCGCACGCCGCGCAGGAGGTCGCCGTCGGTGACGCCGGTGGCGGCGAAGAAGGTGTCGTCGCCGCGGATGAGATCGTCGCTCGTGAGCACGCGGGACATGTCGATTCCCTCGGCCTTGGCGAGGGCGACTTCCTTGTCGTTGCGCGCCCACAGGCGACCCTGGATCTCGCCGCCGAGCGCCTTGATCGCCGCTGCCGCGGTGACGCCCTCGGGTGTTCCGCCGATGCCGAGCAGCGCGTCGACTCCCGTGCCCGGCCACGCCGCGGCGATGGCGCCGTAGATGTCGCCGTCGGAGATGAGCTTGATGCGACAGCCGGCTTCGCGCACCTCGGCGATGAGCGCATCGTGGCGCGGTCGCTCGAGGATGATCACAGTCACCTCGTGCAGCGCCTTGTGCTTCGCCTTGGCGATCGCCTCGAGGTTGTCGGTGACGGAGCGGCGGATGTCGATGACGTCGCGCGCCGCGGGTCCGACGGCGATCTTTTCCATGTACACGAACGGTCCGGGATTGAACATCGCGCCGCGCTCGGCGACGGCGATGACCGCCATTGCATTGCCCCGCCCGAGTGAGGTGAGTGTGGTGCCGTCGATCGGGTCGACGGCGACGTCCGTGACGGGTGCGTTGCCGTTGCCGACGCGCTCGCCGTTGTACAGCATCGGCGCCTCGTCCTTTTCGCCTTCACCGATGACGACGACACCGTCCATGTTCACGGTGTCGAGCAGGTTGCGCATCGCGTCGACGGCGGCTCCGTCGGCGGCATTCTTGTCACCGCGTCCGACCCAGCGGGCGGCGGCGAGCGCAGCGGATTCGGTGACGCGCACCAATTCCATTGCAAGATTGCGATCGGGCTTGTGCGACAGCGGCATCCGTCCCCACAATAATCCACCGCCGCCGGGGCGCCGAACGGGGTAGCGTGCGGCACATGGGCGGGGACCACGACGAATCATTCGAGGGTTCGTTTGACGCTTCATTCGACGGCGACCGCTCGGCGTTCGATGCCCGGTTCGAGTTGGGCGAGTGGGGAACCGATGAACGCGTCGAACTCGTCGAAGAGCTCATCGCGGCGGGAATTCGTCACGATTGGGAGGGCGATGAACTCGTCGTCATGAGCGACGACACCGAACGAGTCGAGGCGATTCTCGACCGTTTCGAGGAAGACGATGTCGAGGGAGATGTCGACGAAGAGGAATTCGACGTCGACGACTGGAGCGACGACGAGCGACGTGAATTCGCCGCCATCCTCGTGGCCCGCGGCATCGTCCACCGCTTCGACGACGACGCACTCATCGTCGGTGTCGACGACGCCGACACCGTCGAGGAACTGCTCGATCAGTTCGACTGACCCGCCGGGGCATCGATAGCGTCCCCCGAGTGAACGCTGCCGACGCACCGTTGGCCGAAGTCGAGGTGTACCACTCGCGCGTGAGCGCCCCGACGCGGCGTCTCGCCCTCGGACACCTCCACCTGCCCGTCGAACCGGCTCCCGGACTCGGCGGCATCCTGCTCGGTGGCATCGTGGCGACTCACCTCGGCGAACTCGACGAGGACATCGTGCCCGACATCCATCGACTGCTCACCCAGGTCGAGCGCAACGAGCGCGTCGTGCAGCCGCGCCTGCGCCACCGCTACCAGGTCGATCGGCACGGACTGTCGCGCAGCGTGCATCGACTCGTCGCCGATTCGGGGTCGATGCGCTACGACTTCGACGTGAAGGGTTCGGCGCTGCAACAGGTGCTCGGTGCGCTGTACTGCCTCGAGCGACTCGACGTTCCGACACGTCAGGCGCTCGCGCCGGTGGTGCGCCGCGCGATGCGCTGGCGCGGTCCGTTCGATGCGCAGTTCCTCGCATACCTCGCCGGCAGCGCGGCGACGTCGCTCTCCGCACTCGGTGATCCGCGGGCGTGGGCACTCGAGATCCTCGGTTTCCCCCCGGGAACGGTGAGCCCGTCACGGCGGGAAGTGCAGCGTCGGTACCGCGACGGGTTGCGCAACGTTCATCCCGACCACGGCGGAAAGGCGAGCGAAGCCAGCGGGGCGATCGAACGCCTCGGCGAAGCCCGCCGCGTCCTGCTCGAGACGTAGTTCCGGTCGCGGTCAGCCGGTCACGAGTCCGATCTTCCGTGACGGTGCGCGGCGTCGTTCTCTTTCCCGGATCGGGGAGCTCGGCGGATCATCCGTCGCTGCTCGCACTCGAGCGGACGCTCGGTGACGAACTGACCGGAGTCACGGTGCGTCGTCGCGACTTTCCGTACCGTCTGGCAGGCAGGAAGTTCCCCGACAAGGCAGACGTTCTCGTCGCGTGCGTACGCGCCGACGTTGCCGATCTCGCGCGCAGTATCGGCTGCGACGTGACCGAGATCGTCATCGGCGGTCGTTCGATGGGTGGTCGCATGTGCACGCTCGCTGCGGCGGGTTTCTCCGGTGCGCGCAACGAAAATGAACCGACGCAACCGCCGTTGCGCGTCGCCGGAGTGATGGCGATTTCCTATCCGCTGCACCCACCGGGGAAGCCCGACGTCCTGCGGGTGGCCCACTTTCCCCGGCTGGCGACACCGACTCTGTTCGTCTCGGGGACCCGGGACGAATTCGCGACACCGGACGAACTCACGACGTGGACCGCGCAGATTCCGGGCGTCGTGGACCATCGATGGATCGACGGGGCCCGTCACGACCTGCGCAAACGTGACGACGAGGTGGCGCGGCTGTGTGCCGGGTGGGTGGCGGGCCTGCGTCACTAGCGTCACTGCGGTGCGCGGGGCGGGAACACTCATCAACGTCGGCCTCATCGTCGGGGGCAGCGTTCTCGGTTTGGGGATCGGCCACCGGGTTCCGGAGCGCGCGCGAACGACGCTGCTCCAGGTGCTCTCCTTCGTCACCATCGTCATCGGCGTCTCCGATGCGATGGACACCCGCAACATCGTGTTCCCGCTCGTCGGCATGGCACTCGGCGCGCTCGTCGGAGAAGCGCTCGGACTCGAGGAACGTGTCGCTGCGCTCGGAGCGTGGTTGGAGCGCAAGGTTCCGGCGCGCGACCCTGCCGGTCGGTCGGCCGACAGCACTGCACGCTTCGTCACCGGGTTCGTCACCGCGTCGGCGCTCTACTGCATCGGACCGATGACGATTCTCGGTGCGTTGCAGGACGCGACCGGGGAGACGCCGCAGATCTACATCATCAAGGGACTGCTCGACGGATTCGTGTCGATCATGTTCGCCGCCACCTGGGGGATCGGCGTTGCATTCAGCGCGATCGCGGTGCTCATCGTGCAGGGCGGACTCACGGTGGTCGGCAGCGGCATCGACGCCGTGCTCGACGACAGGATGCGCATCGAGCTGTTCGCCGCGGGCGGCCTCGCGCTCATCGGGATCGGACTGAACACCGCGGGAATCACGAAGGTGCGACTCGTGTCGCTCCTGCCGGGACTCGTGCTCACGCCCGTGCTCGTCGCCGTCTTCGCCCGCTGAGGGCGTCGTTCGCTACGGTACGAGCGTGCTGCTCGCGACGTGGAACGTCAATTCGTTGAAGGCCCGTTTCGCGCGCGTCAGCGAATGGATCGCCGACGTCCGGCCGGACGTGCTCATGATGCAGGAAACGAAGATGGCGGACGCGGCGTTCCCGACGGATGCATTCGCCGCCGCCGGGTACGAGTCGGTGCACTTCGGCGAGGGGCGCTGGAACGGGGTCGCGATCCTGTCGCGCGTCGGGCTCGAGGCGCCGCGGGTGAACTTCGTCGTCGGTGAACCCGATACTCAGGCCCGCGTCGTATCGGCCGTGTGCGGCGGAATCACCGTCGTGTGCGTGTACGTCCCCAACGGCCGCGCGCTCGACGACGACCACTATCAGTACAAGTTGCGCTTCATGGCGCAACTGCGCGACCACGTCGCCGCAGTCGCCGATCCCGGTTCCGACGTCGTCATCGGCGGCGACTTCAACATCGCCCCGACCGATGCCGACGTGTGGGACCCCGCTGCGCTCGCCGGGCAGACCCACGTGAGTGCCCCCGAGCGGGAGTCGCTCGGCCGGATCCTCGACTGGGGCGTGCGCGACGTCGTTCGCGAGGCGCACCCGCAGCCCGGTCTGTATTCATGGTGGGACTACCGCAACGGCTCGTTCCATCGCGGCTGGGGAATGCGCATCGACCTGCTGCTTGCGAGCGAGTCGGTCGCGAAGCGCACGACGTGGGCGGCGATCGATCGCAATGCGCGCAAGGGTGAGCAGCCGAGCGACCACGCGCCCGTCCTCATGGACGTTGCACCACGATGACACAGCCGTCACCGCACGATTCGTCAGCCGTGACGGGTTTCGATGCCTTCGCCACGTTCCACCGCCCGCCCGACGAGTTGTCGCCGCTCGAGTCCGAGCTCGAGGAGCTCGCACGGGTGACGCGAACCCTGCTCGCCGAGATCATCACCTCGGTGGCCGATCCGGCAGACATCCGTCGCGCGACGCAGTCCGTCGCCGATGCGGTCGATCTGCTCGCGGGGGCGGCGCATCGCGAACCGCGCAGCGTCGCAGAGGAAGAGATGTCGCCGCGCACGAGCCAGTTCACGTTGCGCAGCCCGCTCGTCGGGCGGATCAATCCGATGTCACCACCGATGGACGTCGTCATCAACGGATCGGGCATGACGGCGGAGATCGTCGGCCGCGTGACGTACCCGATTCAGTTCGAGGGACCGCCCGGGTGCGTCCACGGCGGGTTCCTTGCGATGGCGTTCGACGAGCTGCTCGGCTATGCCCAGGCGGAAAGCGGCAACCCCGGAATGACCGCGCACATCGAGGTCGATTTCCGTGCGCCATCGCCGCTCGGCACCGAGCTCGTGTTCCGCGCGCGCTGCGATCGCGTCGACGGGCGCAAGATCCACGTGTCGGCCGACCTGCACCATGGCGACACGTTGTGCGCGCAGGCACGGGCGATCTTCATTTCGATGCGCCCGGAAGTGTTCGAGCAGCTCATGTCGCTGCGCGAGTCGCGCCGCAGCGGCGCGTAGTTACGGACGTTACGAACGCGAGATCTCGGCGTCGCGATACTTCGCGCCGCGGATGCCGATCGGTGCGGCAACGGTGAAGCCGAGGACGTGACGTTCTTCCTCGCTCTCGCCGCCCCAGTAGCCGTACTCGCGATTGGCGCGGGCGAACTCGCGGCACTCGGTGCTCACCATGCAGCCATCGCAGAGGGATTTCGCCTTCGCCTCGCGACGGGCGCGGGCCTGGGGGCGTTCGGCCTTCGGAGCGAAGAAGAGATACGTCTTGCCCTTGCAGTTGGCGAACTGGGTCCAGTCGATGAGTGAACCGATCGGGCCGACGACGTCGAGATCGTCCCGGACGTCATCTTTGTCGTTCGGGCTGGCCGGTGAACGCTCGATGAGTGACATCTCTGTGCTCGTTTCTGTTGGGGGTGGCACAGCCCCAGCCCGGGCATCTGGGAGGGGGGATTACCGGGCTGGGGGAGACTGTGCTCGCATTTAACACTAAACGACAGCGTGCGGTTTGTCAAGGGGTTTTGTCACTGGTTGCGACGGGCGCCGGACGTCACAGCCCGGCGGGCGGTTGGGGGCGTTGATGCGGCGGGAACTAGAGCAGCTCGGCGGCGAGGCTCGCCACCTCGCTGCGTTCGCACGCGGCAAGTGTCACATGGCCGAAGCAGCCCTGGCCGGCGAAGGCGCTGATGAGCACGGCGAGGGCATTGTTCGACTCGCCCATGTACGGCGCGTCGATCTGACTCGTGTCGCCGGTGAACACGACCTTCGTCCCTTCGCCGATGCGCGTGAGGATCGTCTTCAGCGTGGTCGGCTCAAGGTTCTGCGCCTCGTCGACGACGACGAACTGCCCCTGCAGCGACCGTCCGCGCAGGAACGTGACGCTCTCGAGAGTGAGCTGTCCGCGGTGCGTGAGATCGTCGATGAGACCGCGCGCGGTGCGACTCGACCGTTCTTCGCTGAGTGCAACGATCGCATCGTGGATCGCCGACATCCACGGATCGAGCTTCTCGTCGAGCCCGCCGGGAAGGAAGCCGACGTCGGCGCGTCCGACGGGAACGAGCGGGCGGTACACGGCGAGGCGCTCGTACAGCCGGCGCTCGACCACCTGTTCGAGACCGGCGGCGATTGCGGCCACCGTTTTTCCGGTGCCGGCGCGCCCGTCGAGGGCGATGACGGCAATGTCGGGATCGAGGAGCAGCTCGAGGGCGAAGCGCTGTTCCTTGTTGCGGGCCCGCAGTCCCCACGCCGACGGGGCCTGGGAGTCGAGGACGTGGAGCTCGCCACCGAGACAGCGGGTGAGTGCCGACTGGGAGCCGCTGCGCAGGACCGCGAAGTTGTTGTCGTAGAGGCCCTCGGCTCCGGGCACGTCGAGCTGGGCGACGTGCCCTCCCCGGTAGAGGTCGTCGAGGAGTTCGGGGCCGCACTCGAGCGTGACCCACCCCATGGCCCGATCGGCGGAGGCACCGGCAACCGGGTGGTGCTCATCGGCGGTGAGACCGAGGTGCGCCGCCTTGATGCGCAGCGCAGCGTCGTTCGATACGAGAGTCGTGCTCGCGGTTGCACCGTTGCTCAGTGCTGCGCCGATGATCCGGTTGTCCGGAATGCTCGGGTCGAGTCCGTGATCGGAGAGCACGTCGTGGGCGATCCCGTTCACCTGGATGTGCACCGTGGCGCCGGTGTGATCGCCGGGAAGCGGCATCGGCTCGGCCAGCGAACCCCCTGCCTGACGGCGCAATTCCTCAATGTTTCTGAGGGCGCTTCGCGCCGAGCGCCCGACGTCGTCCATGCGGGATTTCAGGCCGTCGAGTTCCTCGACGACGGTGAGCGGAATGACGACGGCGCAACCGGGAAACGCGCGCAGCGACGTCGGGTCGGCGATGAGCACCGACGTGTCGAGAACGACGCACTCGCGCGCTGCGATGCGGTGAATGTGTGCGTCGCTTTCGGTGACGTCGGTGATCGCAGCGCCGACGGTTGTGTCACGCGCAGTCGCATCGTCGTGCGATGCGATCCGGGTGTCAACGATTCGCAGTGGCTGTGCAGACAACGATCGTCAGCATGGCACCGCCCCTCGCGACGGTGGTGGATGGCGAACGAAAAATGAAATTCGGCGCGAAAAATTCGGCGGTCGCCGGATATTTTTTTCCGGAGGGTCGCGGTGGGTGCGGTGGATCGCCGGTGCGTGCACCGTTTCGCGCTCGCCGATGCCGTCGGCGACGCACATTCGCAATCGTCGAGCGTCCGACGAAATGATGGTGCGCGGAATCGTACGGCGACGTCGGCAACGGCCGTATCGCCGCGACTTGGCGGCCGGGGCCCTTGTGCCACATGGGTTTGGCCGGATCACGGCGAGAGCCCGGATTGCCGCCGACCGCGCAGCACCGTGTGTGGATCACGACGATTTCCCGACGAATTGGGCATTGTCGGATCGTCAGCGGTGCGTTGACGGCGATGCGATGACGTCGTGCACACGTTGCAGCGCAGCAACGTGACGACCGCCGTTCCGACCGTCGAATGCTTGCATTGCGCGGCAAAGTGCGATCAGATTGACGTTCACGGAACTCCGATTCCGAGAAAGCAAGGAAAGATAATGACCAAGCAGGAACTCATCGACGCAGTGTCGGAGAAGGCTGGAGTGTCGAAGGCAGATGCCGATCGCACCATCCAGGCGTTCTTCGATCTGGTAGTGGCTTCTGCGAAGAAGGGCGACAAGGTGTCGTGGCCGGGCTTCGGCTCGTTCAGCACATCGAGTCGCAAGGCGCGAGTTGGACGTAACCCGCAAACGGGTGAAGCAGTCCAGATCGCGGCTTCCACCGCGATGAAGTTCAGCCCCAGCTCAACGCTGAAGGCCGAACTGAATCCAAACCGCAAGTAATACCAACACTCCAAGGAGAAACAGAAATGGCTGCAAAGAAGCGCAAGAAGGCCGCCAAGAAGGCGACCAAGAAGGCCCCTAAGAAGGCTGCAAAGAAGGCCCCGAAGAAGGCTGCGAAGAAGGGCAAGAAGGCTGCCCCGAAGCGTCGTCGTCGTAAGAAGGCCGCCGCCAAGAAATAACGACTCTCGCCTTCGGGCGAAGTCGTATTTCGGTTCGGAGTACCAAATAGCCGGGGGGCGAAAGCCCCTCGGCTATTTCTTTTGTCCCGACTTCTGTTGTCCCGACGGATCGTGTCCGGACGGTGTGTCGTGGTCGACGACGGAATCCATCCCTGTCATCATCCGTGCGTAATCGGCGGCGTCGTCGACGTCGTGGGACAACTCGTCATGCTGCAGCGCGTCGACGGTGAGCCCGAG
>Ga0068872_10002627_pt1 | contig 14046 bp, 14 predicted proteins | sample NOAtaG_7_FD_66441 | JGI IMG/M metagenome (GOLD analysis project Ga0068872, IMG submission 66441) | Freshwater lake microbial communities from Lake Erie, under a cyanobacterial bloom - NOAA_Erie_Diel1S_2200h metaG | ecosystem: Environmental > Aquatic > Freshwater > Lake | place: USA: Ohio, Lake...
AAAGGTGGGTGGCACCGATTGGAAAGGTGGGTGGCACCGATTGGAAAGGTGGGTGGCACCGATTGGAAAGGTGGGTGGCACCGATTGGAAAGGTGGGTGGCACCGATTGGGGGTGCTGTTTTCTGTTTGGCTAGTTCAGGTGCGGATCGATGGGAAACTGCTGGATGCCGGTGACGCGATGCCAATGCAAATTGCCAGCCAACTGCAGGGCCCTACCCCACATCAGTCGTTCGTCTTCGAAAACCAGCTCGGGAATTGCCGGCGCTACGAGCCATTTGGATGATGTGATCTCCTCTTCCAAGACCCCTGGCTGCCACTGGAAGCATCCCACAACCAATCGGCAACGAAGTGGAGGCCTTACTACCAATCGCCGTAGCGTCTCCGCCTGAGCTGAGAAAAACAATCCCAAGCCGTTGCCTCCATCGGCCGAGGTTGCGTCGTCGTGAACGGCCACCATAGGCCCGTTCAATGGTCCACCCAGGTAAATCCGATCTGGAGGCGTGCTGGTATGCTCCATCCCTTGGGCCAATTGGTTCCAAAGTTCGCGAAGATCTGAGGCAACAGACCGATTCAGAACTAGGCCGACGGCACCTCGCTCACTATGTTCCACCATCAGGCAAACTGCCTCAGTCAGGGGCTCTGATGGCTCACGACTATTCGTGGCAACTAATAACTGACCAGTCAGCGGTTGCCAGGTAAGAGCTCTTGGAAAGCGATTCTTCATCACCCTAGATTCCCGATACAATTCTTTGTGCAGTGTGACGCAGCCGCCAATCTTTCTGCCTGCCACCTTGGCCGAACCGACTCATTCCATCCACCAGAAACGGCAAAAACCGTACCAAACCATGACCCTCCATGAATTCCGAAAAACCTATCGCATGGGATCGCTTCAGCGAGAACGGATGAAAAACGACCCGGTAGATCAGTTCCGAGAATGGTTCCAGACTATGTGTTCCCTCGACGGACTGCCCGATTGGTGGGAAGTCAATGCGATGACTCTGTCGACCACCGCTGCGCAGGGGCCAGTCACCAGCCGGATTGTGCTTCTGAAAGGCTTTTCCGACCAAGGATTCCTCTTCTTCACCAATTACCATTCCCGGAAGGGAAAGCAATTAGCTTCCTGCAGCCAAGCCGCTCTGAACTTCTATTGGCCGATGATGGAAAGGCAAGTCCGTATTGAGGGCTGGGTCGAAAAAGCCTCTCCCTCCATTTCTGATCAGTACTTCTACTCCCGCCCGATCGACAGTCAATGCGGCGCCATCGCCTCGCCACAATCTTCTGTGATCCAGGAAGACCATCGTCTGGAAGATGCGGTTTCGGCGATGCTGAGCCAAGCCGATGACCATCCGCCTCGTCGCCCGGACCATTGGGGTGGATTCCTACTTCGCCCCGAATTGTTCGAGTTTTGGCAAGGAAAGCCCAGCCGTTTGCATGATCGCTACCAGTACCGAAAAACAGAGTCTGGGTGGTTGCTGGAACGACTTGCCCCTTGAATGAGTATCTGATGCCTCACTGTACCTTTCCGAGCTATTTCCGAACTGGTCGCCGTAACGCAAAAAAGAGACCGCGATGAGCAGTATGAAATCCGACGCGCCCTTGCGACTCGACGAAGGTATATGGCTTTTACCGGTGGTGCATGGCAGTGGTGATTCCGCGATCGCTGTTCGCCGCTGGCTGCTAGACCACCCCGTTGACTGTGTCGCGGTACCGCTACCCGAATCTTTCCGTCAGCCGGTCGAGTATGGCGTCTCGCTACTCCCTTCCCCTTCGATCGTCGTCCAACGGCCCAACCGATGGCGCATGACCGACTGGCAACCGACCGATCCTGATGATCCACCTGAGGAGATCGCTCAATCCACCTACGTAGCCATCGATCCTTGCCAGAGTGTCATCGCGGCAATTCGCTGGGCCGTTGGCGAACGCGTGCCGATAGAATACCTCGATATCGAATCCCCGGAGTTTGTCTCGGATGCATCGATCGTACCGGACCCCTATGCCCTCAGAAATGTTTCTATAGCAGCATTCGCTGCGGCTCTTTTACCTCAGTTCTCACGTCCCAGCGATCCACGAGTGGACCGGCAGTTGCGAGCATTCGCAAGACGCCTGAAGCAGTTGAAAAGCCGATACACCAACATCGTATGTCTTTGCAGCATCCAGTCCTGGTCCTGGGTTCGCGATTGGTATCTGCATCCACCTGAGACAGGCTTCGAAAAAATCGATACCGAAGAACCGTACGACTCCAATGCGGTCTCTGATCCACAGTGGTTTGCAGTCGATCCGAAATCGCTGTTGTTTCTCTTTGGAGAACTGCCGCGTATCACCGGTTACTACGAAGAAGCCAGGCAATCACTCGAAGATGACGAAAACCTCTCCATCGATGGCGTCAAAAAACTGCTCCTCGAGGGCCGAAGCCACTACTACGATGAGTTCCAAGGTCGCAGCCGGAAGATCCCCCCTGCCCTGCTCCGCAAAGCCCTCCACTACATGCGCAACCTGAGTCTCATCGAGAAGCGTATGACTCCCGATCTCTACTCGATCGCAGTCGCCGCAAAGCAAGTGGTAGGAGACCAGTATGCTCTCCATGTCGTCGAACGCGCGAATCACTATCCTTTTCCACCAGCCAGTGGACCACAGGTTCGTATAGGGCTGGGCCAGCTTCGTCTTCCGGATGGCGAAATTGTCCAGGCAACCCATCGCTTACCCGGCCCGCCAATGATCTGGCGCTCTCTGGAACTTAAGCGGCGCCCGGAACTCCGCCAGCAGCACCTCTGGCGGAAACAGTGGAACCCCATGCAGCAATGCTCCTGGCCTCCCGAAGATGCTCGGATCGAAAGCTTTAGGACCCGAGTTGTCGACCGAGCTCGTGCGCTCATGGGAGCCGACCTGGCACGAAGTGAAAAGTTTTCTACCAGCTTCAAGGATGGGCTCGATATCCGCGAGACGTTGCGACACTGGCATAATGGATCGGTTTACGTCCGAGTGCTTCCCCCAAGCGTCGGGAAAATCGATGCCGCTGTCATGCTCTTTGACAGCCCCGCCGACCCTCGCATCTACCCGTGGCGCACTACTTGGTATGCCGAACACCAGGAAGAGTCGACATTGGGCTTCTTCGCAACATCCTTCGCCGACAATATCGTCGGGCCTGGCGTCTGCATGGCGCAGTATGGCGGTGTCCTGTTCTTGTTCCCACCACGATCGATTCCGAATGTGTGGACCGATCGGAGGCTTGATTTCTGCACGACGCTGGAGGAGCGACTGGTGGCTGCCGCCTGTCTGCATTCGCACAATCGCCAAGTCGCTATCGCCAGTTGGATTCCACCCGGATCAGGATGGAAGAAACTGGCCAAGCGATTCTCTAAGACGCTGATCCATGTCCCATGGAGTCACTTCAGTTCAGAGTCGATACAGCAGCTTCGAACCGTGCACGTACTCAATGGCCGTCACGTGCGCAGCTATGCGGCTGATTTCATACGTCGGCCCTGACTGGATAACTTGATTCTTGCCTACTAGCCGCCATCTCGCAGCTCCATTAGTCTAAATTGAAGTGATCGATCGCAATCAACTTGTTTGTGACAGGGCAAATCTCTGATGGACTCAATCCACCATCTCCGCAACATGGTCATCATGGCAGCCGTCGACGGAGAGTTCACGGAACGGGAAATCACGTTCTTGATCGATCGCAGTCGGCAGTTGGGACTGGATGTTGATGACTTGGAGGATTCCATCGCCTACGCGCTCACAGAGGATCCAGCCATTTCGCTTCCGAAAGATTCCCAGGAGCTAGTCGATATCTTTAAGGATCTGGTTCGGATCATGGCCGCCGATGGCAAACTGTCCGACCTGGAGAAGCGGCTCTTTTCCGTCGCTGCCGCGAGGGCCGGTCTGGATACCGATGAAATCAATGCCATTGTCGATTCCGTACTTCCAAAGAAGCCTCATTAGCGGTTTGGGCACGGAAGCCAAACATCCGCTACTCCGTTTCCCGACCGCACGGTTCGATCAAGTCAGGCCCCTGGTTACTTACCTGATTGACAAGACGCCGTACCGTTGTAGCCTGCCAGTCCTGTGGTTGGCGGCTTCGATGGATCCATGCTTCCCAACTCGGTGAAAGCGGCTTAGGACAAAGCCATTCGGTTAGTTCGTTCCGATCGATCAGCACGGGCATCCTGTCGTGAATGGTTGCGGGAAGTCCTCTGGAAGGCTGGGTGAGGATCGCCAGCGATTGGACTGGCTTAGAGCTCCATTGTCGGTTGATATCCCACAGCCCAGCCATCATGAAAGGATGCTGGTCCGGAAGATGAATCCAGTATGGCTGCTTTTCCTTCCCTTGGCCTTGCCATTCGTAGTATCCATCTGCGATCACCACACAGCGTCTCCCTTGAGCTGCGTACCGAAAACTAGGCTTCTCCGTTGCTGTTTCGCAGCGAGCGTTGATCATGAGCGGCAACTTGGTCGTTGGCTTTGCCCAGGATGGCACAAGACCCCACCGCATCATGGAACCATGCCAGCCGGAATCTGTCTGCTCTTGGTAGATTGCCAAGATTTCTTGTGTTGGAGCGACATTGTATCGAGGTTCGGTGTCGGGGATGGAGTCGAGGAAGTCCCGTAACTCCAGCCAAATAAGCCACTGCCCCGCAGTTGTCTTCAACGTAAATCTGCCACACATCAAAGCAACTCCTCTGACTCCCTGGCTAGATGGCTTGATTCCCCAATGACATGATCCCTACAGATTTCGCGATTCCCCGATCTGAGACATGGGACTTGCACCTCCTTCGGCACCCAGATAGCCTTGCCATCCTAGGTAGGAATTGATGATAGCTTCTAGCAACTCGATGTCGGATGAGGTATCCATGTCCCCAAATCAATTCGTTCGTTTGCGACTTCTTCCCTTGGCCCTCTCCCTGCTCTGCGGTTGCGGACCTACTAAGGAAATGCCAAGCTCCTCGTCTTCTGAACCGTCCTCGCCCAATAGTCCCTCGGTGCAGCTGCCTTCCAGTGAGCCACCACGGAAGGCGGAAACCGGCGTCGGTATCGCCGGCCGTAGCCTTCAGCAAGAGCAAGGGATCGGGAAGATGATCGCCCAGCCCGCCGCCACGCTCTTCACGGTTCGCGAAAAAGTGGTCTTCGAGATCCAACTTCCTCAGGCAGTTGCTCTTTTCCAGGCCTCCGAGGGGAGGTTGCCCAATTCGCATGAAGAGTATTTTGAAAAAATCATCGATGCCAATCGCATCAATCTTCCAAAACTCCCCGCTGGCCAAGCCTACCGCTATCGCCCCGATCTCGGTGAGTTGTGGGTCGAACCGGATCCGAGTTCCGGATCGAACCCGTAAGGTAGCTTTAGGGCGAACGAAACTACCAAGCCGATTCACCTAAGCGCAACGGCTAATGCGTTCCTTCGCCAACTTTCGCCGGCCAGACTCTGAAGAGGTATCCCTCTCCAGCTTATGCTGCTTGGGTAGATGGGGTGGATTGCGATGTTTTGGATGTTTGGGTTGGTGGTTTGCTTCAAAGCAAGCCCAAGGGCTTTCGGCAACTCATGAAGATTCGCGGGGCTTTCTCGCTACGATACTGGAGCTTTGCCAAGAATGCCTTGGTAGAGGGAATTGCTTTTTCGTAACCCTCGTCGGTGCAAAGACTTCTGTCCACACCCGAAAAAGACGGCGAAAAAAAGTGGTGGGTGGCACCGATTGGAAAGGTGGGTGGCACCGATTGTAGGAAATGCTAGCTCGATTGGTGAAGGTGGGGTCGCCGGTGATCGGCCCCGCTACAAAGACCCTGTCATGCCACTCGCCGCTGAAATTCGGAAAATAGGATCAGAAGGTAGACCGGTCCCCAACAGTCGGGGCTGTCTTGGTACTCCTAGCCTGAAATGCCTGACACCAGCGATTGCATGTCGATCAGAAGACCCAAGCGGGACAAGTCGCATCCATGGTGGTCTGAGGCCGGTTGATCAATCGATCGGTTCCAGAATCGCTTCGATAGCGGCTAACCCCACAATAGGAAGATCGCACTGGGGGCCGATGCAACGATAAAGTGTCACCTCCCCATCGACTGCCTGTCGAAACCGCACAGCGGGATGATCCTCACCAAGTTTCCTGGCGTTTTGGTCTTCGACCCAACGAATCAATCGTTGCGGAGCATCCATTCGGTGCAGTCGATCGCGCAATACTCCTGGAAACTCAATACCTGCAGGGATGACAATCACCCAAAGTTCTCCAGGCCCTATCCAGCGTTCCAAAGCCAGCAGCATCTGACCGCTTGCTGCCAGAGCGCGCCGCATCGTGGGATTCCCCTCCTGCAGCGTCCCCTCCCCTGCCTCCCAGAAATCGGTACGACCTGTGATGGTGCCTAGCATCAGCAATGCCTCAGCGATGGCCCCGCTGCCGCTGGGAATGCTATGATCCAAGCGATCCTTGGGGCGGGCAATCAGCGATTCGGACTTCTTGGATGTAAAAAAGAAACCGCCGGCTGGATCGGCGAAATCGTCCAGCACTATCTCGGCCGCCTCCACCGCCTCGTCGATCCACTCCTGAGATCCATCGGCCTGGTGCAGCGCGACCATCGCCAGGATCCAGTAGGCCAGATCATCCAGGTAAGCAATCACTTCCGCTTGACCACCCCGCCAGACATGCCGCCACAGCCCTTGGGAACGGGTTGTCTTCAACGAGCCGATCAGGAAGCGGGCGCATCGCTGAGCAGCCAAGAGGTAGCGAGGTTCCTCGAGCACACCTACCGACTCGGCCATGCTGGTGATAGCTAGCGCGTTCCAAGATAAAAGGACTTTGTCATCGCGCCCCGGACGAATCCGGCGACCTCGAGCTTCCATCAGCCGACATCGATCGTCCGCCAATTCCACCTGAAGCTGTCGTAGGTCCATCCCTGCAGCTGATGCGATCTGGTCCCAGTTCGGGTAGCTGCCTGGCGCGCCGTGGTGCAGCAGGTTGAGGATCGACTTCCCTTCAAAATTGCCGCCAGGACGTACCCCGAAGATCTGACAGAAACGTTCTCCGCGATCCTTGCCCAGCAAATCGATGATCTCTGAGTCGGTCCAGACGTAGAACTTCCCTTCCTCCCCTTCGCTGTCGGCATCTTCCGCACTGGCCAGTCCACCTTCTTCTAGCTGCATGTCTCGCAGCAGGTAATCCAGGGTTTCCCTGGCTGCCTGCTGGTAGGGCAATCGCTTCGTCAGTCGGAACGCATGCAGATAGCAACTGGCCAGCAAGCTATTGTCGTAGAGCATTTTTTCGAAGTGCGGAACCAGCCAACGCTCATCGACACTGTATCGCGAAAAACCACCTCCCAGGTGGTCGTAGATGCCACCCAGGTGCATGCACTGCAGCGTGTGCATGATCCGATGCTGTCGCGATGGATCAGACCTCCGCCGCTGCAATCGCATCAGAAGCTTTAGATCGGTTGCATGAGGGAACTTCGGAGCGCCCCCAAAGCCGCCCCAGGTGGCGTCGAACTGTCGAGCGAGTTGCTGATCTGCCTCATTCAGCAGCGCGGCATCGAGCGTATCGGCGCTGGACTGATCGCCCGAGCCGGCTTCCTCCTGGAGGTACCCCGTCAACTGCTGCGCGTGCTCTAGCAGGTCTCCACGCCTTTTGCTCCAGGCATCCGCCACCGCGCGGAGAACTTGGTCGAAGCCTGGTCGGCCCCACTTCTGCACCGGTGGCCAGTACGTGCCGCCATAAAAGGGCTTCTGGTCCGGTGTCAGAAAGACGCTCATCGGCCATCCACCCGACCCCGTCAAAATCTGTACCGCCTGCATGTAGATATGATCGAGGTCTGGCCGTTGCTCGCGATCTACCTTGATGGCGACAAAGAATTCGTTGAGGATCTCAGCGATCGCCGGATTCTCAAAGCTCTCACGTTCCATCACATGGCACCAATGGCAGGCCGAATAGCCGATCGAAAGAAAAATCGGCTTCTCTTCGCGCCTCGACCTCTCAAGTGCCTCTTCACCCCAAGGATACCAGTCGACTGGATTGTGCTGGTGTTGAAGCAGATAAGGACTGGTGGAGCCGGCAAGTCGGTTTGGCATGAAGTTGCATTTCTCGGTAGAGATCGATACTTCTATCGGATCTGGATGGTGCTGAGGTTCGCCCGTGAGCGGATCGATGCAGTCTAAGGCAAGTCCCCTGGGGACGGTTTGCCTTTGTCTTCTTGATCCTCCTTCTCTTCTTTCTTTCGATCGACCTTGCCTTTGGGCTCCTGGGGTTCCTTTCCTTTCTTCGCGCGGCCGCGATTCGACTTGTTCTTTCCCTTCCCTTCGTCGCCCTCTTGCTGCGGATCGTCCGCTTCTGGGGTTTCGCCCAGTTTCTTCACCGCCGTGATGGTCGCGGTTTGGGCATAGATTTCATCGGGAGATTGGGCGCTGGCCAGTCCCTGGACAACAATGGCATCGCCGGGTTGAACGAAGTCGATGGCGTTGAGCGTGACGGTAATCTGCGTCTTGTCATCAACGCGGACCTGCATGGGGATGCCACCGCACTGAAGGGCGATGCGGTCTTTCTGTCCACCCGCGATCTGTCCGACGACCAGCACCTTGGCCGTCTGCGGTATGTTCTTGCCATCCTGGAAAGGCTGTGCGCCGTTGGCTCCCAGCGCTGCCACAGGATAGATCCCCGGAACTCGCCTTGCCAGTTGCTCGGGCGGCAAGGGACTACGAACAGGGATGGGGGTAAAGACCTCCATCTGCGATAGCGGTGCGGTTGGCTGTCCCATGGCGTTGAGTTCCGTGGCGAACCGAACCCAGAGGCCAGGCTGCAGCCAAGGGAGCAATGCCTCGGCCCGGTACAGGATCCGTTCGGGCATATCCGGAAGCTTTACCAGCTTTTTGGCATTCGAGTCGTCGGTCACCTGAAGCACTAGGCCCTGTCCCCCTTCGATTTTCCCCTTCAGGGAGACCACCTGAGCGTCGTTGGCTGCGCCCTGACCTCTCGCAACAGCAACCGCTAGGCACGCCAGGATGGGGGCAAGAAGCAGCGATCGCAAACGGCATTTTCCGCCGCCGAAAAAAGAGACTCGATCGCCACATTGAGCCATGCAAATCGGCACCATGGTGCTACTCCTTTCGGACAATCATCGCATCCAGGCCTGGAAGGGGGGCTTCACGAGTTGCCCCGATGGCTGGAGTATACTACGACGCAGGAATCATCCGCACGAGATTCATGATGGAGTTTTTTCTGAAGGCTGCTTTCAGGAGCAATTCGATTGGGATGCGGCGATCGAATGCATAGGATGGGCAGAGGGAGCGACAGCTGATGGGAAAAACTTCTTCAACTCCTTCTTCCGGGACGCTGCCCCCTGGCAGCCACGGGACTTCCAGTCCGGTGACTGTACGGTCGCTGAAGCAAGCCAAAGAGTCAGGGCGTCGCGTGACGATGCTGACCGTCTACGATTATCCTACGGCTCGCCTGCTGGATCAGGCTGGAATCGACATGCTGCTGGTGGGAGATTCGTTGGGGATGGTGGTCCAAGGGCATACCACCACCGTGCCGGTAACACTTTCCGAGATGATCTATCACGGCCGGATGGTGGCTCGGGCCGCCCAGCACGCCATGGTGGTAGTCGATCTCCCTTTTCCAGTCGGCCAACTCGGCGTCCGTGACACGCTCCGTAAAGCGGCTCGTGTTGTCAAACAGACAGGCTGTCAGGCGGTCAAACTAGAGGGAGGCGCTGCACAGGCCGACACCATCGCTGCCCTGGTCGATGCCGGAATCGCGACGATCGCGCACATAGGGCTTCGACCACAAAGTGTGCATGCACTGGGTGGATACCGAGTCCAGCGCGATCGAGATCGACTGATGCAGGACGCGGAGGCGGCCGTCCAGGCAGGTGCCTTTGCCATCCTGCTGGAGTGCGTCCCGGAGGCATTTGCCCGCGACGTCACCCGGATGGTGCCGGTACCTACGATTGGCATCGGGGCCGGAGCGGGGTGCGATGGGCAGGTACTGGTGCTGCACGACATGCTGGGACTGGGGGAAGGCCGAGTTCCCAAGTTCGTCCGCCAGTACGCGAATCTTCGCTCTGTTATCGACGATGCGGTTCGGCGCTATCGCGACGACGTGATCGCCGGGACTTTTCCTGGAGCTCCCGAGAGCTTTGAGTGAAGGGCGAGCCGGCCACAATCCAGGCGGCGCTGGCACACTGGGATTGGACCGAGTGTCCAACCGAGCCGTCCAGGAGAACTGCGGCATTCAGGAGGTAGGGACAGGTGGATTCGATGAGTCTCTTTGCCAGGCAGGAAGCGGAAGCGCTCGAGCAGGCCAAGCCACTGGCTGCCAGGATGCGACCCAGGTCGTTGGATGAGATCGTGGGCCAGGAGGCCTTGCTACGTCCCGGATCGCTGCTCCGGCGCCTAGTGGCCACGGGCAGGCTGGGTTCGATCCTCCTTCACGGACCACCGGGTACAGGTAAGACGACGTTAGCGCGGGTGCTGGCGGCCGAACTCAAGGCGACTCTCTTTCCACTGAACGCGGTCACCAGCGGAGTCAAAGAACTACGCGAGGTCTTGCAGAAAGCCCGTGACGAAGTGCTCGCCGGCGCGCCGCCACCTCTGGTCTTCGTCGATGAGATCCATCGCTTCAATCGTTCGCAGCAGGATGCCCTGCTGCCGGATGTCGAAGAAGGGATCGTTTCCTTAATTGGGGCCACCACCAGCAATCCCTTCTTCTCCGTCAACGCAGCACTGCTCAGCCGCAGTCAAGTGCTGCAACTGGAGCCGCTTGTGCCCGAAGCGATTCGACAGGTGATCGATCGGGCATTGAGCGACCGACAGCGAGGACTGGGGGAGATCCCGGTCGATGCGCAGCCGAACGCGCTCGACCATCTGGCCAATGCCGTCGACGGAGATGCTCGCCGCGCCCTGATGACGCTCGACCTTCTGGTCCGCTCCAGCCCCTCTCGCCCCGTCCCCATCACGATCGAAGCGGTCCGGGAGGCGCTGCACCGGAAGGTGCTGGCGTTTGATGCGACCGGCGATGAACACTACGACCTAGCCAGCGCGCTGATCAAGAGCATACGGGGCAGCGATGTCGATGCATCGCTGTACTGGCTGGCGCGATTCCTCGAAAGTGGTGAAGAGATCCGATTTCTCTGCCGAAGGTTGCTGATTCTCGCCAGCGAAGATATCGGCAATGCGGATCCTCAGGCTTTGATCCTTGCCACCAGCGCGGCGACCACCTGCGAGTGGATCGGTCTGCCGGAATGCCAGTTGACTCTTTCGCAGACCGTCATCTATTTGGCGATGGCCCCCAAAAGCAACTCGGCTACTACCGCCATCGCCGAGGCGCGGCGAGCGGTTCGGGAAGAGCCGACTCTTCCAGTCCCCAAACGGCTTTGTGATGCCCATTATGCCGGGGCGGAAAAGCTGGGCCACGGCATCGGTTATCAGTATGCTCACGACTATCCCGATGGGGTCGCGCCACAGGATTATCTTGGTGCCGATCGGGAATTCTACAAGCCAACCGATCGTGGCTTGGAGGGGACCTGGCAGGCTCGATTGGAATCGCTTCGCAATCTCTTCCGTAAGGCGCGGAAGGATAACAAGTGACAGGATAGCAAGTGATCTTTAGGACCCGATCAACTTAACGCTGGATCGGCGTCAAGCGGATGCCGCTACCGGAATTGGGAGTGCCAAATGCAGGGGGAGGTGTCTCTGCTGGTGCCGAATAGCCAGCGGCTGGAACCGTGCGATCGCCGTCGATCCCCCAGCCTGGCGCGACCTGGTTGGATCCCATCCCTGGGAGCAGGCTGCCTGATGGAGCATTGCCATTGGGGTTGCTTTGGAAAGAAGGCCAAGTTCCCTCGGGCACCGAAGGTGGAGTTGGTGTGAACCAGGGATTGCCGCCGGGATTGCCTCCCTGATTTTGCGGCAAAACTCCAGATCCTCCCTGCTGTAACTGGCTCTCCAATCGCTCCAGGTGCGGGCGCACTACGCGTTCCACCTCGGCTGGGAAGATACCATCCGATTTGGCCAGGATCTGGCTGATGTAGCGACCGCTGCGCGACTGGCAAATCGCACGCTGACGCTCTACCGGCAACAACGTCATTCCGAAGAAGGTAACCAACAGGCAGTAGATGCCTCCCTTGGCCAGCCCCAGTATGGCGCCCATCTGTCGATCGAATTCGCGAAGGCGAATCTGATCGAGGACGCCACTGAAGAGTCGGAAGCCCAGCCAGATCGCAAGGGACGTTCCGGCATAGATCAGCAGCATCGCGAGAAAGATGTTCCAGGGTGGTTCGGCATTGATCTTGGCCGCCACTTCATTGCGATAGGTGTACGCGAAATAGTAGCTGACCACGACCGATGCCAAGGATGCGACCTGCCAAGCAAATCCCTTGATCGCCCCCAGCAGCGTCATCGACACCAGAACCAGCAGCATCAGCAGATCGTAAGCTGGCAACATCCTATCTCTCCTCAAAGGTTGTCACCGTCGTTGTAGTCGAAAACAACCGGGTGGGCGAAGAGCAATCCCCCTATTTTTACCCAGGGGCGAGTCGCTTTAGGAAATGCTCTTGGGAGCCGGCCTGGGATCTTCTAAAGTCCTCACCCGGGCCGGGCAAGTTCAAAGGCGTAGAGGCAAGGCGGGCTGCTGGGGTTGGCCCCGGCGGATTCTGGGGACCATCCGATGGCCGATTCACGCACCCACTTCCTGGTCAGTTCGATCGCTGGCACGGCGTTGGGATACGCAGGTTGGAAGTCGGGACTGCCTTGGGAAACCTGCTGCATCGGCGGCGGTCTTTGCGCGGTGGCAGGCATGCTTCCCGACCTAGATAGCCCGTCCGGGAAACCGCTACGCGAATTGTCGTTGCTGGGGGCAACCATCGTTCCGATGCTCCTCACCCAGCGACTGGACCGGTTGGGACTGGGGGCGGATCGCAAATTGCTGGTCGCCGTTGCGATCTATCTTCTGGTTCGGCTGGGGATTCTAGAGGTCTTTCGTCGCTTCTCCGTCCATCGCGGGATGTGGCACAGCATCCCTGCCCTGGGAATTGTCGGGCTACTTGGATACTGGCTGAGCGAATCGGAGATTCCGAAGCGACAGGTTTTTGTTGCGATCGCGCTAATGCTGGGATTCCTCTCCCATCTGCTGCTGGATGAGGTGTGGTCGATCGATTTTCAGGGGGGGCGATATCGGTACAAAAACACTTTTGGAACTGCCCTGAAGCTTTGGGGCAAGGATGGCTCGATCAACCTGCTCGTCTATGGTCTGCTCGGCCTGCTGGCTTGGATTGTTTCGAGCGATTTGAAGCGGCAGGTGAGTGATCCTCCTGGACAAAAGGAGCAGCAGTCGCAGGGCGAGGTTCTCCCAAGCCGCCCCACACTTCCAACCGATCGTCTTTTGCCGCCAGGGCTTCCCGATTCGGAAGCGCTGCTGCCCGGCGAGCCAGATTCAATTTCCGATCCGCGCTGATGGGATGGTCACGAAGTGGATCGATCCAGTCCCAGTTCCTTGGAGTCGAGCAGAATCGTCACGGGGCCATCGTTGACCAGGGAAACCTGCATATCCGCCTGGAAAACACCTTGACCTACCCGGAGCCCGTGACGCTCCATCGATCGGCAGAACTCCTCATAGAGCGATCGAGCCAGTTCAGGGGGCGCTGCATCGGTGAAGCTGGGGCGGTTTCCCTTCTGGCAGTTGGCGTAGAGCGTGAATTGGCTGACCACCAAGACCTCGCTCTGGGTATCCAGAAGGCTGAGATTCATTTTGCCCTGCGAGTCGGAGAAGATCCGAAGCTTGGCGATTTTCTCGACCATTCGATGCGCGATCGCAGGAGTATCCGACGGGCCGACTCCCAGCAGCACCAGGACTCCGGGACCGATCTGGCCTACAATGGACCGATCGACAACCACTTGGCTTGCCTGAACTCGCTGTAGCACCGCTTTCACTGGACGAGATCTTTCTAAGGATATTCCGCGAGCCGCCTGACGATGATCCACCGCGATAGGAATGCAAAGTCGACACTGCCAACGCTTGCGATCACCCTAGGGGATCCGACCGGGATCGGTCCGGAAATTATCGTGGGGGCCTTGAAAGA
>Ga0068872_10002630_pt1 | contig 14038 bp, 10 predicted proteins | sample NOAtaG_7_FD_66441 | JGI IMG/M metagenome (GOLD analysis project Ga0068872, IMG submission 66441) | Freshwater lake microbial communities from Lake Erie, under a cyanobacterial bloom - NOAA_Erie_Diel1S_2200h metaG | ecosystem: Environmental > Aquatic > Freshwater > Lake | place: USA: Ohio, Lake...
GCTTCCACTGCCAAAACCATGGTGACTGAAGATGCAATCAGAATGAAGGTCATCAAACCCACGAAAGCCAAAGGCGCATCGATGTGCAACAACTCGTGAAGTCCGGGAAAGTGGGTGAAAACCTTTTCCGGGTCAGCCCACACCACAGGGCTGGCAAATCGGATGACTCCATAAACCACCAATAAAGTGGAAAAAGTGAAGGCATCAGAAATGAGGAAAAACCACATCATCAGTTTTCCGTAGCTCGCTTGGAAGGGCTTTCTGCCTCCTACCCATTGCGAGTCACCTAATGTCGTTGTTTGAGCCATTTTGTTCGAGTGTTTATACCAGTTTTTTGTTCCTAAATCAAGCCAAAGGATCGCCCTGGTTCATCAACAAAAATAGAAATAAATATATCCAGAGCAAACCCAAGAAGTGCCAAAAAGTGGCGCAATTCTCTATTGAAACAATCTTGCCAGGCCCAAATTTACCGGTTACCAAACCAAAGTAAACAATTCCCAGAAAGAGAAGACCTGCCACGATGTGAAGACCATGGACTGCGGTCAGGATGTACAAATAATTTGAAGCGTTGCTGCCTCCCGGTCCGAAAAGAATACCCTCAGAGGTCATCTGTTGCCAAGCAAAGACCTGACCTACCAAAAACACCAATCCCATCAGTCCAGTCAAACCAAACCCGATGCGAGTACGCTTGAAATCACCCTTGCGTGCTCCTGACACCCCGATTTGAAGAAGAACGCTGCTTACCACAATCACCAAAGTGGTCAGCCAAAGCATATTGGGTAATTTGAAAAAGTGCCATGCGTTCCTCTCAAGCTCCAATCCCTTGGAAACGATGTAGGCACTTGTCAGACCGCCGAATAGCAATATGATGCTTACAATGAACAGCCAAAGGATGAATTTGGCAGGGTGAATGAGATAACGATTTTCGTTGATTTCTTCTGTCATCACAAACTCCTCAGAATTTATCTACCAACAATGAAATCTGCACCACAGGGAGGTACAGAAAAGACCCAAACATTAACCTAGAAGCAGACTTGATTGTTCTCGCCCTAAGTAAATGGTAGGCCTGCCAAGTGAACAAAAGGGAAGAAACGACCATCAAAATCGTTGCAACGGTGCCGGTCATCCCAATCATCCACGGTAAAATCGATGCTGGAATCAACAAAGTGGTATAAATCAACACCATCGAAGCGGTGTAGGCACTTCTTCCGCTATTTCCTGGCAACATTTTGAAGCCAGCACGCTTGTAATCATCATCCAAAACCCAGCCGATGGCCCAAAAATGAGGAAATTGCCAAATGAATTGAATGAGGAACAAAACCCAAGCTTCCAGTCCCAGGCCACCAGTGGCGGCTGCATAACCAATGAGAGGTGGCATTGCACCGGGAAAAGCACCAATCAGGACACCAATGGGTGAAATCCGCTTCATGGGCGTGTAAACGAAGGCATAGGACAGCAAGGCAATGATGCCCAAAAGCGCTGGTACCAAACCTTCGAATTTCCATCCCAAAATCCAGATACCCGCCACACCCATCGCAAGACCCAAGATAACTGATTCCAACGGTGAAATGATGGATTTCACGAGTGGGCGATTTTGGGTTCTTGTCATCTGACGATCGAATTCAACCTCCAATACCTGATTGAAGGTATTTGAAGCTCCGGTGACCAAAAAACCACCCAAAACAAGCCATAGAATGGTGGAGATATCGAAACCAACGATTCCTGGAGCCATCATATAGCCAAAAACAGCGGAGAATACGACCAAAGAAGTCAGGCGTACCTTCACCAAAGCGAAATAAGCCCGTATTCTGAGGCCAACAGCCTCAGTCAGGGTTAACGCGATGGTTGTTTTTTCAACGTTCATTTTGATTTTAAACAACTGAACCTGAGGTCACAATTGATTTATATTGATTGTCACGTGAGCGAATTCCCATCAAGGGCAAGAGAATTCCAAACATGACAGCGAATATCATAGCAGAAAGCCAAAGATGGAAAGGTTGCAAGACGGCAGGAAGACCAAAATTGGACAACAATACCCCCAATAGAACTTCCCCAGCAAATACGGCCAACAGGAGAACAGAAAACTGTTTGATGAAGGGAATGTGAAAGGCAAAATTCATGAGTTTTCTGAACCAGACAACGACCAAACCCATCACCAAAACCCAACCCACGCGGTGGACGGAATAAACCCAATCCAACTGATTCACCCATTCATTTCGATTTTGACCCATGGAAAGTCCCGCAATCTCATCTACCTGTTCACGTACTTGGGTACCCAACATGATTTGCACAACCAACAAAATCAAAGTAGCAATCCCCAAAAACTTGATTCCTGAAACCATACCAAGAGCCTCGATTTCATAGGATGAGGACAAAGAGGTGACCAAGTAGAACGAAAATATCAAAGCGGCAAGAATACACAAGGCACCGAACATGTGGAGCGTAACCATTCCTCCTTCAAGATTCCTGTCCACCACCAACTTGCCTAACCAAGCTTCAAACAAGGTCAAAACAAAAGCAACGGTGCTCGCGAAAGGAATTCGCCAATCTTTTTTTACAAAGTTGAAGGAGAGCAGACATCCAACCAACAAAATCAAACCGGTTAAGGCACCGATCAATCGATTGACATATTCAACCCAAGTTTGAAAAGCATTGAATACCCTTGTTTCATACCCAGGATGGCTTTCAAAGAACGTGCTCGGGATTTCTGAAACCTCGGTGGGTGGTACTAAGAGCCCGAAACATTTCGGCCAATCCGGACAGCCCATTCCAGAACCTGTGCTTCGAACGATTCCTCCAACAAGGATCAGAAAAAGAACAACGCCAATCGAAAGCTTCCCTACCCTCCTGAACCACGTTTCGATTGGCGTTGCAGATGTCGTTTGACTATCCACGATGTTATTCGTGATCCAAAACAGGCTTAGGTACGTCTTGTTTCACATCTGGCTCCGGAACCGTTACGCCTTCGTTCCACTCCGGATCATCGTCACGGACGTGTTGGGGAAGGAAATCCTTTTTGGCTCCAGGTTTGGAGTAATCATAAGGCCAACGATGAACTGCAGGAATTTTTCCGGGCCAGTTACCATGACCGGGATTGACTGGAGTTGTCCATTCCAAGGTATTTGCATTCCAAGGGTTCTCAGAAGCCAACTCACCGTTGCGAAGGCTGTTGATCAAGTTGATCAAAAAGATAAACTGACCAAAAACGCCCACGATGGCAGCAATCGTAATGAATACACTCAGGTCGAGGTATGCTTCGAAATTCGTGAACTGGAATTCAGAATAGGTATAGTACCTTCTTGGAACACCACCCATACCGATGAAGTGCATCGGGAAGAAAACCAAGTAAACAGAGATGAAGGTCAACCAGAAGTGAATGATTCCCAACTTGTTGTTCATCATTTTACCGAACATCTTGGGGAACCAATGGTAAATCCCAGCGAAGAAACCGAAGGCTGAGGCAGAACCCATCACCAAGTGGAAGTGGGCTACCACGAAATAGGTGTCGTGAAGTGGAATGTCGATGGCGGCATTACCAAGGAAAATACCAGTTACACCGCCCGAAATGAACAATGAAACCAAGCCAATTGAGAACAACATGGCTGGAGAGAACTTAAGGTTACCCTGCCAAAGCGTAGTGATGTAGTTGAACGCTTTTACAGCCGAAGGAATGGCGATGATGAGGGTCAAAAGCATGAATACCGTTCCAAGCCATGGGTTCATGCCCGTTACGAACATGTGGTGAGCCCAAACGATGAAGGACAACACTGCAATTGCCAAAATCGAACCTACCATGGCGCGGTACCCGAAGATGGGCTTCCTGGACATCGTGGAGATGATTTCCGAGGTGATTCCCAATGCGGGCAGCAATACGATGTAAACCTCAGGGTGGCCCAAGAACCAAAAAAGGTGCTGGAACAAAATAGGAGAACCACCTTCATTGGCCAAAGCTTGTCCGCCTATGTAGATGTCACTCAAATAGAAGCTGGTACCAAAGTTACGATCCATCAGGAGCAACAAAGCTGCAGCAAACAACACTGGGAAGGATAAGGTGCCGATGATAGCCGTGAGAAAGAATGCCCAGATAGTCAAAGGGAGACGTGTCATGGACATTCCTGCGGTCCTGAGATTCAAAACGGTAGTGATGTAGTTTATTGAACCCAACAAGGAGGAAACAATGAACAATGCCATGGAAATCAACCACAGGTCCATACCCAATCCAGAGCCAGGATTTGCGTCAGGCAAAGCGCTGAGAGGAGGATAAACAGTCCAACCACCACCTGCAGGTCCACCAGCCAAGAACAGCGAGGACAGCATGACAACTGAACTGACGAAGAAGAACCAATAAGACAACATGTTCAGGAACCCTGACGCCATGTCGCGCGCACCGACCTGCAACGGAATTAAGAAGTTAGAAAACGTTCCGCTCAATCCGGCAGTCAACACGAAAAACACCATGATGGTGCCGTGCATGGTGACCAACGCTAGATAAAAGTTGGGGTCCAACTTGCCGTCTTTACCCCAATCACCAATGATGCTCTCGAGGAATCCCAATTCTGCGTCAGGAAACGCCAATTGCAAGCGGAAAATCAGCGACATGAACAAACCCACGATGGCCATGAATATGCCCGTGAACATGAACTGTTTGCCGATCATCTTGTGATCTTGCGTGAAAACGTACTTGTTGATGAAGGTTTCCTTGTGGTGATGGCCGTGATCATGCGAATGATCGTGCTCGCCATGCCCATGTGTACCCTTATCCAATGTGATGACCTCTGCCATAGTTTATCTTGTTTACGATAATGCTATCACTTATTTATCCAAAACCTCACCGGGTTTCACACTACTTGATATTTGGGGCTCATCCACACCGGTAGATGTGCCGGTCATTTGACTCATGATAGTACCTTTCTTTTGTTCGGCGTACCATTTATCATACTCTGCCCGAGGCAACACTACGACCTTCTTTCGCATGGAAAAGTGACCACGGCCACAGACTTCCGTACAAGCAAGTTCGTAATCAAATTTGTCTGCCTTGTAAACGGTATCCGTCACGACCACCGGCTTGGTACCGGGAGCTGCGTTAGAATCCGGCTCGATGGTGGTGGTTACAACCGTATCGACTTGGCTCCAATATTCGTTGTTTGCCAAGAGATAGGCACGGAACTCATCCGTGGTGTGCCTAGGAATGAAGTGGAAACGAGTGTCCATGCCAGGAACCGCATCCATTTTCACGCGAAAGTGAGGAAGAAATACGGAGTGCAACACGTCACGTGATCTGATTTTCAAATCCACAATCATATCCTCACACAATACCAAGTCCTCACTGATGAAGTCATCTTTAGTGGCTGGATCATCTACGTCAACACCAATGATGTTGTCACCACCGATACGACGCACATCTACAGCACCAAGCTTCCCGTCATCTCCGGGATAGCGCAGAATCCACCCCCACTGTTGGCCATTAATTTCAACCAGCATTGTAGGCTTTCCGGCTTCTGGTTTTGACATTACCTGGGTCCAAGCCCTAATTCCGAAGATAACCAAAACTGTCAAAACAATCGCGGGAACGACTGTCCAAAGCATCTCCAATTTGTGGTTTTCAGGGTAGAACTTGGCTTTACGGTCTCCTTCTTTCCCGTACTTCCAGACGAAATAGAAAAGGACACCATTGACCAAAACAAAAACCGAGAATACTACCACCATCGTGATCCAAAACATTTGGTCGATGGCTTCTCCATGAACCGAAGCAGAATTGGTCTGGATGTAGTAAGGCGAATATTTGTAGGAGTAATAGAAAACGCTCGCCATACCAATCACGAAAAACCCTAGGAACAAACGAGGCTGCCATTTCTCAAGATTAATTCCTCCCAGGAATTCTACACCACGGAGGCGAGCCAACTGCATCGCAATGCTAGCCAACATCGCCACCACTAAGAAAACAAGGATTTTGATCCAACTCCAAAGACCGGACAACTTTTCATCCTCCTCCAGATTAACTCCGGCAACACCACTGGTTGGTCCACCACCACCATCTGCGGGCTGGTAGGCATCGATGTAGGCGAAAATGTCGTCTATGTCAGCATTGGTGAGTTGTGGAAACGGATCCATGCTGGCTTTGTTGTTTTCATTCCAAATCTTGACCGCATAAGCATCGCCTTCACCGATCAATTTCGCGGAATTTTGAATCCAACGGTATTTCCAATCCCCACCTGGGATTCTGCTTGAGGCTCCCAAAAGGGCTGGACCCGTACTTGCCTTTTCCAATTTTGCGTTGTGACACCTCGCACAATTGGCTTTGAAGAGTTCGGTACCTTTTGCGGCATCGGCAGCCCATGCAGTTTGTGCGCCGGCAACCAACAGCAGAACAAGCGATGCTTTCAGGAAAACTCCTTTGAGCAGGCTTTTGCACGAGGCTGTTTTATTGTTTACTCCGAAGATCATATCACTAATCACTGAGTTATTATCTATAACTACTTTTTGTCGATTTCGTTTGCACCAAATTAAACTCCGGTGCTGTGGTGGGCAGTTTCCCCGAAGAATGGGTGGTTTTTCGCTTCCATTTCACCATCCTCAAGACCTTTGAAAACAATGAACAGGAAAACAGCACCAACCATCAAAACCGCACCGATTGCCATCAAGAATGTGGTAAATCCACCTGCAACACCCAAGACCGCAGGAGCTACCATCAAATAGAGGTCCAAGGTCCTTCCAAAGATTATCACCCTACCCACAAAACGAAGACTACGTGCTTGGCGCTTGGCTTCGCGAGTCATGAGGGAGATAAAAGGGAATGCGAAGTTGATGACAACGTTGAGGGCGAACATCAAGGGATAGTTCTGCACTCGATTCCAGTAGTAAATGGTCTCCTCGGGGATGTTCGCATACCAAATAAGAAGGTATTGAGAAATCCAGATGTAGGCCCAAAACACGCTGAATGCAAACATGAATTTACCGATGTCATGCAGGTGATCGGACGTCATGTTCGGCAAATATCCACCTTCACGAAGATGGGTAGTAATGAACATGGTAATCGTAATCCCGCTAAGGAACAACCCGGCAAATACATAGACACCAAAAATGGTGCTGAACCAATGTGGGTCAACAGACATGATCCAAAGGAAAGCGGTAGCCGAAAATCCAATCGCGAAAAGCGGAAGGAAAAAGGCTGACAACTTGATGTTCTTTTTGTAGTACTCCAATCCACCATTCATGTCTTCAGCCAAGGAGTTCTTTTTGAACATGTGACCAAAAAATGGATACAGAATACCAATAAACAAGCCACCCGTTCCCAACATGAAACCCACGTTCAGGAAAGCGCGCTTGCCGTCAATGAGTTTGTCCGTGCCAACCTCCATAGCCAACCATTCCCAAACGTCCTTGCCGAATACAAAAAACACAAGCAAGAGCAAAATGGCACCAACAGGAAGGAAGCGGTAGTAGTTCTCGACAACCCGCTTGAATGCGACATACCAACCTGCATTGGCGGCATACCCGATTGCAATGAAAAACACACCAAACAAGGCAACGGCAGTCCACAAGAAGGCACCAATGAACAAGCTGCTACCGATTTTTGCAGAGTTTGTGACTTCACCCTTAGAATGGTGAGTCATGGCGTCTTGGCCAGGGTGGATGACGGCGCGGCGCCAAATTCCATTTTCCTTATGATCACTGTGGTGTTCATGGCCGTGGGAGTCGCCATGTTCCGCCTTGGCGTGAGGTTCCGCATCGGACACAAATTTGAAAACGTGTCCACCTTTGTGGTTGTCAGCTGGGACTTCCTGCTCTCCACCTTCATGGGCTATGGAATCAGAACCAGAAACGTGGGCTGAATCATGAGGTGCCTCCTGATGACCGGCAGTGGCATGATCACTGGCATGGGTATCGCCGTGACCTGCCTTACCAGCTGCATGTTTGACATGTTCCGCATGCTCAGCTGCATGCTTTTCTGCTGGCCAAACCACGTTTGAAAGCAAAAGGCCCGCCACAAAAAGCAAAGCACCAACTCCGGCCATCATGGCGAAGCTTTTGGTGTGTTTGCTTGTTAAGGAAAATCGCTGGCTCATTCTTGTATCGTTTAGCAATCTTTAGAATCCTTGAACGCTTATTTGTTTGGTGTCGCGGTAGAATCCGCAGCTGGAGTGGCGGCTTCGCCACGAAGTGATACCACATAGTGAATCACTTTCCACCGCTCATCATAATCGAGTTGGGATGCATAAGACCCCATCACTCCCTGACCATACATAATGGTATGATAAATTTGGCCAGGTGAGTAAGTCACCCATTTCCCGGAGTTCAAATTTGGTGGATTGATGGCGTCATGTTTGGCTACAGAACCATCGCCACCTTCACCCATCCCATTGGAACCGTGACAAACAGAGCAAAACCTTGTGTAGAGAATTTTACCTTCTTCTAGAACCGCAGGTGTTGCGGTAATGGGGTTTTGCATGGCAACCATCGCCGGACTGGCCTTTACAGAATCACCGGGACCAAATGCAAAGGCAGCATGCCCACCGCGAGGAATGGTTCCGGACGGAGGTGATTGCATGACTTGCTTGTCAGCAAAAGGAGACGTTGAGTCCATTTCGAGCTTGTATACGTCATAAGGAATGGATTGGACCATTTCCGGAGCGTATTCAATGCCTGGATCATTTGGGTCGCGCTTGCAACCGTTCAAGGCAGGGATCATCAAAGCCCCAGCCACGAACAAAGTCAGGATCTTTTTATGTTTCATGTCAGAAAACATCAAAATAGGGATCATTCACAACACGTTCCGAAATCTCATGCGCTCCATTGGCAGTGAGGATTGCCTCAGCGTGAGAGCGGTCTTTGATGCCGGATTGATCAATTGCAACAACAAACACGTCGTCAGTCACACGCTCATCAAACAGAACGGGTTCTTTCCAAGGAAACATCTTGTTGATGAAAAAGAATGTAAGCACCATGCCGAATGCGGCAAATAACACCGTCAATTCGAAGCTGACGGGCACAATGGCTGGGCCGAGGTAGTGGGGTTTACCACCGATGTCGATTGGCCAATCGAAGGCCAGCATGTATAACTGCATGGAGACAGCAGCAATGGTACCGGTCATTCCAAAGAAAAATGCAGCGACCGTCAAACGACTACGTTTGAAACCCAACAATTTCTCAATTCCGTGAATTGGAAAAGGACTGTAGACATCATATACCTTAATGCCTTCCTTGTTGAGGGCCGCAACCGATTCGGAAGTGGCTTCTGGGCTTTTGAACTTGCCCAAAAGGAACTTTTGAGTATGATCAGTGGTGCTCATGATGCGCCTTGTTATCGTGATTGTTATCGTGGGGGATGTGAATCAATGTCTTCACTTCAAACATGTTCACCACCGGGAAGAATTTGGCGAACAGGAAGAAAAAGGTAAAGAAGATTCCGAATGTACCGAAGAAAAGACCAACCTCAATCCACGTAGGGGTGTACATCGCCCAAGAGGATGGAAGGTAATCACGGTGGAGGGAGGTGGCGATGATTACGAAACGCTCAAACCACATCCCGATGTTGACGAAGATGGACAGCACAAATGTGGCAACCATGTTGGTCCGGATTTTTTTGAACCAAAAAAGTTGCGGGCTGACTACGTTGCAAGAGAACATTGCCCAATAAGCCCACCAATATGGACCAAATGCACGGTTAACGAATGCAAAAATCTCGAAGTGGCTGCCGGAGTACCATGCGATGAAGAACTCGGTCATGTAGGCAATACCAACCATCGAACCTGTGAGGATCACGATTTTTGCCATGGCCTCCATGTGACTCATGGTAATCATGTTCTCGAGCTTGTAAACCTTCCTCGTTACTACCAACAAGGTCTGCACCATGCCAAATCCCGAAAAAATAGCTCCTGCAACGAAGTAAGGCGGGAAAATCGTGGTGTGCCAACCCGGAATTACCGAGGTAGCAAAGTCGAACGATACAATGGTGTGAACGGACAATACAAGAGGAGTTGAAACACCCGCCAGAATCAACGAAACCAACTCATAACGATACCATGTTTTGGCTGAACCATTCCAACCCATGGAAAGGGAACCGTAAACAGCCTTGGCAATTTTGTTTTTGGCGCGGTCACGAACCGTCGCGAAATCGGGAATCAACCCAAGGTACCAAAACACCAATGAAACGGAGAAATAGGTTGAGATGGCAAACACGTCCCAAAGCAAGGGGCTGTTGAAGTTTACCCAAAGAGGACCGCGTGTGTTGGGAAGGGGAAGTACCCAGAAAGCTCCCAACCAAGGACGGCCCATGTGCATGAGCGGAAAGATAGCAGCGCAAATCACCGCGAAAATTGTCATGGCCTCCGCTGCACGGTTGATGGAGTTTCTCCAAGTTTGGCGGAAAAGCAACAGAATTGCTGAAATCAAGGTTCCGGCGTGACCGATACCCACCCAAAACACGAAGTCAGTGATATCGAAAGCCCAACCAATGGTTTTGTTGATTCCCCATGTGCCAATCCCTTCGAACAAGGTCACGGCCATGCAATAAAGGCCAATCACCAATGCTACAGAAGAAATGCCCATGGCCATCAGCCAAAGCTTGTTTGGCTTGGACTCCAGCGGACGGAGAACACTTTCCGTGACGTCATGGTAGGTCATCCCACCGGTCACTTCAGGATCTCTCAAGCTTGATGCGTAATGTGACATCTTTTTTTCCTATTTAAATCCTTCGGACTTTCAAAAATTAAGCGTGATCACCCTCAGCTTTGGCCGACCGGGGATCAATGTTGCGCACTTTGGTGAGGTACAACACGTTTGGAAGCGTTTTAACATCTTCCAAAGCATGGTATCCACGCTTGTTGAAATACAACTTCGAGATTTCGCTGTTTTGGTCGTTCAAGTCTCCAAACACAATGGCATCGGCGGGGCAGGACTGTTGGCAGGCAGTTTTAGCCTCACCTTCCATCAATTTGCGACCTTCAACTTTTGCCTTGAGCTTGCGATCTTGCAAGCGTTGGACACAGAACGAGCACTTTTCCATCACTCCTCTGGCCCTTACGGTCACATCGGGATTGAGGACCAACCTCCCAACACGGCTGTGTTGCATGAAGTTGACATCCTCGAATTTTTCGTTGTGGTAGTAGCTGAACCAGTTGAAACGACGGACTTTGTAAGGACAGTTGTTGGCGCAATAGCGAGTGCCCACACAACGGTTATAAACCTGTTGGTTGATGCCTTCATCGCTGTGTGCAATGGCCAAAACAGGACACACTGTTTCACACGGGGCATTGTTACAATGCTGACAAAGCATCGGCTGGTGCGCGATTTGCAAAGAACCATCCTGAGCACCGGGATCGCCACGGAAATAGCGGTCAATACGCATCCAGTGCATCTCGCGACGGTTCAAGACCTCTTCGCGGCCAACCATTGCGATGTTGTTTTCTGCATTGCAGCTAACAATACAGTTACCGCAACCCGTGCAGGCATTCAAATCGATTGCCATTGCCCAGTGATGACCTTTACGGTCGTGCATGTCCCACAAAGACAACATGTGGTGTGCACTTGGACGCTTGTTTCCAGCAATTCGGTTTTCCTTGTATTCGCCTAGAGTGGTTTCTTTCAGGATATAGACCGGGATACGCTCCTCTTCAATCCATTCACGGTTTTCTTTTCCACCTTCGTGCTCCAACTCATAACCAATGTAGGTTTGAGTTTTGGCCATCTGTACTTTGTCTCCAGTGGCGGAAACCGAAGCCATGACATTGTAATCGAAGGTCGAACCCGAGATCGACAGCAGCGGATAGACACTGGCCCCAACGTTTTTGGCCACTCGACCTGCCATTTCACCACGTCCATAACCCAAGCAAATTGCCAAGGTATTATTTGCCTGGCCTGGGGTCAGGACAACAGGAAGGGTTACGCTGGATTGGCCCACGGTTACTGTGACCTTGTCTCCGTCACGCCATCCTTTTTCCATTCCCATTTGGTAAGGGATTGCCACGTAGTTGTCCCAAGTGACTTTGGAAATCGGATCAGGCATCTCCTGCAACCATGGGTTATTTGCCCAACGGCCACTGCGGATATAGTTCTTCTCGTGAATCACAAGTTGAAGCTTTCCTTCGCCTGCTTTGAATCTAGCCACCAAGGCCTGACCATGGGCAGACAATTCACCAACCGAACTGATCGCAACCGCAGTTTCGACAAGCTCAGCAGAACGGCTTTCTTTCTTTTTGGCTTTGGCGTCTTTGGCAGAAGGTTTGGCTGCAGGAACAACCACAGCTTCTCCGCCCACAAACACATAGCCATCACGAACTGCATTCTCCCAGAACTCTTCAAAACCCAAGAATTTTCCTTGGCGCGTGAATAGGTCAGCCTGCCATTCGGATTGAACGAATTGATAGTGGCTACGTGCATCTCCGCTCCAGTTCAAGAAGCAATCTTGCCATTGACGGGAATCGTAGAGCGCCTTCACCAAGGGTTGCGTGAGGCTGTAATGACCTTTTTTGGGATTTGCATCGTCCCAAGACTCCAAGAAGTGATTCTGCGGAAGCGCATATTTCACAACTTGGGTAGTTTCATTTTCTTTGGTTGAAAAAGCTACAGACAAAGGCACCTTGGCCAACGCATCACCAAATGCTTTGCCTTTGGCGTAATCATAAACCGGATTGGCCTCGTCCAAAATGAAGACAGCTTGGGCAGAACCCAATTCGGCAGCCAATTGATTCATAGCTTCGTCATTGCCTTGAGCTTGATAGCTTGGCGTGTTGAGGTCGACCGTGGTACCGTAGTTTCCGAGATGCTCGTTGATGGCGCGAACAACAGACTGGACAGCCACATCGTTGATGCCTGATACGACCAAAGACTTTCCTGCGCCGGCTTCTTTAAGTGCCTTTGCAGCAGCCTCAACGCCATTTCCTGCCCCTTTGAAGGATGCATTAGGAAGATTTCCGCCAACCACCAAATTGTAAAGTGTGCTAATGGCACCATACACTTGAGAGGGAGTCATCGGGAAACGACGGTCAGCATTTGAACCGGTCAAGGAAAGACGTGATTCAAACTGAATGTGCTTAGACATCACAGGATTGTCCTCCGATACCTTCCTCCCCTTCACATATTGTTTCGTGAATTCAACGGGCGAAATCCAAGTACCCAAGAAGTCGGCATCAAAACCAACGATAACTTCGGCTTTGGAGAAATCCAATGAAGGAACGGTCATTTCTGACCCCTGACTGTGGATTTTGGCGAAGGCGTAGCTGGAATTGCTGTCGTATGTAACGTGTTTGGCACCGGGAAATTGGGCCAAGAATTGCTTGATGACCTTCTTGGAGCTTGGGCTGATGATCGTGTTGCTGAGAACTACAACCGGGCCACCCGCCTTCAAACGTTCAAGTTGAGCACCGATTTCGGAATCAACGGTTTTCCAATCGGTTTTACCTTTGGGACCTCTTGGTGAAATCAAACGCTCAACATCATACAAGTTGAGCAAGGTGCCTTGACCAACCGGACAAGTTCCCCCGTGGTTGATTCCGTGCAGATCGTTCCCTTCGATTTTGATAGGACGACCCTCCCGAGACTTTACCAAAACCCCACAGCCGGCAGAGCAACCATGACAGGTTGAGGCATACCAACTGGCAACACCAGGTGTGGTATTTTCTGGTTTCACCACATAAGGAACCGCCTTTTTGATGGGTTTGGAGCACGCAGCCAAGGCAGCTGCGGTCATACCAAAACCAAAGACTTTCAAAAAGTCACGGCGATTGCTTTTGAATCCCAAGGATTCTTCGGAAAGAGTTTCTTCAATGGGCATCTCTTCCCGGAACTCGTCTTTTTGACGTTTCTGGAAATCCGCATCAGCGTGATATTGCTCAAGGCCGTTCCAGTATGTTTCGTGCTTTCCCATTTAGCTTAAATTCCTGTGTTTTCTCGTCTGAATAACAGAAAACGGGCTGAAAAGCCCGTAATGGATAACTCAATAGTGACAGCGTGCACACTCAAGACCGCCTTGATCAGCGACAACGTGTACATCTTCACGCCCAAGTTTTTTGTAAAGTTCTTTGTTGACCTCCGTCTCGCG
>Ga0068872_10002634_pt1 | contig 14033 bp, 15 predicted proteins | sample NOAtaG_7_FD_66441 | JGI IMG/M metagenome (GOLD analysis project Ga0068872, IMG submission 66441) | Freshwater lake microbial communities from Lake Erie, under a cyanobacterial bloom - NOAA_Erie_Diel1S_2200h metaG | ecosystem: Environmental > Aquatic > Freshwater > Lake | place: USA: Ohio, Lake...
TCCGGATCGAAGCCGAGAGCGCCGAACCCCCGCCACGGCACGGTAACGGGGGCGATTCCGCCGCCCGGTCTGTAAACGATAAGGCCCCCGTCACCTTTGACGAGGGCCTTGAACTCCCCGTGTAGGACTCGAACCTACAACCTATCGGTTAACAGGCGGGGCGATACTTGCGTTTCGCACTACGTTTCTCGATGCGGATTTTAGCAACTACCCCCGGCCATGAGGGGTAGTAGGGTAGTCGATCGTTCGGGGACACCAGCCAGGCGGACCCACCAGCCCGCCCCGATAGCCGCCGCCGGGAAGGGCCAGCAGCTCACCGACGCACGCGGGAACCTGCCGAACCCCTCCGACCGCCCACGCCAGCAGCGACGCCACCGCCAGCCCGGCGCCGTCGGGCCGCCGCCCGCAGCTCCAGCCGCAACCCCAGGGCCGCCGCCAACCGCTCCAGCGCCGGCACGCCCGGGGCACGCTCGCCCCGCACCAGCCGCGAGAGCTGCCCATGGTCCATGCGGGCCCGACGCGCGATCGCCGCGAGGGGCTCGCCGCTCGCCTTGATCGCCCGCCGGAATGCCGCCAGCACGTCCACGCCGCACGGTAGCGCTTGCCGCACCGTCGGTGATCAACAACGCGGCTTGTCACCCACGAACCGCCCACGCGCGGACAACAACGCCCTCGACGCCCTGGTGGTGCTCGCCGTCGCCCCCGTCGCCCTGGTGGTGCTCGCCGTCGCCCCCGTCGCCGGGCCGGCCACCCACTACCCCTCCCCCTCCCCCGGCGGGCTCCGCCGCCGGCCACAGCTCGCATCCGTTCCCCGGATTCCCCGGATCTTTGCCCCTCTGGCATTTATTCCACCAATTCACCATCTCTCTCTCTTCGCTTCCCCGTTGCTCATATTTGGGAGAAGATCCGGGGAATCCGGGGAACAACTCAAATCCGCTCGGCAAAACCAGACTCCAAACGCTTCCCCGGATCGCCAAACCGATCCGGGGAAATCCGGGGAAACCGGGGACGATCCGGGGAAAAAACCGCCCCGCCCCTCCCCCCCGGGGCCGCGGAGCCGGCCGACACCCACCAGCAACACCGAACGCATGCCAGCCTTTCCCCGGATCGTTCCCCGGATCGGGCCCGCGGCCGGCACCCGCGTCCCCGGATCGCCGCCGCCAGCTCCGGCCGCTTCCCCGGATCGGTCCAGGTCGCCGGCCACCGCGTCGACGCCACCCGGCCGAGCCGGCCGAGCACCCCGCCGCACCTGGACGGACCGCCCCGCCGGCGCTGCCGCACCCGCCGAGCTGCACCACCAGGGCGGCCGCCAGCGCCGGCGAGCACCCGCACCAGCAGCCGGCCAGCGCGGAGCACCGCCGCCACCGCCGCGTCACACGCGGACGATGCGGCAGATACCCCCGCTTGCAAATCAAGCGAGCCCACCCCCGATCCTGCGTCACCAGGCGGGCCGGACGGCCCAAACCGCTGGAAAACCTACCACTCCGCCGGGCAAATCAAGCCCATGGGCACCCACCCACCCCGAAGCCGTGGCAGTAAACCGTCGGCTTGGTACCCTCCCGAAGTAGTACCTAACCGGGGGGGGTACCCATGGGGCCCCCCACTCCGCCGGAACCTCACATGGCCGCCTCGGTGGCCGGCGAACCTTCACGCCATGAGGGGCCGGGGAACGCATCCGTCGAATCCCACCAGGCGGGCGGGCGGGGACACTCTGCGTCCTCGCCGTGCTCACGCGGGCGGATGCCGTGATACCTCCAACACTTCCCGCCCGAGCTCATCTCCGAGTCCGACCGCTTGTCGCGCTGCACGCCCAGCGCCATCGCCCGCAACTGCCGGCCGAACTTCTGCATCGACCACGGGTGCAGCCCGTTGCGGGCCGCCCACGAATTGAACCCGGCCAGCAGCACGTCACACCGCACCGCCGATTCATCCTGCACCACGCAGTGCTCATCCACAAACGCCCGCACGGGGGACAGGTCCAGGTCCAGCGAACGCAGCAGCTCGGCACCCTCGGCCGGTTGCACGAACCCGCCCCGCCTCAGCCGCCGCAGCCCCACCAACGCCCACACCAGCACGCCGGCCGCCTCACGCTTGAGCCGCTGGCCCAGCATCGGGTCCGGCTTGTCGGCCGGCTTGAGGGTCGGCACCACCAGCAGCCGCCGCAACAACGCACCGCTGGCATCGTCGAAGTGGGGCAGCTCGTTGGGGGTGATCACGAACTTCGCCGTGATTCGCACCGGGGCACCCTTGGCGCGGTGCTTCTCTTCCACCGTCTGCGGGTCGCCGCCGGTGATGCTCTTGAGGCGGGCCAGCGCGGGGCCCCGCTGGTGGGAGGCGAGCTCGTGAATCTCGGGGACGAACAGCACCGACCGGCCCACCATCGGGGCCACGTCGAACCGCCCGGCCAGCTCTTCCATCATCGCCGTGTGTGTGTTCACTTCACCCACCACAGCCGAGAGCACCTCTCGAATCGTGCCCTTGCCGCTGCCACCAGGGCCGGGCATCAGCAGCAGCTTTTGGTATCGGGCATCGGCCGTGAGGCAGTAGCCGAACCAGCGCTGCAGCGCATCGACGCACCCGCTCTCCGGGCCGAAGGTCTGCGACAGGAACGCATGCCACTGCGGGCACAGCTCCCGCACCAGGGCCTCCTGGTCCTCGCCGTCCGCCTCAACCACGCGGGCGAGCTGCTCCACGTTCACCGGGAAGGGAAGGCACGCCCGGCTAAACCACCGCGAGGAATGCGGCAGCAGGTCCACCCGCCCCTCCAGCCACGCATCCACGCTCAGCAGCCCATTCGCCACCGCGATGATCTCGCCCGGCACCGGGCCCGTCGATTCGCTCGGCCGCTCCAGTGGGCTCACCCAGGACGGCAGCCCATCGGGGCCAGCCGCAGCCGGCAGCCACCGCGGGATCTCCGCACCGAAGGGCGAGCCCACGTAGTACACACCCGCCCGCAGCACGCCCCGCACACCCTCGGAGCTCAGGGCCGCCGGCTTGAACCGCTTGCGCTTGAGCTCCACGAACGGCGCGAACGCCGCCGTCGCCAGGGCCTCCACCTCCGAATCGGGCATCTCGCGCCAGCGGGCCCCGGCCGCGTCCTGGTCGTACTTCCAGAACTTCTCGGAGAAGTGGGCCAGGGTCCACGCCCCGCCCGCCTCAGCCCGGAACCGTGAACGCAGCAGACACCGGGCCCGCAGTGTGCGATCGCCGGGGAGGATCGGGTGGCCGTCCTCGGTCCGGTCCTCATCCCAGCCGTTCACCCCGTCGCCGTCGCCGCCGCCACCATCCCCGCCGCCACCCTCGGCGCCATCCCACCCGCCCGCGTCCGGCACCTCTTCCACGCCCCCGCCGCCAGCGTCCACCAGCCCCCGATCCAACGTCGGGGGCTTGCCGACCACGCCGCCGCGGTCCGCCGCCGCCGCCAGGGCCGACGCCGCCGCCTGCACGCCCAGCTCCCGCCGCACGTCCAACCAATCAACGCTCTTCCCCTGGACGATCCGCCCGTCCGCATCCACCAGCCCAGGGGCCACCGCATGGTCCGGCAGCGCCACCGCCACCTCCAGGGCCAGCCCATCGGCCACCGCATCATCCGCCAGGGTGGCCGCCCCCTTCGCCGCCGCCTTCTGGCCGGCCTTGCTCCGGTCGTAGTCGGCCGCGATCACCACCCGGGCCACCCGGCGGCCCAGCTCCGCCTCCGGGATCTTCCGGGCCGACAGCTTGCGGAGCTGGGGGGCCGCCACCAGGCACCACACCTCATTCGTCGCCCAGCCGCCCGGCAGCGTGCCCACCAGCTCCAGCAGGGCCAGGCCAGTCTCCGGGCCTTCGCACAGCCACAGCGTCACGCCCTGGTCGGCCTTCGCCTTGTTGAGCTTCACCGCACCGCCACCACCAACGCTCCCCAGCGTCACCTTCGCATCGGCGAGCTTCACGCCGCCCACCTCGGCCGCCTTGCGGGGCTCGGCCGGGTCCAGATACACCCGCTGCACCGCCCGCACCGCTGGCAACGGCTTGCCCTCAGCGTCCACGCCGCGGGCCGTCCACCGCAGCACCATGGCCGGGCACACCACCGCCGGCGGCCCGCCGGCGGTGCCCACGCCCTCGGGTTGATCCTTCTGCGGGAGAGGCAGCTCCAGGACGAACCCCACGCTGGCCGGCAGCTTCCCGCCCGGCAGCCCGGCCGGGTCGATCCCGCGGGCAGACAGATAGGCCCGCACGTGCGGATGGTCGGGGTGTTGCTTGGCCATGCCCCACACCCGCCGGGCCACCTTGATCGCCCGCTGCCGCTTCACCTCCGCAAACCGCTCCTTCTCCGCCTCCGCCTGCCGGGCCCGCAAATCGAGCCGGGCCACCTCGTCCGGGTCCGGGCCATCGCCGGCGCCGTGCTCACCGCCAGCCGTGCTCACGGCCAGCCCCCCCAAGCCCGCGAACTCCGCCACCCGGCGAAGGGCGGTCAGGAAGTCCACCTGCTGCACCCGCTGCACCAGGCTCAGCACATCGCCGCCGCCGCAGGTCGAATTGCAGAACCACGCCTGCTTGGTCCCGTTGATCCGGAAGCTCGGGTTGTGGTCGTCGTGCAACGGACACAGCCCCTGGAGCTCGCCGTTGTCGGCCCGCTCCAGGGCGATGCCCAGCATCCGCTGGGCGACCGCCGCGATATCCACAGCACCCCGCACCACGGCCGCATCCAGGCGAGCACCGCCAGGACGAACCAGCCCGCCGCCACCACCGCCGACACCGCCACCAGCTCCAGCAGAAGCCACCATGCGTACATCTCCGCTGCACCACCGCAGGGCCTACATCCCCCCGCGGCGGTCCATTGATCTCGGCCGTGTCCGCGACACAGCCACAGGGGCGGCAACCAAACCAGAGCGAGAGCTGCGCTCCACCCCACCGCCAATCAACACCGCATCCACCCACCACGGCCGGGGCCGTCAGACCGGCACCACCTCCCCGGCATCCGCGAGCTGCTTGCGCCGACGTTCAATCTCCCGGCCCAACTTGTCCAGGCCCACACGCACCAGCCGCTGCAACTCCAGCAGCCGCTGCTGGGGCTCAAAGTGCTTCGCCAGTGCCGCCTCCATCTCCGGGTGCAAAGTCCGCAGACGGAACTGCACCCGCTCGAACTCTTCCCGCAGCAACTCCAGAGCCTGCCGCCCCTCCGCCAGACGGGCCTCCGCCTGGTCGGCCCGCTGGCAAGCCGTCGCCAGGGCCGCCTCCGCGTCCGCCACCCGCCGCCGGCTCCGCTCGATCACCGACGCCAGCAGCGTGGCCGCACCGGCCGAGCTGGCCGCACCGGCCGAGCTGGCCGCCTGGTTGATCGCAGATTGAAGGGCGGGGCGGGCTGTTGCCAGTGCCTGCTCAAGCGCCGCCACCCTGCCCCGCTCGGTCGATGCCGCATTGCCCAGGTCGGCCACCGCCCGCTCAAAGGTCGGGATCTGCCGGCGGAGCCCTTCAGCACGGCCGCGAAGGTCCGTCATCAGCCGGCCGTAGTGGTCGGCCACCAACCGCGAGGGCTCCCGCGCGTCCACAGCGCCAGGCCCACGCTCCAGCCACTCGACGCCCCGCGTGTGCAAATCGACCAGCCTGCTCAACTGCTCATCGTCCGCGCTGCGGATGCCCTCCCGCGAGCCCTCCACCTCGGTCAACTTCTCGGCCACCACCTGGATCGCCCGCCCGATCCCCAGCGCCTTGCGGTCCGCATCGCCCAGCAGATCCGCCTGCGGGGTCGCCTGGTCCGGAATGCCCAGCATGTTCACCTGCAACTGATCGCCCATCGTGCCACCTCGAATGCCCCACCCGGGCCTCACCGCCGCCAGCATGCGAACGCCGCACCGCCGGACGCCGGCGTCATCTGCTCACTGGAACGTCGCACCCCGCGGGCCGAAGATGTACCGGTCGATCGCCTCTTCCAGCAGCTCCGCCGTGCGGGCCGTGTTCTTGGCCGTCGCCGCCGCCGCCGCTGCCATCGGCGCCGAGTCAGCCCGGCTCACGGGCGGCCCAAACACCTGCGCCGAGATCCCCGCATTGGCCAGCGCCTCGCCGCCCAGGGCCGCCCCCGGGAAGTCCAACCCCATCCGCCGGCGATAGTCCCGCGTCTCTTCAATACCCCGCAGCCGCTCAGCCTCCGCATCCAGCCGCAGCAGCTCACGCCGTGCCCGGACCTTCTGCTCATCGGTGATCAGCTCATCATCGGCGATCCGCCGCAGCCGTTCCTCCAGGTCCAGCCGTCGGCCGAGCACGTCGGCCAGGCGGCCCTCGCCGTTCAGCCGCATCACCATCAGCCGCTCACGCTCAATCTCAACATCCAGAGCCCGGCCCGCCTCCGCCGCCGCCTTCGCTTCCGCTGACGCCTTCTCCTCTCGGAGCCCGCGGGCCTTGGATTCCGTCCGCATCAGGGCCGCCGTCGCCGCATCCGCCGCCTGGTCGATCTTCCCCCGCAACTCAGCCTCCCCGCTTGCTTCACGCTGGCCGGCCGTCAACCCCTGCATCAACTTGTCCAACTGCCGGTGGCGGTCAAGCCGCTCATCCTCAATCTCGCCGATCCGCAGCAGCGATCGGTACTGATCGTCGAAACTGCTGGCGATGTCCCGTTCAGCCGCCGCCCGCAGCCTCTCCACACCGCTCTCCGTGCGGTCCCACATTGCCGCTTCTGCCGGCTTGTTCTGCTTCAACTGGGCCAGCAGCCCGTCCAGCCGGGCACTCTCCGCCTGCGCCGCCCGCAGCATCCGCTGGTTGGTCATCGCCCCTTCCAAGGTTTGGGAAGTGAAGGTCGCCTCCGCCATCGCCACGCCCACACCCACAAGCGCACCACGGGCCTGATCGGCCCAGTTCAGCAGGGAACGCAGACCCGACACACCCGCCCGGACCATCGGCACCAGATCCCGCCCCACCGACGCCAGGAAGCCGTTGAACACCGAATCAAGCTCACGCAAGGCCGCCGCCGCCTCGAAGCTGGTTTCGGCCGCAGCCCGCAGCGGGGCCGTGAAGGATCGCCCGATCACCGTCGCCCCCGCCTTGAGCACTTCCAGCCTGAACAGCGATTCGGTCGCCTTGGCCGTCCTCGCCGCCTGCCGCTCAATGTTCTTGAGCCCCAGCGTGAAGCCCTTGTCGTTGAGGCTCGTCGTGAAGTCGATGTCCGCCATGGTCGCAGTCTCCGTAGAAGCCCCGCCGCCTGGTCAACAATCACCACCCCCACGAACCACCAGCCCCCAGGGGCCACTCCGGCCGCTTGCGACGGTCCGCCGGCTCGGACGGGTCGTCGATCGCCCGCAGCACCACCCCGAGCTCGGCCGGGCTCAGTGTGCCCACCACCTCATCCGCAGCACCCACAGCCCACCGGGCGCGATCCTGCGGGGTCGTCGCCGCTGCCCACCTCAGCCCGCCCACCTCAACATCCAACGCCAGGCCCGCCAGCGCCGCCCGCCACCGGGCCACCGACACATGCCGGCCACCACTTCCCGCAACCAAAGCTCTCATCAACCCCTCACGCTCGCCGACGGAAAGGGCTCGCACAGGCACCGCCTCACCACGCAGGGGCACAGTCACGGTCCGGGGTGGTGCAATCTTGCTCAGGTCCAAGGGTGTTCTCCGTCGTCGTCAATCCGCCAACCGGCCGCCAGGCCAGCGGGCGGCACTGCCAGCCACCCGCGGCCGGCCTGAAAACCCGCCCCGCAGCGTCAGCCGCGGGACGGGCGGATGGAAAACAAGAATGCACCGGCGGCGGATGTAGCGCCGCCGGCGCGGACGCCCGGGCCTGCTGAAACGCCCGGGCGAAGGGTGGGGCAAAAACGGTGGCGGGGCGTTTCAGCTCCACCACCGCGAGCGAGCACGAACGGGGACGGAAACCCGCGCATGCCCGCGCCGGAGTTTCAGTACCCCCGCTCCGCTTCGGACAGGGCCGGGTCCGCGAGCTTGTCCCGTAGCTCAGCCGTGCGGTCGTCCAGGTCGGCGATCGTCTTGGTGGCCGCGGCCAGGCGGGCCTTTGCCTCCGCCAGCTCGGTCCGGGCCCGGGCCGCCGCCGTCTCCGCCTCAGACTCGGCCGCCTTCGCCCGCTCCGCCGCCTGCGCCGCTGCCACAGCCCGCTCGCCGGCCTGCCGGCGCTCGAGCTCGGCCAACTCCGCCGCCGCGACCTGCTCACGCAGGGCGTAGAACCTCGCCGCCACTTCCCGAAGCATCCCGTTGAGAGGGCCCATGCCCTTGGCCGGGTCGCCCCCGGCCGCCTTGAACGCCGTCGCCACCTGCTGCTCAGCCTTCGCCGCCGCAACCTTGGCATCCTCGGCCGCCACCGTCGCCGCCGCCGTCGCCTCCGCCGCCGCCGCCGGGGCCGCCAGGGCCCGCTGGCATCGGGCAAGGTCGGCACGGGCCAGGTCAGCGTCACGCCGGGCCTGCGGCAGCCGCTGAACGCTGATCTCGATCAGCTCGCCGTCAATCCGCTGCCGGGCCTCGACCGCCTCCAGCCGCTTCAGCTCCCGCAGCCTCAGCGATGCCGCACCCGGCACGCCGCCCATGTCGGGCAGCACAGGGGCCGCCAGGGGCGGAAGGTCGGCCGCCTCCCGCATCGCCCGCTCCATCACGTCCGTCGCCACCGACAACTCGGCCCGCGCCCGATCGTCGGCAGCTTGGGCCCGCACCCGTTCCGCCACCAGGTCAGCTCTGAATTCGTCCATGCCAGCAGTCCTTTCAATGCCCCGCCCACCGCATCAACCGACCACACCATCCACGTCACCGCCAGACAGTGAGGGCCACCTGGTCCCCGGTCGCCAGGCCCGCATCCGCCACGCGCACCACGCCGGCCGACGGATACGACAACGTCGTCGCCAGCCTCTGGTTGCCCGACGCATTGCGGATGACGCACTGCACATAGCTGGGATTAACGCCCAGCCCCGTGTCAATGTCGATCGAACCCGCCCCCGTCGCCGTACGCCCGAGCAACAGCGGACCGAAGGGCGACACCATGGTCGCCTCAATGAACGCACCGGCACCGCTCGCCGCCCCCAAGGCCACCCCGATCGGTGGGCCGAACTCCGGCGCCGTCGCCGTCACGCGGCCCGATGCGGCCGGGTACAGCGGAGCGCCGATGGTCACCGCACCCGCCGCGATGAACCCGACGCTCCCCGCCTGGTTGCGAGACAGAACAGCCACCCGCTCACCGACCGCGGCCGTCTGCACCGCAACACCCACCCACCCATCAACCGCTCCAGCCAGGCGGGCCTGCCCGGTGGCGTCGATCCTCACGCGAGAAAACTGCGGGATGGATTCACCCGCCGTCAGTGTGTAGTCCGCCGTGCTTGCCGTGAACTTCATGCCTTCATGCTCCCAACCGCCCGCCCGCCACGCTCCGATCCGCCAGCCGCGAACGCCGCGGCCGGCCGCTCACTCGCCCGTGAACTGGCCCGCCGCGATCGCGTCCGCCGCCGACTTCATCGCCGCACGGTGGGCCGCGTTGTACTGACTCTCCAGATCACTCAGGGCGAGGAACGCACGCCCTGCCGCCTCCAGCTTGTCCAAGTCCACCGCCACCAACGCATGATCCGCACCCGCCGCCGGGCCGATCACATCCACCGCCTTGCCCATCGCCACCGCCGCCGCCCGAATCGAACGCCCAAGCTCACACAGCCGGGCCACCTCAACACCAGGGACGGGGACGATCACTGCACGATCCCCAGCCGCTTGGCCGCGTTGTAGTCAGCCACCAACTGCGGGTCCTTCAGGCCCACGCGGTGGATCGCCACACACCGCGACACGCCGGGGTGTTCAGCAATCGCCGCGTTCACGTCGAAGATGCGGGCCTCCAGATAGGCCCGCCTCACGCCCGGCAGCGAACGGCCGATCTCGGCCACCAACTGTGATTCCGGCACCCCCGGCGAAGCGGCACGCTTCATCTCCAGGATGCTCCGGTACTCGTCCTTCACCGCTTCACGATCAATCGGCACGATGCAACCTCCATCCCGCCCCAAACCTCAAGCCCTGCACGTCAGCCCCACGCAGCTTCCATATCCGCCCGCAGCTCCGCGTCGATCAACGCCATCGCCCGCTGGCCGTCCGCCGTCAACAGCCACCCGGGCCCCGCACCCGCCGGCATCGTCGGCCGCCCGCCCGTCGCCGCAGCCTTCACCACCGGCACCGCCGTCGCCTTCCGCCGGGCCGCATCGGCCGCCTTGGCCAACGTCGGGGCCACCCGACGCAGGGACAACTCAGCCATCGCCCACGATGCCCCGGGCCGATTCGACCGCCACAGCGCGATCAGCCGATCCCACTCCGCCACAGCCCAGGGCCTGCCCGTCGCCCCGCTCGCCTTCACCGCACCGGCCCCGCCGCTGACACTGCCCTGGATCACGGTCGAACCCATGCGACACCTCCGGGGGGTGAACTCACGCCATCAACGCCGGCCGCCCGTCGGGCCGCTCAGCAACAACCGGCGAACCGTCCGCTGGCACCACACCGACGGGTCGCACCAGCCGCTCCAGATCCACCTGCCGAACAAACAGCCGGCCGGTCGGGCCGAACTCGATGCCGGGCACCCGGCGAGAGACAACCCAACGGCGGAGCGTGTCAACCGACACACCGGCGAACTGGGCACCCTCCGCCAGAGTCATGTACCCATCGATCAAACTGCGGTTCTTGCGGGCCATGCCTCCATCATGCATGGGTGAAGCGTCTGCGGCAACCGCCCGCCCTTGATTGGCCCGCCCGTTCCCCACTTGCGGAATCGGCTACTATGGCCCCATGCCCAGCACGCCGGGTCGATTCCGCTTCAGCACGCAACCCCACCAACTCACGGCCGCCCAGGCCCGGTTGGCCGACGGAATGGTCGGGTGGGCGGTGGTCGCCGGCCTGGATGCATCAAGCGAGAGCATCAACCACCTTGCCCTCGCCGCCGGAGTCAAACACGAACGCATCGCCGCCCTGGTGGCCGCAGGTCCCAGCCGCCGCCACCTCCACTCCGCGAGCTGGGCCAGGCTTGCCGAGCACCTGGAGTGCCGATGGGTCCGCCGGCGACGGATCAGTGATCTGTACCTGCACAGCGAATGCACCGCCACCTTCCAGACCCTCGCCGAAGTCATCGACCACGCCGTAGACCAGGGGCTCACCGCCGCCCAGCTCGCCGCCTTCGCCCGAGTCACGCCCAGCCAGGTCCACAGAGCGCGAACGTCCGGGGTCCGCAGCGACATCGCCGGCCGCATCGCCGCCGCCTGCGGGTTCGGCCTGGAGCCATGGGTGCAGGTACCCGAACGGGACGATCTACGCCAGCAACTCCACGGCCCGGGGTGGGATCGGGTGGGCCGAAACCTCGGCCGGATCGGGTGGACTTATCCCGTCGTCAACACAGACGCCATGCGCAGATTCAAGCAGCGATACGCCGATCTGCGACGCCAACGCGATGCGACGCCGGCCGCCAAGATCGAAGCCCTAGACAAGCGCAACACCCGCCGCCTCAAGGCCAGGAACCCGGCGGCCGCCCAGCCACACGAAGCCAAACAGGCGGCGAGGATCTTCCGCCGCATCGCCGCCTACATGGCCGCCGTCGGCCGCCACCGCGCCCGGACCACCCGCAGCAAGTGACACCAGGGCCGGCGGCCCGCCGCCGTCGCCGCACCGGCCGCCCCAAAACGACAAGGGCCCCCGGGGTGGTTTCACTTCCCCGGGGGCCGTGCATTGGAGTCTCAGGAATCACCCAGCCAGGGCCGGCGAACCAGCCAGCACACCGCGGAGCTCGTTGGCACCGATCCCCAGCTCACCGCACAGCCGATTCAGCCGCTCCAGGAACGCATCCACGGCCGGCGCCAGCGTCCCCGCCGGCAGCCCGTGCTGGGCCTCCACCGGCGAGCACCGCTCACCGCCCAGCACCGCCAGCACCGCCTCGGCCGGCACGTCGCCGCCGCAGCAGTACATCCCCACCACCAGCCGCAGACCAACAGCCGACACAGCAGAACCTTGCATGGGCAAACCTCCGAAGCGAGCACCACCCGAGAGCCCGGGCGGCATGGGCACCGTCGAATCACCAGCCGCAGCTCTCGCCGCTGCTGGTGGAAGTCCGCCCCGGTCATGCGCCCGGGGCGGGCGATCAGATCTTGTCCTGCACCTTCTTCCACACGTCCAACGCCGACGCCCAGAACATCGCACAGAAGTCGCGATCGCTCGCGTAGCGGGTTCGATCATCCTCATCCGGAACCATGTTTGCCACCGCAGCATCAACATCAACGTCGGGATCGACGCCGGCGGCGAACGCTTCAAACAGAGTCAGCGGAGCCGGGGGTTCCCCGGAAAGGAAGTACTCGCCACTGAACTGCGACAGCCTCCGGAGATGCTTCGGCTTCGCTTTCAACTTGGCCCACTGACTGCCCGCCTCGCCACCCGCCAGCATCGAGTCAGCCGCCTCGCCCGACGCCTCAAGCCGCAGCCGCTCCGCCACCTGGTCCAGATCGCTCTGCATGGTCCGCTCCTTTTGCTCGGCCTCAATCTGGCGAACCCGGTCCTCGAAGGCACTGGTCGCAACGCGCGACCAGACAACACCGACCGCCTTGTCCGCTGCATCCATCCGGGCCTTGAGGTCACCAGGCACCGAGATGGTCATCCGAAAAATCGCCATGATGGAGCATACCTCCGCTTTGAGCGTGGTCAAGTGAGATTGTACGTACAATCTGCTTTCAGCGTCATTTTCTGACTTATCCACACATGGGCGATTCTATCCACAAACGGGCACAGCGTCCGCAACCCGGGCGGAATCGTCACACTTCAACACACCGGCCACTCACCAAAGCACCACCCCAACGGGCCGATCAGGCCCCACCCGCCGACAGATCCACAAACCCCGCCGGCGGCACCCAGAACGGCCCCGGCTCGAAGGGTGGCATCAGCACCTGCCCCAGCGTCAGCCGGGCCACCTTCCGCTGGTAAACGTGCCAGGGCGTCACCTCGTAGTGACGCCACGCCCCGGGCACCGCGTGCCCCAGCATCAACTGCACGTCGGTCAGGGGCAGCCCGGTTGATCGCAGGAACGTCCACGCCGAGTGGCGCAGGAAGTGCGAACCACCAGCCCCGCCGGCAGCCTCCACCGCTTGCCAGTACCCGCTGGCCGTCCCCCAATGCGGCTTGGCCACCCGCAGCCAGGCGAGGGCCTCGGGCGACAGCACCACGTAGCGGAATGTCCCCGTCGCCTTCGCCGCCTTGTTCGCCATCTTGAACACGCACCGCCCGTGCTCGCCCAGGTCGGGCCGCCACCACTCACCCTCACCACGCACCAGCCGCCCCACCTCCACCGGCCGGCACCCCGTCAACAGCGCCAGCGCCAGCCAGGGCCGCAGCCGGGCATCGGCACCACCCACCCGGGCAACCCACTTGCGGGCCTCATCCATCGGCACCGCCTTCGGCTCGCTCGCCCCGGGCCGCATCATCTTCACCGTTCGCAACTTCACCGGCGCACAGTGCCCCGCATCCTCACACCACTGGAGAAACCTCTTCGCCGCCTTCAGGTCATGGTTCACCGTGCGGGCCGCGTAGCCGGCCTGCACCATCGTCGCCTTCAGCTTCATCAGCATGTCGGCGCTCACGGCCGAGATCGGCATCCGGCCGGCCACGTCGCGGAACCGGCCACTGTGGGCCGTGTAGTACGTCTTCGCCTTCTCGCCGGCATCCACCAGGATCGCGTCCAGCCACTCGGTCAGCAGGTCCGACACCATCCGCACCGGGCCAGCTCGGGGCCGGCGGGCGATCGCCGCCGCCTGCCACTCCGCCCAGCGCTGCAGATTCTCAGCGTATTTCACCCGGGCCTCGCCCTGGTCCATCCCCAAGTAGTGGTCCCGTCCACCCCAGCGGACGAACCAAACCCCCGTCTTGTGCTTCCGCATTCCCGGCCTTCGGACGTTCGGCATGTACACCTCCAGCAGTGATGGAGGGTAGTACGTCGTGAACGGGGGTAGTAAATCAACCCAAACAGCCGCCGTCCCACCAACAAAAAACCCCTGCTTTCGCAGGGGTTTTTGAACTCCCCGTGTAGGACTCGAACCTACAACCTATCGGTTAACAGCCGATCG
>Ga0068872_10002635_pt1 | contig 14032 bp, 15 predicted proteins | sample NOAtaG_7_FD_66441 | JGI IMG/M metagenome (GOLD analysis project Ga0068872, IMG submission 66441) | Freshwater lake microbial communities from Lake Erie, under a cyanobacterial bloom - NOAA_Erie_Diel1S_2200h metaG | ecosystem: Environmental > Aquatic > Freshwater > Lake | place: USA: Ohio, Lake...
GCTTCGATCTTCGAGAAGTCCAGGATGTCGTTGATGATGCCGAGCAGCGAGGTGCCGGCGGTGTGGATGCGGCGGATGTAGTCCGTTTGGCGGGGATCGAGAGACGTGCGGAGCGCGAGGCGGGACAGGCCGATGATCGCGTTCATCGGCGTGCGGATCTCGTGGCTCATGTTGGCGAGGAAGGCGCTCTTCGCGTGGGTGGCGGCCTCGGCCTTGTCCCGGGCGACCTCCAGCTCCGCGGTGCGGGCGGCGACGTCGGCCTCCAGGCCGGCGCGGTAGCGGTCCAGCTCGGCGTTGCGGGCCTCCAGCGTGGCGATCAGCGTCTCCACCCGGCGGTCCACGAGGGTGCGCGCCAAGGCGGCCCGCGCCGCGCTGTCGGGCCAACGCGGCAGGCGCAGCGGCGGCCAGCCATCGGGCGGAGCGCTCTCGCTGTCGAGCCGCAGATAGGGCGCGTCGCCGCGCTGCACGAGGACCACCCGCAGCTCCCCGGTGGCGGGGGCGCGACGGAGGTCCCGGCTCACCCGCGTCGCGAGCTGGGTGGCGGACACGCGGTCCGCGCCCAGCGCCGCAGCGCACCGCAGGATCTGGTCGCGGGCGTCTACGAGCGCGGCGTCCGAGTCAATCGGCAAACGGCCAACGGTTTCCATCGAAGATGTCCAGCAGCAGGCAGGAGAGGTCGTCGTGAGGGCGGCCCCAGCGCTCGTCCAGGGCGACGAGCAGCGGGCGTGGGGACATGCCCGCGGGCAGGGCGTCGAGGCGCGCCGCACCCGCGAGCCCGTCGCTGTGCAAGAGGACGCGCTGGCCGGGCTGGAGCGTCAGACGCAGCGGGCGCAGACGGGGGAAGTGGCCGGCCCACATCCCTGGCTGGCCCTCGTGCGTGGAGGGCGCAGATGGGCCGCTCAGGACCTGCACGCGGATGTTCCCGACGAGGGCCAGCTCCACCTCCGGCGCCTCGGACCCGAGCCGACCGAGGGCGACGGCCACGGGCCGACCGAGAGACGCGCCTTGGTGGGCGCCCAAACGGTGGACGGGGCTGGCTGCGCCGGGGGTGCGCAAGAGCGCGAGGCCGCGCTCCGCCGCGGTGGCGGCGTCATCTCCGTGGCCGGCGGCGTCGAGGAGAGCGAACCAGAGGGCGTCGCCCTCGGTCCAGGACCCGGCGACGTCGCCGCAACGCGCCTCGCCACGGGCCGGCCGCGCGTGCGCCGAGACCCGGACCGTGAGCGTGCCGAGCTTCAGCGAGCCCACATCGTCACGCGGACGCGGGTCCCGACCCCAAGGGTGGTGTGCAGCTCGAAGGTCTCGCAGAGGCGCTTGACGCCTGGCAGGCCCAGCCCGAGCGAGCCCCCGGTGGAGAAGTGGTCGGTCATCGCCGCGGCGGGGTTGGCGATGCCGGGGCCGTGGTCCACGGCCTCCAAGCCGAGACAGCGCCCGGGCAGCCCCCACACGCGCAGCCGGCCGGCGCGGGCGTACTTGAGGATGTTGCGACCCAACTCCATGAAGACCGTGATGGGCCGCGCCGCTTGGGGCGCCGACCACCCCGCGTCGCGCAGGCGCCGACGCAGCTCGCTCGCGGCGATGGTGAGGTCCACCTCCTCGTGGAGCCACCATTCGTCGGCGTCGCCCGTCATCGCGGCCCCGCTCGCAGCGCCGTGAGCGCGGCGTCGAGAGATGCGTGGGCTGCGATCTCCCCGAGGGACACGCCCAGCTCGGCCCACGCCGCCGCGATGCCCGGCCCCAGACCCGCCACGGCTGTGCGCGCGCCAAGGAGGCGGGCTGCCCGGGCGGTGCCGAGCAGATGGGCGGCGTCTTCGTCGTCCAGTACACCCACGGCGCTGAGGTCCAGCACCAGCGCGCGCGCGCGGCTCCCGGCCAGGCCGTCCAAGACCGCGGTGCGCAGCGCGGCCCGCCCCTCCCGCGTGAGCGGGGTGGGGACGTTGGCGACGAGCACTCCGTACACGACGTTGACGGAGAGGCCCTGGCTGGCGGAGGCCCCGCTCATCCGGGCAGGCCGGTGCGCTGCACCGCGATGCCGACCCGCCGGAACGCCTCTTCCAACGCGTCGCGCAGGGTGGCCGTGGTCTGCAGGGCGCCGACGTCGATGCCCAGCTCCACGATGGTCTGGGCGATGGAGGGCGAGAGGCCCGACAGGATGCAGGAGCAGCCCATGAGCCGGGTGGCCTTGGTGATCTTGATGATGTGGTTGGCGACCGCCGTGTCGACCACCGACACGCCGCTGATGTCGATGATGAACACCTTGGCGCGGGTCTCGGCCACGCGGGCCAGCACCGAGGACATCATGTCGTTGGCGCGCTGGCTGTCGATGATGCCCACCACGGGGAGCATCAGGATGTCCTCCCACAAGGCGGTGACGGGGGTGGACATCTCGATGAGCGCGCGGGTCTGCTCGGAGATGCGGGCCTGGGTGAGCCGAGAGTAGGCCTCCACGACGACGGCCGTGTCGAGATGGATGAGCCGCGTGACGGCCCGGGCGAGCAGGAAGCGCTCGTGGCCCTCGCTGACGCCCTCCGCGAAGCGATCCAGCAGGAGGTGGAGGCTGTGATCCATCGCGGCGAAGTACGCGCCCAGGGACAGGCCGATGCGCGCGTGCACCTCCCCGAGATGCCGCCGCCGCGCGATGTAGGCGTCGTCCACCTCTGCGGCGAGGAAGCTGGACCAGTAGCTGCGCTGCAGCCCTTGGACCCGGCGCATGCGGTCGGCCTCGGAGAAGAACACCCCGTACTCCGGGAGGCTCTCCATCCATGCGTAGAAGTCCGCGATCATCGAGTCCATGGACCCATGGACGCAGTTGGCGTGCTTGCGGATAAGCGCGAGGTCTGACTCGGCGATCGCGAAGCGACCCCGCAGGACATCCGCGCTCTCGCCGGTGGTGGGTTCCGTTAGCCTACTCATGGTGGTTGCACCTACGAAAAACATCAGAGCGGGGCGGGGCCGGCGGATTATAGCGGATTCGACGGATCGTCGATGCCGGTAACGGAACTGCCCCGACTTCTCTTGATCGAAGATGACCCGGACACCCTGACTTGGCTCAGCGGCGTCCTCCGGTCCACCTTCACGCTCCGTGTCGCCACGACAGCCGCCCGGGGGAGGATGTTGGCGGCCGACCAGGCCTTTCCGCCCGAGATCGTGCTCCTCGACGGCCAACTGCCCGATGACTCCGGGGCCGCCGTCTGCGCGTCGCTCACGGCCGACCCTGCGACCGCCGGCATCCCGGTCGTGTTCCTGAGCGGCGCCACTGGCCTCGACGCCGAGCTGGCCGCCTTCGCCGCCGGTGCGGCCGATTATCTCCGCAAGCCGGCGGAGCCCGAGCTGCTCCGCGCCCGCCTCGCCGTCCAGCTGCGCCAGCACCGCGCCGCGAGGCGGGTGCGGGAAGAGCGCCGCCGCGCAGATCTCCTGCTCGACAGCGTCCTGCCGTCCGGCGCCGCCGAAGAGCTGCGGCGGGTGGGGCGGATCGCCCCGCATCGTGTCGATGGGGTCGCGGTGCTGTTTTGCGATGTCGTGGGCTTCACCCGGTGGTGTGACCAGACCCCGCCGGAGCAGGTGGTCCCAGCCTTGGACCACGTCTTCCGCGAGATGGAGCTGCTCTGTCGCACCCACGGCGTCGACAAGATCAAGACCATCGGCGACGGCTTCATGGCCACCGCCGGGCTGCTGGGGCCGGCCGCCGACGCCGGCGCGCGCGCCTTCGCGGTGGCGATGGCCGCCGACGCTGCGGTGGCCCAAGCCCACCCCGGTTGGCGCATGCGGGCCGGCGTCCACGTCGGGCCCGTGGTCGCCGGTGTGGTCGGGGACGAGCGCACCCAGTACGACCTCTGGGGCGACACGGTGAACCTCGCGGCGCGCTTGTGCGGGGTGGCGCCGCCCGGCGGGGTTGCGGCGCTGCCGGGCGTGGCGCCGGCCTGGGCCCCACCGGGGCGGCCTGCGCGGGTGCTGCTGAAGGGCAAGGGCACGGTGGACATTTGCGTCTGGGGAGACGCCGCATCCGAGGCAGACGAAGACCCGACGGGCTTCGTGTTCGCGCCCTGAGGGGGCGGCCTGCGCGGCGGGGCCACCGCGCCACCGGGGCCGGAGGGCGCCGCGCAGCGGCGGTGCGCCGCCCCGGCGCACGGAGCGGCGCCGCCGCGACCCCGGAGGACACGGGGTGCCGGCCGCAGCGCGGCCGGCAGGCGCCCATCGTCGGCCTGTAACGCTGGGTTACTGGCCCTGCGCCAGCGACCAGCCTTGGCGATCTCCGAGGCGGAGGAGCAGCTCCATGCTGCACAGGCGGGCCTCCTTGTCCACCGCGGCGGCGAGCTCGAAAAGCGAGCTGCGGGCGGGGGTGTCGGCGCCGGGGGCCTTCTCGACGCGCACGCGGTAGTGGTTGACGCACTCGGTGAAGGCCGAGGCGCTGGGCCACACCTGGGTGCCGCGGTTGCTGATGAGCGTGAGGCGGAGGTTGTCGGGCAGGAGCGGGCGGACGCGACGGGCGACGGCCTCGGCCGAATCGGTGGACTCGATGAAGAAGTCTGCGCCTTCGACGGCCGTGTCCTCGGGGCTGGGGCTCGCGGACATGCGCGGCTGGTCCGGGCGGCGGGGCACGCGGAAGACCTTGGCCGGGTCGTTGTCGAGGTGGGCGAAGTCGGCGGCGGGAGGCAGATTGCCGGCCACGAGACGGGCGAAGGCCTGGGTGCCGGGGAAGGCGGCGCCGGCGGCGTGCTGCGTGCGCAGCGTGGCGTGAAGGGCGGCCTCGATGCGGGCGGCGCTGCGGAAGAGGCCGATGTGCCGGAGCATCATCAGGGCGGAGAGGAGGAGGGCCGTGGGGTTGGCCTTGTCCTGGCCGGCGATGTCCGGGGCGGTGCCGTGCACGGCCTCGAAGATGCAGATGTGCTCGCCGATGTTGGCGGAGGGCGCGTAGCCGAGGCCACCGACGAGGCCGGCGCAGAGGTCGGAGAGGATGTCGCCCTGGAGGTTGGGGAGCACGACGACGTCGAAGAGGTCCGGCCGGGCGACCAGCTTCATGGCCATGTCGTCGACGATGAGGTCGTCCGCTTTGATGTCCGGGTAGTCCTTGGCGACCTCGTAGAAGCACTCCAGGAAGAGGCCGTCCGTCATCTTCATGATGTTGGCCTTGTGGCCGCAGGTGATGCGGCGGGCGCCCTGGCGGCGCGCCATTTCGAAGGCGTAGCGGTGGACCTGGAGGCTGCCGGGGCGGGTGATGAAGCGGCGGCACTGCGCGACGTCGTGCGTCTGCATGTGCTCGACGGCGCCGTAGGTGTCCTCGATGTTTTCGCGGACCATCGTGATGTCGATGGGGATGCCGGCCTTGGAGAAGACGGTGTCCACGCCGTCGAGGCTGCGGAACACCCGCTTGTTGGCGAAGGCGTTCCAGATCTTGCGGGCGGTGACGTTGATGGACTTGACGCCCGCGCCCTTGGGGGTCTCCATCGGGCCCTTGAAGAGGATGCCGAGCGACTCTACGGTCTCGCGGGCCTCCAAGGTCATGCCCGTGCTGACGCCCTTGAGGTAGACCGGCTTGCCCATCTCGACGTAGACCGGGTCCAGCGGGGTGCCCTCGGCGGAGAAGACGTGCAGGACGGCGTCCATCACTTCGGGGCCGATGCCGTCGCCCTTGGCCACTGCAATGCGCATGGGTGCTCCTGGGGCCCAGCGGCGGCCGGGCGTGGCGCGGGCTTACCCCAGGGGCCGCTGTGATACAGCCACAGGGATGGGAATGACCTGTTCGGTTTTGTCTAGGAGTGGGCGTGCGGCCGGAAGACCTCAACTACCACCACCTGCTGTTGTTCTGGTCGGTCGCGCGTGAGGGGAGCCTCACACGGGCATCTGCGCGTCTGGGGCTGGCGCCGGCGACGGTGAGCGCCCAGCTCCGGCAGCTGGAGGCCTCCCTGGAGGAGCCGCTGTTCGACCGCCAGGGGCGGCGGCTCGTGCCCACCGAGGCGGGGCGTGTGGCGCTCGGCTACTGCGACGGGATCTTTGGCCTGGGCCGAGAGCTGTTGCAGGCGGTCCGCGGCGGTGGCGGGGGCGGCCCGGTGGAGCTGCGGGTGGGGGTGGCCTCGGTGTTGCCGAAGCTCGTGGCCAAGGACGTGCTGCTGCCGGTCTTCGAGCTGGACCGCCCGGTTCGCGTGGTCGCCCGGGAGGACAGCGCCGAGCGGCTGGTGGCGTCTCTCGCCGTGCACGAGCTGGATCTCGTCTTGTCGGACGCGCCGGTCGGGTTGGCGCGCGGGCTGCGGCTGTTCACGCACGCGCTCGGGGCCTCCGCGGTGGCCGTCTACGCCGCCCGGGACCTCGCCGCGGCGTTGCGCCCCGACTTCCCCGGCTCGCTGGACGGCGCGCGGGTGCTGCTCCCCGGCGGCGGGACGACGCTGCGCCCTGCCCTCGACGGCTGGTTCGCCGGGCGGGGGCTTCGGCCGGAGGTCGTCGGGGAGTTCGAGGACAGCGCGCTGCTCAAGGCCTTCGCCCAGGCGGGCGTCGGGGCCATCGCCGCGGCCACGGACATCGAGGCCGAGCTGCGGGGGCGCTATGGGCTCGAGCGGGTCGGGCCGCTGGAGGGCCTGGAAGAGCGGGTCTTTGCCGTGACGGCAGAGCGAGCGCCGGCCCACCCGGCGGTGCGGGCCGTGCTGGGCGCGGCGACGGGGCGGCCCGTGTTCACGGGGGGCCGCCCAGCACGAGCGGCAGCAGGGCCGCGCGCACGGCGTCCATGAACGCGGGGCCCGGGTCCGGCTTTTGGGTGCGGTACCGCGGGTCCTGTTCGCAGTGCGGCGGGTGGCCGGCGAAGCGCGCCGCCTCGTGGTGGCCGATGAGCCAGCGGATCGGCAGGGTCGCGGCGAGGCTGCGCACCAGCGCGGCGTTTGCGGCGATCTGCGCCGGGGTGAGCGGCCAGCGCTCGCCGTCGCCCACGTTCTCGATGCCGATGGCGACGTGGTTCAGGCCGATGGCATGGCGGGCCGGCTGCCCGAGCGGGAGCAGCGCGTGGACGGTGCCATCGCGCTCGACGAGGAAGTGCGCGCCCACGTTCCAGCGGCCGCCGGCGCTCAGCTCGGGGCGGGCGGTGAGGGCGGGCGCCGCGAAGGTGTTCCACGCGCTCGACGCCGTGGGGCCGGCCGTCCAGTGGAGCACCACCATCTCTGCGTGCAGCGGCAGGGCCGTGCCGTCCGGGGCCAGCGCGGCGGGGCAGTGGGCGGCGAAGTAGGCGTCGCGCAGGGCGTCGCGGGCCGGGTCTGCGGGCAGGGGCCACGGGCGACCAAGCCCCCCGCCGGGGAGGCCGGGGGCGGCGAGGACAGGCAGCAGGGCGGCGAGCAGCAGCACCGCTGCGGGTTATCGCGGGCGCTGCAGCGAGGGGACCAGTGGGAGCGCGGGCCGTGGCGCTGGGGATCGGGCTCGGCGGCGGCTGCGCGGCCGCTCCGGCGCCGCTGCGGGTGTGGCTCGGCGGGGACGTCCACCTGGGGGCCGCAGGTCGGCTGGACGGCGCGTGGGCCGCCGCGCGCGGGGAGGCGGGGCCCGGCTTCGTCAACTTGGAAGGGCCGATCGGCGTGGGCGGGGCGGTGGCGGCGGCGCCAGGGCGCACGCGGCTCTCGCAGCACCCCGGCGCGCCGGCGGCCTTGCGCGCGGCGGGCGTGCGCTTTGTCGGGACGGTCAACAACCACCGGGAGGACGGCGGGCCGGAGGGGCGGGCGGGGACGGCGGCGGCGCTCGCGGCCGCGGGGCTGGTGCCGGTCGATGGCACCGCCGCGGCAGACGGCTTGCACCTTGTCGCGGCCTGGGCGGGCGAGGGGGAGCCGGCGCGGCTGCAGGCCGCCGTCGCCGGCCGCCCGTCCGGCGCCCTCGCGGTCGTGCTGCTGCATGTCGAGGGGCCCCCGCTCTACGACCCGCCGGCGGCGGCGCGGCCGTGGGTGGACGCCGCGCTGGCTGGCGGGGCGCGGGTGGTCGGGGTGGTCGGCACGCACGCGGTCGCGCCGTTGGAGGTGCGTGGCGGCGCGCTGGTGGCGTGGGGCCTGGGAGATCTGGCCTTCGACTGCGACTGTTCTCCCGGCCACGAGGGGCTGGTCGTGGCGGCCGAGGCGGCGGCGGGGCCGGACGGGCCGCTCGCGGTCACGGTGTGGGGCTTGCGGCCGGGGCGCGGCGCGCGGCCCCCGGCGCTGTTGGGGGACCCAGGCGCCCTTTTTGCGCTGCTGGCCGCGCTCGGCGGTGCGCCCGTCTCGTCGGCGGGCGGTCGGCACCGCCTGTCGGTCCCGGCCGCGACGGCGGCGCGTTAAGCGCGGCGCATGAGACTTTCCTACCTGTTCTTCGGCGTCGCCCTCGCGGCCGCGCTCGCGTGCGCGGGGGGCGAGCCGGCGCCGGACGGGGGCGCGCCCGCCGCGGTCGTGCCTGCGGTGCCCGCCGCGCCCCCTCCTCCCGACGCCGCCGCGTCATCGCCCGGGCCCGCCGCCGCTCCGCTTCCCGCCGTGGACATCCCGTTCTACTCGGCGCAGCCGCTCGATCCCGCAGCGCTGCGTGGCTTGTCCCTCCGCGAGCTCACGCTCTGGCGCAACACCATCTATGCGCGGGCGGGGCAGCCCTTCGTCAAGACTTGGCTGCGCGAGCACTTCCGCGGCCAGCCCTGGTACACCCCCGCCCTTCGCGCGGACCTCTCGCTCCTCTCTCCCGTGGACCGCGACAACGCGAAGCGCATCGTGCAGGTCGAGAATGGCCTCTCCCGCGCCGAGCTCGTGTCCCGCCGTGACGCCGTGCTCGCACGGGCGCGGGCGGGCACCTCCACGGACGCCGACGCGATCGAGCTGCTTTTGCTGGCCCGGCGGCTTGGCGAGGACGCCTGGTCTTACGAGGAGGTCGAAGGGCTCGTCGAGTCCGGCCACTGGCTCGACGAGGACGTCCGCACCCCCATCGACGACCCGCGCCTGCTGGACCGCCCGCTGGCCGAGGCCGACCTCGCGGAGATGTCCCGGCGGGACCTGCGCCTCCTCCGAAACCTCGTGTATGCCCGCCACGGGCGCCCGTTCACGTCGGACATCCTCCGGATGTACTTCGAGAACATGCCCTGGTACACCGCCGATCCGGCCTACACCGAGGCGCGCCTCACCGAGGCAGACCGACGCAACATCCAGCTCATCCAGACGGTCGAGGCGCGGGTCGGCGGGCCGCTCACCGAGGGCGAGCACCGCGACGAGTACGGGCCGGACGGGGGCTGGTTCTGGGGTGCCTGATAAGGCTCCTGGGGCCGCGGTGCGCGGCCACATCAAGCGTGAGCAGACGTTACGACTGCAGGATCTCAAGGATTGCCCGCGCGTAGGCGGCCGGCTGGTCTGCTGGCGCGTAGTGGCGCGCCCCCGGCAACAGCACGGCCCGCGCGGAGGGCCAGGCCAGCGCGCGCAGCAGCGGAGCCGCGGCGGGCACGAAAGGGTCCCCGAGCCCGTGCACGAAGCGCACCGGGAAGGGTGCGTGGGCCAGGGCGCGTCGCCAGCGCGCGAGCGGGGCTTGGGGGAGGAGGCGGGCGAGGGCCTGCATCGCGGCGGGCATGCGCGGGTCGCGCGTGTGGGCGCCGAAGGCGGCCGCGAGAGACGGCCGGGCCGCCGGGCTCGCGCCGTGGCGCAGATACAGGGCGCCGCTGTAGCGGCGGTAGACCCAGCGATCCAGCGGCGGGCGTGCCCCGAGCACCGCCGGGGCCCAGCCGAGCCCCAGCGGAACGCTCGTCAGAACCACACCGGCCACGGGGACGCGCCCCTCCGCGGCCAGGCCGGCGGCGAGCAGCCCGCCCCAGTCTTGGCCGACGAGCAGGATGCGGCGGCCGTCGGCGGCGGCCGACACGGAGTCGGCCAGCGCGCGAAGCGCGGCGTCGAGGGAGTCCGGCGGTGGGTCGCCCGGCTGGGTGCCCGCCAACGCGGGCGCCGCGGCCGCCACGCCCGCGCGCGCGAGCAGCGCCCGCACGCCATCCCAGAGGGATGGACCGGTCGGCACCCCGTGGAGCAAGGCGACGAAAACGCCTTGTGAGGGAGCGCTCACGCAGACGCCGTCGGCCCGTCGACGGCGTGGGCCAGGAGGTCCTCGAGCCGGCAGACCTCCAGCGCCCGCCGGTGCGTCGCGGCGAGGCGCACCAGCGGTGCCATTCCTGCGCGGCGCGCCTCCTCCCAGCGCGAGGCGCAGAGGCACCAGCCGTCCCCCGGCTTCAGGCCCGGAAAGCCGTATTCCGGCATCGGGGTCATCAGATCGTTGCCCTGCGCGCGGCTGAACGCCAAGAACTCCGCCGTCACCACCGCGCAGACCGTGTGGGAGCCGCGGTCGGCCGTGTGGGTGTTGCAGCAGCCGTCCCGGAAGAAGCCGGTGCGCGGGTCCATCGAGCAGGTGGCGAGGGGCTCGTCCAGGACGTTGAGCGACTTGTCGGGCTGCATGGGGTGACTCCTTTGGTGGAGGGGTGTAGCCTCCTCGGGGCGCGCGCCCACTGGAGCCCCCCGATGTCCGTGCCCAGCCCGTTCACCGTCTCCACCGCGGCCGTCGGTCCCGAAGCCGCGCCCTTCCTTGCGCCTCTCGAGGCGGACGGCCGCTTCGGCAATCCCTGGGGTGTCGGGCTCGACAAAGGCCTCCTGGACGTCTTGCGCTGGCGGCTCCTCGCGCCAGATCCCCTGCGCGCCGCCAAGCGGGGCGCGCCGCCAGCCCCCGCCCACGCGGACCCGTCCGCGGCCTGGGCTGCCCAGGGCGATGGCCCCGCCGTGCAGTGGCTCGGGCACGCCAGCCTGCGCGTCCGCATCGACGGCGTCACCCTTCTCATCGACCCTGTCTTTGGCCGCGCGGGGCCGGTGGTGCCCCGCCTCGTGGCCGCGCCGCTCCTCCCCGATGCCCTCGGCCCGGTGGACGCCGTCGTCGTCACCCACGGCCACTTCGACCATCTCGACGTGCCGAGCCTGCGCGCGCTCGCCGCCCGCCATGGGCGCGCGCTGCCCGTCATCCTGCCCCGCGGGCTCGGCGCCGCCCTTCCCCCAGACGCCGGCCAGCCCATCGAGTGCACCTGGTGGCAGGGCGTGCGCATCGGGGCCGTCGAGGCCGTGCTCGTCCCCGCCCAGCACTGGCACCGCCGCGGCCCCTTCGACACCAACCGCGCGCTCTGGGGCGGCGTCGTCCTCCGGGGCAGCCGCAGCGTGTATCACAGCGGCGACACCGGATACTTTGGCGGTTTCGCCACCATCGGGCAGGTCTTCCCCGGGCTCGACCTCGCCGTGCTCCCCCTCGGCGCGTGGGCGCCGCGCTGGTTCATGGCCCCGCAGCACATGGACCCGGCCGGCACCGTCCAGGCCTTCCGCGACCTCGGCGCCCGCCGCTTCCTCGGCATGCACTGGGGCACCTTCGACCTCACCGACGAGCCCCCCTGCCACGGCCCCGCCGAAGAGCTGCCCCGCGCGCTCGACGCCCTCGAGGTCCCCCGCAGCCGCGCGTGCCTCCTGCCCATCGGCGGTGCGCTGCGGCTCGACGCCGACGAGCCGCCTCCACCGCTCTTTGGTGGATGGCTCAGGGGACAGGGGAAACCAAGGTTTCCCCCGTAACGCCCCCTTCCTTCCCGCCCCCCGCACGCGCCCCGTCGCGGGACGAGGCCGGCCTGCCCGCCTGGCGGGTGGGCGGCGCTGCCCGTCCTGCGTCGGGCCGGCCCCGACCTGCCGCGCCGGGGGACACCGCCCCCCTTGGGTTGCGGCTGCCCGTCCGAGGTTGCGGGCGATCGCGCGCGGTTTCTGCAGCGCGACCGAGTTTGCCGCCGCCCGCCCGGGGTTTCTGCTGGGCGCGCCGTGTGGCGCCCGCCCGCGCCCGCGCCCGCGCGAGGTCGAGCGCCGCCCCTTTCTCGCTGCGCTTCGCACCCCCGCGCGCGGTGCCCGCCTCCCGCTCGCCGACCGCCGCGCGGGCGCTGCGGCCGCGGTCCCCGAGCTGCGCCCGGCCGCCGTTCCACGCGGGCGGGCCGCCGCCGCCCCAAAAACAACGCGGAAAAACAACGCGGCCCGCCCCGGGAGGGACGGGCCGCGCGGGGCGAACCCTCGCCGATCAGGCGCGCTCGATCTTCTCGCAGGCGAGCTCGATCTTCTCGATCGCCATCGCGGAGCTGTCGGCGTCCATCTCGGGGACGTGCCACTTGCAGGGCCAGCCTTCGAAGAAGTTGTAGCGGGCGACCTCGGTCTGGCCGTCCTGATCGAGGATGATGACCGAGCCGGCGCGGCGGTCGATCTTGCCGTCCTCGATGTTCTTGCGCCACTGCCACAGGTCGTCGGTGGCGGTGTAGCCGCGCTCGAGGACGATGTTGTTGTAGGTGGTGCGGCCCGGCTTCTTGCGGACGACCAGGTCGTTGCCCTGCTTGAACTCGATGACCTCGGTCTCGGAGTCCATGCCGGAGACGCTCTTGAAGCCGCCGACGATGACCTTGTTGTCGTTGATGACGCCCGAGATCTCGAGCAGGAAGTTGTAGGCGCCGAAGAGTTCTTCGGTGGGCATGGGAGCACTCCGTGGTGGTTGAGGAGGAGGCGTCGTGGGCACGACTCCGGCTCTTGGTCCCCGGAGCATCGCCACTCGGCGCCCACGCCCCGGTTACGCTCATGAAGGTACCGGATGCGGCGCGCAGGCGGAAGGGATCGCGCCCCATCCTGCAACCACCTTGCCACCACCTCCGCGATCGCCCCCGGCGGCGGCGGCGGATCGCCCGGCGGTGGGGGCCCCTGCGGGCGCCGGTACCGGTGACCCGGGCCCACCCCCGTGGCGCGTGCGGGCTCAGCAGCGCGGGCGCGCCACCGCCATCCACGCCCGGTTGAGCGGCCGGGCGACGGGATGCGCACGCAAGCGGGCCTCCAATGCGATCGCACGGGCGGCGTCGAGGGGGCCAGCCGCGGGCTCGAAGGGACCGGAGAAGGCGTAGTGCGAGGGGAGAACCTCCAGCACCTCGAAGCGGGGCGAGAGCAGGGCGCGCAGCTCGTCTTCTGTGTAGGTGCGCACCCAGCGATCGCCGGGGACGTGCACCACTCCGTTGCCGAAGAAGTCGTCGATGCTGCCCGGCGCGGCGTCATGCGCCATCGCCCATCCCCACCGCGCCTCGACGCTGCACAGCAGCAGGCCGCCGGGGCGAAGGGTGGCGTGGACGCGCTCGAGCACGGCCGCGGGATCCTCGGCGTAGCAGAGCACCTCGATGGCGAGCGCGATGTCCACCGGCGCGAGGGACGGCAGTCGCTCCCCGGTGGACCAGTGCACGTCGAGGTGGCCGCGCGCCTGCCGGGCCGCGTGCCCAACCGCGCGGCGCAAGGAGCGGAGATCCGGATCCACCAGCTCAACCGCGCAGCGGCGCGCGAGGAACCACTGCGTGAAGCGGCCCACGCCTCCACCCAGGTCCAGCACCCGCTGGCCCGGGGGCAGGTGGTTGGCCCAGGCGTGGAGATACAGGGCCCGCTCCACCATTTTGTCGTCATGGACGGGACTCGCCGGGTCCAGCACGTCCATCCAGTCGGGATGTTCAGCCCACCAGCGCGCCATCCCGACCAGCCCCTCCCAGGGGGCGCAGGGTGCGGGCCCGCCGTCGTGCACCGCGCGCAGGCGCGGGTCGCCCGGGGGGAGGTCGAAGGGACGGCCACGCCAGGCGCGGAGCTGGCGACAGGCGTAGGGCGGGCCGGGCGGGAGCGGCGGGGCAGGCCCGTCGGGGAAGGTGGCGTCGGCGAGGGACATGGGCGGCGGCCGCTGGAGGCGCCGACGCGGAGGGCCGGCACAGGGAGGACAACGCGGTGCGGACACGCGCCGCAAAGGCGCGCCCCGGGATGCCCGAGAGGCGCCCGTGGGAAGGTGGGCCCGTGAAAACCCGAGCGGGAAAAAGAGTGCGGGCCACCCGAAGGTGGCCCGCGGCCCGTCAGACCGTCGGCTTCTTGGGCGGCGGCTTGGGGCGAGGAGAAGGACGCCAGTTCATGTGGACCTCCGGGGGAAACCCTTGTGAAGTGTGCCCCACTCGGGGGGCCCTGTCAACCGGCGCGCGCAAGATCGCGCGATCTCCCGGTGCTACCAATCGTCGCCGCCG
>Ga0068872_10002640_pt1 | contig 14012 bp, 9 predicted proteins | sample NOAtaG_7_FD_66441 | JGI IMG/M metagenome (GOLD analysis project Ga0068872, IMG submission 66441) | Freshwater lake microbial communities from Lake Erie, under a cyanobacterial bloom - NOAA_Erie_Diel1S_2200h metaG | ecosystem: Environmental > Aquatic > Freshwater > Lake | place: USA: Ohio, Lake...
TCCGATATATCTAAAACATTTTTATCCAAAATATTAAATAATCTATTAACATTATCTAGTTCATTTAAGACATTTCTAGATGTTTCACTATCCATATAAACATTTAATAATTTATCAACATATGCAAATAATTTTATTAAAGCATTTTTAGTATCAAAATCATTAGAAATAATTTCAAGTAATTCATCATAAATATATGTATTTTTTACATGATATTTTTTATTAGGATTTACATTATTTTTAACAAATCCCAATTTTAATTTATTATATAACATATGAAAATTAATAAAATTAGTCTTCATTTTTTCAAGTTCCAGTTCGCTATAATCAAAATTATGTCTGTATGATTTTGATAATACATACAATCTAAACAAATAATAATTATGTTTAACATCAGTCAATTTCAATATATTCCCTAGAGATTTAGACATTTTATCACCTGAAAAATTTAAAAATCCAGAATGAAGACTATATTTACCATATACACCATCTGGATTTACATGTTCAGCTAGAATAATTGAATTAGTGTGATGTGGAAATGTTAAATCGCATCCACCAAAGGCTATATGCACATCTTGTAAATGATGCAAGAATATTCCAGAACATTCACTATTCCATGAGACAACACCTTTACCTATACTAGTATCCCAATATATATCACCTTCTTTTTTTGATTTCCATAAGACAAAATCATTTTTAGACTTAACATCCTCTGATTTAATTATTTTTCTTTCAGAAACATAATCAACATCCCTTGCAAGTAATGTCTTCTGAAAATCAGGAAACGGATATTTATCCACTTTACTTACATCAAAATAAATAGAACCATCACTTACTCTATACGCATAACCCAAATCCAATAACTTTTGTATCATATTAACTATAGGCTCTATATTATCAGATACTTTATGAATATTTTCTGAGGTATAAGATCTAATCCCTAGAGCTTTAATATCTTCCAAAAATAAATCTGTGTATTTTGTAGTAAATTTAATAAGTGTTTCTAAATCTTGTTTTTCAAGACTATTAATAATTTTATCATCTATATCAGTAATATTCATAATATGATTTGTATTATAACCTATTGCCTGTAAATAACATACAATAAAATCAGACCACATAAAAGTTTTTAGATTTCCTATATGAGCCCTATTATAGACGGTGGGACCACATGTATATATCTTAACAGGATTTTTTATATCATGATCAAATTTCTCAATCGTTTTACTACGAGTATTATATAATTTAAGATTCACTTGAGACATTTTACTTTGGTTGGATTATAAACTAAAAGAATCAATTTTTACTTTATGAATATGAATCTGATCTAAATCAGATAAAATTGAACCTTTTAGTTTTAGTTAATCCAGTTGTGAAAATTAAATGTTTAGTTCCTTGGATGACCGTTATCAAAATTTAACAAACCCTTTGCATCCTTTCGTCGGTGAAAAAAGTTTAATGAAGTATAGATTAAAAGTTGAAATTGATTATTTTATTTGGATGGCAAAAGATAAATTTGATTTATCAGAAAATATTAAAAAAGATTTGATTGATTTATATGAAAATTTTAGTCAAACAGATTTTGAGTTAGTTAAGAGTTATGAGATAAAAACAAAACATGATGTTAAAGCCCTAGAATATTTTTTGAGATATAAACTAGAACCCTATAATGTAAGTTCTAAAATTACTGAATTAATACATTTTGGATTAACTTCACAAGACATCAACACCTCAGCAATAGCATTACAATTATCATCCCTTCTAGAAATAAATTTTACACAACAACTGAAAATAATAAATATACTAGAGACATTAGCTTCTGAAAACAAAGATACCATAATGATGGCTAGAACTCATGGACAACCTGCAATTCCAACAACATTAGGAAAAGAATTAATGGTATTCGTAAATCGTTTTAATCATCATTTAAAAATGTGTAAAACAAATAAATGTAATGGAATTGCTACTAAATTTGGAGGAGCAGTGGGAAATCTAAATGCACATTACTTAATAGATCCAGATAAAGACTGGAATAAAGATTTTGATGATTTTATAAAAGAGATGAGTAATGGTAATTTATATAGAGTTTCAAGCACAACTCAAATCTTACCATATGATTATTGGAATTGGATATTTGATTATTTGAGAGATTTTCATTTGGTGATGAAAGATTTATGTCAGGATGTATGGTTATATATCTCGTTTAATTATTTTGATCAAGAAATAGATAAAAATCAAGTAGGGTCATCTGCTATGCCTCAGAAAATAAATCCGATTGATTTTGAAAATTGTGAAGGTAATTGTGATTTAGTTGAAATGTGGACATCATTTTTATCTAGAAAACTTACAATATCAAGATTACAACGGGATTTAACTGATTCAACAGTATTAAGAAATATTTACCAACCATTTGGATATTCATATGTAGCACTAAAATCACTTGAAAAAGGTCTATTGAAATTAAAAGTCAATCGTGAAGTTATTACAAAAGATTTAGAATCACATCCTACTATTTTATCTGAAGCATTTCAAACCATTTTAAGAGATGCTGGATGTCAAAATCCATATGAAACTGTTAGAAAAATAACTCAAGGTAATACACTTACATTAGATGATCTTAAAAGTAATATATTAAATTCATATGATAATTTAACAACACATACAATTGATAAAATAAAAAATATTAATTTTAATAGTTATATTGGGCATATTTAACTTTTACTTTACAAATTCATAGTTTAAGTTAATGTTTTGTTAAGTCTTTCCCGCAAAGATTGAATAAAAACATTTTGCGAATTCATTCTTTTAGCCCATTCATTTTGAAGTTGTTGCATTTGGATATTTTTTTCAACTGATACAATATGATCATTCCAACCATTTACACTAGTCTCCACAACATAATCCATATATTCGAGCATTCTTGTTGATAATTTTGTATCGTTAAAAATACCTAGGGACGCTATACCGACCTCAATGTTTCTAACCATAATAGTGTCATAAATACTCATAGAATACATATCTAATGCTTCCAAGATTAAATCATTTGTTAAAATTCTAGTTATAGAAGATGTATCTTCTTGTGTGAATGCTTCTGGTGTTGATGCTTCAGGTGTTGATGCTTCATGTGTAGTAGAGATAATTCGTAATACATTAGAACCAAATATATTACATTCAGAAATATTACTACAATCTCCATCTAGTTTTAACCTCTTACTTAAATCTTCAACAACATTTTTGCAAGTTTGTTGAGCATCAAGTGTAATTATGGACTTATTACGATATACAGATACATTTTGACGATTTAGATAATAATAAACAACAATATTCATAATTAAAGTGCGATTACCATTTACGATAGTATTGGCAATTACATTAGGACATAGATGTGTATGAATTATATCAGTTATAGGATCAAAAGTAATAATAACTATACCACCTGGAATGGCTTTCAGATGAGAATCTTGATCATTATGAATGTTCATTTTGGTATTTAAAAAATAAAATATATTAATTCAATTTTTATAGTATTTATAATGATCAAGATCTAATATTTTTAATCTTTAAAGATTTAAAAGATCTTATCCCATTCGTATTCCATTTTTTTAACTTCAGAAGGAGATGTTGAAATGAAATAGATTTGTTTAAACTTGTTTAACAGAGGTTCTTCAGCAAATCGTCTAGTCATATCCTTTAGATTACCTCTAAAAACTCCACATCCCCATGGACCGAGAACAATACTTGTGCATCCATTTTCGAGGGCAATATGGAAAATTTTAGTGATTCTATCACGCATGATTTTATCATATTCGTTTTCCGAAAAATTCTTTTTTTCAGAATAAGCACCATAATTAACAGCAGGCATACTGATAACATTAATACGTCTATGATCTTTTTCAATATCATCAACCAATACGCCATCACCATGACGAAATAGAGGAACATTTGGTGAATAGATAGCGTCAGATCTGTAAATACAATCATTATTATCTTTTTCATTTAGTTCATACATTTGTTTTCCAGAACCATCTTTTAGACAAGGATATAATCCGGAACACATTGTAAGAGATTCTTCTTGACCAGCGGAACCATTTAAGAAACCTCCACCAGGGTTTTTAGCAGAAGCAAAGTTTAGAACAGCCATTGTTTTCAATGTTTCTTCATCTAAATCCCATAAGAGATTTACAGTTTTACTAGTAATAAAATGAACTTCACCGTCTTGATCTGGAAATGTATGATCAGATAGTGCATGTTCCTCTGGATAATATTTAGTTTTAGAAATGAAATTATCCTTTGCAAAATAATCAGAAATAATTTCAAGAGTTTCAGAAGCCCATTGACGTCTTTCACCCTTTGTTTCAAAAACATCGTTAAAACCATCTTCATGTTCTGAATTTTCATTTTGATGTGTAGGTGTTTTCATACGATCCTTTAATGTTCTAGGTGTATGTTTACCGTTTTTAAAATGTTCTTGTTTTTTTTGACTGCGATCCCGATGACGGGTATCACGTTCTTCATGATCAAAATCCATAGTTTATTATTATTTTCAATTCAAATAATAATATTCAATTTTATATTATAAAAATTAACCTAAAAACGCTTATTGTAAAGCGGATGGTTCTTTATTAAACCATAAAATCATAGAACATGATTGACACTTAAGAACATATGCATTTTTGTTGAATGCATCAAGATCCAAAATTGCAAATCCTCTGGTATTTAATAATGCTCTTTTCATATAGAATAAATTTTGTAAACAGTGAGGACAGCGGATCTCCTTATTTGCTGAAGACCACCTTTTAACATCTTTACCTTTACCAGATTGTTTTTGTGTTCTTTTTTGATTTTTTATTTTTCTCTGAATATGTTTTTTAGTTTTTGACATATATACTATTAATTTTGAAAAAAATCAAGAGCTGTATTAAGTATTTCTAATTTTCTTTTTGATAATTTTATGAGAGCTGTATCAACAGAAATCCAGTAAACTTTTTTTAATTCTTTTGGATTAAATTTTAATTCTTTATTTTCTAGTTCTTTGGTTTTTAATGTTCCTATAAAAAAATATATAGAATGATATTTGGCTAATTTACGTTCTCCTATAACAGTCATATCATGAACATAATCAGTTGGTTCATATCCAGATTCTTCGAAGACTTCCCTGTAAGCGGTTTCAAGTAATGTTTCATTATTTTCTCTTTTGCCTTTAGTAAAACCAACAGAACCTTTTAAACTTTCGACTAATAAAACTTTAGTGTGATCAAAATTAAATAAAATTACACCAGAACAATACCATTGTGATGTAAAAGTATGATCAAATGTATATATTGACATATAGATAAAATAATAGTAAAAACATTTTATATTTCTTTGCGTTTTTAAATGAGATATAAATTTCTAATAATTTTGTAAATCTTACAATGGAAGATGCTAAACTTGCTATTTTAACGGATGCTAAACAAGAATACAGTCATCATTTGGCTAGTGTTCTAAAAACTCCGATGTATAAAGGATTAAAATCTCTATATCAAGAAGCCGACAGAGTGAGTAAAAAAGAAAAAAGAGAAAATGAAGTTTTAAGTGAATTTCAGAATTTGTTATCTCAGGTGCGTTTATGGAGTCAAGATATGATTAATAACGAATTTAAAAGAATATCGGATGATAGTCAATGTGATTTTATTAAAGAGTTGGTGACAGCTGTTTTCATGAGTCATACTCAAATTCTTCAATTTGTTCGTCAAGGTGAAAAAGGACAAACCAAGCTAGATATCCCAAAACCAGAGCATTTTATACATAAGTGTTATATTAATTGTTCTCGTGAATTTTGGAAAGACCCAATATGGTTTTATGAGAATAATAGCATGAGCGCAAATGAACTCAAAAGAAATATTAGAGAAGCTGAAAACATTATATATACATGTATCAATGATACTATAAGAGAATTACTACCATTCAGACGTATTCTTAAAACATATTTGAAAGACGCTTATAATGAGGAAGAACTAGATAAAAATGATATTAATGAACCAATGTCTGGAGGATTAAGTAAGACATATCAAAATAATCTTCGTGAAATTATCAAGAGTGAAATAGCTAGTTATACTTTAGATAAAGAAAACTCAGAATCAGAAATTAAATCTTTAATTTCTCAAGAACTCAACGTAAATGATAATGTTGAAGTCGCTGAAACTTCCCCTAAAACACTAACAAATAAAGTTAATGAACAATTGAAAAATATTCCCACCCACAATACCAATGAAAAACCTCTTAAAGAACCTCTTAAAGAACCTCTTAAAGAACCTTTTAAAGAACCAGAACGTCTAAATGATTTTATTGAATCTGTTCCGGATATATCATTGGAAGAAATGACTAATTTTAGTGATGACAGTGATACGGATGATGACGAAGAAACCCTAAAACCACAAATGAATCTTGATATTGACCTAGAAGAAGTAAAAACACCACAACCAGGTGAAAATATCCCATTCGATTTTAATGAAGTTGATCTTAAGGAAAATAACTTTAACGAAAATGACTTTAACACATACACGCAAGAACATTATAGTAGTGATGATGATTCACTCAATGAATTTGATGAAATTGACCTAGATCTAAAAGATAATTTTAACAATCAAAGGGTTGAACAAGTATCCTTCAAAGATAATACACCGCAACCAACCGCCTTTAAAAATTTCACGAAACCCTCTCATGTAGAACCAGTAAGAGAACCACTAAGAGAACCAGTAAGAGAACCCATAAGAGAACCCATAAGAGAACCAGTAAGAGAACCAGTAAGAGAACCCGTAAGAGAACCAGTAAGAGAACCCGTAAAAATATTACAGGATGATCAAGGATTAAAACAAGTTAATTTTGAACTAGGTGATCAAAAGAAAAAAAATGATAAAACTGAAAAAATATTAGTAGAAAAAGAAAATAACGAACCAATACGTTCGGGTATTTCTATAGATCCCGTTTTTGATTTGGATGGTGAAATAAATTTATGGGAAGACACTCTTTTGCAGAAACCAATCACTTTACAGAAACCAACTGAAATAAAAGCCACTGAAATAAAACCAACTGAAGAAGACGTAAAGGTAAATGCCGACATCGGACCCAAAAAATTCAAGTTCTTTTCCAGAACTTAAAAATTATTAAATAATTTAAAAATTTTATAAACTTTTACATAAACCTTCTAATGTAATCTATATTTGAAATATTTTAGAAGAATTACCTAATATAATATTTTGACGAATATCACATGTTTTTCGAGCATTACATATCATATCACTAGGAATATTAAATCCATTCTTAAAGTCAAACTTCTTGACATTTTTAAGTTGTAGAAAATAATCTCCAGTGGTATTATGGGTATAATTATACTTTGTAAGCCATTGTTTTAAATCTGTAAATGTTATCATATTATGTAAAGACATATCTATTAAATTAATATAATCATCAAAAGCATCTTTAAGAGAAATAGATGAAGTTGTTTTTCCAGTATCTTTTGGTGTTTTGATGCATTTATCATTAATAAACTTTATAATTAATCTATCTGTTTTATCTTTATTAAGTTGACGTCCATCAATCTGAATTATATTTGATGTTCCAGATTCTCCTAAAAAGATTTTAATCTTACTTATAATTTCTTCAAGTTGGGCTGAACCAGTTAATTGATTTCCGACTAATTTCATCTGAATTTTTAGTAAATCATAAACTTCATCACGATCTGGAATTAAATAAACGGTTTCAAACTGTAATTCAGGAAACCATTCACTTTTACTAATATATTCACTAATATCATTACTCATTAAAACTAGATAACGATTGTCAACTATGAATTTAACCAAACATATCTGATATTCTTTTGAAGGATTACTTGTGTACACTGTTGGAATATATCCTTCACTAAAACAAGCATATGGATATTCATCATAAACCTTTTCATTATCATCTGGAAAAGGTGCATATGATAAATATTTATAACCATGACGCATATATGTCTGTGATTCAACCCCTTCAACATTACAATTATATGATTCTTTATAGTCTGTATTATTAATTATATCAGATTCCTCTCGTCTTTTTTCAAGTCTATCTACCATATCTGACCCTTGATACCCCCCTTGACCCTCATAATGACTTTTCATCCAATCTGGTGAAGGTTCTGGTTCCAATTTAGAATATTCTTTCCAATTGTCTGGATCACCTGAAAAATTTGACATCATGGGATTATCAAACTTCCATTCAGATTTAGCTTTATCTTTTCCTTCATAAATAAATTCATTCATAGGGTCATTAATAGGATCATTCATAAATTCATTCATAGGGTCATTCATAGGTTTAATTGTAGAATTTATAATAGCTGTTAAATCAGGATCTATTAAAGAACTTACGGCTGTATTAGAACCGATTAATTCATTTATGGCACCGAACAATGGAGTAATTTTATTACGTAATTCAGTTGATTCTGTATCATTACTAAATCCAACAGCATTAGCAAGAGTTTTACTAACCATTTTAATCAATTTAGACGAGATACTTTCATCTTTATTCTCCTCTGTATCAATCATATCAAAAGATGATGTGGATTCAACATCAAAATGATATGGTTCAACTTGGGAATCATCTATATCATCGAAAGTTTTATATTCTGTTTCAATATTTTCTAGATCACTGACAATCGAGTTAGTTTTTTCAAATAAACTAATGAGTTTATCAATATCACTAACTTTATAAAAATTTTCAATCTTGTTCAACTTGGTATCTTTTGGTAGATTTTGAATAAATTGATTGATTAATGTATTATTTAGAATTGGTATTGATTTAATGTCAAAATTGACTTCAGATTTAAATTCAGAATTCTGAAAATATGAATAGACTTCATTATGAGTCTTCAAAATGGTTTCAGTTTGATCTTGATTTATCAAAACTTTGACAATATCAGATCCATAAAGAGAAGATTTCACTAAGTGTGCAAAATAAGGAGACATTTTTAATTGCATGTGTTAAAAATGTAAATGAGGTGAGTTTATATTGTTAATACTAGAAATATAGAATAACAAAATAAAAATTAAACGCATCAAAAATAACAATTATTTACCAAGTAAAATTTGATGTATTAAAATTAGTAAAACCATCAATTTTCTGATCTTTATGAACATTACATAAATGAGATCCAGCGATAGCAGAGTTTTTACATAAATGTAATCTAGAAGTAATACCCATACACATATTTTCCTTTTCTCTATCAATATTCATATAAATTATTCTATCATATTCATCTTTATCATGAGTTTTAAGTTGATTGATATAATGTTCATGACTACAGTTGAAACATACTAAACGATAATAGTATTGTAATTCAGTATCTTTTAAATTTTCGATAGTCTTTCCACTCGGTAAAGATCTAATTTGATAACAATATCCTTTAGTAAATTTATGATTAAGGGGATTAAGAGGATTAAGAGGATTAAGGGGATTAATGGTATTAATGGTATTAATGTATGATCCAAGTTCATCAAAAACTAATAAATGTTTATCAGGACATGAACCATAACATGATGATCCTGGAAGTGTCTGACATTTCATTTCATTAAGACTTGTATTGTATTTTGTAAGTATTTTATATACATCTTCTGGTGATACTAGTGTAGTCATTATTGATCGTTAAAAATAGTTAAACATAAAATCAATTTTTTTAGAACAACTATAATAAAAAAAAATTGAATTTGAGTTTAAAGTAATTGAGAATAATTCAGTATTAAAATTAATGGAAACACAGTTTAGAATTAAAGCTCATGGTGATATTATCCATGTAGATAAATCTTTTATTAAAAATAATTATCCATCGTTTTTGAATAGTCTTGAGAACAAACACCTAGAAAACCCAGACAGCAAAGACAACAATGTTTATGATATCAAAATAGATAGTCTACTTGAATCTGTTGATTGGGTTTATAACCTAAAAATGACATTCTTAGACCATCTAATGACTCTTGATATACAAACCAAACTGAAACCTGGAAAAGATGGTAATTACCTAAACCTAGTTTCATTATTAAATTTTGCTAGATTTAATAAAAAATATGGAACTAACAAAAATGTAAACCTAGCAATTGATCTTATTAAAGAATATTTTAAACCAGAAAATTATGTTTCATTTATTTGCAGAGACTATTTAATATCTTTATTTAAAGATTTACATATATTGTGGTTATTTCCAGATTTTAATGATGAATTGAAAACAATATTATGTGATTATACAAAAATAGTAATGGCATCATATTCATCTGGAAATGGTTTGTGTTCATTTACTAATTATTTAGTAGGACAAATTCAAAACGATAGAAATCAAATTTTGAAGAGTATTACAGTTGAAATGTTTTATGATATAATGCAAGGAATACTAGATGAATTCAAAAAATTAAATCCTTTTAAAAATCATCTATTTAATGTTCAAACAATGTATGCAATGCCTTTTAATCCAATTGTTTTAAATGCTTTACCATTTAAGAAAACACTAGGATACCTAGACAACGAACAAATTACATTTTCAATTAAAAAACTACAAGAAAGGATGACATCATACTCTAACAATATTTTAGACGAAACTTTCCCATTTGATTCATCTAAATTCGTAATTGCAGGTGGATTCCCAACTAATTTAATATGTGGTCTAAGATCAACCTATACTGATATTGATATATACATTTACAAAGATTTTAATGAGACTTGCAAAAAAATTATTGATCATTTATCTAAAAAGCATAAAATAGAATTAACTCACAATCAATGCATAATCAATGTAATTCTTGTCGGTAATAAAATGAATTTACAATTAATTAATTCAAAAGAAGTACATCAAGAAGTAATAGATAAGTTTGATCTCACATATTCACAAGCTTTGATTTCAAACTGGAATACTATTGAAATTACTCTAGAAGCTTTCTATGCGTATTTGACAGGAACATTTGAAATTAATTCTAACGTTAGAATTAATCCATCTAGGATTTTGAAGGCTTATGTTAAAGGTTTTAAAATGGATAATCATGTGATTCGAAAGGCTATTAATTTTAAGATTGACGATGACGCAAAAAATATTTTGGATGAATTTAAAACAACAGATGATATTTCTAAAGTTCTTGAAAAACACTTACAAAAAGATTCAGTCAATTTCAAAATATTAACAAAATCTATCTATTTACCAAATGATTTTTATGAAAAATTATCTGCTACAGACAATAATGAAATTAAAAAACATCTTGAAAGTATTACCCAATTCAAATACTTAAAAGCAAACGAAATTGAAAGTAAAACATTTAATCCATTGGAAATTTATGGTTCTAAGTATTATGGTGGATATGATCATGGATCTAATAATCTTAAACTACAAGATGTTGCAAGTTTCACTATTGATAAGTGTTTACCTTTAAATAAATATAGTAATCCATCACAATGGACAATATATCCATTAAAAGTCAAATATGTTATGAACCAATATTCTAATATAACCAAAGATATGAAGTTTAGTTTTTCAACTGTTATTGATCCAACGGCTTTACAACCAGGATTAGATACTAATCTAAGTATACGCTTGAACAAAAATCATCCACTAGTTGATACTATTAAAAAAATAGAAGACAAACTGAAAAGCGATATGTTGAAAGCTTTACCTGGAAAAACATTAAAACGATCAAAAATCATGACATATGGTGATACGGTATATATACCTGTAATGTTTAACAGAAGACATAATAAAACTTATACAATAATAAGTTCTAAATCGAAAGACAAATGCAAAACTTATGAAACTGCTACAAATTCATATGATTCTAGAAAATATGAACATCATCAATTTACACTAGAAAAATATATTGAGGAATCAAAAGGGAAAACGGAAAAAAGTAGATTAATGATTACATTAACGTTGAACAACTTATCATACTCCAAATATCATATGGGGGACACATATTCTTACAATATTACCCTACAACACATAATGATAGAAAAATAATTATATGAAGTTTAGCAACTAAAGTAGTCTAATATCTGTAAAGGTTTATCACATGATAATCCGCATGATTTCAATTTGGTTAAAACATTTTTCATGTTGTTATCTACATTAATCATGAACATGATAATCTGAACATTTTTTAAATCTGTATTTGGATCAAGGTTTATTTCAGATTTTTCATACAAAATGATTTGAATTGGCTTTTCCAGTTCAATAAATTTTTTTTTAATTTTATCAAGATCATTAACAACAGTATTAATCATTCCCCATGCGTTGAACCCAACTTTATCATACACTATTACAACTTTATCAATAATAGATCGATGTTCATATAAATACGCCGACATTTTTTTATATATTCTTGAATAAGAAAATGATGTCAAAAAATCTTTTACATCCTCTTCTTCGGCGGTTAATTTATGAAGAACCTTAAATGGTGGGTTTTTATAGTCTTCATCTGACACAGATGCTAGACATGATAAACATTTGACAGATTTATCAATATATCCAAATTTAATTAGAAGAGATGCTTCAGACTCCTTTTTATAAATTTTATAACTTTTATTTAAACAATTCGGGCATATATGATGACCACATTTAAGTTTTTTAAGATAAAATGATTCACGACACACTTGACAAAATTCATTAGTCGCTATCTCAATTATATTGTCATCTTCTTCTTGCAATAATTTAGACTGAAAATCTAAATTACTTCCGCTTGATATGTTAATTAATAAATCTGAATAATAAGATGATTTATAAAAATCTAGACGAAAATCAGATGCCATTTCTAATATAGTTTGAGATTTATCAAGATCGAAGAAAAGATCCTCTGATATAGGATCCATTGGATTTTCTAAACATAATTTATCAAATTTGTGTAATATAGGATATTTTCTTAATATTTTATTAAATTTAGACACTTTGTCAAATACTAAATAAATATTACCAGGATTAAGGTTTAACGTTTTTAAATTATCCAAAAAAGATTTAACGGAATTTACTAGGTAAAGACCATTATTTAATGTTGTGTTTAATGTTGTGTTTAATGTTGTGTTTAATGTTGTAAAATCCTGAATTACAATTGGTTTTAGAGAATCAGATAATTCAACATATTCTTTTTGACCATCTAAATAGGATTCATTAGGTAATAAGTTATATTGTTGAGTCCATTTATTAGTATCATCTGATTTAGATTCATTGGTTAATAAGCTATATTGTAGAGCCCATTTATTAGTATCATTTGTTAATATTATTACATTAGTGTCTTTTTTAAGATGCAATAGTTTATCAATCGTTCTAAGTATAATTTGTTCAAACCCACAAATAGAACTAAATATAGTATTTGAAACAGAGGAACTCTTTATTTGTGTCGGTAAAGAATATATATTATAAATTTTGGGTTCTGTTAAAGATACATAATATATTTCAGTTTGATTTATCAATGAAAATGGTCTAAATTCATTTTTAGAATAAGATTTTACCTTATCTGATGGTATAATACATTTATTACAAAGTTTATTTCTAACAATATTATTAGTTGAATCATAAGGAGCACTATTTAGATGTATGCGATGACTACCATTATATTTAAAATCACAAGTAGAACCCTCATAGATTAAATTATTATCGGCTCTTAATGTATTACCATATAAATCTAACTGAACATTATATTTTGTGCAAACACTTAAATTTACAAAATATTTATGAAGTAAATCTGATATTTTATTTAGTGGATTTGATGAACACATCATAAAATAATCTTTCTCTATGATCACTTGCAACATTGATGTTTGAAATTGAATATCCAAGTGATTATTTAGTAAATTATCTTTATTTTCTAATAAATCTATAAAATTATCATCTAGAGTTATTTCTTGATCACAAAATTTTACAGAACACAAATTAACCTGATATACATTATCACATATCTCAAAAAATCTAGAGTGATACTTAGGGTTTTCATAAGTGATTAATTCGTCTTTAGATAAATATAATGTTTGAC
>Ga0068872_10002645_pt1 | contig 14000 bp, 13 predicted proteins | sample NOAtaG_7_FD_66441 | JGI IMG/M metagenome (GOLD analysis project Ga0068872, IMG submission 66441) | Freshwater lake microbial communities from Lake Erie, under a cyanobacterial bloom - NOAA_Erie_Diel1S_2200h metaG | ecosystem: Environmental > Aquatic > Freshwater > Lake | place: USA: Ohio, Lake...
TTGTCCATGATGCCAAACTCGACGAGTTAGCACGCATCGCGCGCGCGCACAACATATTACTGGTCGACGATGTCGGCAGTGGCTCATTGATTGATGTGGCACAATTTGGCTTGACCACTGAGCCGTTGGTGCAAGAGCGCATCGCGCATGGGGCAGACCTAGTCTGCTTTAGTGGCGATAAATTACTCGGCGGTCCACAGGCTGGATTAATCGTCGGCCGCGCCCCGCTCATTCAACAACTTACCAAACACCCACTGATGCGTGCCATCAGACTCGACAAACTGATCATGGCGGCACTACAGGCGACGCTCATGAGCTATATCATGGGGCGGGCGTTGACTGAGATTCCCATCTGGCAGATGATTAGTGTATCACTCGACAGCCTCACCCACCGCGCACAGCGCATACTGTCACAACTTCCCGTTGGCTGGCAGGTACGTCCCTGCGAAAGCACCATCGGCGGCGGGTCACTCCCCGGCGACACGCTGCCTTCGGTTGCGCTCGTGCGCCCCCACGACACACCACAACAACTCGCATACCGATTGCGGACAAGCACACCGGCCATTGTAGGACGGGTGGCCAATCAGGCACTGTGGCTTGATGTACGCTCCGTGTTACCGCAGTATGACGACAGCATTATTGAGCGTATTTGCCAGGTGCAGGAGTGATGACGAGGCGAAGCCACGCATACATCACACACCACCCACATTTGGTTTAGCTCATCTTCCGCGTACGTAGCAGTGCCGGATTGTTGGCTGTCTCGTATGGCATACGCCAACAATACAAGAGCGCACGTGGTTACTCCCCAGCAGGTGGCATTGCTTAAGTCTAACTACGCCACAACGTATTACGTGTACTGTGCAACAGGGTCGTAATGAGCCACAATATTGTGCACACGCACTACGCATGATGAGTGGTAGTGATGCGGGCGAGTAGGTCACACTGATTCGGCACGATCGTGTTAACGCTGTGACAAACTACATGAGCCATCAGCAACTGAGGCGTTAGATTGGACGACACCTGCGACGGTATTTATGCGGTTGACTGTGCTGTCAATAACTTACTTCGCACTAACATAATTAAATCGGCCAGATTCGCTGGTGCAGGTGGCACGCGCTCATCGCCAGCGAGCATATCGGCATACGTCATCAAACGACGCACAATACCATCGAGCGCTTCGCCACGCACTAGGCCATGTTCATCACGCACAACAGTGCAGGCTGAGGCCAAACGCACCGCAGTCACACCATCACCCTCGGCCAGACTAATAGCCGCAAATACGTCGACAATATAGAGGAGGTCGTTCAAACCACCAATTCGCTCAAGTACCTTAAATGCTTTGGTAATATAATGCCGGGCGTCACTCGGCTGATTATTCAAGGCAAATACGGCTGCCATGCGCAAGTGGACTGCCGCATTGTTACTCGGTGCTTTGAGTTTGCTATACATGCCATCGGCTATAAAGAGCTCATTGCGTGCCATCTCGTAGTCGCCGATCACCATAAATATCAAACCACGATTGCCATGCGCATCGGCAGCACCAAATGATACTGATTTATAGCCATAAATCTTGAGCGCCTCGTCACTCATCTTGACACTTTGATTTGGTTGACCTGCAATCAAATAAATGTATGAGAGTGTATCATAACAGCGAGCCGACCACCCCGATAGACCCAAAATTTCGAACTCCGACAATGCCCGTAAAATCAGCCGTTCGGACTCTTGCCAGCCAATCGCTTGCAGGCCGTGCAAGCCACATTCAAGCGCTGCCAGCGCCCACAACTGCGATTGTTGCATGCGCTCAGCGCGCATCATCGCCTGATTCAAGAACCGAATGGTACTGTCGACAATTCCTCGATGTCCATAAAAGCTGCCAATCGAGAACAACAAATCGCCATACGCCGGATGTAGCTCCCCAATCACCCGCAACAATTGATTCGCAATCGTGCACAACTCTGCACTAAGGCCATGACGAATCCAGACAATACGCCAATGTACGACTAAGTCTATCGCCCCATCGTACAACGCAAGGTCGCACATTTGTCGCAATAAATCATAGGTCGCCAACACATCAAATGTCGTCAGCTGGCGCGCAAATACATCCCCCTCAATCTCGATTACGTCCAACGCTTTAACCAACAAACGACTAATCTCGGCTAGCATCTGATGTTGATCGGCGTCACTCATGCTCGACAACAACGACATGCGCACGGCATCGTGGACCAGGTACCCCTCACCACGACGATTGATGATAATTTGCCGGCGCTCGAGGAACGACAGTTGACTTTTGATGATGACCGGATTGCGCACTTTGAGGTAATCATCAAGTAAATGCCAATATTGCTCACTGAGTGGATGTCGTACCATCACCATAATGCGCAATAATTGCTGTGCCAGATTAGGGAGACTATCAACCAATCCACGGTACATGTCAGCATCAACATCGATACCAGCCACTGCACTATTGGCAGCCGCCACAATATGCATCGGATAACCGTGGGTGCGTCCCAATAATGCGTTGACCTTATCGGGCGAGATATCACCGCCATCCGCATTACGATAGACATGCCAAAACAACTTGTGGGCTTGGGCGTCGTCGAGCGGTGGCAACACAATCTCATGGACATGATTGAACGCATGCGCCAAACCAGCGACTTGCGTGGTGACAATGACATGCAGGTTCGGTAATTGTTGGAACAAGTGGTACAAAATATGCTCAGGCGTGATTTTGTCATTACCATTCAAATCATCAAGCAGAATCACAGCGTTTTTGATGCGATCTGCCGTACGTAACCGCATCAACCACGTCTCATTGCCGAGCAACTGCATACCAGAGGTAAGACCAATTGCCCCATACACGTCTTCCACTTGTGACAGATGTGGTGGCACTGTCACTACAAACACCTGGTGATCATAGATGGGCTCAATCCGTCGGGCCGCCATCATCGCAACGGCGCTTTTGCCGATACCCGATGGCCCGCTAATCACCACGTGCTGTGGTACATCATGCACCTGACGCCGCCAAGCCGTCATAATGACATTGACGACATCATCCACATAGGCATCACGATCCAGCAAGATGCCATCTTCGTGAATACGGAACGGCACAATGTCGTAGTGTTGTAGTGCCTTGCGCCAATCTTCGCTACTAAAGTATTTGGCGAAGCGTGACACATCACCGATTGGAAAACGCGTCAGATTACACAACTCGAGCAGTTCCACTGCCGACATCACGGATGGATTGACCTCAAGAATCACCTCGAACGTCGTAACTAACTCCTCGACGCGGGCATTCACGACATGGTGCGGGCGCGCCAAAAAAATATCCGAAAAGCGCCCAGGGGTTATTTCACAGCCACGCTCTTGAATCATGTCTACCAACGAAGTCATCGCAGCTCTGCGGTTATTTGCGGCAACACTGAGGCTCTCTTTACCGACGACAATGTTGATTTTTTGTTGCCGCAATCGCACACGAATCGTACTCATCAACTCGATGATTCGCCTTTTAATCTGTGCATCACTTACATTAACCAAGCTCGGCATCGCTTGCCTCTTTTCGTATCCAACAATCGTTCATCAGACAGACCGGTATCATTAACAATCAGCTGGTTCAACACGGTATTCTTTTATTTCCTACATCTCTGTGTGTAGCGTACCATGTGCACTGCTTATTTTTTTTGTAAGTTCTTACAACTTTATTTTCTGACACTTTTTAATTTTTGTAAAATTTAACAAAAATTAAGAAATAAGTCGTTCTTGGGTAGGCGGGCGAATGCCCAAGGCGCGAACCACACGATCAACCACCTCACGACGCCCCTCCACGGTATGGGCAAAATCGAGGTGGTCCGTAGGAATGGTAAGGATGGGGCAGCGATCAAAGCTCCCCATCCACTCGTCATATCGTTGATTGAGACGCCGTAAATAGGTTGGAGGGATATTCATTTCACTCGGGCGCGCCCGGCCAGAAATACGTTTTTGCAAGGTATCGAGCGAGGCTTGCAAGTAGACGACCAGCGTCGGCGGTTGAATACGTTGCACGAGCGTTGTGTAGAGCCGTCGATAGGTACGAAAGTCGCGCGCCGAGAGGATTTGCTCTTCGTAGAGGCCCTTCACGAAGATTTCGTAGTCCTCGTACATGCTCCGATCCTCAATGACCGAACCAGGCATATCGCTGATTTCGAGGTGTTGTTCAAAGCGTTGCGTCAGAAACCAGATTTGGCTATGGAACCCCCAACGCTCGCGATCAGCGTAGTAATCGTCGAGATACGGATGGTCACCGACGAGTTCATAATACGGTTGCCAGCCGAGCTCTTCGGCCAAAATGCCGACCAAGGTGCTTTTGCCAACGCCAATATTACCAGCAATCGAGACATGCATACGACGTGAGCGGAGCGCGTGTTCCATCATACCAATACCCCTTGTTAAACCTGCATGGTGCGCCATTTGCCTTGACGAAAGCGCACATACGCCAAGATTGCTTGACTACAAAAATCTGCACCCATGGCAATCCATACGCCAACCAAACCACCGCCACTCAATAACACAATAAATGTAATCGGCAACCGTAGCCCCCACGTACTAATCACCTTGGTGTAGAGCGGCCAACGGGTATCGCCGGCACCACGCAACGCACCTGATAATACGAAGTTAGCACCCATGGCAATCTGGAATGCGCCTGCTATCTGGAGTGGTATGATCCCGGCCGCAATAACCTCGGCATCATGCACAAAAAACGCCAAGAGTGGCTGTGGGAACAGTGCCATTAAGCCACCGAGGATGACCATCATCAACGAGGTTTGTTTGAGTGCCTCGTAAGTCGCCGCATTCGCTTCATCGGGGTTTTTGGCACCGAGTGCTTGTCCCACTAATGCCGAGGCGGCAATGCCATAGCCCCAGCCCGGCAAGAACGCAAGTGATTCAATACGAATGACCAAATTATGAGCGGCATAGGCCGCTGTCCCCAGTTGGTTAATCATACCGATAAACAAAATAAGTGCACCCTGAAAGACCATTTGCTCACCTGCAAACGGCCAGCCGACGCGCACGATACGTTGAATCATGTCGCGATTAAATGCGAACTGAAGCTTTAGCCATAACCCGGCGCGACCACGGAGCAACAGCACGAATGTAATCAATCCACCCACGGTACGGGCGGTTGCAGCGCCAATCGCAGCGCCTTCGACCCCCATTGGTGCAATACCAGGGCCACCACTAATCAACACATATGATATGGCAACATTAACGAGATTCACCACAATCATAATCATCAATGGCGTACGTGTATCACCGGCACCACGAAGCGACGCCATACCAATCATCATGATTGCAGTTGGAAAGAACGAATAGCCCAAAATCCGAATAAACTGTGCGCCGAGTTCACTTACCAACGCCTCAGAGCGATACACTTGCATCACCGATTCGGCAAAGCCGATAGCAACCACACTCATCAATGCAGCACTGAGTAAGCCCATCAACAAACCTTGGCGTAATGCGGTATTGGCAGTCTCAGGATCTTTGGCACCAGTCGCGCGCGCCACCAGCGCAGTACACCCCGTACCAATAGCCATGAAGAGCAACGACATGGTCCAAAACATCTCACCAGCTAGGCCAGTCGCAGCCAGCGCTGGCGCAACACCATAGCCGAGCACCGCAATGGTTGCCATACTCATTTGCCCAACCAGCAATATATCAACCAAGCCAACCAGTGTGTTGAGCACGAGCTCACTAACTGCGGGCATCGCCAGCCGAAAGACCTGTCGACGCCGCACCTGTGGAGTTTGCATGGACTTCCCTGCTCCCTTGTGTGAATGTGTCCATGAATTGTAGCACGTTGTATTTATGCTGTATGCAAATTGTCATGCAAATTCCTCTTGACATGAAACAAATGTTCGTATATCATTAGCACAGATGTTTCGAACATATGTGTCACACCCCTCAAGGAGGTTCACATCATGGCAGTTCGCACTCAAGACATGCGCAATCCAACAATGCGTCTCCCCCGTGCCAAGAGCAAGGGATTCACTCTCCGACGCATCAATATTCCAACCATTGGCACGCTGACGCCGACCTACATCGTTGCCGCACTTGGCGCTGCGGTTCTGCTCTACTTTGTCCTAAGCGCAGCCGTCAGTTGGGGCATCGAGCGCTACGATGACATTCGTTATGGTGAGACTCGCACATTCCACACCGACGCATATCTCGGTATCGAGGACAGCCCAATGAATCCAAGCCACTTTGTGGCAATGAACCTTAACCGACAAGTCGTGATTATGCACATCCCCGGTGGTGACACCAGCAAGACGCGTATCATCAATGGACCATACTTGTTTGGTGCCGACGAGGATCGCACACCCGTGTTGCTCGATTTCCGCGATGTCAACGGTGACAGCCTGACAGACATGATTGTCAACGTCAAAAACGAAGCCTTGATCTATCTCAATCGTGGTGATCGCTTAGGCCTGATGTCGCCCGAAGAGCGCGCCAACATCACGCTCGAATAACATACAACTCACTGCGTGGCCCCTTACCGATGTGCATGGTGTCCCCCCGCCCTTCACATCCGGCCACACCCCTGCACCGCCACACGCTTTTCCCGTGGCGGTGCTCTTTTGTGATGAACGTGGCATAATGTGACAATCATCCTCAACCGATAAGAGATCGACCATGAGCGAAACCGATCAGCTATCATTCACCCAGCGTTGGCACCAATGGCTCGAGCAGAGTCGGTCGGCATTAGCAACTATCCCTACCGCATTCCAACTGGTGCGTGCCGCCGACCCAAATGGATTGTGGATGTTGAGTGTGAGCACGGCCATCAATGCCGCGATACCCGCGCTCCAGGCGTACATAGCATCGCAAATTATTGACCACGTGGCCACTGCAATCCAACAACCCGACGTCTGGGCAGGAATGCAGACCACTGCGCCTTGGCTCCTGTTCGAATTTGGATTGTTGACGGTCATCGCGATTTTGACGCAGCTACGTGTCTTTGCCGATCACACGCTCAACACCAAACTGACGCATTACATTGCCATGCGCATCATGCAAAAGGCCAAAGAGCTCGATGTACAGTATTTTGAAGATGCGGCGTTTTATGACAAGCTCCAGAACGCCAAGCGCCAAGCCGAATTTCGTGCGATGGCGCTGGTTACCGGCGTGTTTTCAATCGTCCAGCAATTCGCCACCTTGGTATCGTTTCTGGTAATCGTCATCACCTTTGAGCCGTGGGTGGCGTTGATTCTATTCGGCGCAAGCATTCCCGCCTTTGTGGCGCAAGGACGCTACAGTCGCCTCTATTTTCGCTTATTGACCTGGCGTGCGCCCGAGTTCCGCCAATTGCGCTATCTCGAGGAGTTGATGACCAGCGACAAAAGCATCAAAGAGGTGCGGTTATTTGGGCTGGGGGACCCAATCGTCGATCGTCATGAAAAGACGTTTTCGAGTTACTACGACGAGGACGTGGTTCTTGCCAGAAAGCGTTCATTCCTCAGTGTCTTGTGGGGTATCGTATCAACCCTCAGCTTTTATGTGGCCTATGCGTGGGTAGTATGGCTGACGATTGGCGGCAAATTGACCATTGGCGGGTTGACGTTTTACTTGGCTATTTTGCGTCAGAGTCAACAGACGTTTCAAGCTCTCTTTAACAGTATCAACTGGATTTTTGAGAATGGCTTGTTCATGACGCAACTCTTTGAGTTCTTTAATCTCAAACCGATTATGCCCCAGACCACTGATGCCAAGCCGATGCCCGAGCCGATGCGTGAGGGAATTGTGTTTCACGATGTCTCGTTCCGCTATCCCGATCGCGAGGAGTGGACACTCCGACACATCAATCTGCATATCAAAGCCGGCGAGACGCTGGCGCTCGTTGGCATCAACGGCGCCGGCAAAACGACGCTTGTCAAATTGCTGACGCGACTCTATGACCCAACCGAGGGCCACATTACCATTGATGGCGTCGACATCAGAGAGTTGGATATGGCCGATCTCCAAGCTCATATAGGCGTTATCTTTCAGGATTTTGTGCGCTATCAGATGAGTCTCAACGACAACATCGGCTTCGGCAATGTGGCACGCATCAACGACCGCGCCCGCATTGAGCAGGCAGCCGACCAAGGTGGGGCGGCCGATATTGCCAAGACGCTGAGTCAGGGGTACGACACGACACTCGGCCGGCAGTTCCAACAGGGACGCGAGTTATCGGGCGGGCAATGGCAGAAGATTGCGCTCAGTCGGGCGTTTATGCGCGACGGCGGCATTTTGATTCTCGACGAGCCAACGTCAGCGCTTGATGCCCAATACGAATACGAGGTCTTCCAACGCTTCCGCGAGTTGACCCAAGGGCGTACGGCAATCCTTATCTCGCATCGCTTTAGTACGGTACGGATGGCCGACCGGATTGCCGTCATTTCGGGGGGTGAGTTAGTCGAGCTCGGGACACATGCCGAGCTAATCGCCAACAACGGCGACTATGCGCGCTTGTTTGAGATGCAGGCGAGTGGGTATCGCTAATCAGCGTTCAAACATTGACGCGCACCACGAATCGTGGTGCGCGTCAGTCATTTTCACAACCAGCGAACTATAGCATACGACGGAGCACATCCGGCTTATCGGTGATAATCCCGTGCACCTTGAGGTCGATGTAGCGCCGCATATCGGCCTCTTCGTTGACCGTCCACACATTGACCGCATACGCGGACTGTACTAACGGCGCCACTGTATCAATCTGGTCAAGATTATAGTATGGATGCCAGGCTTGGCAGGCAAACTGGGCAAGCGTCTGACGCATCCGGGCGGCATCGGTGTAAATCTCGGGCTCCCAGCCGCGATTGTACATCAACAGGCCCATTTGAATCAGTGGGTCGTGTTGGCGAATCTCGACAAGCGCTTGCGGATAAAACGACGAGATAATCACGGCATCGTGCATCTGCGCATCGTTGATGGCAGCGAGCACTTGTGGCGCCATCCCGGCATGCTTGAGTTCAACGTTCAACTGCATACCGCGTTGTCGCGCCAGGTCAAGCACGGCAGAGAGTTCAGGGACACGCTCGCCACGGATGTCGAGCATGCGCATCTCGGCCATGGTGAGTTGGTTAATCGGACGATCCTGACTCTCCCAGCGACCGGTGGTGTCATCATGGAACACGGCCAATTTGCCATCGGCGGTCAAGCCTACATCCAACTCACACATCTCGGCACCCATGTCCGCAGCCAAGTCAAACGCTTTAAGGGTGTTCTCGGGGGCGTAGGCTGATGCGCCTCGATGCGCAATTACGATTGTCATAGATTACCCCAATGACTCAGCAAAACTATCGGCATCAAGTGGGTTTACCGCTTGGCGCGCACGCTCTGACAACATGGGTGCCAGAATCTTCTGCATTGACATTACGTGCGCACACGTGCTGTGATGCTTAAAGAAGTCGCAGTCGCACTGCCATACCCCCGCATTGATGGTGATGATGTGGTCGTTGTTGCCCCCACGAAAGGTCGCGCTCAGACTGTCAATGGCGATGCGCTCAGGTTGCTGCGCATACTGCCGAGCCTTTTCAATCTTGCTAATCAAATCGGAGTGCATGCAACACCTCTTTAATCTATAAAAAACCATACTGCTATCATATCAAATCTAGGTGAACGTGATATGAAAAAATCATCAATCAAGAGTCACAATCACTCTACGTTCGATGTACAAACAAAAAACGCAACACGGCGTGTTGCGTACTTGTGGTGGGGACGAAGGGAGTTGAACCCTTACGGATTGCTCCACTAGTTCCTAAGACTAGCGCGTCTGCCATTTCGCCACGTCCCCATACAGTCTGCTTCATCATAGCACAAGCAGAGGATAGGTTGCAACCAAATCACTCATGAATGGGCTATTATGCCAACCGTAATGCATTCAGTTCATCCGTATCCGTAATACAATTTGACGCAGACGCTCAAAATCATCGCGCAATAAGGTAGCCAATTCGCGCCCAGCACGCACCGTATACTCACGCTCATTTGGCGTATGCGCCACGGCGATTTGACGGATAACCGCACCCACAAGTTCATCAACCGGCAGTTGCTGCGCCTGCACAACCATGCCAATATAGCCAAATTGCTGACCAAACTGCATTAATTCGTCGGGCGTACACGCATAGACGCTATAGTGCACTGGTGCCGTTTGTGGTGGAATACGATGATGGACTGCTTGACCACGCCGGTAGCCGACAATCCAGGCTGAGAACTCAGTTTGGAGCACCTCGGCCAAATCTGGGTGTGCACGATAGATCTCTTCGTTTTGCAGGGTTTCGCCGGTATAACTAACCCCACGAATTACCGCCCGCCCACCTGGCTCACGGCTGACCGTGCGCACATCATAGACCAACGCATAGATGTCAACATCGGGCTCACGCGTCTGTACCCGCACGACAGAACCAAAGGCGGGTGCCTCGTGCAACTCGTAACTACCCGCAGTAAATTGCAACGTCGATGATTCGATGATTTCGCCGATACGCTCTGCCATGGGAGTACGCTCCTTCGTTAGTGACGCGGGGGTGGCCAACCCCACACATGCATAATAAAGTCTTGTGGCATGGTCTGACCTCCAGCCGCATGAATCAATGGCAAGACCTGGCTACGGTGGTCAACGCCATGCGTCGTCAGATGTACCAACACCTGCCAGCGCATCTCGTTCATACCCGATGGCACTTGCGCCAAATCGGCATCACTCCAGCGCTCAACCTGGTGCGCCAAATCACGCATGCCCTGCTCCGCCCATGCGTTAGTCACCGCAATCGTGGGGAAGTCGTTGGCATCAAGCCAGACAAACGACTCGGGCGGATTACCACGCATCCCGTTGAGCCACCCCGCATCGACGCTCATCAGGTGCACCATGTGGTTGCGAATTGAGCCGATTGAATAGCCACTCTCTCGGCAAAACACCTCGTCACCGAGTGGCTTAATCAACTGCCACAGACGCCGATTAGCCTCGTGGTGGTAGGCAATCATCTGGCGAATCACCTGTTTGGCCGTCATGATTGAATGTCCTCAGTAATCGCCTCAACGAGCTGTTGCCATTCATCATCGAGCGAAAGCGTGCTCGCTGGCACCGGCTGTTGCGCTCGGCGGTACCAATACGCCGCATTAAATGCATCACCCTCAACACGATGCAAATGGGCATGCACCCACGAACCAATCCGGCTCTCGTCATCTTGTAATGCATCATGTGCGCCATGCCAATCACCTTGGCCTTGATACCAGAGCGCAATAATCGGTCGGCTCCACTGCGGATTGGGCACGGCAATCTGTTTAAACTGCGTTGCGTTCATTGGTTCTCTCGCTATTAGACCACAAATATTGTGGTGTCGATTTGGCGTTGCCACGCGAGCAAACCACCCGTCAGACTCACCGCATTGATGCCACGCTGGCGCAGGATGTCAGTGGCCCGCGCACTCCGCATGCCACTCCGGCAATAGACGACAATCTCGGCGTGTTGTGCCAAACGATCGAGATAATTCGCCACCTCATCCACCCCAATCCGCACCGCACCAGTCAGATGACCGGCATCGTACTCGTGTGGCTCACGCACATCGAGCAAAAACACGGGCTCGTGGGCAAGTCGTTGCGCCAATGTCAGGGCGTCTATTTCGGCAGTAGGTGGTGTTGGCGTCGCACAAATTACATCCATATCGATCAAATCGCGCAAGGTCGGCTGGGCACCACACCGCACACAGGCTGGATTACGGGCGACCTGCCAGCGATCGACCTGCATGCTCAGGGCATCGTACATCCACAGCTGCCCCATCAGCGATTCACCGATGCCCAACATCAACTTAATCGCCTCGGTCGCCTGCACACTCCCCACCACACCCGGCAACACGCCAAAGACGCCCGCTTGGGCACAGTTGGGTGCCAATTCGGGCGGTGGTGGATCAGGGAACAAACAACGGTAACACGGTCCACCAAGATGTGGCGCAAAGACGCTGACTTGGCCTTCAAAGCGGAAGATGGCACCATACACCAACGGCTTTTGGCGCATCACACAGGCATCATTGACCAGATAGCGCGTGGCAAATGAATCGGTGGCATCGACGATGACATCGTAGGCGTCAACCAACTCCAGCACATTGTCAATGGTCACACGCTGGTGGTACGGCACCACCGTAATCTCGGGATTGAGTTGAGTCAACGCCTGATGTGCAGAGTCAACTTTTGGTTGACCAACGCGCGCCGTCGTATGCAAAATCTGTCGCTGGAGATTGGTCACATCCACCACATCGTCATCGACGATGCCAATCGTTCCCACGCCAGCTGCAGCCAAATAGAGCGCCACCGGTGACCCCAGGCCACCGGCGCCAATCACCAGCACGCGTGAGGCAAGTAGGCGTGCTTGACCAGCCACACCGACCTCAGGGAGTGCGGTATGACGCGCATATCGGGCATGTTGCGCAGGCGTTAATGACATAGCAACCCCTGTAAACGAAACGCGCGACCATCCCAACGCCATCCCTGCATATCCACCACGCCATCGGCAGTCACCGAGGCAATCAGGTAGGCAAATCGAGTGCCCAACAACGCAGCTGATGCACTATCCGTTGTCGATGGCTGTGGTACCGAGTTGGGGTGCGTATGCACGATACCCACAATCTCAAGGCCGAGTGCCTGTGCCTGCGCATCAGCGGTCAACCACCCCTGCGGATCAAGCACGAAGTGCCGTGTAGCATCGGTAGCTTGGTTTGCGACGGGCACAAATTGTGTGATGACAATCTCGTCAGCATCGCTGACGGTGCCCAGTAAGAGCGCCACAACTTCGTTGGGATAGCCCTGACAACACCACTGCATAAGCGCATCAGACAGCCCGTCGCGTAATTGCATCGCATCACCTTGACTAGGTAGCAGGCGCAATCAAAATCTGCTCGTCAGCCACCTGTACCTCATAGCGCTTGACACCAGCCACAGCCGGGAGTGTCATGTGACCACCATCTTTGAGCGAAAAGCGCGCACCATGCAGGGGGCAATCAACAGTACAATCGTCGTCATCGACATAGCCATCATGCAACTCGGCATAGGCGTGCGTACAAATATTGCCGATTGCGTATATCGTACCACGCACATTAAATAATCCGACGGCGGCACCATCATACTCAACAGCCTTGGTGGCACCGACAGGTAAATCTGCTCGCAGAGCGACCATTTTGAATGCAGACATTAGCCCCTCCATGTAAGAGCACCGTAGGTGCAAGGGTTGGCCTCGCACCTACGGTGATAGATAACAATCAGCGGCGATGAATTAACCGACCGAACCTTCCATCTCGAGTTGGATGAGACGGTTCAGCTCAACGGCGTACTCCATGGGCAACTCACGGGTGAATGGTTCCATGAATCCGAGCACGATCATCGACAAGGCCTCGGCCTCGGGGATACCGCGGCTCATCAAGTAGAAGAGTTGCTCTTCGCCGATGCGACCGACGGTGGCCTCGTGAGCGAGGGTAACATTAGCCTCTTCGACCTCGATGTATGGGATGGTGTCTGACTTCGACTTTTCGTCGAGAATCAAGGCATCACAGTTCACGTTAATCTTGGCGCCAGTTGCACCTGGGTGCACCTTTACCAAGCCACGATAGGTGGTCTTGCCGCCACCCTTCGAGACTGACTTGTTGGTGATAACGCTGGTGGTATCTGGTGCGTTGTGCACCATCTTGGCACCGGCGTCTTGGTGCTGACCCTTACCAGCGTAGGCAACGGACAACACCTCACCACGAGCGCCACGGCCCATCAAGTAGACCGATGGGTACTTCATGGTCAAGCGTGAACCGATGTTGCCGTCCACCCACTCCATGCTGGCGTCTTCGTAGGCCACGGCGCGCTTGGTCACCAAGTTGAAGATGTTGTTGGCCCAGTTTTGGATGGTGGTATAGCGGAACTTGCCGCCCTTCTTGACGACAATCTCCACCACAGCTGAGTGCAATGAGTTGGTTGAGTAGACTGGTGCCGTACACCCCTCGATGTAGTGTGCCGAGGCA
>Ga0068872_10002648_pt1 | contig 13994 bp, 12 predicted proteins | sample NOAtaG_7_FD_66441 | JGI IMG/M metagenome (GOLD analysis project Ga0068872, IMG submission 66441) | Freshwater lake microbial communities from Lake Erie, under a cyanobacterial bloom - NOAA_Erie_Diel1S_2200h metaG | ecosystem: Environmental > Aquatic > Freshwater > Lake | place: USA: Ohio, Lake...
ATGTTTTAGAAACCAGATTAAAACCTGTATTAACCGCAGCGCTCACCGCAGAGTTAGGTTATGAGGTTCGATTAGCCGTGTCGGTTGATCCTTCTATTGCACCAGCCCTTGATGAAGAGTTAACAGATGAGATGGCAGATGCAACTTATGCCAAACCAAATTCAAATCCGGCAATTGACGAAGAGTTCAATAGACCAGGAACAGGATCTCCAGCTAGCCGAATTGATAGTGATAGTCGACTAAGCCCAAAATATAACTTTGATACATTCGTAATTGGTTCTTCCAATCGCTTTGCACATGCGGCTGCGGTTGCAGTGGCAGAACAGCCATCCAAGGCTTACAACCCACTATTTATTTATGGTGGATCAGGTTTGGGTAAGACACATCTTTTGCATGCAATTGGTCACTACACCCGAAGCTTGTATGCGGGTGCCAAGGTTCGATATGTCAGTTCAGAAGAATTTACTAATGAGTTTATTAACTCCATTCGAGACGACAAGGCCGCAGTATTTCAAAAGAAATACCGCGATATAGATGTTTTGTTAGTAGATGACATTCAATTCTTAAGCGGTAAAGTTCAAACCCAAGAAGAGTTCTTCCATACTTTTAACACATTACATAATGCAAACAAACAGATTGTGGTCACATCAGACTTGCCGCCAAAACAACTGCAAGATTTTGAAGATCGAATGCGCTCAAGGTTTGAGTGGGGATTAATAACAGATGTGCAGCCCCCTGACTTAGAAACTCGTATTGCTATTTTGCGCAAAAAAACAGCGCAAGAGCGTTTAAATGTGCCAGCTGATGTTTTGGAATTTATAGCTTCTAGGGTTTCTAGCAACATTAGAGAGCTTGAGGGTTCTTTAGTTCGAATTACTGCGTTCGCGAATTTAAACCGCCAGCCGGTAAATATTGATATTGCTGAGGTGGTTTTAAAGGATGTAATTCCTGAGTCAGTTGGCCCAGAACTCACTGCACCTTTAATTATGACTCAAGCTGCTGCTTATTTTGGGGTTTCTATGGATGACCTAACAGGTGCCTCAAGATCTAGGGTTTTGGTAACTGCTCGCCAAATTGCTATGTATTTGTGTCGCGAGCTAACAGATTTATCGCTACCAAAAATCGGTCAGGCTTTTGGTGGCCGAGACCACACCACAGTTATGCATGCAGATCGTAAAATTAGGCAGTTAATGGCTGAAAGACGAAGCTTGTATAACCAGATAGCTGATTTAACTGCTCGTATTAGGACGGAAGCCCGCAAGGGTTAACCATCCACGGTCTGGGGGTTAGTTGTGGATAACTCTTTAGGTTTCATGGGGGTAATTAGCTAGATTGTTTAAGTTATCCACAAGAAACATTAATTTGAATTTGTTAGGGTGTTTTGGTGGATAAATTAGGTGTGTTTATGCTCTGTTTATCCACAGTTAAACCTTAGGTAAATGGTGTTTGATCAGGATAATTGGAAGTTATCCACAAAACACACTATACCTACGACTACTACTAACTATTTAGATATGAAAATTAGGGCTATTAGTAGGTGTGGGTAACTTAAAGGACCTAAACCACTACCAATGGTTCAAAAAGTCTGGGACCATAACCACAACTAAACTACAAAGAAGTAATTAAAGGGGAAGTGTGAAGTTTCAAGTAGAGCGCGGGCCTTTCACGGAAGCTGTGAGTTGGGCTGCACGAACATTGCCATCTAGACCTGCCCGAGCAGAGCTCGCCGGGTTAATGATTGACGCTAAATCAGGCGAGATACACCTTTCAACATTTGATTTTGAAACTAGCGCCCAAGCCACAATAACTGCAAACGTTGCAACCCCTGGAAAAATACTTGTTAACGGAAAAATTCTGGCTGACATAACAAAAGCCCTACCTAATAAACCAATAACAATTGAAGTAACAGGAAACAGAGTCGAGTTAACTTGCGATAGGTCTAATTTCTTATTACCAACTATTCCCGACGAGAACTACCCAGCTCTTCCAAATCTTCCACAAAGTGGTGGAACGGTTAACGCAATCGAGTTTGCGAACGCCGTGTCAGCTGTTGCAACTGCGGCTGGTATGGACAGCACACTTCCAATGTTAACTGGAATTAAAGTGGAAATTTCTGGAGATAGCTTAACGCTAGCTGCAACAGATAGATATCGCTTAGCTGTAAAAGAAATTAAATGGACCCCAGATAATAATAAAATTGAGTTGCAGGCCTTAATTCCTGCAAGGAATTTAAATGACGCTGCTAAAACCATAGCTGGTGATTCGGTACGTATCACTTTTTCTACCGAAGAAGAAGACGTGCGTTTAGTTGGTGTTGAGTCAACCGGGCGCAAAACCACCAGCAGGCTTCTTGACGCGGAGTTTCCTAAATACAAAACACTACTTCCGACTGAATCCTCAACAGTTGTAACTATTGACACACAATCATTAACTGATTCTGTGAAACGCATGGCGCTAGTTGCTGAACGAAACGCACCAGTTAGGTGCAGTTTTAACAATTCAGAAGTTGTATTAACTGCAGGTAATGGCGATGACCCAACTGCAACTGAGGTAATTGAGTGTGAGATTAACGGCGAAGGACTAGATATTGCATTTAACCATCAATATTTAATTGATGGGCTGAATGTTTTAGGTTCTCCAAAAGCACAACTTATGTTTACTTCACCGTCAAAACCAGCAATTCTTGCTGCTGGCGGAGAAGCCAACCCTAATTACCGCTACTTATTAATGCCTGTTCGTTTAACTGGCTGATGTATTTAGAGAAACTCTCACTTAGAAACTTTCGGTCACACCAAAGCCTAGATCTAAGTTTTATTCCAGGGGTTATTTGTTTTTTAGGTAATAACGGGCAAGGCAAAACAAACATTGTTGAAGCTATTGGCTATCTAGCGAACCAAGAAAGCCATCGCGTTTCAACTAACCTCCCTTTAATAAACAAAGAGGCTAAATCAGCCACAATCACCGCCAACATCAACCAAGAAGACGCCACAACCCAAATTGAGATTGAAATAACAACTGGTAAAAGTAATAACATCTCAATAAACAAAAACCCAATAACCAAAAACAAAGAAGCACTTCATATTTTATCTGTTGTGACTTTTGCCCCCGAAGACTTAGAAATACTAAAAGGTGATCCAAGTGCTCGAAGAGCCTTCATCGACACCATTTCAACACAATTAAACCCAAGGGTTGCAGGTATTAGGTCAGATCTCGACCGAGTCCTAAAACAACGAAACTCTCTTTTAAAAAGTGCAGCAATGTTAAATGGGAAGGCCCAACAAACAGCAATTAGCACTTTGAGTGTATTTGATGAGCGCTGGGTGGAGCTAGCTGCTGAGTTGATTGAAGTGCGGTTACTAGTCTTAACGCAACTTGAACCAATTATTGCAAAGCATTATCAAGAGATAGCCCCAAACAATCAAATCGCTTTAAAGTACCAACCATCTTGGATTGACGTATTACCTCCAAATTTAACTAAACTTGAAATAATTAATGCTTTAAATCTATCTATTTTAGATGTTCGCACTGAAGAATTAAATAGAGGTGTTTCTCTCACCGGCCCACATAGAGATGAAATAGGTTTCTACTTAAATGAGTTACCGGTAAAAGGTTATGCCTCACATGGAGAAACTTGGTCGTTAGCGCTTTCAATCAAACTAGCAAATCTAACTCTATTAAAAGAATCCGTGAACACTAAGTCAGCACCAATACTTGTGTTAGATGATGTTTTTGCTGAGCTGGATGATCAACGCCGAGAACAACTTATGCAAACAGTTGCCCAAACTGAGCAGACATTTATTACTGCGGCCGCTCAAGTAGACTTACCAAGCAACCTTGGCGGAAAGATCTTTAGATTAGATAATGGGGTGGTTGTTGGTGGTTAATCCAAAAGACCCAGGTAGATCTCTTTTACAAAGACTAACCAAAAGAAGCCCACTAATTCAAACAAACAACAACAAGAGCACTAGAGACCCACTTCTAATCTCGGACGCACTATCTGAACTAGTTGAAAACGCTGGTTGGCAAACCCATCGAGACTTAGCACAACTACAAGACCAATTCAAAGACGTAGTTGGCGCTGAGACAGCTGAGCATTTATTGATTGAGAATTTCGATGGCGAACTACTAACACTTCGGGCAGACTCAACTTCTTGGGCAACCCAACTTAAATATTTGCAACCTGTCTTGTTAGAGAAGTTGCAAACAGCAGCACCAACACTTGGAATTCGAAATGTCCAAGTTTTACCCCCAACCCCCAATAAAACCCCTGGGGCCTGGCGAGTGCGACAAGGCAAAAGGCGCTAGTTATCCCCAGAATGTGTATGCCTGTGGATAGTCTTTTAACCCCTAACCAAAAAGCCTATTTAAGCCCCTAAAGGCAACAAACCTTGATAGTGAGTTCCTGTGGATAACTAGGTCAAAACAGCCAGCGGTCGTTTTAGCGGTCAATTCAAGGCTAATAACTCTCTCTCAAGGGCTCAAACGTGAGTCACAACGAGTAGAATCAAGCCCCACACAAAATAGAACCCAGGAGAACCTCCTTTTGTCTTATGACGCCAGTGCCATTCAAGTCCTTGAGGGCCTTGATGCTGTTCGTAAACGCCCCGGAATGTATATCGGATCCACCGGAGAGCGCGGACTACACCATTTGGTTTATGAAGTAGTTGATAACTCAGTTGATGAAGCGATGGCGGGTTACGCCACACATATTCAAGTTCGCTTGTTAACAGACGGTGGTGTTCAAGTAACTGATGATGGTCGTGGAATTCCAGTAGATGAACATCCAGTTGAAAAGAAACCAGCTGTTGAAGTTGTGTTAACTACTTTGCATGCCGGTGGAAAATTTGGTGGAAGCGGCTATCAAGTATCTGGCGGACTACATGGTGTTGGTGTTTCTGTTGTTAATGCTTTAAGTACCAAACTAGAGGTTGAGGTTAGACGCGAAGGCTCTTTTTGGAATCAAACTTATTTACACGGTGTCCCACAAGCAGCATTGAAAAAAGGCAAAGCAGCAACTGACACTGGAACTATGGTTACCTTTTGGGCAGACTCAAATATATTTGAAACTACTAATTACACTTTTGAAACTTTAGCAGCCAGGTTTAGAGAGATGGCTTTTCTAAATAAAGGTATGCGAATCACTCTAGTTGATGACCGAGAGTTAATTGACGATCAACCTCGAATGGTTGATTACAAATATGATGATGGTCTAATCGATTTTGTTAAACACATTGCTAAAGCTAAGTCTGACACTCCAATTCACAAAGACGTTTTGCATTTCTCTTCTGAAGATAAGAAAAAAGGCTACATGGCCGAAATTGCTTTGCAATGGGTTTCGTCTTATTCAGAATCTGTTTACACATTCGCAAACACAATCAATACCCAAGAGGGCGGAACACACGAAGAGGGTTTTAGAACCGCGCTAACTTCTCTAATTAATAAGGCCGCTCGAAACTGGAGCCTACTAAAAGAAAAAGACATTAATTTAACAGGTGAAGATATTCGTGAGGGTTTAATTGCGATTGTTTCAGTGAAACTACATGAGCCACAATTCGAAGGACAAACGAAAACTAAACTTGGAAACACCGAGATTAAGTCTTTTGTGCAGTCAGTGTTAAACGAAGAATTTGGTGCATGGTTGGAATCACATCCAACTGAAGGTAAAGAGATTGCTCGTAAATCTATTTCAGCGGCTTCTGCTCGAATTGCCGCTCGAAAAGCTAGAGACTTAGCACGAAGCAGAAAAGGTCTTCTAGGCTCTTCTGGTCTTCCTGGCAAACTAAGCGATTGCCAAAGCACTAATCCTGAAGACTGTGAACTATTCATTGTTGAAGGCGACTCTGCTGGAGGATCAACTAAAACTGCCAGAGACTCTAGAACCCAAGCAATATTGCCAATTCGAGGCAAAATATTGAACGTAGAAAAAGCTCGAATTGACCGCGTTCTTCAAAACAACGAAGTGCAAGCCTTAATATCTGCATTAGGAACCGGTGTTCACGACGATTTTGATCTAGCTAAACTCAGATATCATAAAATTGTTTTAATGGCTGACGCTGATGTGGACGGTCAACACATTAGAACCTTGCTACTAACACTTTTGTTTAGATTTATGAAGCCATTGGTTGCAGAAGGTTATGTTTATTTAGCACAACCGCCACTATTCAAACTTAAATGGGCCAGAGAAGCACCTGAGTATGTGTATTCAGACCGCGAACGGGATGCCTTAATTGAATTAGGTAAAACTAACGGCAAAAAGTTACCAAAAGATGACGCAATTCAGCGCTACAAAGGTTTGGGTGAGATGAATGCTGATGAGTTGTGGGATACAACTATGGATCCACAAAAACGTGTATTACTACAGGTAACCATGGATGACGCAGCAGCAGCTGACGCTTTGTTTAGTATTTTGATGGGCGAAGACGTTGAGTCTCGTAGAAGTTTTATTCAGCACAACGCACGTGACGTGCGTTTCTTAGATATTTAAAGGACGGGCTTTCAACTGTGACCAGCACTGAAGAAGTTTCAAAACACGGACGAATTGAACCGGTAGATCTTCGCGGAGAACTACAGCGCTCATACATGGATTATGCAATGAGCGTTATTGTGGGTAGAGCATTGCCAGATGTGCGAGATGGTTTAAAGCCAGTACACCGACGTTTGTTGTTTGCGATGTTTGATGGTGGCTACCGGGCCGATCGCGGTTACAGTAAATGCGCTCGTGTTGTGGGCGACGTTATGGGTAATTACCATCCACATGGAGATGGCGCGATCTATGACACATTGGTTCGCTTAGCTCAAGAATGGGTAATGCGCTATCCGCTAGTTGATGGCCAAGGAAACTTTGGCTCACCTGGTAATGATGGTGCTGCTGCGATGCGTTACACCGAATCTCGCATGACTCAGTTAGCCATGGAGATAGTTAGAGACATCAACGAAGACACTGTTGATTTTGTACCAAATTACGATGGTCGAACTCAAGAGCCAGTAATTTTGCCAAGCAGGTTTCCAAATTTATTAATAAATGGCTCAAGTGGTATAGCGGTTGGAATGGCTACCAATATTCCACCTCACAACTTGCGTGAAGTTGCTTCAGGAATTCAATGGTCGCTAGAAAACCCAACAGCTTCGAGAGAAGAATTACTAAACGCTCTACTAGAACGCATCAAAGGTCCAGATTTTCCAACTAAGTCTCAAATTATTGGCTACCGTGGAATTGAAGAGGCGTATCGAACTGGTCGTGGATCAGTAACTATGCGAGCTGTTATTGACGTGGAAGAAGATTCCAGAGGGCGCGCCATGTTGGTGATCTCGGAGCTGCCTTATCAAGTTAACCCAGACAATCTAAAACTGAAAATTGCTGAGTTAGTTGATGCTGGCAAAGTCCCAGGAATTGCCGACTTAAGAGATGACTCGTCTTCTAGAACCGGTATGCGCATTGTGGTTGTGCTTAAAAAGGATGCAGTTGCAACAGTAGTTAAAAACAACCTCTACAAACACACCCAACTACAAGAAACCTTTGGCTGCAACATGTTGGCACTAGTTGATGGGGTTCCTAGAACTTTAACAATTGATCAATTCATCTCATACTGGATCGCACACCAAATTGAGGTAATCCAACGCAGAACGAAATACAGATTGCGTGAAGCTGAAAAGCGAGCTCACATCCTCAATGGCTACCTAAAAGCCCTAGATGCAATTGATGCAGTAATTAAACTAATTAGAGCAAGTCAAACTCCAGAAGAAGCAAGAATTGGATTAATGCAGTTGCTTGGAATTGATGAAATTCAAGCAACTGCAATTCTTGATCTACAACTTCGAAGACTGGCAGCACTTGAGCGACAAAAGATTATTGACGAACACGCTGAATTGATGGCCTTAATAACTTCTTACCAAGCGATTTTGGCCAATGAAGATATGCAGCGCAAAATCATTGGCGAAGAACTTAAAGAGATTGTAGATAAGTTTGGTGATGAGCGTCGAACCGCGATTGTGCCTGATGAAGGCGAAGTTTCTATGGCAGATCTAATTGCTGAGCGAGATGTCGTAATCACAATTACTCGTGACGGGTATGCCAAACGCACCATGACTGATCTTTATCGCTCGCAGCGCAGAGGAGGGAAGGGCATTAAAGGTGCAGCGCTTCGTGAGGACGACATCGTTGAGCACTTCCTGGTCACATCAAGCCACGACCTACTTTTGTTCTTCACGAACAAAGGCCGCGTTTATCGAGCTAAAGGATATGAAGTACCTGAAGCAGGGCGAGACGCTAAAGGTAAGCACGTGGCAAACCTTTTGGCACTAACTGGTGACGAACAAATAGCCCAAGTATTGTCAATCAAAAATTACGAAGACGCAAAATATTTAGTGCTAGCAACTAAATCAGGTCTTGTTAAGAAAACAGCTCTATCTGAATTTGATACTAGCCGCAGCACATTGATTGCCATTAACCTTAAAGAAGATGACGAAGTAATCTCGGCAAGATTGATTGGCAAAGACGAAGACCTAATCTTGGTTTCAGCCAAAGGCTTATCAGTTAGGTTTAACACTAATGACGCAACATTGCGACCAATGGGGCGTGCAACCTCAGGGGTTATTGGTATGCGATTTAAAAGCGATACTGATCACTTATTAGCCATGGATGTGGTACGAGAAGGGGCAGCACTTGTAACAGTCACAGATGGCGGTTTTGCTAAACGCACATCTCTAACTGAATGGCCAGCAAAAGGCCGTGGCACCATGGGTATGCGCGCAATGCGATTAGTCGAAGAACGAGGCGAATTAGTTGCAGCCTTGGTGTGTGAACCAAATGATGAGTTATTTGGAATTGCATCAAACGGAATTGTGATTAGAACTCAAGTTAGCGAAGTTAGAGCAACAGGTAGAGACACAATGGGAGTTTCGTTTATGGATCTCAAAGATGGCGCAGTAGTGGTAGCCGTTGCAAAACTACTAGCCGATGAGACTGAAGAAGAGTAGTTATGGTAATTACTCCAAGTAAGAAGAGCCAACCATTTCGGGTTACCCAAATTAATCCTTGGTCAGCTCTAAAAACTGGGTTTATGTTGTCGGTTGCATTTTCAATTGTGTCCACAGTTACCATAATTATTTTTTGGGTTCTACTAACTGCCGCTGGTTTTTTAACTACCTTTGGTAATGCCTTAGGAGACCTGCTTGGTACCTCAACAGTTGACTTCCCGTCACTGTTATCGCTACCTCGAGTATTGGGGCTTTGTCTCGTGTTTTCAGCCTTACAAATTGCTTTATGGTCAGGGTTAGCCTTGGTGTGGTCGGTGCTTTATAACCTGGTTGTGGGCCTAACAGGAGGCGTCCAAGTGAGCCTGAAAGAAGATAACTGACCCAGTTTTTTAGACCCGGAATCTACTGAGGTAGTCTGCGCTCGCTCGCGACCAGATTTCGGGTCAAGACAAGGGCCTATAGCTCAGCCTGGTTAGAGCGCTTCCCTGATAAGGAAGAGGTCGGAGGTTCAAGTCCTCCTAGGCCCACGTTTCAAATGATTTAACGTTAGGAGAGGTGATGTTTAAGTTCTTGCGACGAATTACCTTGCTTGGCGCGATTATTGGTGCAGTAGTTTGGGTTTATCAAAACTTGCTGCAGCAATCATCATCTGAAGATGAATGGGTAGAAGCCGATTCATCACCAGACCTGCGTTAATCGCGGGGGACTTAGCTCAATTGGTAGAGCACTGCCTTTGCAAGGCAGGGGTTAGGGGTTCGATTCCCCTAGTCTCCACAAACAACTAAATGAAGACGAGGACTTAATGTCAACTAGCGCAACCATGCACACCACCCTTGGTGATATCAAACTAAATCTGTTTCCAGATGTGGCCCCAAAGACGGTAGCTAACTTTGTTGGTTTGGCCGATGGCAGCAAGGAGTGGAGCGATCCACGCACTGGCAAAAAACAAGAAGGCGCTCTTTATAAGAATATTCCTTTTCACCGCTGTATTTCAGGATTCATGATTCAAGGTGGAGACCCACTTGGCAACGGAACTGGTGGCCCTGGCTACAAGTTTGCCGATGAATTCAATTCAGAAGTTATTTTTGATCGCCCATACTTGCTAGCAATGGCTAATGCTGGGCCAAATACCAATGGTTCCCAATTCTTCATAACTGTCGCTGCAACCAAATGGTTGAATATGAAACACACCATTTTTGGTGAAGTAGCAGACGAAGAGTCACGCAAAGTTGTTGAAAATATCATTGGTCAACCAACAAATGCGCAAGATCGTCCACTAACCGAGATTTTGTTAACTCACGTAACAATTTCTTAAGTGTGAGCTTTTTCTTCAGAAGAAGTCCCCAATCTGCACAGTTTGTGCAGATTACAGTTGCTATAAATTTTTTAATTTTTGCAATTGCCTGGTTAAGCGACAGTATTAATTTCTTTGCGACCAATTATGGAATGCATCCAGCTGCAATTGCCTTTGAATCACAAACCTGGCGACTTTTAACAGCAGGCTTTCTTCATGCGTCTTGGTTGCACCTAATCTTTAATATGGTTTTGCTTTGGACTTTAGGTTCTGACCTGGAGCGATTGCTTGGACACTCTAAATTTGCAGCACTTTATTTAGTTTCACTACTAGGTGGCTCTGTTACGTCTTATTGGTTTTCTAATCCTGGCTCATTTTCAGTTGGCGCATCTGGTGCAGTGTTTGGATTAATGGGTGCGTTTCTAGTTGTGGGATCGCGGTTAAATCAAGAAACAGGTCAGATCTGGGCGCTGATTGGAATCAACGTGGTAATTGGATTCTTAGCTCCAGGAATAGATTGGCGAGCGCACCTAGGTGGGCTGCTAACAGGTGCCGCACTTGCCTGGTTTCTAGCTAGACGGCCATCAAGTACTGGCAAAGCATCTGCTGTTCTAGGTGTGATTACTGCTCTGGCTATCTTGCAATGGGCAGTTACTGCCAGAACTAACGAACTCTTGTTCTTGTATGGCGGGCTCGCCTAACTTATCCACAACCTCTACACAGGTGTGGAGGAATTACAACGGTGTAATTAGATTGCTATTTCCACTTAGTTGAAAGAAAAAACCCAGCAGTGATGAAGGCAAAACCAACACCAATATTGCCTAGATTTGGTAGATCCCTCATTAAAGGTATCGATGGGCCAGCAAGATAGAAGGTGACAATCCAAATCAAACCCACCACAAACAAGATGATCATCAGTGGCGCTAGCCACTTAGGTGAATCCAGCTTTACCGGCTTGGCTTTATGGGTTCCGTCTAGGTCTTTGGTCACAACTGCCTCCAGGCTTGAATATGGGGTGAAGGGTATCTCTACTCTGCGCATATGTATGCAAGAACCCTCCTCCTGACCCTAATTGGCCTGGCCTTCTATTCGGCTATGACCTTTGCGGATAGCTCTGGAGATTTTAGGGATCAAAATATAAACCAATTAAGAGATTTAGTTTTAGAAAAAGTAAATAACGTCGAGGACTTAACTCGAACTCAACAAAACCTATTGTTAGAAATTGAAGAAGCAGCAACTGGCCCTGCATCTGTAAAAGTAAAATTACTACGCGGCGAAATTGATAGTTTGAGTAATAGTGTTGATTTATTACCAGTGTCTGGTCCAGGTATTTCAATATCAATGCAGGATGCAATTCGCAACCCTGGTGAACCACTACCACCTGGCGCAGTTCCTGATGACTTAATCGTGCATGAGCAAGATGTGCTCGCAGCCATTAACGCTATGTGGCGAGGTGGTGCTGAAGCTGTGACAGTGATGGGGGTTCGGGTTGGCCCAACTACAACTGTTTTATGTGTGGGAAATACTTTACTAATTGAAAACCAAGTTTTCTCACCACCGTTTGTAATAAAGGGCATTGGTGATCAAACCAGATTGTTAACCGCTATTAGAAATGAAGAAGGCTTGCGGCTTTATCGCCAATATGTGCAGTTGTATAAATTGGGTTATCAAGTAACTAAAGAGGCAACAATTGATGCCCCCGCTTATACTGGCAGTGTTGATGTAATTAGAAGCAAGATAACTAGGTAAAACAATGAGCAAAATATTAGTAGTTGATAATTACGACTCGTTTGTATACAACCTAGTTCAATACTTGGCTCAAATTGGAGCCGATGTAGACGTGCTTCGAAATGATGAAGTGACAATTGATCAAGCACTTGAGTATGACGGAGTTCTTCTTTCACCCGGCCCTGGAACACCAGAAGAAGCTGGCGCATGTATTCCTATTATTAACTCAGTTGCTAAATTCAAACCAGTATTTGGGGTTTGTCTAGGACTGCAAGCAATTGCAGTTGCTGGTGGTGCGGTGGTGGATAGAGCCCCTGAGTTACTACATGGCAAAACTTCAATGATTCATCATGAGCAAAAAGGGGTATTTCAAGGCCTACCCTCGCCGTTGCGTGCAACTAGATACCACTCACTTTCAGTTAGAAAAGAAACTGTCCCAGATGTTCTAGAGATAACTGCTTGGACTGATAATGATTTAGTAATGGGGATGCGACATAGAGAATTAGATATTGAGGGCGTTCAATTTCATCCAGAAAGCGTTTTAACTGAGCATGGCCATGCAATGTTGGCTAACTGGCTAGTTAGAACTGGAGATCTAGATGCACCAAAACGTGCAGTTGGGTTAGCGCCAACTCTAAACATGTAATTTGCACCAGAAATGTGCTTAAACCCAATTACTTCTTCTTTGTAAAGCCTTTAGGGCAAACAGGCTTAACAGCAATAACCTTTTTGCTCATCTTGCCCTTAACACAGACAATAGTCTTCTTTTGTATGGCTGGCTTTGTCACAGGAGCAGCGGTTGGTGTCGTCACCGGGGCTTGTTGAGTTGCCATAAAGGCTTGTCTTGCTTGCTCTGATTTTTGGATTAAGTCGCTGGCATTAGGTAATTGTGGTGTTGGAATTAAATCTAGAATCAGCTTGGACTCTACTAGGTCACTTATTAGCAATACATACTTAGTGCCATCTAACTGTGAGCTGATGTATTTACCCTCAGCTCTTAGTGGCTCAGGTGCTGGAGGTCTAGCTCGAACAGAATAGACGTTTATGGGTGGACGAAGATCGTTGTCTAATGAGTAGAACGACAAGATTTGATTACTGGATTTTGAGAATTCAATAACGAAAGCAGTGCCTGCACCGCGCTTAATAACCACTATTTGATCGTTCTTGGTTAGGTCTAACTGAATTTGAAGACTTACTTTAGATTGATCAATATCGACTGCTTCATCAATACATTGCACAACTTCATCACTGACCCACCCCAAAACCCATTTTTCATATGCCAACAAACCACGGCCGAACATGGCCTCATCCATAATGGAAAGAGATTTTGGACCGTTGTTGGTGCCATACAGATCTTGTAGTCCGTAGAGATGCAAGATTTCATGGACAATTAAAGGCGTAGAAGCTGTCGATGGTTTTTCAATCAGGACAGCATTAAGTAGATTTCCCTCAGCTGTCGGAACTTTTCTAAACCAACCAGAGTCGGCATTAGTGAACATAAAAGCTTCAGCAATAAAGGTATCCGCAGCAACACGTGTTGCCGAGCCATGCAAAATCAAACCATCAATATTTGTGAAATCAATTTTACTATCTTGTGTAGAAACAAAGTTTCTCACAAATCCCCAAGTCGAAATTGACTCATCTTTTTGCCAGGCGAGTTGCTGGTTAGATTTCAGAGTCACTATGTCTTGCGTTGTCGTACTGACATCAATCACATCATTAAAAACAAATTCAAGTTTGCTTTTCCCGCCTGAGAGCTTTTCAATTTCGGTGCCTGCAGCAAGATAACTGGATCTTTCTTCTGAAGTGAAGACGTAATCAGGACGATCACTCAAACGAAAAGGGACAATCAAAATCCTGGCAGTTTTCTTATGAATCAATCTTTCTGGTTTTATTGGAAACCCAAGCGAGACGGACTCTCTGGGTGACGCACTAATTCTGCAGGTCTCGAGTGGAGCAGCAAAGGCCTTAGCCGGCACAAGAAGAGTGGCACTGC
>Ga0068872_10002654_pt1 | contig 13972 bp, 12 predicted proteins | sample NOAtaG_7_FD_66441 | JGI IMG/M metagenome (GOLD analysis project Ga0068872, IMG submission 66441) | Freshwater lake microbial communities from Lake Erie, under a cyanobacterial bloom - NOAA_Erie_Diel1S_2200h metaG | ecosystem: Environmental > Aquatic > Freshwater > Lake | place: USA: Ohio, Lake...
ATTTACGGCAACCACCAGCGTTTTAAAGACACCTACTTCTCAACTTTTGAAGGTTATTATTTTACCGGCGACGGATGCAGAAGAGATGAAGAAGGCAATTACCGAATCACCGGTAGAGTGGACGACATCATTATTGTATCGGGTCACAATCTTGGGACAGCTGAAATTGAAAGTGCGATTGATGAACATCCTGCTGTTTGTGAATCGGCGGTAGTTGGCTTTCCACATGACATCAAAGGTCAGGGTGTTTATGCTTTTGTCATCTGTTATCAAAAACCTTCTGATGAAGAAGCTCTCCGAAAAGAAGTCCGTGAGGTCGTTTCGAAGATTATTGGGCCTATTGCCAAGCCGGATAAAATTCAGTTCGTAAGCGGATTACCAAAAACTCGATCCGGAAAAATTATGCGTCGAATTCTCCGAAAAGTAGCGGAGGGAGATACGTCAAATCTTGGTGATACGACAACCTTACTGGACCCTTCTGTTGTGGAGGAGATTAAGGCAGGGGCTCAATAGCAATCCTGAAGATTTTAAAACTTGCTTCAGACTTAAAATGGATCACTCCATTTTTTATCTGTATAAACTGAATTACCTCTTAAGGTTTTAAGAAAGGCAATCAAGGCCAGCTTTTCAGTATCGGTCAGATTTAATTTTTGAGGCATCCCATTTGGCCTGAGCTTTGGGTCTAGGTTGTTGTTACCTGCCACAATCGGAATATTGTTGTAATGTTCAATCACAGCCTCAAGTGTGTTGAAGGAACCATCATGCATCATAGGGCCATTTGGATTACCGTCTGCATCTGTCAGATCCCTAAGTGATGGTGATCGGGTAATTGTAAAATCAGGGATACTTGAATTGATCCGGCCTGTTACGCCATTGTTTCTTGAATTGGGCGCGATGTCAAATTCCGGCGGTGCATGACATCCGGCACAACCAGCACCCCCGCCGGTCCGACTGCCTGTACCATCAAATGCGGGTGGCTGAATAAAAAGATTTTTTCCCTGATTTTCCTGTGGCGTATAGTTGGGGAAAGGCTGGTTATCAGCATTAACCTGTATTCTGCCTACATCAAATTTTGAATCAAAAGATTGTATGCTGCGAATGAATTGAGCCAGTGATTGCTGAATGCGGGCTTCTGTAATTTCAGAATCCCCGTACGCGATTATAAATAACTCTTCATAATATCCGATTCCACCCAGTTTTTGAATCAGATCTGAAAAAGCGGGGCGGCCATCACGGCCGCTGAAGCCCATTTCGGCATGATCCCGGATAGGTTGCGTGGTCTGCTGTTCAAGTGTTGCTGCTCGCTCATCCCAGAAAAATTTGATCTCAGCCCCAAAGCGACTGTTGATTAACCTCATGCTGTGGCGGGCGGTAGTACCACCTTCAACACCCTTGCTGCTCTGTCCAAGGGAGCTGAAAGCAACCTGCTGCTGGTGACATGATGCACAGGCTACCGTATTACCAATGCTCAATTGCTTATCGTAGAACAATACGCGGCCAAGCATGGCCTTCTTGTCTTCCACAGGATTTCCGCCTGTATTATCCCTGGTGATGTATGCCGGCTTTGATTGGGCAGAATATTTTTCGGGGCTTGAAGGATCAATCTCAGTTCCGAATTGCTCAAGAATGGCGGGCCACTGCTGTTCTGTTTCTGCCATATCATCGGTGCAACCGGATAATAAAATAATACCAATGAAAAATAATGCGGTCAGTCTGATCATTGAACTTTTTTAAAATGGGACTATAAAAAATGTTAGACGCAAGAATGATTAAAAAGATTAACCGGGGAGTATGTTTATTCCAAGTCTGATCTGGTCACAATAAAACTTCATCCGGCTGTGCGTATTATCCAGCAGGCTGATTTTTTCAATTTTCCCAAGTTTGTGGTTAATGAAAACTTCCACGTAGAAATTTTCAAGCAGATATAAATTTATTTTATGCCTGTAGTACCTAATAGAGGTTATAAAAGTACCCTCTTCATAAAGTTGTGAGATTTTCCCATCCAGCGGACTGTCTATAAAATCCATGGGTGTGATCCGCATACCTATTTCAGTTTAGCAGCAAAAAATTCCATGGTCCTACCCCATGCCAGTTTAGCGGCCTGTTCATTATATCTGGTCGGGGCGGTATCGTTGTGAAAGGCGTGCTGCGTGCCCTCGTACATAAACTTCTGGTACTCCTTTCCGGCATTCTTTAAAGCTGCTTCATAGGCTTCAATTCCTGCATTAATGCGGTCATCACTCCCAGCATAATGAAGCATCAGTGAAGCTTTTATTTTTGAAACATCCGCAGCCTCAGCCTGACGACCATAAAAAGATACAGCTGCTCGAAGTTCAGGCACATGAACTGCCAATTGATTGGCCAAAGCCCCACCCCAGCAGAAACCAACACAGCCAAACTTTTCATTGCACTCTTTACGTGTCCTCAAGTAATCAAAACCTTTGATGAAGTTTTCAAGGTTTTTAGCATTGTCCAGTTTGGAAAACAGTTCACGCGCCTGGTCAGCATCGGCCGGTGCGCCGCCAAATGGAGAAAGCGCATCCGGAGCAAATCCAATAAAACCGGCAAGGGCTACACGGCGCGTCACATCCTCAATGTGTGCGTTTAGTCCTCTGTTTTCATGGATGACCATTACGGCAGGCAGACGCTTCGCACCTTTCGGCATAGCCAGATAGGCCTTCATCGTTACACCATCTGAACCCTGATACGTAATTTTTTCAGTGGTAATCCGATCATCCTGTTCAACAACGGTTGCGGCGTGTGCGTAATTCACTTCAATGGATGGCAGCAACGTCAAAGCGGCCGTCATCGATCCCGTTAACAGGCTTAACCTGCGCAAAAACTCCTCACGCGTCAGAGGTTTATGGGTGTATTCGTCGTAAAGGTCAATGATCTTTTGGTCCATACATGAAAAATTATGAGTTCAATTTACTCAGAATAAAGGTCAAAAAAGGCTGACGGCTGGTTGTTGCAAATTCGTTTTGTGTACATACATTTGTGGCTGATTTGCACCCCAAAGGGGCAAATTAGTTCAAACGGTGGATGTAGCTCAGTTGGTTAGAGCATCAGATTGTGATTCTGAGGGTCGCGGGTTCGAGTCCCGTCTTTCACCCAAGTGGCATCAAAAATAAGACCCTTGTAATCCAACCGGTTTGCAAGGGTTTTTTATTTTGTTTCCAAAGGGCCTTTTGGTGCCTAATGTGTTAGAATTTTAAACACAAAGAGCACGAAGAAATACACACAGAGTTACACTGAGCAATTCAACTCGCAAACAAAATGAATTCAACTCTGTGAGCTCATTTTCCTTCAGCGATTACACCAATAATTCAGGAAAATTATCCAAAAACTACCTCTGCGATCTCAGTGTTAAATTTTTAAACACAGAGAAATACACACAGAGCTGCACTGAGACTAATCTCTGTTTTAATTGGGTAATAAAAATTCCAATCGCTGACCACAAATACCCTCAGAGATTTTACCTGAATCGTAAACCACCTCACCGGATACAATAGTCTGATATACCCTGGAACGGAACTGGTTTCCCTCAAATGGAGACCAACCACATTTAGCTAATGTATTTTCCTTTGAGACAGTCCAGGGTGAATTCATATCCACTAAAACCAGATCTGCCCAGTAGCCTTCGCGGATAAAACCCCTGTCTTTAATTCGAAACAAAATGGCCGGATGATGCGCCATCTTCTGAACAATTTTCTCTATCGAAATTTTTCCCTGATGATAAAATTCAAGCATGGCCACCAACGAATGCTGTATCAGCGGACCTCCGGAAGGAGCCTCAAAAAAAGGTTTTGCTTTTTCTTCCATGGCATGAGGCGCATGATCGGTAGCAATCACATCAATCCGATCCTCCATCAGTGCCCTAAAAATTCCCTCGCGATCTGCAGCCGATTTCACAGCCGGATTCCATTTGATCAGATTGCCCAGTCGGGCATAGTCTGCATCAGAAAACCATAAATGATGGACACAGGCTTCGGCCGTTATTTTTTTCTTCTCCAGTGGGAGATCATTGGAAAAGAGGTGGGTTTCTTTTTCAGTGGATATGTGCAGGACATGTAGTCGAGTACCATGCTTTTTGGCTAGCTCAACAGCCATCGATGAAGAAAGGTAGCAGGCCTCCTCATTACGGATGACCGGGTGAAGATCAGCTGTTGCTCTTTCGCCGTACTGTTCCTTAAAAGCCTGTGTTCGCTGTCGCACCAGAGGCTCGTACTCACAATGTGTGGCAATCAGACCCTGAAAAGTAGAAAATATTTTTTCCAGCGTTTCCGGTTGATCCACCAACAGATTTCCGGTTGAGGAGCCCATGAATATTTTGAGTCCGCAGACACGCGACAGATCCGTCCTCATGACCTCCTCATAATTATCATTAGACGTACCCATGTAAAAGGAAAAATTAGCTGCCGAGGTTTTTGAGGCTATCGCATATTTCTCCTCCAATAACTGATGCGTAAAAACAGGAGGAGCCGTATTAGGCATTTCCATAAAGGAAGTCACTCCTCCTGCTACAGCCGCTCTGGATTCTGTGAAGATTGTTCCCTTATGCGTTAGCCCTGGTTCCCGGAAATGTACCTGATCATCAATGACGCCCGGCATCAAATGTTTACCAGCCGCATCGATCTCTTTGGAAACAGGCGCGTTACCCGTATTTCCAATTCGTTCAATTCGGCCATTTCGGATCAGGACGTCACCTTCACTGACCTTGCCCTCGTTTACTATCTTCGCGTTTACAATTCGGATACTCATAACAGCAAAGATAAACCAGGTGGAAGGCATTAGCGACGAATGGGAAGGTCTAAAACTCAATAAGCAACTCCTCATGGGCGTTGCCGGATGTGGCTTTGCGCAGCCAACAGAGATTCAACGACGTTGCATTCCGGCCATTATAGGAGGACAACAGGTTATTGGAATCGCACAAACTGGTACCGGAAAAACAGCTGCTTACCTGATACCCGTCCTATTAAAACTCCGATTCAGGCAGCTCGATATTCCCAGGGCAGTGGTGTTGGCGCCAACAAAAGAGCTAGTCATTCAAATTGCACAGCACGCTAAAGCCCTGGCCGCACATACCGATCTTCGAATCTGCCCGCTCTATGGAGGAATTGGTCCAAAAGCGCAAATGGAAGAATTGGCTCAGGGAATTGATTTGATTGTGTCCACTCCGGGGAGATTCATGGAGCTCTATTTAAAAGAAGGTATCCCTACAAAATCCATCCATACCCTGGTCATTGACGAGGCCGACCGTATGATGGATTTGAATTTCATGCCGCAGCTCAGAAAGATACTCGAGGTTATTCCAACAAAAAGACAAAATCTGTTATTCAGTGCTACTTTTTCACCGCGTGTAGATAAGATGGCTCAAGAGTTCCTGGACTTCCCTTTAAAAATTGAAGTCACACCTCAAGCCACGGCGGCTAAAATGGTTAAGCAGCATCAAATTGCTGTACCTAATTTCAGAACTAAGATTAATTTATTGTCACACTGGCTATCGGAGGATACCTGGAGTCGGGTTATCGTTTTTACGCGTACCCGTGAAGCGGCTGACAACATTGCAAAATATCTGGAACGAACGGGCATGGGTCCTATACGGGCTATTCATGCCAACAAGGGACAAAATTCCCGAATCAATGCCGTCCGTGAATTTGCCGATGGAAGTGTACGAATTCTGGTAGCTACCGATGTTGCTTCCCGTGGAATTGATATTGAAAAAGTAACACAGGTGATCAACTTTGATGTACCGGTCGTTTACGACGATTACATCCACCGCATTGGACGCACCGGCAGAGCCTTCAATACGGGTGAATCCTACACCATGGTGTCACCGGCGGATGAATACCACATGGGAAAAATTGAAAGTCTGATCAAAGAAAAAGTAGGTCGCATTAAAATTCCATCCGGGGTAACCATTGAAAACACCTCTTTTGAAGAGTCTCAGGAGATGGCCCGGGCTATCGATCTGCAGCGCCGGAAAGAAAATCCGGAATACCAGGGGGCCTTCCACGAACGGAAAAAGAAAGGGTGACTATATTAGAGGGCTGAAATCAATAAAAGCACTCTAATACCCGTACACCATGAACCAGGCACGCCTCAAAAGCATTCATCTTTTTGTTTTTCTGATTTGCTCCTTGATCTTTTCTACCGGAGCACTGGCACAAATGAAATTGCTGCCGGAAGATTTTCTCACTAAAGATTTTCACGCTGAGCGCAGACAAAAATTCAGAGAAAAAATGCCTGCCAATTCAGTGGCTGTATTTTTTGCCAATCCCATTCGTAACCGGGCCAATGATGTAGACTACACGTATCATCAGGATCCTGACTTTTTTTATCTGACCGGCTACCGTGAACCGAATGCTGTGTTGCTCATTTACAAAGACAAGCAACAAATGAATGGGGCAACCTACGATGAAATCGTATTTGTTCAATCCAAAAATGAGCGCGCCGAGCAATGGACCGGTCGTCGACTTGGCCCTGCAGGTGTTGCCGAATCTTTAGGAATCAAAATGGCGTTCAACGGAGGAGAATTCAAACGCTACCCTGTTGATTTTTCAAAGTTCAGTGAAGTATTATTCCATGATTTTGAAAATGATGTGCGTAACGAAGCCGACTCGGCGGACCTTTACGATCTGATCGTTCAGTTCAAATCCAAAGCCGGATATCCGGAAAAAAATAAACTATTGATTGGTGCCGAAAAGCCTGCCAATAACCTGAATGTTAAAAATCTTGAAAACCTCATGAAGGATCTTCGCGGCGTAAAGACCGCAGAAGAACTGGAACTGATTCGTATGGCCGTAAGCATTTCATGCGCGGGACAAGTTGAAGTTATGAAAGCCATAAAACCCGGAATGTCGGAGCGTGAAATTCAGGGTATCCATGAATTCGTTTTCAAAAAATACCAGGCCGAAGATCTTGGCTATCCGTCAATTGTTGGAGCAGGGCATAATGGTTGCATTCTTCACTATACCGAAAACTATGTGCCGCAGATCGACAACAAGGATTTGATTCTTATGGACCTCGGGGCGGAGTACCGCGGCTATACCGCTGATATCACCCGCACCATTCCGATCAACGGAAAGTTCACCAACGAACAAAAAATAATCTATGAGTTGGTGCTCGAGGCTCAGGAAGCAGCTATGGCTATTTGCAAACCAGGGACACCTTTCCCGGATCTTTCAAAAGCTACTCAAAAAGTTATCGCCCGTGGACTGAAAGAACAGGGCATCATCAAAAATGATAACGAGATTCGTAAATACTATCCACACGGCTGTTGTCACCATATCGGATTGGATGTACATGACCGTGGTAATTATGAGAAACTGGAAGAGAATATGACCATCACGATTGAGCCAGGAATCTATATTCCGCTCAACGCCGATGTTGACCCGAAATGGAAAGGAATTGCGGTTCGCATTGAAGATGACTATTTGATCACCAAGAATGGCCATGAACATCTCTCCAAGAGTGCACCGCGTACCGTTAAGGAAATCGAGGAGATGATGACGCGACCAAGCGCTCTTGACGATTTCATTCTTCCAGAGATCAAAAAGAAAAAGTAATCAGCGGTTATTTCAGGATCAGCTATGACCATCAGAACGTTCTTTGGTCTCATTTTTTTCATACTGGCATCGCTGGTTTTGATCACGTGTACGCCAACCAATAACGCGACTGATGAATTAGAGGCTTTTTTTAAGAAGGAATTTCCTGAATCAATGCCCGGAGGCGCCGTCCTGGTAAAAATTAGTGATTCAATCGTTTTTTCAGGCGCATTCGGTCTGGCTGATCTCGAGCAGAAAACACCTGTTACCACTAAAACACTTTTTAATCTGGGATCGGTAAGTAAGACTTTTGTCGGCAATGCCATTCTACTCTTACGCGATCGAGGAAAGCTTTCGCTGAACGATAGTCTGATTAAATACTTTCCGGAATTCAGCAATCAAGAGATTGGCAGAAAAGTAAAGATCCTCCACTTGCTGACGCACACTTCAGGTCTACCGGATATCCGATTCCCTTATGAGGACAGTGTATTTTACCTCACCGCAAAAGATGCGGAAAATTGGGCTCCTATTCTGAAAACCGAGAAGTTAAACTTTGAGCCTGGAACTAAATTCGAATACTCCAATCCTGCCTTCAATGCGTTGGCCCTGATTATCGAACAGGTTAGTGGTCAGCCCTGGCAAGAATTTATTGAAAAAGAAATATTAGTGCCGGCCCATATGCCTACCAGCACCATCACAAACGGAGCACATCCGGAATCAGGCGTAGCCCATGGCTATATTTTTTCGCGAGGGGAATGGCTGGAGAAAGATTATATGGAGGAACCAACTTTTGCAGCGTCCGGCAATGGAGGCGTTTGGAGCTCGGTAGAAGAGCTTTCAGCCTATGAAGCATCTCTCCGAAAAGGCGCTTTTCTAAACATGGAAACAATTCAGGAATCCATGGAAGTGAAAACATTTGAAAACTGGTCTGATGCTGAACCTGAAAAAATTGGGTGGTCGTGGTTCATTGGCAAAACAGCCTCAGGTAACAAAACAATTGGTCATACCGGAAGCCAGGGTGGATTCCGTGCCAACTTCGTAATGATCCCGGAGCGCAATTGGTTTATCGTGATGATTTCGTCCTCCCCCAAACCGCTTGAAAACTATACCGAAAAAGTAATCGAGTGGTTGGAGAAGCAGCCCTGACCGTCTTCCCTGAATTTTCTGCAATTTTGCCGCTACGCCATTCCCATTAAGATGATTCGTTCCGCTGACTGTTTCCGGATTTTTGAACAAAGTGTAGCCGATTACCACCGGATAAACGACGTGGATCAGCCATTCCACAATCCATATAAGGAAGAAAGCTTTGAAGCCTTATGCTACTTAAAAAACTGGATCGATACCGTTCAATGGCATTTGGAGGATATCGTGCGCGATCCACAAATCGACCCGGTAAAAGGACTGGAACTCAAACGCAGGATTGATCGCTCCAACCAACATCGTACCGATGTAGTTGAACAAATGGATGACCACTTTATTAGTCATTTTACTGGAATTACTCCAAAACCAGAAGCGAGACTGAACAGCGAAACCCCAGCCTGGTTACTTGACCGAATGAGCATCCTGATTCTTAAGATCTGGCACATGCACGAACAAACACTCCGGACGGATGTTGATACTGATCACATTGTAAAATGCACGCAAAAACTAGCCACACTGGAAGAGCAAAAATCAGATATGGCCGGATGCTTTGATGAGTTGTTGGAAGATGTAGGGAAAGGTACACGACGAATAAAAGTGTACCGCCAGATGAAGATGTATAACGATACAAGTCTGAATCCAATCCTTTACAAAACCAAATCCTGATTTGTGGGGCAACGGAGGCATGTAATTGTTCTTCGCTTCTCTGCTTTAGGAGATGTAGCGTTACTCGCGCCAGTTCTTCGGTCAGCCGTTGAACACAACCCGGAGGTAGACATCACGCTGGTCACCCGACCAAAATTTACAGAGCTTTTTAAAAGTCAGTCCTCACTTAAAACCTTCGGTGCAGATGTCAGCAATGAATTTGCAGGATTATTTGGTTTGTGGAGGTTATTCCGAACTATTCAGGCACTTCATCCAGATGTGGTTATCGATGCACACGACCATTTACGGACTAAAATTCTGCGCTTTTTCTTTTTCTGGACTAACGTGCGGGTTGTTGTTTTCGACAAAGGAAGGCGAGAGAAAAAATCTATTATTCAACAAAAAGACAAAACCAAAGTCCTGCCCCTTCGCCACACAACCGAAAGATACCGTGAAGCATTTGTGCGTGCAGGACTTAGTGTACCATCGATAAGCCTTCCTCCATTAAAAAAGCTTTCTTCGGAATCTAGTGTTGAATCTGCACTTCGAAGTATTTGGAATAAGCGATGGATTGGGGTAGCCCCATTTGCGGCACATTTTACCAAGCGATGGCCCCTGGAAAGATTTGAGGAGGTTATTCAGGAATTAAAAACTGAGTCGGAAGTGATGTTTTTACTGTTTGGGGGCGGAAAAAAAGAAAAAGAACTACTCGACCGCATCAGTTCTCGTCATACAAACAGCGTGAACCTTACCGGAATCTTTTCTTTGAATGAGGAGTTGAGCGTAATCAGCAAACTGGAAGTAATGGTTTGTGTCGATTCCGCCAATATGCATCTGGCTGCACTTTCCGGCGTACCCATTATTTCGATTTGGGGCGGAACCCATGTGATGACTGGCTTCGGACCATTCCCAAATCCTGACCACCATATCGTGGAAATTCCAACAGAGCAGTTGTCCTGCAGACCGTGCTCGGTGTACGGATTGGAACGTTGCCCGCGCAGGGATCATGCCTGCATGCAAGAAATAGATTCAGAACGCGTAATCAGTGCTGTTCGAGAGGTACTGAATAAAAATTCAGTTAAGAGCTAATTCTTACTTCAAGGTTTCCAGCGCATTTTTGATGCGCGCAAGAGCCTCGCGAAGATCTTTTTCTGATGCCGCATAGGATAAACGCACACATTTATCTTCTCCAAAAGCTCCACCAGGAACTAAAGAAACATGAGCCGCATCGAGCAGCCACAAACAAAGATCGTCGGCATTTTTTATCGTTACCGTTCCGTCCGATTTGCCGAAGTAAGCACTAACATCCGGGAAAAAATAAAAAGCTCCTTGCGGATAATTGGCTTTTATTCCTGGAATCTCTTTCAATAAAGCATATACGATCTCGCGACGCGCACGGTATTCCTTAACCATATCCAACGTAGGCTTCAGATCGCCGGTAAGTGCCGCGTAGGCCGCACGCTGAGAGATGGAACTGTTGGCGGAAGTCAGTTGTCCCTGCATCTTATTAGCTGCATCAGCAACCCATTTCGGAGCGCAAATGTAACCTACACGCCAGCCGGTCATGGCATAACCTTTAGCAAACCCATTTACGATAATGGTACGCTCCATCATTCCTGGAAACGTAGCAATACTCACCTGCTCACCAGTAAAATTGATGTGCTCATAAATTTCGTCAGAAATGATCAGCAAGTCAGGGTTACTCATGACCACTTTAGCAATGGCTTCGAGCTCAGTGCGACTAAAAACAGAACCTGTAGGATTGCACGGTGAAGAAAAAATAATCGCCCGCGTTTTAGGTGTTATAGCTTTTTGCACTTGCTCAGCCGTAACCTTAAAATCATTTTCAATACCACCTTTGACAAGAACCGGAGTGGCTTCAGCCAATCGTACCAAGGCATCGTAGCTTACCCAAAATGGAGAGAAGACAATGACCTCATCACCCGGATTGAGTAAGGCGAACATTACATTGGCAATGGACTGTTTTGCACCATTAGAGACAACAATTTGATCGGGCTTGTAAGCGATTCCCTGATCCTTTAAATATTTAGCGGCGATAGCTTCCCGCAGATCGAGGTAACCGTTTACAGGAGGATAAGCAAAAAACTTTCCATCGTCGATAGCCTTTTTAGCACCTTCGCAAATGTGAGCAGGGGTTTTAAAATCAGGCTCACCGAGACTTAGGCTGATCACGTCAATTCCCTTTTGCTTGTATTCACGCGCTTTGGCGGCCATGGCCAGCGTTGCGGATTCTTCAATAGCGTTAATGCGGTTGGATAATCGGCTCATGAGAAAGTTTTTTGATGCGGGCAAAAATACTTATTCCGCTGAATTGACAGCTGTTAGGCAGCGGTTAAAGACAAACCTTTTAAGACATCAGGGTCCGGGAGGTAATGCTGCGACCAAGGGTAATTTCATCAGCATACTCTAAATCCCCTCCCACCGGAATGCCCCGGGCTATAGTTGTTACTTTGATTTGAAAAGGGGCCAGTTTTCGGTGAATAAAAAAAGCTGTCGTATCCCCTTCCATGGTGGGGCTGATGGCCAATATAACTTCCTTGACCTCCGATTCAGGAGTAGAAATACGTTGCAACAAGGCTTCAATTTTCAGTTCCGACGGACCAATTCCGTTGATGGGCGAAATAACGCCGCCCAGCACATGGTACAGTCCTTGAAATTGAGCCGTATTTTCAATGGCCATTACATCGCGTGCATCCTCGACGACACAAATTTGAGTAGGGTCGCGGCGAGGACTTCGACATAAATCACACGTCTCATGATCTGAGATATTAAAGCAAACGCGACAAAGCCGAATTTCAGTTCGCAGCTTTTTCAATGCCTCTGCGAGTTGCATGGTTTGTACAGGATGTTCTTTCACCAAATGCAAGGCCAGCCGCAAAGCCGTCTTTCGACCGATGCCAGGGAGTTTGGCAATCTGCTCAACGGCATCCGCCAGCAGCTTTGATGAGTATTCCACGTTTAGGGTTGCTTCAGGTTGTTAATCAAAGAATGCGAGCATCAATTCCTACCTCGCAAATGGCATCTCGCATTGGGCGCAGCTCTTCAAAAGTTCCATTTTTAACGGTACACTTTCCCCTGTAATGGACAATATAGGCACACTGCTCCGCCTGTTCGTGGGTATGGCGGCAAACGCGTACCAATGTTGAGATGACGTGTTCAAAAGTATTGACGTCGTCATTAAAAAGCACTAGATCGAGCAGGTCCGTGACTTCCGTGGTCTCCAGCACGTCCGTCATTTCCTGTTCCTTTGCAGAAAGTCGCATGATTTGAACGGATTGAACTTTCAAAAGTAAAAAAAATTGGAGAGTTTGGAGGATTATGAACCCCACCTTAGTTCTTTCCATCCTGATCGGTTATTTTTTTATTCTCATCGCGATTGCCTGGTACACTTCCAGAGGCGCTACTACCGAAACTTTTTTTACTGCTAACCGCCAATCGCCTTGGTACTTGGTTGCTTTTGGTATGATCGGATCATCATTATCTGGTGTCACATTTATTTCCGTGCCCGGAAATGTTGGGAAAATCGGCTTTGGCTATTTCCAGGTGGTGATTGGATACTTGCTTGGTTATTGGACCATCATGTATGTGTTGATGCCCATCTACTACAGAATGAATCTGATCTCTATTTACACCTACCTCGAGCATCGTTTCGATAAATGGGCTTACCGGACGGGATCACTTTTCTTCATGGTTTCACGTTCCATTGGCTCAGCCCTTCGCTTGTATTTGGCCGCGACCGTTCTTCAATTGTTCTTGTTTGATTCCTGGGGCGTGCCCTTTTTTGTAACGGTTGCCACGACTATTGCTCTTATTTGGGTTTACACCTTTAGGGGTGGTGTGAAGACAGTTGTCTACACCGATTCGTTTCAAACTCTTTTTCTAATATCAGCAGTCGTGATTGCCGTCTGGCAAATTGCAGGTGAATTGGATCTCTCTTTTTCTGGATTGATCACCACTATTACCGACAGTTCGTATTCAAAGATTTTTCATTTCGATGATCCAAACAGCGGACTCTTTTTTCCGAAACAATTTTTTGGGGGTGCGTTTATTGCACTTACTATGACCGGAATGGATCAGGAGATCATGCAAAAAAATCTTACCTGCCGTTCGCTCCAGGATGCCCAAAAAAATATGTTCTGGTATAGTTTGATCATTGTCTTTGTCAATCTGCTATTCCTGACTCTTGGTGCTCTGCTCTATATGTACAGTGCCAAAAACAACATACCTGCACCGGCTACTTCAGATCAGCTCTTTCCGTTGCTGGCTTTAAATCATTTCAGTCTGCTGGTAGGAATATTTTTTCTCTTAGGCATCACGGCTTCTTCCTATGCCAGTGCAGACTCAGCACTAGCCGGTTTGACTACCTCTTTTTGTATTGACTTCCTTGACTTCAAATCAAAGAATGAGGATGTAAAGCGCAAGCAAAAGTTCCTGGTTCATATAGGATTCTCCGTTCTTTTTCTGGTAATCATCCTGGTTTTCCGCGAAATCAATGAGAAGTCGGTAATCGACGCCGTTCTAAAAGCGGCTGGTTATACCTATGGACCGCTGCTAGGATTATTTACGTATGGACTTCTGACCTCGCGAAAAATTTCCGGATGGCCGGTGTTATTGGTCTG
>Ga0068872_10002658_pt1 | contig 13962 bp, 2 predicted proteins | sample NOAtaG_7_FD_66441 | JGI IMG/M metagenome (GOLD analysis project Ga0068872, IMG submission 66441) | Freshwater lake microbial communities from Lake Erie, under a cyanobacterial bloom - NOAA_Erie_Diel1S_2200h metaG | ecosystem: Environmental > Aquatic > Freshwater > Lake | place: USA: Ohio, Lake...
TGATGGCGAGATTGAGGCCTTCCTTACCATCCTTGGCTACGAGTAGCCGGAAGTATGGTTGCAAGGCCAGTTTCAATACCGAGACAATCATAGGATTATCCTCCACGATCAGCAACAGTGGCAAATCCGGATGGTTGGGGAAGATCGTTTGTTCGCTGAGGTCAGGGGGAAGCAATACAGGTGCCTCGAGCTCTAAGGGGGAGGTGGGGGTATTGATCGGTGCGCTGACCGGCAGATGCACGACGAAGGTGGTACCCTGATTTTGCCAGCTGTTCACACTGATTTTCCCGTGCATCAATTCGACGAGGTCTTTTACATAGCTTAGGCCGAGTCCAAAATTATGCTCGGTTTTTTCTGCATTGATTCCCTGGTAATATTTTTCAAAAATGAGCGGGATGTCTGCTTCTGCAATACCTTTGCCGGTATCGGAGACTTCGACCCGCACCTTGTCGGATTCGGTTTTCAATGAAATGGTTATGCTGCCCTTACCCGGGGTATGTCGCAGGGCATTGTTGAGGAGGTTATTGAGGATATACCTGACCCTCGACTTGTCGAAATCTGCGTAGATTTCCTGATTTTCTGTATGGAAATGGAGCGTGATTTCCTGTGAATCGGCCAGGGTCTGATAAGAAGTCAGTAGGTTTTTGATAAAGTCGGCGATATTTCCGTGGCGATAATCGAGTTGGATACTGCCTTCCTGCATCCTGGTGATGTCTATGATCTCATCAATGAGCCCCAGCATATTATAGCCTTCGTACTGGATAGCGTCCAGGAATTTGTTTTGCGCGGTATTGGTTTTATTCTCCCGGAGTTTGTCACTGATGCCCAGGATAATGCTGAGCGGTGTTTTGATTTCGTGAGCGATATAGGCAAAGAACTTGTTTTTAAATTGATCCAGGGACTGTAGGCGCTGCATTTCCTGCTGGTTCATTTCGCTGGTATATTTTTCAGAGAGTCTTCTCTGACTGAAACGGGCGATGCTGAAAACGGCGAGGGCAATGATGACCAGGTAAAGGGAACGGGCGAGATTGCTGGCATACCAGGGTGGGCGGATCGTAATTTCCAATAGGGCGGTAGGGGGCTGTGCTTCTTTGTTGCTGGGAGCCGCCACTTCAATATACATCTTGTATCGCCCGGGGGAGAGGCCCGTGAGGCTGACGCTGTGCCGGTTGCCGGCGGTAATCCATTGATCCGATAGCCCCTGGACTTTATAGCGGTAGTACAGGCTGGAGGGATTGCGGGCGAAAGGGGCGGCAAAATTGATTAAAACATTATTTTCATCGTGCGGGAGGTCGAGCTGCAGGAGCTCATCATCGGAGAAAAGGGCTTTTCCCTGGCCGACCAGCTCATGAATCGTTGCGTCATTGACCTTTACTTCACCAAGCTGTATTTTCTTTGAATACATTGTGGCGTTTGCATTCAGGAGCATGGGGGCTTGCAGTACGAACAGGCCTTCCGCGCTGCCAAACAGGATCTCGCCTCCGGGTAGCCGGCCAAATGCGGCGGCATTGAACGCTGGGCGCTGCAGCACCTCCTGCAGGTCGAAACTGATAAATTGATTTTTTACCGGGTCAAAGCAGGTAATGCCATCGCTGGTGCTGAGCCATAGCCTTTGGGCTTCGTCGGGGACGATTCCCAGGATAATTTGATGTTTGGACGAGTTGTCGGGGGATAAGTAGGAAACCTTTTCAGAGGGCAGGTGGAATTTTGCGAGGCCGTTGCCCAGGGTGCCAAGCCACAGGATATCCGGTTGGTTGGTATCCTGATGGATGGCAAAAATACCATTGTTGGCAAAGGTTTTTTTTTCGCCGGTATAATTATGGAATAACTTGAAATTTGGTTGTTCTTTTTCGGGCTGCATTATTTTTATTAAACCATAGCTGTTTGCAATCCAGATATGACCATTTTTTGCCTGTAACATATCCGTGGTCGTCATCTGGGCTACGATCTCCGGCGGAAAAGATTTTTCCAGGTTGAAGTTGTGAACCTTTTGGTTTTGGGGGTTGAACCGCAGCAGTTCGGCGGCATTTCCGCTAATCCAAAGATTTCCCCTGAGATCTTCCATGAGTACGGGAGGAGTTGGCAGGGGAAGGAGCTGTACGGGGATTTTGCTCAGCGTATTGGCATCCGGATCGTACAGAAATCCCTGTGTGCGATTTTCTGCTTTTAGTTGGACGAACAGGTAAACGTGGCGCTTGTTTTTGGCGGTGAGCACCGCCTTGACCTGGTCTCCTTCCCCGAAAAAAGTTTGCCATGGGGAGGGGCGGGTAGTGCTGGCCGACAGGTCGATGATGGTTTCCGGGGCAAGGAAACCTGCCCATAGGGTCTGGTCGGGGAGCAGGGCGAAGTTGTAAATACTGTATTCCCGGGCAATTTGCAGAAATCCCCGGGTATTGGTAGAGATTCTGAAAATCCCATAGCCGGTAGTGCCTATCCAGAGATCGCCATTGCGGTCAATAAGTCGGGAGAAGGTGGAAGGGTAGGGCAGGGTATAAAATACGGATAGTTGCGAAAAGGGGTCTTCTCCGGTATAAGCAGCGAGTTCGGTGAGTTTGTTGAGGACATATATTTTAGGGTCATAAAACCTGGAAATCAGGGTCTTGCCATTGGGTAGTTGCAGGTATTGATGTATTTGGTCGGCCATTATGCCATTGCTAAAGTCGTGGTTGGAGAAAAAAAGTGTCCCTGAGCTATTGAGGGGGTCGGGGATGTAGCGGACTTTTGGCGATATAAATAAGGATACCTCTTCCAGCTTTTTAAGGAGGGCTGTTCTTTTCATCAGGTTTACGAGCGCACAATTTCCTTTCTGGTTGATAACAACGGCGGTGGAATCGCTGGTTTGCAGGAAAGCGTTCAGGGCTATCCCAAATCCTTGTGGCAGGGGGATACTGGCTACATCGAATTTTTCGAGGGCTTCGCCTTGCCGGATCCGGGCTTTGATGCCGGCATTGGTCTGGATACCCAGCATCAGGAGATTTTCCTTATTTTGCTGATAAAACCAAAGCCTGCCGTTTTTATCGAGTACAGCTTTCCGGATGTTTCTGATCGGGATGTTGTTGATGATTTCAAGATGGGCGATGCGCTCGGAGTGGGTATCCATAACGGCAATCCCGTTTTCGGTGCATAACCAAAGCAGTCCGAAGGCATCTTCCAGTATCCATTGGATTTTGTTGGCATGCAGCGCAAAAGGGCTCAGGTGGTTGGGACGGTAAACTTTGACTTCTTCTCCATCGTAGCGGTTGAGGCCGAAAAAGGTGCCCATCCATATAAATCCGCGGCTGTCCTGGAAAGCTGTGGTCACATAGCTCATAGATAAACCGCTGGCGGTAGTCAGGGATTTGACAGGGATTTGCTGCCCGTAGTTTGGCAGTATGGCAATACCTGATAACATCAGTAGCACAATTAATCGGCGTAATGGCATTTTATTGGTATTATTTTGACTTTTGGGCCTGATTCGGGGTTAACCAATTTATTAGATTTTTGAGACAGCCTAACTCAATGCATAAAAGCTTTTAAAAATAGTAATTCGACGGGAGATTATATCCCTTCCAATCGTTTTGTACTTCATTTATCACAATTCGTCAATAGAATGAGACGAATACAAACGGAATTGAGACTTTTACACACATAAGATTGTTCGTCGGAACGCTGCCTAACATTAAAGAGACAGGAGCGAACCCTTTTGTAAGAATCTTTGACAGACCTTTGTAAAAGAAATGAGTCCCAAATTTAAAAACGGGGAGCTCAAAATAAAGGATAGCTAAGTGATATTAAACCGCCAGGTTGGATAATACTTAAAATCTACCAGATTGATTTGATGTGTATAGATACGTTACAGGAGTTAGTTAGAGTTGGGGAAAATAAAATAAACAAATCTGGAATCCATGGAAACAACACTTCGACCAATCTTATTTGCAATTGGCATCGGACTTTTATTTTTTCCGGGGATTTTTCTGCTAATCAGGAAGACGACACCTGCCAACAAGCTCCTCGGCATCTCCTTCGTTGTCATTGGATTTAACCTTTTTATTAGCTATTTGAACCAAACGGGGTTAATGCTTGAATATAGCTACTTTTTCCGGAGCGCATCCCCGACGCATTACTTGTTTGGCCCGCTCAGCTATTTTTTCATCCGATATCTATTTGAGCCCGATTGGCGCCTGAGGCGTATGGATTGGCTGCACTTCCTCCCTTTCGTACTTCACTCCTTTGAAATCATCCCTCTCTTAAGCCTTTCTGCCGAGGAAAAAAAATATTGGTATTTGCAATATCTGAACGGTCCGCTCGAAAGTAATCCCCTTGGGGTGCTGAGTTTCAGAGAACATATCATATTAAAATCCCTGCATATCCTTACGTATCAGGTATTGATTTTCTTTTTGTTGAGGCCTTATTTTGGCAAATGGAGGCAGTATCTGGCTTTTGGCCATAGGAATTTGTTCCTGCTCGTTTCATGTGATTTTGTTATAAAAAGCTTCGCCTATCTGGCAATCCTCGTACTTTTCCTGTTCAATCATATATTTTCGAATAAAGCGCACTGGTATATAGATATGTTGTATTCCTTAAGTTATATCAGTTGTGCCTTGTTCGTACTGGCGAATCCCAGCGTCATTCAGGAAGCGGTAACGCTGGAAGGGGGTAAAGTCCAGGATGTTGAGCAGATTCAGCAAAAATCCGCTGAACCGGAATTTTTTGAAGAAGATGATACTCCGGAAGACTTTGAAACCGGAAACGAAAAGTTTAAGGAACTGATCACCCAATTGGAAACGGTGATGGAATCCAGGCAATTGTATTTGTCGGAGCGTATGAACCTACAGACTTTAGCAGATGAGCTGGGGGTAAAAACCTATAGGCTATCGAAGGCTATCAAGGAGTGGTACGGATTATCCTATTCGGATTATATCAACAGGTACCGATTGCAATATATTGAAGAGAAAGTAAAGACGGATGAGCGCTGGAAGTCCTATTCAATAGAAAGTATGGCTTTCCAGGCTGGTTTTGGCTCCAGGGCCGCCTTTTACCTCGCGTTCAGAAAGGTTTACGAAGGCTCGCCGGTAGATTTTTTTGGGCTTAAACAAGGACACGAATCGTCCTGAGTATGTCACCCCGTCAAAGTTAACGGTTACCTCCCCTGTTTTATTTAGAAAAGGGCATGAATCATCCTGGCCAGCGTTATTCCTGCTGAGCGGGTTTTCTTTTTGGTTCGGTGTTATTCGTCCATAATGAGCCCGCCGCCTCGCGGTAATCCGGCTTGTATTCCAGTACACCCCCTCGCCTTCCTTTCTACCATTTCATTCTGGTGGATTTTAATGCAATTCAGCTTCCTCCTTCGTGCTGATAAGTACCTTCTGCTTTACTTGCGTTGTACTCTTTTTCTGATTTCTTTACAAGTGTAAAGTATTTCATATCTGCCTTTTAATTTACCTGACCGCAGCGTGAATAGCTGTGCGTAGTTCGGTTTGCGAAAGCTTCCGGCACTCGGTTTCAAGACCTTTTTAGGATTTCAATTCAAATACTTTGTCTTATATTTTAATATATAAAATATTTAAATAATTGAATTTCAATATTTTGATATATTAAAAAAAATATACAATATGTTGTTGTACACAATTGTGAAAATTGTGAATACTACGCATCGTACAATCGGAATGTCTGTAAAATTGTGCTTTTCCCAGGGGTTGTATGTTCAGCTTTTGGGGATTAACATTTTTTGACGACCTAAAAAAAGCATGTATGACGTTGGACACATCTACTTTTAGTCCAAAGGCATTAGCTAAGTTTTCAGTCATATCCCCGTCTAAGGGGGGATACCCTGGCAGGCAACGCTGGTTAATCGCCTTGATTGTTGGGTTACTCACTGTGCTGAGGGATGTCGCGCAAACCTTTATGGGTTGGCTAAATTCTCACACCCACGCTTTTATTTCTTTTCCAAAAAGTATGCCAAAAAGTCTTTTATCCGTTTATTCCGGATACAGGCCGCATGCGCTTCCCCGTCTTTGGCTGATGGGGTTTGTTTTATTGTTGTATGCTTTGAATGGTACACGATCCTATGGGCAATGCCCCAGTGGATGGCAATCCTACAAAACGGTAGGTAGTGCTGTGGGATGGTATTACAACAATGGAGGGGGGACCGATGATATCCAACCCGTGAGTACAATAGGAGCAATCCAGCTTAAGAACAGAGACTTATTAAGCCGGCCAACCAATGCTGCCGTAATTGACCATGTAGGGGATACGATTATTCTAAACATGGGCGATTTGGTAACAGCTGGGTCTGTAATGACCTTTACCCTCGGTCATGCATTTAGTGCTGGGACAGCAAGAGTAAAGATTGAGTATTCTACTGATTTAGTCAATTGGACTGTAGGTTGGTACTATTCCAACTTTAATACTTCGGATGCTTTTTATTCTTCTTTTGCAAGTAGAGAAGCCCACATTTTGTATGGTACGGTGCCGTCAGGCGGTCTCCGCTACCTCCGGTTTACCAGACTTGGTGGCCGTTGTTACGTTGGGCCGGTAGAATACAGATCCATTTGTCGTCCGGTAAACTGTATGACCGGAATAACTCCTGCTGCCAGTGTGGTCGCTGCGGGTACGACGAATGTTACGGACGCAGATTCGGTACTTACCTTTACCTATCCTGAAGGTCAACAGCTGAATACTACCTCTACCATTGCCGGTGCAGCAAAAATGCAGGCCGGCGGTAACAGTCAGCTCACTGTTGACCTCGGTACGACGGTGGACAACAGCGGAATGATTATGCTTTCCCTCTCGGGACAGATAAGTGGGGCAACCAGGCAGATGATGGTGTACACTTCTGTTGACGGGACGAATTTTACGTTCGCAAGCAGTATTGGGGAGGGTGTAGAGGAGAACAGAAATGCCCTTTATGCAGATATACAGTACAAGGGTGGCGCTCCAACCTATAACCTTTACTCCATTCCGGTACCTACCAGCGGCGCGCGTTATGTCCGCGTGATCGAAACCGGGACAGGCTCCGGTACGCAGGCCTATGTGGATGGTATCGGTTATGGTTGTGGTACTTTTGATTTTGGCGATGCCCCTGATACCGGATCTGGCAATGCCACTGATGATTTCAGTACCCGGATCGCTGAAAATGGTGCAAGACACCTGCGCGCCCGTCCGCAATGGTACAGTGGGAATCAATTAAGGTCTCTATTACATTTGAATACGCCTCCCGGGCGTGCCTTAGACGCTTCTACAGGGTTAAGTGCAACTCAGGACGCCTATGAAACTTTCGCTGCCCCTGCCTTGCCGCTTTGCGGGGCTTATACCATTCCAGGTTCGGGTATTCCGATTACAAACAATACGGGTACGACAGTAACCCTGCACGCTTGGCTGGATTTGAACGGCAACGGCGTGTTTGAAGCTTCGGAATATGCTTCTACTACGCATAATGGCACCAGCTTTGCAGGAAACCTGGTATGGCCGAACGCGGGAGCTCGCACGGCCGAACGGGTCTTTTTGCGTATGCGGGTAACTTCGGCAGACCTTGTGGACGATGCCATGACGGCCAATATTGACGAGCGCTCGGTTGGCTTTGCCCCTGATGGGGAGGTAGAGGATTACCTCGTACCTCAGGTCTATTTTGCTTTACAAGGGGTAAGTGTAGGCGAATGCCGCAATGATGCAGAGACCGGGAATGTCCCCAAGGTTTTGGTAGCTGTATTAATGGATTGGCAAAATCTGCCGTCTGGCGCTTCTCTTGAGGTGAACGTGGACGGGAAGATCAAAACGATTAATCCGATTCTTTCCGGGCAGCCCAGGTACGTGCAGTTTATCCTGGACCCCGACGGCGGCACAAAGTCGGCTGTGGTCCGGTTAGTCATTCCTGGCTGTGATTCCAGAGAGTTGTTCACTACCTTCACGCTTCCTGCACCCTGTCCACTCCCGGAATGCGGAGGGAACGGTGTCATCGGCGGAAAGGTCTTTATAGATTACAACGCTAATGGAAACCAGGATGGAGCTGAGCCGGGCTTCCGCGGGATTCCTGTAAAAATTTACGATGATGCGAACAATCTCCTGGGCGAGGCCGTATCTGAGATCCGGGGACTCTGGGTAGCCAGAGGGCTTCCTCATGGACAGCGGGTCCGGGTGGAATTTATCTTTCCTGCGGATTATGTCAGCGGTGGTGTAGGTACAGGAGATTTATCCTCGGTACAATTTGATACGGTTGGCAAGTGTAACGTGAATGTGGGGGTATATCGTCCCGGGGACTTTACCGAGGATAATCCCTGGATGATCACCACTTGTTTTACCAAGGGGGACCCCATTGCTTCCAATAGCAGCGATCCAACGTTGGTTGCCAACAGGTTCCTTACGCCAAGTGGTCTATCAACCGCCAACAGGTATCTTGCAACAGCGAAGGAGACAGGTACCCTTTGGGGGGTTGCGTTCCAATCCTCTACCCGATACCTGTACAGTTCTTCTTTCCTTCGGCGACATGCAGGCCTCGGGCCTGCCGGTCTGGGCGGTCTTTACAAGACGGACCTGACGTCCTTTATTCAGACGGGTACGCAGACGGCGGGTACGCAGGTGTTGCTGAATCTCGATGATTATGGGATAGCAACCGGGGATGAAATATCCCTGAACCGGGTCCTTGGCACCGATCCTAAGGTTCCGTCGTATGATGCGCTTGCCTACGATAAAGTAGGTAAATGGGGACTCGGGGATATTGATTTCAACCTGACCAAAGATACGCTTTGGGTAGTAAACCTTCACAACCGGTCCCTGGTATGGGTGAAGCTAGACAGTTCGGCGGTGAACAGTGTTGGGGAGATCGCTTTACCCAATCCTTGTTCAGATGCTGGCGACTGGCGTCCATTTGGTTTGAAATCACGGGAAGACAAGATCTTTGTAGGTGGGGTATGTTCCGCAGAATCTACTCAGGATCTGAGGGATCTTAAAGCGTATGTGTTTAGCTATACTCCCGGTACTGGTACCTGGAAAGAGGAGTTTGCGATAAAAGACATGGCCTACCGTAGGGGAAGAACATGGTATAATGACGAGAAATCCGCCTACTGGCGGCCCTGGAGTCCGGATTATAAAAAGTTATATACTTTTGGAACCGGAAAATGGCTCTATGGTTCGGTGCCGATGCTGTCGGATATCGAATTCGATCCGGAGGGGAATATGATCATTGCGTTTGCCGATCGCATCGGTTATCAGCTAGGTTCCGGGGATTATTTTCCTGATGAAACCACCTCCACTATTCATAATGTGATGACTGGCGGGGATGTGATCTATGCCTACCATAATAATGGTGTGTATCTGATAGAAAACAATGCTAGTGTCGGCTACCGCACCTCGCCGGGAGCGGGAAATAATGAGGGGCTTGGCGGTGGAGAATATTTTTACAAGGATTATTACAGTTATTATCACGAAGAGATCGCCCTTGGTGCGCTTACTGCCCACCCGGTTACCGGTGATGTAGTGATGACGGTAATTGATGCAACGACTGCTTTCACCAACGGCTGGCTCAGGAATTCCCTGAAGACGGGGAATACCCTTGCGCGTTACGATGTCTTCAAAGGCAACGGCATTGGTAAGGCTGCAGGTCTTGGCGATCTGGAGTTGTTGCTGGGTTCAACCCTGCCGGACGGTCTGCCCTTGAATGTGGGGAACTATGTTTGGTTCGACCTTGATCAGGACGGTATCCAGGATCCCTCTGAGCCTCCGGTGGCGGGCCTCAAGGTCTCCCTTTTCCGCAAGGATGGTGTTTTGGTAAAAGATACAGTGACCAATGCCAGCGGCTACTATCTATTCAGGAACCTACAGCCAAATAAGGATTACATCATCGTTTTCGGCGATATGGCCACGATGATCAAGCCGGGTTCTATGGTCATCAATACGCCTTTATTTGCTGATTCACTATGGGGCGCAACCCTTGCGAATACGACAGAGGCGATTGCTACCGATGAAAATGATTCCGATGGAACAGTGCTCTCTGCAGGAATTCCTGTTGCTTTGCAGGGCAAAATCGGGGTTTGTTTCACCACGGGCGAACCAGGAGTCAACGATTATTCTTTTGACCTCGGTATTGTCCCTTACTCAGCGATTGAAATCGGCGACACGGTTTGGGTAGATGCCAACAAGAATGGCATCCAGGATCCCGGAGAGCCTCCTGTTGCCGGATTGCCGGTAGTACTATATATGAAGAGCCCTGCTATGGCATTGGATACGGTATATACCGATGCCAACGGTAAGTACCTCTTCAGGAGTCTGGAGCCGAATAAGGACTATGTTATCGTATTTGGTTTCAGCAGCAGCTATAATGGTGCTGGTAACCTCGTGCTCAATGGAGCAGAGTACGTAGCGACAACGGCAAATGCCGGCGGCGACGATACCAACGATTCCGACGCGCAGAAGGGCTCAGTTGTAGGAGGCCTTGATCCGGTTTTTGCCAACGTTTCGGTTATCTGTCTGACGACCGGCAATGAAGGCGACAACGATTATACCTTTGATTTTGGCCTGACGGTGGAAGGTATTGGAAACCTGGTCTGGAAAGACCTTAACATCAATGGGGTTAAGGATCCGGAAGAACCCGGACTGGCCGGCGTTACCGTCAACCTGCACTCCTGTGCAGACAGCGTCACAGTCATCAAATCAGTAGTCAGCAATCTTTCCGGCGGTTATATACTCCAACCTGCAACAGGCGGTAGCTATCGCCTGTCCTTTGATATCAGTGCACATCCGGATAAAGATACCCTGCGTTTCTCCCTGCCGAATGTAGAATCAAACAGCCTGGATCTGGTAGATTCTGATGTGCTACGGCCACTGCCTGATGGTCTGGATGAAGATATGCGCGCCTATACCGCTTGTTTTACCTATACGGCTAATACGCTTGATATTACCTATGATGCAGGTATTTTCTGCGAGGATATCCTCATTGACCCGACGGGTTATCTGTATTGTGAAAATAACGGTGAAATTCTCGAAGGCGGAAAGATTCTGGTGTCCGGCCCGGGTAATGTCTATATGATCCACGATGGTTCAAATGGATACTATCAGTTCTTTGTGGACAAAACAGGCCAGTACGGCATTTCCTTCATTAACCCGATGGGGTATGACACTTCTACGATTTGCCTCGCTGTGGATACGGCATTGAATGCACCGGTAGTTCTTGTGTACAATGCCGAATATTCTTTGGGGGCAGGAAATACGAACGGAGATGATTATCTGGACGATTTCCGCTGCAACATCAATCCTTTCTACAAGGAAATGATTCTGGAGCCTGGAGATTTCATCACCAATAACAACTTCCCTTTCAACTGTCTGGATTACGGCGACCTGCCGGACACTTCGCTGTCCATGCCCACCTCCTACGCTTATCCGACCCAGCTTTCGGATAACGGCGGCCGGCACCCGGTACTGCAAAATCCTTCGCTTTATATGGGGGATATCGTAGATATCGAGCTGGATGGCCAGCCTGATGTAATGGCCGGAATCATGGGCGGCAGCGGAGATGATAATAATGCTGCTGCTCCCGATGATGAGGACGGCCTCATTGCTTATCCGGTGTTTATACCCGGCTTCAAAACCGATGTATATGTAAAGGTGCATAACACCATTGGTGCTGATGCTAAACTGTGGGGATTTGTGGATTTCAATGGAGATTCTGACTTCAACGATACTGGTGAGACCCAGAGTAAAACCATTTCCAACGGCTTTGAGGGTCTGGCAAAACTGACCTTCATGGTTCCCGCCAATGCGTTAACTGGTGTAAAAGTGGGTATGCGCTTCCGTTTGTCAACGGATGCAACGCTCCGGGCGACCGGAGCTGCCCTGAATGGGGAAATCGAAGACTATATGGTGAAATTGCCCGCCGATGCATTCGTTGGCAATTTCGTCTGGGAAGATTACGACAAGGACGGTATCCAGGATCCGAATGAGCCGGGTGTTCAGAATGTACCAGTGAAACTGTACAAGAAAAGTGATCCTTCGACTGTGGTGGATTCGACCGTTACAGACCCCTCCGGTAAGTATTACTTCCTGGATTTAGATAAAGATACGGCCTATATAATTGTTTTTGGGGTGGACAGCAATTACAGTGCGGCCAAGGACTCGTTCTATGTGGATGGGAAAATTTATCAGTTCACGATCGCGAATGCGACTGCGGCTACAGATACCACAGATTCTGATGTGACTGCAGCCCTTGCAACGGATCCGTTCGCTGGCTGTCAGATTATTTGTTTTACTGCGCCATCTTCCGGATTCAATATCAGCTACGATATGGGTCTTATCGCGGATGGTATCGGGGACCTGGTCTGGAAAGACCTGGATTTTGACGGCCGTCAGGACCCGGATGAACCTGGGATAGCTGGAGTGAAGGTCAGCCTCCATAATTGTTCTGGTTCCAATATTCCAGGAAGTATTCTTCCGGATAAAACTTTGGTGACTGATTTCAATGGCAAATACTTCTTCCAAGGTATCGCCCCGGGTAGCTATGCGCTTTCCTTTGATTTAAGTATGCTGGCGAACAAAGATACCCTGCGTTTCACGATGCCGGATGTCAATGCGAACGGGAATGATTCAACGGACTCCGATGTGCTGATCTCACTGGATTATTTCGGTCTTTCGACGGTGGCACTTATTGACACTTCTGCATGTTTCAGCTATGGTACGGTGGCGGGTCAGGAGACGGACCGCACCCGTGATGCGGGTGTGATGTGCGAAGACGTACTGATAGACCCGACCGGTTATCTATATTGTGAGAATACAGGGGAAATTCTGCAAGGTGGCGGTATTTCGGTGGGCGGCCCCGGAAATGTGTATATGATCCATAACGGGAGCAACGGGTACTACCAGTTCTTTGTGGATGCATTGGGGACCTATACGATTACCGTGGCCGGTCCGGCAGGGTTTTCCCCCTCGATTATTTGTACCGAAGCTGGCCCGTTATTGAATGCCCCGGATAGTCTGGCGCTTTCGAATCCGTTCATTCTGGGATCGGAAGATGGGAATTCGGATGATTTCCTCGATGTATATACATGCGCATCGAACCCGTTCTACAAGACGATGTTGCTTGAGCCGGGGGATTTGATCCTGAACAACAACTTCCCCTTCTCCTGTCTGGATTTTGGTGACCTTCCGATTACCTTTGGTACGCGCCTTGAAGGTGTAGGTGCCCGTCATGCAATTTATCAGACGCCCCTGCTGTATATGGGCGATACGGTGGATATGGAAATCAACGGTAAGCCTGAAGCGATGGCGGGTATGATGACCGATGGTGATGATGGTTCGATTGCGCTTTCCGACGATGAGGACGGACTGGTACTTCCGGTCACTTTGGTTCCGGACAGTGACAACTCCATTCAGGTAGTTGTGAAAAACCTGACAGACCGGCAGGCGGTACTGGCCGGCTTCCTGGATTTGAACAACGATGGGAATTTCGGAGATTCTTCAATGGTCTTTGAGGATGAACTTGAGTACGGGGTTTTCAATATAGATTCTGGAGAGTACTTTACCGCATCGGTAACTGCCGGATTCTGCGGTACGATAAGTTTGAACTTTTTCATACCTTCTACTGCCGTGCAGGGTGTAAAACTCGGCCTGCGCCTGCGCCTTTCCACGGATGGTAGTATGGGCCCGATCGGTGCTGCTCCTGACGGGGAGATCGAAGATTATATGGTGACGATAGCCGGATATGACTATGGCGATTTACCGGACACCTACAATACTGCCGGGGCCGATAACCCTCCCCGCCATTCTGTTTATCCGGACCTTAAGCTCGGTGCATCCGTTGATGCGGAAGCTGATGGCCTGGCCGACGCGATGGCCGGGAGTATGGGTGGCGGTGATGACGGCAACGAGGGGGTCTATTTGATCGGGACTTCGACGCCTGCGGGTGACGACGAAGACGGGGTGATGCTGGTGAGCCCGATGATCCCGGGCAGTATGGCGACGTTCATGGTCACTGCGATGAATATGCTGGAGTCTGCTGCG
>Ga0068872_10002661_pt1 | contig 13953 bp, 13 predicted proteins | sample NOAtaG_7_FD_66441 | JGI IMG/M metagenome (GOLD analysis project Ga0068872, IMG submission 66441) | Freshwater lake microbial communities from Lake Erie, under a cyanobacterial bloom - NOAA_Erie_Diel1S_2200h metaG | ecosystem: Environmental > Aquatic > Freshwater > Lake | place: USA: Ohio, Lake...
CCCCTGGCACGAGAGCGTCCAGGTGGAGAGGCGCGGCCGTTGAGCGCCGCCGATCGCGTCGCGGTCGTGGGCGCGGGGCCGGTCGGCCTCGTTCTCGCGCTGCTTCTCGCGCGTGCGCGCATCCCGGTCCTGGTCGTGGAGCAGGGCGAGGCTCTGCCCACCGACCTGCGCGCCTCGACCTTCCACCCGCCGACGCTGGAGATGCTCGACGGGCTCGGCCTCGCCGCGGGCATGCTCGAGCTCGGCGAGCGCACGCCGACCTGGCAGATCCGCATGCACGAGACGGGGGAGAAGGCGCTCTTCGACCTCTCCGTCCTCTCGGGCGACACGCGCTACCCGTTCCGCCTGCAATGCGAGCAGGCCAACCTCGCGCGGCTCGCGCTCGAGGCGCTGCGCCGCGAGCCCTGCGCCGAGGTCCGCTTCTCGACGCGCATCGTCCGCGCGACGCAGGACGACGACCGGGCGGAGCTCGAGACGGAGGCGGGCGAGCGCATCGCCGCGCGCTGGGTCGTCGGCTGCGACGGCGCGCGCTCGATCGTGCGGCGCGCGCTCGACATCGCCTTCGACGGCACGACCTACCCGGAGACGATCGTCCTCGTCGTCACCACGACCGATTTCCGCGAGAGCTTCCCGGACTGGTCGGGCGTCAACTACGCGTGGACGCGCGACGGCAACTTCGCGACGCTGCGCCTGCCCGGGCGCTGGCGCGTGAGCTACTACCCGCAGGACGTGTCCGACATGGACGCGGTCCTGTCGGGCGCGAACATCGAGGCCTTCCTGCAGTCCATCGCGCCGCGGCCAGCGCCCTACGCCGTCGACCGCGTCGCGCCCTATCGCGTGCACCAGCGCGTCGCGGCGACCTACCGCGTCGGACGCATGCTGCTCGCCGGCGACGCCGCGCATCTCAATTCCCCCACCGGCGGCATGGGGCTGAACAGCGGCGTGCACGATGCCTTCAACCTCGCCGGCAAGCTCGCCCGCGTCTGGGCCGGCGCCGATGCCGCCCTGCTCGACGCCTATGTCGCGGAGCGCCGTCCCGTCGCCATCGAGCATGTCGTGCAGCAATCCGACCGCAACCGCAGCCGGATGAAGGAGCGCGACCCCGAGCGCCGCCGCGCGATCCTGGCGGACCTTCAGGCGACCGCCGCCGACCCCGCGCGCTGCCGCGCCTTCCTGCTGCGCAGCTCGATGATCGAGGGGCTGAGCAGGCCGGCGGCCTGAGCTCTGGCGCGGACGCGTCCCGTCGCTATACTCGCGCTTTGGCCGAGGGTTCCGATGGACAGGAAGAAGCCGGGTTCGCGCCACATCGTCCTCACCTCGCATCCGGGGTCGGCGGGCGGCAAGCCGCTGCCGATCCTCTGGGGCGCGGCCACCGCCGCCGACCGCGGCCCCGTCATCGGCACGGTGACGACGCCCGGGCACCGCAACGTCATCGGCGCGCATTCCGGCTCCTACGGCATCTATCGCGCGCTCGCCGTCGCGGCGGGCCGCCTCGACCCGGAGCACGTCCCGGACCTCACCAACACCGCGCCGGCCGAGCCGATCGGCCCGCACCCGCAATGGTCGGACCCCGACCGCATCGTGTCGCTCGACCCCTGGGGGCATCGCACCAGCGAGGCCTTCGCCGAGCTGATCGCGCAGGGCCATGACATCCGCCCGACCATCGCCGTGACGCGCGCGCAGATCTTCATGCCAGAGCTCAAGGCGGCGATGGACGAGGGCCGCCTGCGCTCCGACAACGAGGTGCTGCTGCCCAACGGCAACGCCCGCGTCACCAAGGTCGCGATCGAGCCGGTGTGGCACCTGCCCGGCATCGCGCGCCGCTTCGCGATCGACGAGACCGACCTGCGCCGCGACCTCTTCGAGTTCACGGGCGGCATGTATCCCGAGCTCGTGACGCGCCCGGACCTCGAGGTGTTCCTGCCGCCGATCGGCGGCATGACCGTCTATGTCTTCGGCGAGCCCTCGCGCGTCGGCGACGCGCGCCACCCGCTCGCCTGCCGCGTGCACGACGAGTGCAACGGCTCGGACGTCTTCGGCTCCGACATCTGCACCTGCCGGCCCTACCTCGTGCATGGCATCGAGCTGTGCATCGAGATGGCGCAGGCCGGCGGCGCGGGCGTCATCGTCTACAACCGCAAGGAAGGCCGCGCGCTCGGCGAGGTCACGAAGTTCCTCGTCTACAACGCGCGCAAGCGCCAGGAGGGCGGGGACCGCGCCGACCAGTACTTCAAGCGCACGGAGTGCATCGCCGGCGTCCAGGACATGCGCTTCCAGGAGCTGATGCCCGACGTGCTGAACTGGCTCGGCATCCGCCGCATCGACCGCCTCGCCTCGATGAGCGACATGAAGCACGGCGCGCTCGCGCGCGGCGGCATCGAGGTGGTGGAGCGCGTGCCGATCCCCGACGCGCTGATCCCCGCCGATGCGCGGGTCGAGATGGATGCGAAGGTCGCGGCCGGCTACTACACGCCCGGCGCGGTGCCCGCGGCAGGCGAGCTCGCGCGGCCGAAGGGCAGGGGCCTCGACGAGTGACGAGCCCGGCCGAAGCGGCCGCGCTGGCGCGGCTCCGCGACCCGGCGACGATCCGCGCGCGCTGCGCCGACGTCTTCGCCGCGGCGCAGTCCGGCGCGACGGCGCATTTCGCGCTCGACCTGTCGCGCCTGCCGTGGTGCGCGGACCTGGTCGCGCGCACGACGCGCGAGGCCTACCCGGCGGGCGACGTGCCCTTCCACGCGCGCTGGCGGCACTTCGTCGTCGCCGGCGAGGACAGGTGGGCGCCGCTGGCGCGCACGCTCGGCGCGCGCGGGCGCGACGCAAGGCTGCGCGCGGCCTTCGAGCTCGCCATCGTCTCCGTGCTGCTCGACGCCGGCGCGGGCGCGTCCTGGCGCTACCGCGACGCGCGCGGCGCGACGCTCGCGCGCTCCGAGGGGCTGGCGATCGCCAGCCTCGACATGTTCGCCGCTGGCGCCTTCTCGTCGGACAAGGGCGACAGGCTGCGCGCCGACGCGGCGGGCCTCGCGCGCGTCGACGCGGCACTTCTTGCGCGCGGCTTCCAGGCCGGCGACGCCAACCCGCTGGTCGGGCTCGAGGGACGCGCGGCGCTGCTGCGGCGCCTCGGCGCGGCGATCGCGGCGAGGCCGGACCTGTTCGGCGCGGAACGCCGCCTCGGCGGGCTGGCGGACCTGCTGGTCGCGCGCGCGGCGGACGGCCGGCTGCGCGCCGCGGCGATACTGGCGGCCGTCCTCGAGGCGCTCGGCCCGGTGTGGCCGGCGCGCGAGGCGATCGCGGGCATCGGGCTCGGCGATGTCGGCCGGCATCCGGCCGCGGGCGGCGAGGGGCCCGACGCGGGCCTCGTGCCGTTCCACAAGCTCTCGCAGTGGCTCTCCTATTCGCTGATCGAGCCGCTGCAGGACCACGGCCTCGCGGTCGACGACCTCGACGCGCTGACCGGCCTGCCGGAATACCGCAATGGCGGGCTCTTCCTCGACGCCGGCGTGCTGGTGCCACGCCACGCGGCGGTGCTCGCCGAGGCCCATGACGCGACCTCCGAACTCGTGGTCGAATGGCGCGCCCTGACCGTCTGCCTGCTCGACCGGCTGGCGGAGGCGATGCGCGCGGAGCTCGGGCTCGACGCGCGCGCGCTGCCACTCGCCAGGGTCCTCGAGGGCGGCAGCTGGGCCGCGGGCCGCCGGCTCGCGCGCGAGCGCCGGCCCGACGGACGTCCGCCGATCATGGTGATCTCGGACGGGACGGTCTTCTGAACGCGAGGTACGTGAACGTGAACGTCACAGTCGTCGACCATCCGCTGGTCCAGCACAAGCTCACGCAGATGCGCCGCAAGGAGACGCAGGCGGACAGCTTCCGGCGCTACCTGCGCGAGATCGCCATGCTGCTCGCCTACGAGGCGCTGCGCGACCTGCCGCTCGAGAAGGTGGAGATCGAGACGCCGCTCACGCGCATGAAGGCGCCGCAGCTCGCGGGCAAGCGCGTGTGCTTCGTGTCGATCCTGCGCGCGGGCAACGGGCTGCTCGACGGCATGCTCGAGGTCCTGCCCTCGGCGCGGGTCGGCCATATCGGGCTCTATCGCGACCCGAAGACGCTCGCGGCGGTCGAGTACTACTGCAAGCTGCCCGAGGACATCGCCCAGCGCGAGGCGATCATCCTCGACCCGATGCTCGCCACCGGCCACTCCGCCGCCGCCGCCGTGACGCGCACCAAGGAGCTCGGCGCACGCGCGGTGCGCTATGTCTGCCTGCTCGCCGCGCCAGAGGGCGTCAGGGAGATGAACGCGGCGCATCCCGACGTGCCGGTGATCACCGCCGCGGTCGACAGCCACCTGAACGACCACGGCTACATCGTGCCCGGCCTCGGCGACGCGGGCGACCGCCTCTACGGCACGAAGTGAAGGGGAGCGGCGCGATGTCCGGCAGGATCCTCGTCGTCAACCCGAACTCGAGCAAGGTCGTGACCGCCGGCATCGACGCCGCGATGGCGCCGCTGCGCATCGCCGGCGGGCCGGAGATCGAGTGCATCTCGCTCGAGAAGGGGCCGCCCGGCATCGAGAACGAGGCGCACATAGCGCAGGTCGTGCCGCTGGTCGCCGAGGCGGTGCGCGCGCGCGACAACGACTGCTCGGCCTTCGTGATCGCCTGCTACAGCGACCCCGGGATCGCCCTCGCGCGCGAGGCGACGGCCAAGCCCGTGCTGGGCATCGCGGAGAGCGGCATCCTGACGGCGCTCACGCTCGGCCAGCGCTACGGCGTCATCGCGATCCTCGACAGGTCGATCCCCCGCCACCTGCGCTACATCGGCTCGCTCGGCCTTGGCGAGCGCTGCGTGGGCGAGCGCGCGGTCGGCCTTGGCGTCGCCGAGCTGGCAGACGAGGGACGGACCCTCGATCGCATGGTCGCGACGGGCAGGCAGCTGCGCGAGCAGGATCGCGCCGACGTGATCGTCATGGGCTGCGCCGGCATGGCGCGCTACCGCGACCGGCTCGAGCAGGCCGTCGGCATCCCCGTGGTCGAGCCCACCCAGGCGGCGGTCGCGATGGCCATCGGCCGCGTGCGGCTGGGATGGAGCGCGCGACCCGCGCTGCCGGCCTGAGCGCCGCGTGGCCGACCCGGCGCCCTGGAGCTTCGCGCTGCATGTCCATGCGGCGCCCGGCGTCGAGCGCTTCTGCCTCTCGCTGCAGGACGACCTGCAGGCCGACGTGAACCTGCTGCTCTGCGCCGCGTGGTGCGGCGCGACGGGCAGGGGGCTTCTCGGCGACGCGGACCTCGCGCGCCTGGACGCGGCGATCGCGCCGCTGCGCGGCGAGGTGGTCGCGCGGCTGCGCGCCGCGCGCCGCTGGCTGAAGCCCGTCGCCGCGACCTCGCCGCGCCTCGCCGCCATGCGCGAGCGCATCAAGGCCATCGAGCTGGAGTCCGAGCGCGAGGTGCAGTTCCTGCTCGCCGACGCCATCGAGGCGACGCACCCGTCGCCGCCTTCGCCGCCCGGGCGCGCCGCGCGCCACGAACTCGCACGCGCGAACATCGACGCCTACCTGCGACATGTTGGCGCGCGGCAGGATCCGGCGGACCTCGCGCGCGCGGTAAGCGACTGGATCGAAAGCAATTGAGGCGAATGGCACGCGGCACGGGTGCTGCGGCGCAGCACGCTCGTCTGTGGCGGCGCCGCTTCCTCCGGGCGTAGGCTTCACGGGTCGAGACGACCCATGGAGGACGAGGATGACGAGCGCACCACGCATCGAATCCCTTCGGGTGAAGCATGCCCGGCTCGAGGCCGAGATCGACCGCGAAGTCCATCGACCGCATCCCGACGACGTGCATGTCGCGGAACTCAAGCGCGAGAAGCTGAGGATCAAGGACCAGATGGCGCGCATGGCCGCGCGCCACTGAACGCGACCCCGCACGGGGCCGACCAGGGCGGCGGCGCGGCACACGCGCCGCCGTTCGCGCTTTCGGCGCCCTTCTTTCGCAGGGCGCGCTTCGCTAGCCTGCGCGTCGAACCTGCCGACGGGGGAGATCGCATGGACGGGGTCTGCACGCGCTTCGCGCGGAACTATGCCGGCGCGCGAAGGAAGTTCCTTCGCGCCGCCGAGATCGCGGGCCTCGAGGTCCGCTCGCATGTCCACCCGATGAAGGGGCCGGACGGCGAGGAGATGGCGAACGACACGGCGTGGATCGGCGACAGGGACGCGCGCCGCGTGCTCGTCGTCACCGCAGGCACGCACGGGCCAGAGCTGTTCTGCGGCTCGGGCGCGCAGGTCGACGCGATCATGGACATGCGTCCCTCGGACCATGGCGACGTCGCGCTGCTGCTCTGCCACTCGGTGAACCCCTACGGGGCCGCCTGGCTTCGGCGCGGCAACGAGGACAACATCGACATCAACCGCAACTACATCGACTTCTCGGGGCCGCTGCCGCCCAATCCCGGCTACGAGGAGCTGCACGACGACTTCGTGCCGCGCTCGGCGGCGCCGGAGGCCTTCGCCGCCGCCGACGAGCGCATCCGTGCCTATGGCGCGCGGCACGGCATCCCCGCGCTCAGGATCGCGACCTCGGGCGGCCAGTACACGCGGCCCGACGGCATGTTCTACGGCGGCACCGGGCCGAGCTGGTCGCGACGCACGATGGAGGCCGTGATCGCGGAGCACGACCTGGCGCGTCGCGACTTCGTCGCCTGCGTCGACTTCCATACCGGCGCGGGTCCCTTCGGCTATTGCGAGCCGATCTATTCCGGCGACATCGACCATCCCGGCTGCGAGCGCCTGCAGCGCTGGATCGGTCCCGCGATGACGCTGCAGCGCACCGGCAAGTCGGCGACGCCGCCGCAGCAGGGTCTCAGCTCGGACCTGTGGGAACGCTCCTGCGGCCGCAACTCGGCCTATGTCTCGTTCGAGTACGGGACGATCCCCAACGCCGACGTCATCGACGCGCTGCGCGTCGAGCACGTGATGCACCGCTCCGGCCGCAACGACTGGCGCGACGCCGAGGTGCAGGCGGCCAAGCGCCGCCTGCTCGACGCCTTCGCGCCGGACGCGCGGGAGTGGCGCGAGATGGTGATCCTCCAGTCGCGGCTGCTGCTCGGCCGCGTCGCCCGCGGCCTCGGCCGGGAGTAGCGCGCGCGGCTATGCGGGCGCGGCGAGCAGTTCGCCGAGCGCGGTGACGTCGGGCAGCGCCTCCACGCCCTCGATCGCCGCCGCGATCTCGCCCGCGCGCGCGGCGCCGTAGGCGGGCACGACCAGCGCGTCGAACTTGGCGCGCACGGCGCGCGCGTCCATCGGGTCCTCCGGCCAGCCCCGGGCGACGTCGCGCTCGGCGACGAGGCGCCTGCCATCGGCGAGCACGACCTCGGCCCGGGCGGGGCGCCTGTCCTCGCGCGCGGCGTGGCGCTCGTCCATGGCGGGGTCGGCGATCATCGCCACGCGCGCGCTCAGCGCGCGCAGCGCGGGATCGGCGAGGGCCTCGGCCGTGAAGTCGGAGAGCAGCGCATGGCCGCGCGTGACGGCCAGCGCCGCGCAGAAGGGCAGGCTCGACTTCGCCGCCGTCACCGTCGCCGGCGCCGGTTCGTCGAGCTCCGCCGCGAAGCGATGCGTGTAGACCTCGATGCGCGCCACCTGCTCGGGCCGGAAGGGACCGGCTTCGGCGAGGCCGAGCAGCGCGTCGACCATCGTGTGCGCGAAGCTGCAGGCCGAGTGGCGCTTCACGTAGGCGGTGGGCAGCAGCCAGGCCGTCCCGAGGTCGGCGACGATGCCGGGCAGGTCGTGGCGGTCGGCGACGGCGCGCGCGAAGCCGAGCCGGCCCTCGAGCAGCTCGCGCGGCCCGCGGATCCCGGCCTGCGCGAATTGCGCGGCGAGCACGCCGGTCATCGCGGGCCAGCCGCAATAGAGGTCCTTGATGCCCGCGCCCTCCTTGAAGGCCTGGAACGTGGCCGCGGGCGCGAGGCAGCAATTCCCCAGCGCATCGCCGGCGCGCGCGGCGTCGAGGCGCAGCATCGAGGCCGCGGCCGCCGCCGCGCCGAACGCGCCGAAGAGGCCGGGGCCGTGGTAGCCGCGGTCGTACATGGCGGAGGTCGCGATGCCGCGGCCGACGCGCACGAGCACCTCGTAGCCCGCGACGATCGCCGCGAGCAGCGCCGCGCCCGGGGCGCGCCGCGCCTCGGCGAGCGCGAAGGCCGCGGGGATGACGGTCGCGCCGGGATGCACGTGGCCGAGGATGTGGCCGTCGTCGAGCTCGAGATGATGCCCGACGGAGCCGTTGGCGAGCGCGGCCATCGCGGCTGGCGCGCGCGCGCCGAAGCCCCATGCCGTGGCCTCGCCCGTGCCGCCATTGCCGAGCACGAGGTCGGCGAGGGGGCGCATGGCGGGCTCCCGCGCACCCGCGAGGGTGACGCCGGCGAAGTCGAGGAGGCAGAGCCGCGCGCGCGCGCGCACCTCGGCGGGGATCGCGCCGGGCTCGAGCGCGGCCGCGAAGGCGCCGAGGGCCTGGGTCAGCGACGCGCCGGGTTCCGTCTTCGTCATCCCTGCTTCCATGCATGGCCGCGGAAAGGATGCGGCGAGGCTAGCATCGCGCCGCGGGGGCCGGAACAAGGGGCGCGCGGCACCGCGCCCGGGGCGTCGTGGACAGCCTCGAGAGCCCGGTGCTAGCGTGATTTCGCATCGAGACCGGAACCCAGCCATGTCGAACATCCTGCTCCGGCAGAACGTCCTCGGCGGCCTTCTGCTGGTCCTGTTCGGCGTTCTCGGCCTCGCCCTCGGTGCCTCGCTCGACATCGGCACGGTGCGCCGCATGGGGCCCGGCTTCTTCCCGCGCATCCTGTCCTGGCTGCTGGTCGGGATCGGCGCGGGCATCGCGCTGGCCGGCGCGCGCGACGCAAGCGCGGACCGCGTGTCCGCGGGCGCCTGGCGGCCGCTCGCCATGGTGACGATCGCGCTCCTCTGCTTCCAGCTGCTGATCGACCGGCTCGGCCTGGTCGTCGCGACGATCGCGGTCGTCGGCATCGCCGCGCTCGGCGGGCGGGACACGCGCTGGCCCGAGGTGGCGGCGCTGGCTGGCGTGCTGGCGGCGGGCGCCGCGCTGCTCTTCGTGAAGGCGCTCGACCTGCCCATCCCCCTCTGGGGGCGCTAGGACGGCGCCGGGATGGACCTTCTCTCGGACATCGCGCTCGGCTTCGGCGTGGCGTTCAGCCCGGTGAACCTCCTCTTCTGCTTCGTCGGCGCGCTGCTCGGCACGCTGATCGGCGTGCTGCCCGGCATCGGCCCGCTCGGCGCGATCGCGATGCTGCTGCCGATCACCTTCCAGTTCGAGCCCGTGACGGCGCTGATCATGCTCGCGGGCATCTACTACGGCGCGCAGTACGGCGGCTCGACCACCTCGATCCTCGTCAACCTTCCGGGCGAGACGTCCTCGGTGGTCACCTGCCTCGACGGCCACCAGATGGCGCGCAACGGCCGCGGCGGCGCCGCGCTCGCGATCGCCGCGCTCGGCAGCTTCTTCGCGGGATCCGTCGCCACGCTGCTCGTCGCCGTGGCGAGCCCGCCGCTGGCCCGGCTCGGCACGCTGTTCCAGGCGCCGGACTATTTCAGCCTGATGGTGCTCGGCCTCGTCGGCGCCGTCGTCCTTGCCCATGGCAGCATCGCCAAGGCCATCGGCATGATCCTCCTCGGCCTGCTCCTGGGGCTAGTGGGCACGGACCTCAACACCGGCCGCCAGCGCTATACCTTCGGCATCCCCGAGCTGTCCGACGGCATCGGCTTCGTGACCCTGGCCATGGGCCTGTTCGGCGTCGCGCAGGTGCTCGTGAACCTCGAGCAGCACGCCATGCCGCGCGCGACCGCGATCGTCGGCAGCCTCTGGCCGTCGCGCGACGAGCTGCGCCGCTCGGTGCCTGCGACGATGCGCGGCACCGCCATCGGCAGCCTGCTCGGCGTCCTGCCCGGCGGTGGCGCGATCCTCGCCTCCTTCGCGGCCTACGCGCTCGAGAAGAAGGTCTCGCGCGACCCCGCCCGCTTCGGGCGGGGCGCCGTGGAGGGCGTCGCCGCGCCCGAGAGCGCGAACAACGCCGGCGCGCAGACGAGCTTCATCCCGATGCTCACCCTCGGCATCCCGTCGAATGCGCTGATGGCGCTGCTCGTCGGCGCGATGAGCATCTTCGGCGTCGTGCCGGGGCCACGCATCGTCGAGGAGCAGCCGCAGCTCTTCTGGGGGCTCGTCGCGAGCATGTGGATCGGCAACGCGATGCTGCTGGTCATCAACCTGCCGCTCATCGGGCTGTGGGTGCAGCTGCTGCGCATCCCCTACCGGCTGCTCTACCCGCTGATCCTCCTGCTGTGCTGCATCGGCGTCTACGCGCTCAACGGCTCGGCGCTCGAGGTCGGGCTGATGATCGGCTTCGGCCTGCTCGGCTATGCGCTCCTCAAGCTCGGCTTCGAGCCCGCGCCCATGCTGCTCGGCTTCGTGCTCGGCCCGCTGATGGAGGAGAACCTCAGGCGCGCGCTGGCCGTGTCGCGGGGGGACGCGTCGGTCTTTTTCACGCGGCCGATCTCTGCCACGCTGCTTGCCATCTCGCTGCTGCTGCTGCTCGCCGTGCTGATGCCGAAGGTGGGCAGGATCCGCGGCGACGCGTTCAGGGAATGAGGGACGCAAGTCCCCGGCCACGCAAGAGGAGGCTACGACGATGCGCAAGACGGCAAGCATGATCCTGGCGGCGGCCGCGGGCCTGCTGCTGGCGGGCACGGCGGCGGCGCAGGACGCCTGGCCCAGCCGCACCATCACCATCGTCGGCGGCTTCCCGACCGGCGCGGGCACCGACATCTACAGCCGCATGCTGGCAGAGCCGCTCGGCAAGGCGCTGGGCGTGTCGGTCATCATCGACAACAAGTCCGGCGCCGGCGGCAATGTCGGCAGCGAGTTCGTCGCCCGCGCGCGGCCGGACGGCTACACGCTCTATTTCGGGACGGCGGGGACGCACGCGATCAACGTGTCGCTCTACGGGAAGCTTCCCTTCGACGTCATCAGGGACTTCACGCATGTGAGCATCCTCGGCGACGTGCCGAACATCATGATCGTCAACCCGAAGGTCATGCCGAACGTGAATTCCTGCGCAGACATGATGAAGCTCGCGCGCGAGAAGCCGGGGCAGTTCCGCTTCGCCTCGACCGGCAACGGCGCGTCGACGCATCTCGCGGGGGCGGCCTTCACCAAGATGTCGGGCGTCGACATCGAGCACATCCCGTATCGCGGCACGCCGCCGGCGATGAACGCGATGATGTCGGGCGAGACCCAGGTCATGTGGCACCAGTCGCTGACGGTCATGGGGCCGATCAGGCAGGGCGTCTTCAAGCCGCTCGCCGTGACCACGCGCGAGCCCATCGCCGCGCTGCCCGACGTCCCGACCGTCGAGAAGGCCTGCGGCATCGCGGGCTTCGAGAGCACGACGTGGTACGGGCTGCTCGCGCCCGCCAACCTGCCGGACCCGATCCTGCGGCGCCTGAACCGGGAGGTCGTGGCGATCGTGTCGGCGCCGGAGTTCCAGAAGCGCCTCAACGACCTCGGCATCACGCCGATGTGGTCCACGCCCGAGGAATTCCGCAGGCGCAACGAGGCCGACATCGAGGCCTGGAGGAAGGTCGTGGCCGATGTCGGCGCCAAGCTCGACTAGCGTAGCCCCGGCCGAGGCCGGCGCCGGCCTCGGCCTCGACGGCCGCGGCGCGATCGTCACAGGCGCCGCGAGCGGCATCGGCCGGGCGACCGCCCGGCTGCTCGCGGAGGCTGGCGCGCGCGTGTGCGCGGTCGACGTCGAGGCCGGCGGCCTCGCGGCGCTCGCCACGGAGGCTGGTTGCGCGACGATCGTGGCGGATCTTTCGGATCCCGCGGCCTGCGCGCGCGTCGTCGCGGAAGCCACCGGTCCGCATGGCCGCCTCGACATCCTGGTCAACGCGGCGGCGATCCTGCGGCGCGTGGCGATCGCCGACATGGACGACGCGCTCTGGCATCGCCTGATGGACGTCAACCTGCGCAGCCAGTTCGCGCTCTGCCGCGCCGCCGCGGCGGCGATGCGGCCGCATGGCGGGCGGATCGTGAACGTGAGCTCCACCGCGGCCTTCAACGGTGGCGCCAAGAATTCCTCCGCCTACGCGATCACCAAGGGCGGCAGCGTCGCGCTCACCCGGGTGCTGGCGCGCGAGCTGGCACCGCAGGGCATCGCCGTGAACGGCGTCTGCCCTGGCGGCATCGACACGCCGATGGGGCGGCAGGGCCTGCCCGAGCCGGAGTGGAGCCGCCACTACGAGGCCAACGTGCCGCTGCGCCGCGCGGGCCAGCCGGAGGAGGTGGCGCGCGCGATCCTGTTCGTCGCGAGCGAATGGGCCGCGGGGCTCTCGGGACATGTCCTCGACGTCGAGGGCGGGCTGATGCTGCGATGAACTCCGGACCTTCTCCTGCCGCCCTCGGGCTTTCCGGGCGCGTCGCCCTCGTCGTCGGCTCGACCAACGGTCTCGTGCCGGAGCTCTGCGCCGTGCTCGCCGCCGCGGGCGCGCGCGTCGTGCTGGCCGCTGGCGATGGCGCCGCCGCGCGCGCGCTCGTCGCCGGCCTGCCCGGCGGGCCCCATGCGGCGCGCAGCCACGACATCGGCGCGCCGGAGGCCGCCGTCGCCGCGGCCGTGGCCTTTGGCGGGCGGCTCGACATCCTCGTCACGCTCGCGGGCGAGGGCGGCGAGGCAGGCCTCGCGCAGGCGAGCGATGCCGCGTGGGACGCGGCGATCGGCGGTTCCCTCCGAGGCCGCTACATGCTCTGCCGCGCGGCGGGAGAGGCCATGAAGGCGATGGGCGGCGGTGGCCGGATCGTGGTCGTCGCGGGCGACGCGGGCATGGCCTCGGCGCGGGGCCTCGCCGGCGTCGAGGATGGTGGCGCGCTGACCATGGCGCGTTCCTTCGCGCGCGACCTCGGGCCGCACGGGATCGGGGCGAACGCCCTGGTCGCCGGGCCCGGCGCGCGCGCCATCGACGCCGCGCGCGCGGCCGTCTTCCTGGCAAGCCCCTGGGCGAGCTACGTCGCCGGCCACGCGCTGGTGGTGGGCGGCGCGCCGATGCGCTGAGCGCGCCGGCCCCTCACAGCGCGCGGGCGCGCTCGCGCAGGACGAATTTCTGGATCTTCCCGGTCGAGGTCTTGGGCAGGGGCCCGAAGACCACGCTGCGCGGGCACTTGAAGCGCGCGAGCTGCGTGCGGCAGAAGGCGATGATCTCCTCGGCGCTCGCCCGCGCGCCGTCCTTCAGCGCGACGAAGGCGCAGGGCGTCTCGCCCCAGGTCTCGTCGGGGCGCGCGACGACGGCCGCCTCCAGCACGGCGGGATGGCGGTAGAGCGCGCCCTCGACCTCGATCGTCGAGATGTTCTCGCCGCCGGAGATGATGATGTCCTTCGAGCGGTCCTTGAGCTCGATGTAGCCGTCGGGATGCATCACGCCGAGGTCGCCGGTATGGAACCAGCCGCCGCGGAAGGCGGCGCGCGTCGCCTTCGGGTTGCGCAGGTATCCCTTCATGACGATGTGCCCGCGCATGAACACCTCGCCGATCGTCTCGCCGTCGGACGGCACGGGCTCGAGCGTCCGCGGGTCGCCGACCATCAGCCCCTCGAGGACGGGGTAGCGCACGCCCTGCCGCGCCTTGAGCCGCGCCTGCTCCCCGGCGCTCGCGTCGTTCCATGCGGGATCCCACTCGCAGACCACCGCCGGGCCGTAGACCTCGGTGAGGCCGTAGACATGGGTCACGTGGAAGCCCATGCGCTCCATCTTCTCGATCACCGCCGCGGGCGGCGCCGAGGCGGCCGTCATCACCTCGACCTTCCGGCCCTTGCCCTTGCCCTTGCGCGCGGCCTCGGGCGCATTGGCCAGCATGTTGAGGACGATCGGCGCCGCGCAGAAATGCGTCACGCCCTCTGTCGCGATCGCGTCGA
>Ga0068872_10002666_pt1 | contig 13928 bp, 12 predicted proteins | sample NOAtaG_7_FD_66441 | JGI IMG/M metagenome (GOLD analysis project Ga0068872, IMG submission 66441) | Freshwater lake microbial communities from Lake Erie, under a cyanobacterial bloom - NOAA_Erie_Diel1S_2200h metaG | ecosystem: Environmental > Aquatic > Freshwater > Lake | place: USA: Ohio, Lake...
TTTGGCGGCTTGCGCCGCCAAAGAATATTTTCATGAGACACCGGTTTTGTTGATTTTGCTTCGCAAAATCAACAAAACCGGTGTCTCGGAAAATTTTATTCTGCCGCCGAAGGCGGCAGATACTTGCGAGACTCCCTCGACTTGTGAGATAGCCTCAAAAAAAGACTGCGCCGGGGGGCACCTATTTTTATCATAAAAAGATTACTTCGTGGAAGATTCCTACCGTCATCAGGGCATGCGCCGAAATCTGATCGCCGACCTTCGGAAAAGGGGGATTCAAGACGAGTACGTGCTGGCGGCAATGAGCGAAATACCCCGGCATTTTTTCCTCGACAAAGCGTTCGAGGAGTGGGCTTATCAGGACAAACCCTTCCCGATTGGAGCCGGCCAGACCATCTCCCAACCCTATACGGTCGCTTTTATGACGGAATTGCTGGAGGTGCGCAAGCGGGATAAAGTACTGGAGATCGGCACAGGATCGGGGTATCAGGCTGCGGTGTTGGCGACGATGGGGGCGCGGGTGTTCTCTGTAGAGCGGCATAAAGCATTATATGTTGCTGCAAAAGCTTTGCTCGAAAAGATGGGCCTTGGCCGGATACGGCTTTTTCTCCGCGACGGGTACAAGGGCCTTCCGGAGTTTGCGCCTTTTGACCGCATCATTGTGACTGCCGGGGCACCGCAAATCCCGGAGGCGCTGAAAGCACAGCTCAGTATTGGCGGGATACTCGTCATCCCGGTCGGCGAAGACTATCAAACGATGCTTAAGGTTACCCGTCGTGCGGAAGACGAGTACACTGAGGAAGAGAAGGGGATTTTCCGGTTTGTACCCTTTTTAGGGGGGATAGAATAGATTTGTTGTTAAAGGGGGATGATCAGGAGGCTTGCCCTCTCCGATCCGGGGCTTTTTACATAACCTCTGGATGGGCTTAAAAATTGTTGTTTATGGGCAGTTGGTATTTTGAATCGGTATTCGTGGTATTTTGTTTTTTGAACCTCGCTTTTTTGGTAGCAGCGATAAGCAAAGACAATAGCTGGGCAGATATCGCCTGGGGCCTTGGGTTTGTAGTCGTTGCCTGTTATGCTCATTGGCGGTCGCCCCACCCGGGCAGCGGGGTGCTCATGGTCCTGACGGCACTTTGGGGGGTGCGGCTATCTGCGTACCTTTTTTTGCGTAAGCTGCGGCATCCCGGAGAGGATTGGCGGTATGCGCGTTGGAGGAAAGCATGGGGCAAATGGGCGCTGCTGCGGGGATATTTTCAGGTATTCCTTTTGCAGGGCTTCTTTTTGTGGCTTATTGCCGTGCCGCTATGGCTACGCCCTGGCGGTGAGTTTGGCCACTGGATACAATGGATAGGGCTCGGGATATGGATGCTGGGATTTTTCTGGGAGGCAGTAGCAGACTGGCAGTTGGCACGCTTCAAGGCAGATGCAGCGAATAAGGGTAGGATTATGCGCTCCGGACTATGGCGCTATTCCCGGCATCCAAATTATTTTGGAGAAATATTGGTCTGGTGGGGCATATACATGATCGCGCTACCCTGGGGGCAATGGATTATCTACCTGGCGAGCCCTATCGTGATTACCTGGTTGCTGGCGAGGGTCTCCGGGGTTCCGTTGCTGGAAAGCAGATACCGCGACAACCCGGAATACCGGGATTATGTAAATCAAACGCCCGCACTCATTCCTTTCCCGGGAAAAACAAGGCATTCAAAAAACAACGATAAATGAAAGACCATTCAGCGTATTGGAAGAAGAACCTCCGCTACCTGGCTATTTTGCTCCTGGTATGGTTCATGGTGTCCTTTGGTTTCGGCATCCTTTTCCGGGCGCCCCTGGATCAGTTTCGGCTGGGGGGATTCAAGCTTGGGTTTTGGTTTGCACAGAATGGCGCCATTTATGTTTTCGTTGTCCTGATTTTCATCTACGTCGTTTGGATGAACCGGCTGGACAAGGAGTACGACGTAGATGAATAAGCGGTGTGCGTAAACCTTTAGGCGTTGAGGCGGGCCAGTACATCCACATTTCCCTTGACATTCTGGCCGAGTTGAACGAGGACCTCCGCATTTAATGGCAGAAAGACATCAACCCGGGAGCCAAATTTAATGAAGCCCATCTCCTGTCCCTGGCGGACTTCCTGCCCGGGCTCCAGGTAATTAACAATCCTGCGGGCGAGTGCGCCGGCAATCTGCCGGAGCAATACCTGGCCGTGGGGCCCATCAATGACGGCGGTCATCCGTTCGTTTTCAGTGGACGACTTGGGGTGCCAGGCCACGAGATATTTTCCGGGATGATATTTCCGATAGGCAACCTTGCCACTAAAGGGCGTGCGGTTGGCATGCACGTTGATGGGCGACATAAACACGGAGACCATCAGGCGCCGGTCTTTGAAATATTCGTCTTCATCAATTTCTTCGATCACTACGACTTTACCATCGGCAGGGGAGTACACCAGATGATTGTCGAGGGTAGCGACCGGCCTGGCCGGGTTCCTGAAAAACTGCAATACGATGACCAGCAGCGCTGCCGAGACGATGCCCAGCCAGGGTTGTGCCCAGGTAAATCCCGCATATCCTGCCACCAGGTTCAGGGGCAACAAAACGGCCAGTGTCAGCGCTATCGTAACGTAACCTTCGCGATGTATCATTTTTTTTATTTTTTATTTGTTTTACCCCCTTTTTCCAGTGTGACCAGCCGGAAGCAGTGAGGAGTTGGTTATTGTTTATTTCGCTCTTCAACACGGTGGAATTTGAGCAGGTGGGTGGGATCGGTCTCGTTGTAAATACATAGGATCAGGGTATTGCGTTTCCTGCGGTCATCGGGGAAAAGGATTTTTATGGGGTTATGGACATAGCCGTTGTCCTCAAACATCAAAATTTGTTTATTACGGGTTTGGAGGCGGAACAAGGACAATTCCTTTGCGTCCTTCGGCAGGGGGACATCGGTGTATCCTTCTTCTTTAAGGAATTGGCATAGCATGGCGTAGCTGTTTTCGAGGGTGGACCCTGAAAATACCGTACAGTACTCATAGCCGTCGGATTCCCCACCCAGATAGTCGGAACCTGGGCCGGGAAAATTGTCGCGCAGCGCCATATCCTTATTTTATCAGACTTATTGCGACAGTTCAGTATGGTAGAAAAAACAGGTTGTTTTTCGGCCACACCAGATTTTTTTGGAGTATAGCACAAGCTAAGGTGCCGGCGAAAGGGTCGGCACTGGCGAAAGATGGGCTGTTGTCAGCCTGCGATAATTCTTTCGCAACAAGTTTATTGTCTTTCCTGCCACACGGGCTGGCCTTCCCGGTCTATATAGGTCCAACCCTTAGCCGTTCCGACCCTGGCCAATCCGTTTTTGAAGGGCAGGGCCCAGTCATAAGCTGGCTTGACCCTGAGTACGCCTTCGCGGTCGATGAAGCCCCATCGTTTGCCTTGCTGAACGGGGGCAAGCCCTTCGCTGAAGACCCCGGCATTTTGGAATGTCATTGGGACGGCTACCTCGCCGGTTTTGGAGATATATCCGAAGGTCCGGCCATCGCCTACCGGGGCCAGACCTTCGCTGAAATCCCCTGCAGAGCGATAGATGGGTGCTACCGCGAATACCCCTTGCTCGGAAATATAGCCAAATGCCCCTTCCACCTGTACGATTGCCATACCCTCAAAAAACTCGCCATTGGAGCTATTGGGCTGGAAATTGAACTGAGGTTCCAGGATTGCCTTGCCTTCCTTGTTGACGAGGCCCCAGCGGCGCTGGTGAATAGCGACGGCCACATCGCCCTGGAAGGGCTGGCAGCGTTCATAGGGGAGTTGGAGTTGCAGCTTGCCTTTGAGGTCAATAAATCCACAGCCATCCTCGAAGCTAACCGGTGCAAGCCCTTTTCTGAAGTCCCCTGCCCACGTAAATTGTGGCGGGATGGTATATTCCCCGCTGTGGTCAATATATCCATACAAACGATCGGGTACTACTGCGGCACAGCCCTGGCTGAAATCCCCTGCATTGGCGAAGCGGATATCAATTTCGATATCGCCCTTTTTGCCAATAAACCCCCAGCGGTGTACCAGTTGGGCGCGGGCTTTATCCTCTTCGAAGAAACCGACATAGTTGAAGAGGTGCTTGATATACAAACGCCCCATCTCGTCGAGCAGCACCAGTTTGTCGTTCAGGCGCACCCGGGAAAAACCGTGGTAAAAGTCGTCTGCATCGAAGAACTGCGCTTCGATTGCCACTTCTCCGGAGCGGTAGATGAAACCATATTTACCCCGATCCCTGAATTTAAACAATGCTTGTTCCATAGTAAATGTTATACTTCTTCCTGGGGAAGACGCTTTTTTTCCGGTTTCATTTGTGGGAAGAATAATACCTCCTGGATGGAATGCTGGTTTGCAAGCATCATGGTCAGGCGGTCAATGCCGATACCGAGGCCGGAGGTCGGGGGCATCCCGTATTCCAGAGCGCGCAGGAAATCTTCGTCCATAGCCATAGCTTCGAAATCGCCACGTCCGGCAAGCTGGAGCTGTTCCTCCAGGCGTTCGCGCTGGTCAATGGGGTCGTTGAGCTCAGAGTAGGCATTGGCGATTTCTTTGCCCATAACGAAGAGCTCAAAGCGCTCTACCAATCCGGGTTTGCTGCGGTGTTTCTTGGCAAGCGGCGTCATCTCGATGGGATAATCTATAATATAGGTGGGTTGTATAAGATGCGCTTCGACCCGCTCCCCGAAAATTTCGTCAATCAGCTTACCACGGCCCATGCTGGGGTCGGTAGGGATATTCAATCTGCGGCAGACCTCGCGCAAGGCGGCTTCATCCATCTCTGAAATATCAATACCTGTATATTTTTCGATTGCCTCATACATGCTCAGGCGGGCATAAGGCCCTGCGAATTCTACGATATTTCCTTCGATTTCGACCTGGGTGCTGCCATTGGTCTCCCGGGCGACTGTTTCGAGGCATGCTTCCACCATTTCCATCATCCAGTAGTAGTCTTTGTAGGCCACATAAATTTCCATGGAAGTGAACTCCGGGTTGTGGGTACGGTCCATACCTTCGTTCCTGAACATTTTTCCGATTTCATAGACGCCGTCAAACCCGCCGACGATCAGGCGCTTGAGGTAAAGCTCGTTGGCGATACGCAGGTATAGGTTGACATCGAGGGTATTGTGGTGGGTGACGAACGGGCGCGCAGCCGCACCGCCATGGATAGGCTGCAGAATGGGGGTCTCAACTTCGAGCCAGCCCTTGTCGTCAAAGAAACGACGCATCGAGGCGATAATCCGGGTGCGTTTGATGAAAGTTTCTTTTATACCGGCGTTCACGGTCAGGTCCACATAGCGCTGCCGGTGCCGCAGCTCGGGATCGCTGAAAGCGTCATAGACTTCCGATTCGCCTGTTGTTTCGTTTGTGCGTGTTTTGACGACGGGTAAAGGGCGCAGGGATTTGCCGAGCAGGGTTAATGTGGTGACGTGTACCGTCAGCTCACCGGTTTTTGTATAAAATGCGTACCCTTTCACCCCGATAAAATCGCCGAGATCCAGGAGTTTCTTAAATACAACATTATAAAAGTCCTTATTTTCCCCGGGACATATCTCGTCCCTGGAAATATACAACTGGATGCGACCGCTGGAGTCCTGTAATTCGGCGAAAGCCGCTTTGCCCATGACCCGGGTTGACATGAGCCGGCCTGCGATACAGAGTGCCTGGAAATTACCCGTTTCCGGATCAAAATGCGCACGGATTTCCGCTGCATAAGCATTTACAGGGAATTGGCCGGCAGGGTAGGGGTCAATGCCCATATCCCTTAACTCCTGGAGGTTCTGTCGGCGGATAATTTCCTGTTCGCTGAGATGTTGTTGCATAAAGTTGTAATTTTGTCCCCGGTATGAAGATTCAAGGCGCAAAAATAGGAAAAGGTTGTTGAAAATCGCCTACTCTCCGATCTACAAATACGATCTTCCTGAAGGCCACCGTTTCCCCATGGCCAAGTACGAACTTTTGCCCGAACAACTGCTCTATGAAGGTACAGTGACGGCATCAAATTTTTTCCACCCGACACCGCTGGAAGAGGAAATCATTTTATGGACCCATACCTCCACCTACTGGGAAAAGCTCAAATCCCAGACTATCGGCCCCCGGGAAGTCCGTGCGATCGGCTTCCCAATGTCTGAACGCCTGGTTTTGCGTAGCCGTCACATTGCACAGGGTACGGTCCAATGCGCGCTTTTCGCGCTGGAACACGGGATTGCCATGAATATTGCCGGGGGCACCCACCATGCCTCTGCGGATAAAGGCGAAGGCTTTTGTTTGATGAACGACATTGCCATCGCCGCTAACTACCTGCTGCATAAAGGGCTCGCCCACAAAATACTCATTATTGACCTCGATGTCCATCAGGGAAATGGCACAGCGGAAATTTTCCTCCACGACCCCCGGGTTTTTACTTTCAGTATGCACGGTGAAAAAAATTATCCCCTGCGCAAAGCGTCTTCCGATCTCGATATCGGCCTGCCGGATCAGTTGGGGGATATGCCTTATCTCCAAACCCTTTTGGAAACTCTCCCGCGTTTATTTGACACGCACGCCCCGGATTTCGTCTTTTACCTCTCTGGTGTTGATGTCCTTGCAACGGACAAACTCGGCAGACTTGCGCTGAGCATGGCTGGTTGCCGCCAGCGGGATAAAATTGTCCTGGATTATTGTAAGCGGAACGCCATCCCTGTAGCCGTAAGTATGGGGGGCGGATATTCGGAGCGCCTCGCGGATATCATCGAAGCACACGCCAATACTTTTCGCGTTGCCCGGGAACTTTTCTTCTGACGGGAACGTTTTCCCCGCACATAAAGCAGTGCATTTTCCCTGCGGGCACTTTAAATGACTTTTTGGAGCATAAAAGGTGCGGTATGGGCAAAAAAAAAGTCGCACCGAAAGTACGACCCATATATAATCCCATGAACATATCCAAAATTAGTGCGCGCCGGTGAAAGATTTAACAGTTAAAGTTTTTTTGAATCGAGGTAAAAAACTACCTTCGCACTGTTAGATCATAAAGGCCGAACGCTAATAACAAGTTGTAATCTCTCTACTTACTACGCTCAAGTTATAATCCCATGAGCATGACCTATTTGACAAGGGGCGGGGCCAAAACCCGCCCTTTTTTATTTTAACTTCCAGGGATAAAAGTGTGCATCGTCCCGAATCCAGTCCGGGACGATCGGCACCTTGATTATAATCCCATGAACATATTTCAATTTATTGGCCGCTACTTTTTGCGGCGCGTTTCGCTGCTCCTCTTATCTCCCTTTCACGATACAAATATGCACCCTCGAACGCCTCATTCCAAGTACAAAAAATAGGTATTGTGAAAAAAATAATTTTACTAAAAACCATAACTTTTCTTTTTTTTAAGATGAATTGAAATCATAAATGATGGTTTTTTGTCCACAATGTGAATTTTTTGTTAGCGTATAGAAAGATGTTTTTGATTTTTTTTGAAAAAAAATAGGTGCATAAAAGTCAGCACCGTCTAAAAAGCTATTGGATACCGTTGTTTTTTCCCTTCTTCTTGGTCACACGTGGTGGTTTAAAAAGAGAATTCTTCACCGCTGGCAGGGAATTTTGTTTCGAGGCTGTGAGAAAAGCCGTATAAAAATTTTCGAAATGCCGGTTTTGTTGATTTTACGAAGCAAAATCAACAAAACCGGCATTTTGAAAATTTGGAAGCGTGGAATGGTCTTTATACAGAAGCCCCGATGAGCGGCTATACGGCATAAATTGGAACGGGAAGGTTTTTCTTGTTTCGCTGGGCAAAACAAGAAAAGACCTTCCCGTTCATCAGATGTATTGCGATAAAATATCAGGCAGTGGTTTTTTCATCGTCTGCGCCTTCCGGGCGATCTTCCTTTGGAGCTTTAGGGGCGACATCTTCATGGTGGGGCGCCGCTTCGGCACTTTCGGGCTGATCGGGAGCGGAAGCATGCGGCTCTGTGGCGGCGGGTACTTCCGGCTGGATAATATCCTGGATTTTATCCTGCAGATCGCTGAGCGTTTCTTCCATTTTTTCCCCTACGACTTCTGCGACAGCTTTGACGGTATCTACGACGTCTTCGAGGGAATCGCCGAGCGTTTCGGAGATAGCATCGAACAGGCTTTCGTGGGGTGGTTCTTTTGCAGCAGCTTCAGTAGCTGGGGGAACAATTTCCCCTGCGGTTTTTTCAGGTTTTTCTGAATCAGCTTCCCGTGCTACGGCAGCAGCTTTAATTTCGGAGGCGATTTTTTCTTCGGCGAGTTTTCTGGCTTCCTCCAGTTTTTCTTTCTCTGCCTTCTTAGCATCCTTAGCCCGCTGCGCATCCATGCGTTTTTCCAGGTCTGCCCGTGTTACGAGCATTTCATTGAGCTTATCTTTTTTGGATCGGATACGTTCTTCAATCATCAGCACTTTTGCCTGTCGGATTTGGGCTTCCAACTGGCCACCTGTCGTTTCGGCCTTATGTTTTTGGAAATCCAGGTCTTCCTCATCGCGCTGGATTGAGCGTTCCATTTTATCAATTGCGGAGACGAGCCCTTCGTAGCGACGCTCGAGGCGGTCTGACGGGGAGCGGTCATCAGCGGGGGCTGCGCCGAAGCGGCGTTCCTTTACCGATTTGAACAGTGCATCCAGGGTATCCCAGACTTTGTTGCGGTGTTCTTTTGTAAAGCGGGTATTGCGGAATTTTTCCTGGAGCCCTTTAAGCTCGTCGAACAAAGACTGCAGGCGGGCGCCATTCTCGATTTTGCGTTCGATTTCGCTGAACCATTGCTGGAAGCGCTCGAAATTTTCTTTGGACGTTTGCTCGAATTCCTGGTCGAGTTTATTGCGTAGAGATTTGAGCTCCCCGAAAAGCTCGTTGGTCTTATCGCGCAGGAAGTCGCCATGTTCGCGGAAGAGGTTTTTGTCCCTGACCTGGTTTTGGACTTTATCCCAGAAGGCCTTGAGCTCGTCCCAGATACCCGTATCGAAGCGGGCGAGCCTGGCGATTTTATCTTTGATTTCGGCGAGTTCCGAGAGGTAGGCATCATGTAACTTGGAAGAAAGTACGACGAAGTGCCATTCTGTTTGGGCGCGTGAGATAATGTCTTCGCGTTCAGGCTTCAGATTAGGCGGGAGGATGCTCTCGCTGAGGGTAAGTTCGCGTTCTGCTGAGGTAAACCCTGCGGGAAATTCAACTGCGTGCCCATCGCGCCATTGGTCGAGCATAGTACGGCTAAACGCCTCGGAGGCAATTTCTTCCGGAAAGACAAAGCTTCTGACGAGGTTCTCCTGAGGGAGGAGTTCGAGCGCAATGAGTACACGTGCGTTCTGATCGTTGGTTCCCCAAAGTACGAGCTTGGTTTTCATAAAGTTTTTCTTCTTTCGTTACGATTCCTGTCCTGTAAAATCAGTAGCCCGGCCTATTGTGGGCAATTTTTCCCACCGTAGGGCATTAAAACTGAATATGGTAAGCAAAAGTACATAAAAAGCTGTTAATGAGGGAATATTTTTAGTATATCAAAATTACAGCCCGTTGGAAAGAACAGCTCAGACCAATCCGTTATTGACGAGGTACCAGGCAATCTGAACGGCATTGGTAGCGGCGCCTTTGCGGAGGTTATCCGCAACAATCCATAGATTAAGCCCATTTTCGAGGGATTCGTCCCGTCGTATTCTGCCGACGAACACCTCGTCGCGGTCTTTGCTGTGCAGGGGCATTGGATACACATAGGTCGCGGGATCATCCTGAAGGATTAGCCCCGGCGTCTGGCGCAGGATTTCCCTGGCTTCTTCTATATCCAGCGGTAGCTCAAATTCTACGTTGACGCTTTCGGAATGGCCGCCTACAACGGGTACCCGGACTGCCGTAGCCGTGATCCGCAGGCTTTGGTCGTCCAGGATTTTTCTGGTCTCGTGTACGAGTTTCATTTCCTCTTTGGTGTAATCGTTTTCCAGGAAAACATCGCACTGAGGAAGACAATTTTCCGATATCTGATAATGATATGCCATTTCTTCAGGTTTAGGATGAAACCCCTTGCGCTCGAGCTGGTATTGCTTGACCGCTTTCATACCGGTACCTGTAATGGATTGATAAGTCGAAACAACGATGCGTTTCATACTAAAACGCCGGTGCAACGGGGCAAGCGCCATTACCATCTGTATCGTCGAACAATTGGGATTAGCAATAATCTTATCGTTTGCAGTCAGTAAACCCGCGTTTATTTCAGGGACAATAAGCGGAATCTCCGGCTGCATACGCCATGCAGAGGAGTTGTCTATCACCGTAGTGCCTACCGCGGCAAATTTTGGTGCCCATTCCAGCGAGGTGGCTCCACCTGCAGAAAAGAGTGCAATATCAGGCCGCAGCTCAACCGCTTCTTCCATGCCGATGATCTGGTGGTTCTTCCCGGCGAATACCACCTCCTTCCCTACTGACCGTTCGGACGCCACGGGAATCAAATCACTTACCGGGAAATTCCGCTCTTCCAGTACACGGCACATGATGCCACCAACCAAACCGGTTGCCCCAACTACTGCTACTTTCATAATTATCTGGTTTCTTTCTTGCTCTATGCTTTTATTTGCGCTATCAGACCCTTCACAGTAAAACCTGTAAGACTTATTGCAACGGCATTATCGCGGAATAAAAATACCACTTTTTTGCCCATACGATACTTTTTTCGGTCGCGTAGCTGGGCAATATTCCCTCAAAAAACCTCATTTGAACGAAAAATACCGTATTTTTCCCACGACAACGACTCGTTGCAACAAAACTGCTTATTAATAACGTGCGCAAATATAGGCAATGCTGCCTGGCAGTTGAACAAAATGATGCTTTCAAATGGTAAATATTCTTCCTCGTGTAAAGTGATGAAGCCATTATGCAACCCTGGCGCGGCTTAACTATACCTTTCGAAACAAGTCTATTGAAGATTGAAACTGGAATTTATGCTAGGTTGTGTTCAGAATATGCAATTGATTCGGAAAGATGATTTTTTCAACAGATAGGGTGCGATGGTTCGTCGTGGTGAAAAAATGGTCATCTGGAGATAGCCTGCGATAATCCCTTCTGAGCATAATGTCCGGGCAAAATATATCTATTATGAACGCAACGGTCGGGAAGCTCAATTTATGTGGAATTCATCAAGACGATTACCCGCTGTACCTCTGTGGCACTGAGCGAAGCCGCCTGGAAGAGGACTGCAAAAAAGCGTAAATCATGATACGCATTCTAATCGTTGACGACCACCGCCTTGTTGTGGAGGGAATCAGGTTGATGCTGGAGCCCGAAGCGGGAATGCAGTGCATCGGCGAAGCATATAACGGAAAAGAGGCCTTGTTGTTGCTGGAAAAGGTTTCCGCAGATGTGCTGCTGCTGGATATCAATATGCCGGAAATGGACGGGCCAGAGTGTTGCCGACAGGTCAAATCCCGGTTTCCCGAGGTGAAGATCCTTGTTTTATCTATGCTCCGGGAAGCTAGCCTGGTCAAATCAATGCTCCGGTATGGTGCATCGGGTTTTCTCCTGAAAAACGCAGGCAGGGATGAATTCATCGAAGCTATTCAACAGGTGTTCGAGGGTAAACAGGCTTTTAGTACAGAAATCCTGGAAACGGTAATGAATAGCTTCGATACTAAATCAGCCAAAATTGGCGGGACGGGATTTCCTCGGCTTTCCAGAAGGGAAAAGGAGATTCTCGAGCTCATTGTAGAAGAAAAAACGACCTCGGAAATTGCAGAAAAATTGTTCATTAGCTTTGGCACGGTGGAGACGCACCGCCGCAACATCCTGGCTAAACTCAACGCCCGGAATACAGCGGGACTGGTAAAAATCGCCCTTCAATACGGTCTGATCGGATAAGTTGGCCGGATTCGCTTTTTTCGGCCTTCCTGGCAGAATTCCGGGTGGACTATTCTGGCTCTGGCCGCAAAAATTAATATACTATGAGCACGATCCGACTATTTGTCCTCTTCGTCACTTGTTTTATGCCGCTTTGCAGCCTCCGGGCTCAGGAGATACTCGATAGTCTCCGGATGGCGGCACAGAATGCCCGGCAGGATACCCACCTCGTCTGGACTTACCGGCAATGGTTCCGGGAACTTTACGACCTGGGCGGCAGAGATACCGAAGCACTGGAAGTCGCACAGAAAGGGCTTGCGCTTTGCCGTAAACTCAACTTTGAGACTGGTCTGGACTTGTTTCTTTTTTACAATGCCACAGTGCTCGATGTGCTTGGAAAAAGCCAGGATGCAATTCCATATTTCGAAGAAGGCCTTGCCTTGAGCCAGAAGCGTAAAGATTCCCTGGCCATGGCCGATTACCGCATCAACCTGGGCGTTACCTGGTATCAACTGGGTTTGTACGACAGGAGCCTGGAAAATTACCTGGCCGCCTTTCAGATCTACGAAGCGCTCGGCGATCAGGAAAAGCGCTCCAAGGTGCTCAATAATATCGGTATCCTGTACCTGGAGGAAAAAAATTACGACAGGGCGACAGAGGTTTATCAAAAGTCCCTCGCGATTAAACAGGCACTGGGGGATTCCGCCGGTCTGGCCGCTACTTTTCAAAATCTGGGCTCGGTGTACACCGCAGTTAAAGAAGAGGAAAAAGCAATGCTCAATTTAAAAAAGGCGCTTCAAATCTATGAACTGCTCGAACGCCCCAAAGATGCTGCCGGTTGCCGTGTCTCGCTGAGCAAGGCATATTTCGATTTTGGAAAAGCTACAGAGGCAAAGTCCATGCTCCTGCCGGCTATCCGTTTTTACGAAACCCTGGCCGATCCCGAATATACCCCCACCGCGTGGGGGCTGATGGGAAAGATTGCAAGGCGGGAAGGCGATCTTCCCGCAGCCGAAACTTTCCTGAAAAAGGGGTACGACCAGGCCAGTTCTTACGGAAGGCGGGAAACCATGCTCAGCCTTCTGGAAGAACTTTCCGAAGTACAGGAACTCCTCGGTAAACCTGCCGATGCACTCGCCTCTTTTAAACGGGCTTATGCGCTCCGGGATTCCATGACAGAAGAACGCCGCATTTCGCTGATAAAAGAAATGCAAACCCGGTTCGATGTCGAACAAAAAGACAAGGATTTACGCATTAATCAGATAGAACTTCAGCAGCGCACCCGGCAGAAAAATTATTTACTGGCCCTGGTGGCCTTGCTGGTGCTGCTTTCCTGCGCGATATTCTTCGGTTTGCGCAGCCGGTTGCACGCGGGTAGAAAGATTGCTGCACAGGAATCAGCGCTACAGCAGCAGGAAATCCGCCGGCTGGAACAGGAGAATAAGCTTACGGCATTGGCTTTTATGCTCGAAGGGCAGGAAAAAGAACGCGCCCGTATCGCCAGTGATCTCCACGATAGTCTTGGGGGCTTATTGACTTCCCTGAAGCTACATATCCACCGGCTGCTGGAAAAGCAGGAGGATCCGGGCCTTACCGCAAATACCAGGCGCCTGATTGATGAGGCCGCGGGAGAGGTACAGCGCATCTCACACAATATGATGCCCAGGGCACTGACCCTTACCGGCCTGCCCGATGCCCTGGAGGATCTTGCCTGCGATATCCGGCAGCAAGGCCTCGAATGCGATCTGGAAATCATTGGGCTAGATCCGGAACATCCGCTCGATCCTACCCGGGAGGTGATGATATATCGCATCATCCAGGAGCTTTGCCATAATGTGGTAAAGCATGCCCGGGCTACCCACCTGCTCCTCCAGGTCCTGCACAGGAATGATCGCCTCACCCTTATCGTTGAAGATAATGGCACTGGCTTTGATGTTGCCGAAGCACGCGGCAAGAAAGGCCTCGGTCTGGCAAGCATCGAATCCCGGGTGCAGTTTCTACAGGGAAAGATCGAATGGGACTCCGTGCCCGGTACCGGCACGACAGTCGTGGTGGACGGGTGGACGGGGGACGGGGGACGGTGGACGGGTGGACG
>Ga0068872_10002673_pt1 | contig 13909 bp, 10 predicted proteins | sample NOAtaG_7_FD_66441 | JGI IMG/M metagenome (GOLD analysis project Ga0068872, IMG submission 66441) | Freshwater lake microbial communities from Lake Erie, under a cyanobacterial bloom - NOAA_Erie_Diel1S_2200h metaG | ecosystem: Environmental > Aquatic > Freshwater > Lake | place: USA: Ohio, Lake...
GAGGATGCGCTCGAACACGAGGGCGACGAGACGGCGGTCTGCGGGCAGCCAAATCTCTTTTTCGAGACGTTCGACCCGCCGCTGGAGGCGCGGGAGATCGCGGTCTTGGAAGCCGGCGTCGCGCTCGAGGTCTGGCTTCGGGCGTTCGCCGGCGAGGCGCACCGCGAGGTGGCTGACCCAGAGCAGATCCCCCGCGCCGATGAGCCGGCCGACATAGGACTCCGGCAGGGCGCCCGCCCGGCCCTCGGCGTCCAGGCGGTCCAGCTCCTCCAGCGCGGCGAGGTAGCGCTGGCTGCGCGCGGCGTCTGCCTTCACCCAGGCGAGCAGCGCGGCGTGCTGGGCGTCCTTTTGGGCGATGACCGGAGCCGCGCGGAAGCCGTCCAGCATGCCCTGGTTGTTCTTGCGGCCGTTCGCGATGCCGTCGATCGGCGCAGCGAGGCGGCCCGCGGCCTCCTCGGAGGCGGCGCTCTCGGCGTGCAGGATGGCGAGCATGTCGTCGGCGAGGCCGATGGCCATCGGGTAGCCGACGTCACGCGCATACACGAGCGCGGAGGGGCGCGCGTAACGGCTGGTGCGCCCCGGATAGCCGGCGACCGCCACGAAGTCGCCCGGCTGCACGCCGGCCGGGTTGACCGTGAGGTGGTGCTTGGGGCGAAAAGGGACGTTGCCAGGCGCATGCTCGCCCGTGGCACCGCCCGGCCCCACGTAGGCGCGCAGCAGGGCAAAGTCGCCGGCATGGCGCGGCCACATCCAGTTGTCCACCTCGCCGCCGTAGCTGCCGACCGACTCGGGCGGCGCGTAGACCATGCGGATGTCGGTGAAGCGCTGGGCGGACAGCAGGCGGTACTGGCGGCCGCCGAAGTAGCTGGCGACACGGCAGCGCCGGTTGGGGGCCGCCTCGCACGCCGCGACGAGGGCCTTCTGGTTGCGGGCGACGATGCGCTCCCGATCGGCGTCGGAGCTGCGGGGCTTCACGCCGCGCAGGACCTCGGCTGTGACGTCGGTGATGCCGTCGATGACGGTGAGCTCGGCGCCGGGGCCCACCCACAGCTCGTCGGCGCGGGTGGCCGCGGCGTACCCGTCGCGGGCCCGGTTGTGTTGGGCGTCACTGAGGTATTGGAGAAAGCCGCTCACGCAGTGGTGGTTGGTCGCGATCAGGCCGTCCGGCGACACGAAGGCCGCCGAGCAGTAGCCGAGCCCCACGATGGCTCCAAGCGGGGCCGCCTCCGGATTGGCCAGCTGCGCAGCCGGGATCTGCAACCCCTCCGCCTGGAGACCGCCCGCCAACGCCGGGAGCTGCTCCGGCAACCACATGCCCTCGCCCGCGAAGGCGACGGGCAGGACCAGCGCGAGGAGGCCCATCGTCACTCCCCCTTGCAGGCGGTGAGCAGCTGCGCGGCGAGCAGGGCCTGAACCTCGGAGCAGTTCTCGTACGCGACGACCTCGAAGCCCTTGTTGCCAAACTTGCACTTCGGGTTCTCGGCGCTCCGGCGGACGTTTTCTTCGCCGCGGGAGAAGATCAGCGTCGTCGTGCCGACCCGCTCCGGCGAGTAGGACTCATCGCCGGGGAAGGCGTCGATCGGGTCCTCCTCGGGGTTCCAGCGCTCGAACTGGCTCACCTTGAGCGGGGCCTTCTTGCCGGGGAGCTGCCACTGGGTGGTGCCGACGTAGACCTTGCCCTCCTGCACGTCCGTGCCGAGGTGCTGCGGCTGCACCGTCTGGCCCTTCAGCGGGCCATCCATGAGCATGAACTGGTCCCCGCGGACATCGGCCACGAGGCGCGTGCCGTCGTCCCCCGGATCCACCGCGAAGGCTTGGCAGATCTGGCTCTCGAAGCGCCGCTCCCACACGGTCTGGAAGCCGGCCGCGAACACGACCTTGCCGCCCAGCGCGCAGGCCTGCTCGACCTTGAGGTCGCAGGCGTCCTTGTACGCGCGAACGGCCGCCTTGAAGTCCTGGGGCACGCCGTCGCCCTTCTCCAGCATCGCCGCGAGCACGAGGCAGGCTTGGCCTTGCTCGAAAGAGCACGCCGACTGGAGCAGATACGCCGCCTTCTCGCCGTCCTTGGCCACGCCGTCGCCCACGCGGAGGAGGTCGCCCGCCTTCGCGCAGCTCTCGCCGTCGCCGCCCGCGCAGCCGCGCTCGTAGTACTCGACGGCCTTGGGCACGGACTTCTCGACGCCGTCACCCGTCTGGTAGTTGCGGCCGAGCAGGCCGCAGCTCTTGCCGTGCCCGACCTCGCAGGCCCGCTGGAAGAGCTGCGCCGCCTTGGTGGCGGAGGTGGTGACGCCCTTGCCCACCTTGTAGAGCTGCGCGAGGTGGAAGCAGCCGCGGCCCTCGTTGCCGTCACAGGACTTCGTGTAGAAGCTCGCGGCCTTCGCGGCGTCCTGGGGCACGCCGTTGGCCGACTCGTAGAGCTGCCCGAGCACGTCGCAGCCCTCGCCCGAGCCCTCGTCGCAGGAGCGCTGCACGAAGCCGACGCCCATCTTTTCGTCCTTGGGGACGCCGTTGCCCTTGAGGTAGAGCTTGCCAAGCCGCACGCAGGCGTCGGCGTGGCCGATGTTGCAGGCCTTCTCGTAGATGCCCGCGGCGTCCTCGGCGTCGCCGCCCTTGCCCGCCTCGAAGAGCGTGGCGAGGCCGAAGCAGCCGAGGATGTCGCCCTGATCGCAGGCGGTCTTGTAGAGGTTCTCGGCGAGGGTGGGGTTGCGCGGGACGCCCTTGCCGTCCATGTAGAGGCGGGCCATCGCCGCGCAGCCGCTCGCCACCTTGCGGTTGCAGTACTCGCCGTAGAGCTCCGCGGCCTTCTTCGGGTCCGGCTTGCCGGCCTGGCCGTTCTCCAGGAGGCGCGCCCAGTCGACGCACGCGTTGGGGACGTCCTTCTTGCAGGCCGCGGCGTACTGCTGCGCGGCCTTCGCCGGGTCGGCCTTGGTGCCGCGGCCCTTCTCGATGATGACGCCCACGAGGTAGCAGCCGTACGGGTCCTGCGCCTTGCAGCCCTCATCGGCGAGCTTGCGGGCCAGCGCGTAGTCCGCCGCGACCCCGATGCCGTACAGGTGCATCTCGGCCATCGCCGAACAGCCCGCCGCATAGCCTTTCTTTTTGCAGGCCGTCTCAAAGTAGCCGTAGGCCTTCTTGAGCGTGGCGGACTTGGGATCCAGGTTGCCGTAGGTGTCGCGGGAGAGCGCCCAGCCCATCACCACGCAGGACTGCGGCTCGCCCGGGCAGCGCGACTCGAAGAATGCCGCGGCCTTCTGGAGATCGCCGCCCTCGGCGCCCTGCCACTGCTTCCAGTCGCACGCCGACGAGGACTTCAGGCGACAGGCGTCCTCGTACAAGGACTGGATACGCCCCGCGTCGAAGCCGACGCCCGGGTAGGCCATGTCGTAGCGCAAGGCGTCGAGGTTGCGCACCCGCCCCTCGTACCCGTCCGGCCAAGCGGCCCACGCGGCCCGCCCTCCCAGAACGAGGCCCAGCAGGGCCATCATGAACATCGACCACGAGGATCCGAAAGACTGGCTCGACACCCGCGGCATCGTCGCTCCACACTGAGGCCTGGACGGTACCACGCTCCCGCGGCCGCGCACATCCGGCGGGCCCCGGAGCCCGCCGCGGAGGGCGTCAATCCACCCGGGCCAAGCCGCCTCTCTCTCGGCGCGCGCCCCCGCGATCGCCCGCGGGCCCGCGATCAGGGGGCCAGCACGCCCGGACCTGCGGCCGCCGCCGCCGCTTCCCACTCGGCCAGCGCGGGCGGGTCCTCGCCATCGGCCCGCAAGAACGGCGCCAAGCGGGCCGCGAGCGCCGCCACCCGGGGCGCCATCGACAGCGACAGGTCGTGCTGGTTCAGCGGGTCCGTGCGCAGGTCGAAGAGCTCGACCTTCACGCCTTCTTCCATCGCGTGCCACACGAGCTTCCACGGGCCGACCTGCACCGCGCGGTCCTTGGCGGCGATGAGCTGCGGCCGGAACTCGGGGCGGAGGTGGACGAGGCCGGTGTCCGGGTCCAGGCGATAGCGCTGGGAGATGGTCTTGAAGGGGTACTTCCGGTGCCCGCGGGTCCAGTAGCGCGGCTCGGACACGCCCGTCTCGATGTACACGAGGCGAGGCTCTGGCTCGGCTTGGCCGTGCACCAGCGGCATGACGCTCGCGCCGTCGGTGGGCGCCGGGTAGGAAAACCCGAGAAGGTCGAGGATGGTGGGCCCCATGTCGATGAGGCGCACCGGCGCGTCCACCACCTTCGTGGCCGCCGGCCCCATCCCCTCGGGGAAGCGAATGGCCCACACGACCCGCGACTGCCCGGTTCCATACATGTGGAAGCCGTGGTTGGGCCCCCCAAACTTGTACGGGAGGTCCGGCGCCCAGTGCTCCTCGCCGTGGTCGCTGAACAAAATGACGATGGTGTTGTCCCACATCCCCGAGCGCTTCAGCTCGTCGACCGTGCGGGCGACCAGGCGGTCAGCCATGTCGATGCCGCTGTCGTAGATGCGCACGTCCTGCGCGGCCACGATGTTGACCTGCTCGCCCGTCTCTTCGTCTTCGTCGAGCACCTCGCTGCCCGAGCGCGAGTACCGGAAGCGGTTGCGCTCGAGGCGATAGCCGTTCTGCCCGAACATCTGGTGCCAAGGCCAGGCGCGGTCCCCCGGCGCGTGCAACACGCAGGAGTGAACGGCGTAGAACACCGGCTTCCCTTGCGCCGACACCTCAGCCAGCGTGTCCAGCGCCTTGTCGATGAACAAGTCCGGCCGGTAGGACTTCCCGAATGCCTGGTTGTACGCGGCGGACGGCAGGATGCGGAACCCGATGGGGTTGTGCATCAAGGCGTGGAAGAGCTTGTAGCGCGGCTCGTTCACGCTCACGGCGAAGTTCTGGACGCCGAGCTCAGGCTGGACGATGGTGTCGAAGCCGGTGCCCGGCACCATGTACGAGAAGCGGCTGTCGTCCGTGACAAAGGCCGTGGCGTAGCCCTTGTCGCGGAGGACCTGCGGCAGCAGCGCCACGGGCGGTACGAGGTGCTCCGGCTCGGGGAGGTTGTCCCGCACGCCGTGGGTGCGCGGCCACTGCCCGGAGAGGGTGGACATCCAGGCCGGGTAGGTGCGCGGGAGCACCGTCCAGGCGCTGGAAAAGATGACCGACTCCTGGAGCAGCGCGTCGATGGCGGGCGCAGTGTCGCGGTCGTAGCCGAAGTGGCCGAGGTGGTCTGGCCGCAGGCTGTCCACGCCGATGAGCACGACGTTGGGCCCGGGCGGCAGCGGCGCGGCGATGGGCCGCGGCGCCGGGTGATGCAACAGCGCGGCGGTGGCGCCGACCCACGCGACGAGACCGCCGACCCGCAGCGCGTAGCCACCGAGGCCCTGGCCCGCTTGGCGCCAGCGCCACGCCGCAACCGCCAGCGTGAAGGCCCCGAGCGCGGCAAGCGCGCCCTCGAAGCGGCGCGGGCTCTCCCAGAAGTCCACCCAGGCGATGGGCGTGCCCGCCCAATCGTGCAGGTTGGGGAAGTGGATCATCTGCTGCAGGTAGAGGCCCAGCGTCGCGAAGGACGCGCCCACCACCACCGTCGCCCACCAGCGGCGGCGCGACGGCTGCACCGGGAACCACAGGGCCTGCGCCGCGTAGACCCCCACGCCCCCGATGAGCCCCAGCAGGACGTGCGCGAGCACGATGCCCCGCATGTAGTCGATGACGCCGTCCGTGAGCGCCGCCAGCGTCGCCGCGTCGGTGCGGATGTGCTTGCTGCTGCGGGTGAGCAGCCCAGCGCTCTCGACGCTGTCGATGACAAAGGTGACCAGCGACCACAGCAGGCCGGCAACGAGGCTGCGAAAGAAAAGGTGCACGGAGGAGCCGTTTCGCCAGGGCCGTGGGGTGGATTGGCCGCCGGAGAGCCCCGCGGCACCGGGCCCGACGTATCACCCTCGACCGGCCGCTGCGACCGCGCGCTGGCCCCGCTCTCGCCGCGGGCTATCCTTGCCGGGAGCACCCGGAGCCGCCATGCGCGTGATCCTTGTCAACCCGCCCATCGACAGCGTCCTCGAAGAGGGCCACGCGAGCCCGGTCACGAGCTTCCTCTTCTACAACTCGGCGCCGCTCGGGCTGCTCTACATCGCCGCCGTGCTGGAGCGCGCGGGCCACACGGTGGCGTGCATCGACGCCGCGGCCGAGCTGCTCAACGTCGCCAAGACGGTCGAGCGGGTGCGGGAGTTCCAGCCGGACGTCATCGGCATCGGCAGCTTCACGGTGTCCTTCGACACCACCAAGAAGCTCGGGCTGCAGCTCAAGGCGGCCCTGCCCGGCGTGCCCATCGTGCTCGGCTCGTACCACGTCACCCTCGTGCCCGAAGAGGCGATGTCCAACGAGCAGTTCGACGTCGGCGTGCTGGGCGAGGGCGAGTACACGATGCTCGAGCTCGTCGAGCACTACGGCGGCCAGCGCGCCCTCGCGGACGTGTCGGGCATCGTCTTCCGCGACGGGCAGGGCGGCTTCACCTACACGCCCAAGCGCGCCAAGCTGCGCGAGCTGGACGACCTCCCCTTCCCTGCGCGCCACTTGCTCCCGGCGAACCTCTACAAGCCGATTCCGGTGGACGAGCACGCCTTCCCCAAGTTCTCCATGATCACCTCGCGCGGCTGCCCGCACGCCTGCGCGTTCTGCCAGAAGTCCCGCTCCGGATACCGCTCCCACTCGGCCACCTACATCGTGGACGAGATGGAGCACCTCGTCCGCGACTTCGGCGCCCGCGACATCGCCTTCGTCGACTCGCTCTTCTGCGCCAACAAAAAGCGCGTCTACGCCATCTGCGACGAGATCATCCGGCGCGGCCTGCACAAAGAGGTCTCCTGGACGTGCAGCTCGCGCGTCGAGGTCGTGGACAAGCCGCTGCTCGCCCGCATGAAGGAGGCCGGCTGCTGGCGCACCCGCTTCGGCATCGAGTCCGGCTCCGATCGCGTGCTGGACTTCATCTCCAAGGGCATCACCAAAGAGAAGATCCGCGCCGCCATCACCGCCGCGCACGAGGTCGGCCTTCGCCCCAAGGCGTTCTTCATGGTCGGCCACATGCCCGACACCCGCGAGTCCATCCTCGAGACCATCGAGTTCGCCAAGTCGCTGCCTTTGCACGACGTCACCGTGCAGATCAACACCCTGCTGCCCGAGACGCCGCAGATGGAGATGTGGGAGCGCGAAGGCGACAAGTGGGGCCGCATCGTCAGCCGCACCAACAACGAGAAGTCGTTCTGGGAGCCCACCTTCGTGCCGTGGGGCCTCGAAGCCGACGAAATGGTGGATTTGCACCGCAAGTTCTACCGCGAGTTCTACCTGCGGCCCGTCACCATCGCGCGGCACCTCGAGCAGATCCAGACCTGGCGCGACGTCCTGAAGTACGCCCAGGCCGCCAACCTGTTCACCTTCCTCTTCTTCAACGACAAGCGGCCCACGGTCGACATGGCGAAGGAGGTCCTCAAGAAGGCCGTCGCCGGCCGCGGCAGCGTCGAGCAGATGATGGCCGCGCGCTGAGCCTCCGGGCCGCACCGCGCCGTGCTACGGGGCGGGGGAGAGGTGCGCATGCGTTGGGTCCTCGCCCCCATGGTCCGGGCCGACATCGCCGCTTTTAGCGGGGTCAACCTCGGCGGGGCCCGCGCCCTCGCCAACATCCATCCCCTCGGCGGCCGTCAAGGCCAGGACATCGACGGCGCCGCCCTCCACAGCGTCGTCGTGGTCGGCCCCGTTGGCACCCGCGTCATCTTCTCGGCCGCCCCCGGAGACGACGACTGGCAGGAGCGCCCGTGGCGGGCCGTCGTCATCACCGGCAAGCACGGCTACGTCACCGCCGAGGGCAAGCACGCCGTCCGCATCCCGGACATCGAGCTCTTCGACAAGCCCGACGCCCGCCGCACAGACCCGGACTTCGAGCAGGACTTCCCGCAGGTCGCCACCCTCGCCGAGGGCACCGGCTGGACCTACGGGCGCGCCGGGCGCCTCCGCAACGCCATCGCGTCCATCCGCATCGACAAGGTCTGAGCGCGCCGCGGCCTCCGGCTCAGGGGACAGGGGAAACCAAGGTTTCCCCCGTAACGCCCCCTTCCTTCACCGCGCTCAGGGCACCCGCGGCTCGGCGCGGACCCACCCGCCGACGTCGGCCTCGATGGCCGCCGCCGCGCGCAGGGTGAGCGCGTCCTGGCGCCGGGCGCCCACCACCTGAACGGCCAACGGCAGCCCGCGAGACTCGAAGCCCATCGGCACCACCGTCACCGGGCTCTCCGTCATGTTGAAGATGGCGGTGCAGCCGAAGTCGAGCGGCGTGCGCCACGGGTCGTTGTGCCGCGGGGCCGGGCGGCTGTACGGCGGATGGAGCAGCACGCCGTCCGCGCCCAGGAGGGCGTCCAGCTCCTCCCGGAGCGCGGCGCCCGCCGCCAAGAAGCGCCGCGTGAACCGACTGAACGGGCGCGTCGCTTTGTCCAGGGCGGTCAACGCCACCGCCGGGAAGCTGTGCCGGGCGCGGCCGAAGGGCATGCGCCACAGCTCTGCGAGCACCGAGAGCCCGTCCTCACCGCCGAGGATCTCGTCGTAGTGCGTGTCTGCCGCCTCTGACAGCACCGCGGACCAGATCGCCACCGCCGACTTCAGCGCCGGCAGACGCGCCTCCACCACCCGCGCGCCGCGAGACTCCAGCGCCGCCGCCGCGCGCCGCACCGCCTCCGCGACCACGGGGCGCGGCTCCAGCACGCCCTCGGTGGGCATGGAGACCACGCGCAGGCCGCGCAGGTCGTCCACGGGGCCTCCGTCCAACGACGGGAGCGGCGCCCCCACCGGGACCGAGAGGATGGCGGTCAGCAGGCGGAGATCTTCCACGCGGCGCGCCAGCGGCCCGATGCAGAGGAGCGCGTCCCCCCGCGCGGCGGCGGGCGGAAAATGCCCGGTGTTCGGCACGCGACCGCCGGTGGGCTTGTGCCCCGGCACCCCGCAGAACGCCGCCGGAATGCGAATGGAGCCGCCAACGTCGCTGCCCAGTCCGAAGGGCGCGCCCCCCGCGGCGACGATGGCGCCCTCCCCGCCCGAGGAGCCGCCCGGGGTCCGTGTGAGGTCCCAGGGGTTTTTTGTGCGGCCGGAGATGAGGTTGACCGTCTCCATCCAGAGGCCGCCCTCCGGCGCGTTCGTCGCGCCCAGCACGATGGCCCCCGCCGCCCGCACCCGGCGCGTGGCCTCGGCGTCGGCCGTGGCGACCCGCCCCTTCAGCCGAAGGATGGCCCCCGTGTGCGGAAGGCCCTCCACCGCGATGAACTCCTTGATGGTGCAGGGCACGCCCAGCAGGGGCGGGGGCGCCTCCCCGGCGCGGCGCGCCGCAGCGAGGCGCTCGGCGGCGGCCCGGGCCTCGGACCGCGCCTGCTCGAAGCGCCGCGCCGTCATCGCGTTGAGCAGCGGATCCACACTCTCGATGCGGCGGATGTGGAGGTCCACGAGGTCCACGGGCGAGAGGTCCCCGTCGCGCACGCGAGACGCGAGGGTGCAGGCGGACTGGTCCAGCGGAGGGCTCATGGGATCACCGGGGGAGGAGCGAGGACTTCGAGGGCCGCCCGCTGGCCGGAGCGCAGGGCGCCGTCCATGAAGCCCATCCACCGGTCCGCCGTCTCGGTGCCCGCCCAGGACACGCGTCCCCAGGGCGCGCGCAGCGCGTCGCCGTGCGGCCCGAAGACGCCGGGCGCCGCGACGCCGATGGGACAGCCGCGGGTCCACGGGTCTGCCGACCAGTCCTTCTCGGCCGTGTCCACGGGAGAGAGCGCCTCCGGGCCGAACAGCCGGGCGAGGTGGGCGAGGGCGGCCTCGCGGCGGGCGGCGGCCGGGGCGCGGCCCCAGGTGCGGCCCGCCGCGCCCACCACGAAGCCCAGCAGCATCGGGACGCCGTCCGGGGTGGTGTTGTCGAAGACCACGCTGAACGGGCGCCCGTCCGTGACCGCCTCGCCGGACAGCCCACGCTCCCGCCAGAAGGGGCGCTCGTACGCGGCGAAGAACTTGACCGTCCCGCCCATCGGCATGCGCTGGTGCAAGGCCTCGCGGTCCACAGGCAGGCCGGGCTCATAGCGAATGCGGGCCGCAAAAGCCGGAGGAACGGCGACGATGGCCCGCGGGGCCGACCACCGCCGGCCATCCCGCGCCTCCACCACCACCGCCTCCGGCCCTTGGGACAACGCCTCGACCGGGCAGGACAGGTCCACCACCGGCCCGAGGGCCGCCGCCATGCGCGGCGCGAGGGCCGCCGCCCCGCCGACCACGCGATCTTGCTGGGCCGCCCCCTCGATCTCGATGAGCCGCAGCAACCCGCCGCCGCCGTTGACGTAGGCGAGGAAGTGCAGCGCCGAGAGCTCGTCGGGCTCGGCCCCGAACACGACGCGCACGGCGGCGTCCACGAGCCCGCGCACCTTGGCGCTGCGCACATGGCGGCGCGCCCAGGCGCCGACGGTCTGCGTGTCCCAGGCGGCGATGTCCGGCGCCGACCACGGCCCGCCGCAGGGCACCGCCGCCGCTGCGGCGTCGATGCGCCGCAGGGTGAGCTCCAGCTCGAGCAGGGCGAGCGGCGGGAGCCGCGGGATGTCCCCGGTGTAGGTGCGGCGGCGGCCCTCCAGCTCCAACACCTTCGCGCCGGCGTGGAAGGTGGGAAAAGTGGAGAGCCCATGCGCGCGCAGCGCGGCCAGCGCGTGGTCTTGGGTGGGCCCGACCCACTGCGCGCCGAAGTCCACGGCCGCGCCGGCCACGACGCCCGCGGCGGTGCGCCCACCCACGCGGTCCCGCGCCTCCAGCACCCGCACCCGCAGCCCGCGGGCCTGCAAGGCGGCCGCCGCAGCCAGGCCGGCCAGCCCTGCCCCGATGATGATGCAATCGGCGTCCATGCCGCCTCCGGGCGCCGCGGCGCGCGCTACGAGAACTGGCGGAAGTCGGGCGGGCGCTTCTCGAAGAAGGCCTGCATCGCCTCCATCGCCTCGGGGGAGCGAAGCCGCTCGGAGAAGACCGCGAACTCGGCGCGCATGACGTCTTCGAGGGCCGGCGCGTGGGCGCGGCGCATGAGCGCCTTGGTGGCGACCAGCGACGGCAGGGGCAGCTCGGCGAGGCGCAGCGCGAGGGAGCGCGCGGCGTCGGGGAGATCGTCGGCGGGGACGGCGCGGTTGGCGAGCCCGATGGCCGCCGCCTCCTTGCCGGACAGCGTATCGGCGAGCATCAGCAGCGCGTTGGCCCGCAAGCGCCCGACCAGCTGCGGCAGCAACAGGCTCGCGCCGGCCTCGGGGCAGAGCCCGAGCGTGCTGAACGGCATGCGGAGCTTCGCGTCGTCGGCCACCAGCACGAGGTCGCAGTGGAGCAGCATCGTGGTGCCGATGCCGATGGCGGCGCCGGCGACCTCGGCGAGCAGCGGCTTGTCGAAGGCGACCAGCGCGCGCAGGAAGTCGACCACGGGGCCGCCCTCGGGCCCGGGCGGGTCCTCCATGAAGTCCAGGAGGTCGTTGCCAGCGGTGAACGAGCCCCCTTCGCCGCGCAGGTGCACGACCCGAACCTCCGGGTCTGCCGCGGCGCGGGACAGGCCGTCCGTCAGTGCGCGGTACATCGCGCGGGTGAGCGCGTTCTTTTTGGAGGGCCGGTCCAGGGTGAGCACCAGCACGCCATCTTCGAGAACCGACCGAACGCCCGCGTCGCTGTTGCCCATGGACCCTCCTGTCGATGCGTATCGCGTCCCCCCGTGGCCCGCCGCCGCGCGCTACACTCCGCCCCGATGCACCCCGGCCCCGCCCACATCCTCGCGCAGGTCCCCGACGGCCCGCTTTGCCGCCACCTCCTCGAGACGGGCCTGCGCACCGCCGCGGACGTGCTCTCCACCGTCGGCGCCGTGCGCCCCTTCGGCCTCGTGCTCGGCGCGACGGGCGAGACGACCCTCGTCGTGCCCGACCCAGAGGAGACCCCCACCGACGGGCTCTTGGAGGCGGTGGACGCCGCGCTGGGCCGCGCGCTCGACGCCGGCGCACCGGCCGGCGCCCGGGTGGACGCCGTCACCCTCCGCACCGACGATGGCCGCTCCTTGGACGCCGTGCGCGTGGTGCTGCGCCGCGCCCGCCGGCCGACGCTGCTCGCCTTCCAGGTCTACGAGGGCGGGCCGCCCGAGGTCACGCTTGGAAAGCAGTGGATCGAGGCAGATGAGCCGGACGCCTGAACCACGCGGGGCGCCGGCGGCGGGGCCACCGCGCCAGCGGCCGGAGCCGGCGGCCGGGACGGCCGGTGCAAGCGGCGGGACGCCGCGCCGCACGGAGCGCAGCGACCCGGCGGAGAGACGCGGTGCCGGGCCCCCGGGCCCGGCAGGCGCCCGTCGCTCGGGGCCGGATGGACGACCGCGGCAGTCTGGCGGGTTAGTGCCGGGTGATGCGACACTTCGCCCCTGCCCTTCTGTTCGCTGCGCTGTCCTGTCGGGGCGGCGCGCTCGCCACCATCGACGTGGAGGCGGGCGGGGAGGCGGTGGTCCCGGCGGGGACGCTGGTGGAGGATTTGCTCGTCGATTTTGGCTTTGACAGCCTGGTATCCATGGACTTGACGGCGGAGGAGGAGCTGGCCAACCAAGGGGTCGCGCCGGGGGACATCACGGGCGCGCGCCTGGTCGAGCTGGAGCTGGTGGCGGTGTCGCCGGCGGGGGCAGACCTCTCCTTCCTCGATTCGTTGGCGGTTTTCGTTGAGGCGCCGGGCCTTCCGGCCGTGGAGGTCGCGGCGGGAGCGGAGTTCCCCGAAGGGGTGGCGGCGGTGTCGCTGGACCTCGCGGCGGTGGACCTCGGGCCCTACGTCGTCTCCCAGGAGATGACGCTTCGCACCGAGATCTCCGGGCGTCGCCCGTCCGAGGAGACGACGGTGGCGGCCCGGGTGGTGGTGGCGGTGGACGTCACCGCGCAGGGCGTGCGGCGGGCGGCCTGCGGGGGCTGAAGCCGGTTACACCGCCGCGCCCGGGAGCCTCTGATGCGCCATCTCACCGTCACCCTGCCTGCCCTGCTGTCCGCGGCCTGCGCCGAGCCCGTCGTGGGCGACTGGGTGGCCGAGGCCATCACCGGCGCGCCGGTGGCCGACGTGGAGGGCACGCCCACGGCCCTGACCTTGGCGATCACCAAGGAAGACACCCGCGTTCGCGGCACGCTCGACGGCGTGGCCCCGGACGGCCTCACGTTCACGCACACGGTGGACGTCTCGCCGGTGGGCGGCGGTGAATACCGGCTGGAGCTGCTGGATCTCGACACCTTCTGGTCCTGCGCCCTCGACGCCGACGCCCTGGCCTGCGACAAGGAGGGCGTGGCCGCGTCCGTGGATTTCGTGCGGGACTGAGACCTGCGCGTCCAACGCCTGGTTTTCATGGGGCGGAAGGGGGTGGCCCCCCTTCCGCAACGCCATCCCCCTCCGCGTCCCGGATCTCGGCGCCGCGCTGGGCTACACTGCCGCCATGCGCGCGCTCTTCGCTGCGATCCTGGCCCTCGGTTGCGGGCGCTCGCAAAACCCCGCCCCGGGCGGGGACGCCCCCGACGGCGACGCCGGCGCGTCGGCGGAGCTGCCGCCCTACGCGCCGGCGCCGGCGCGGCTGCACCGCCTGGGGGCCGACGCGCTGCGCGACAGCTTCGCCCTGCTGACGGGCGTGGTCTACACGGGCCCGCTGCCCACCGATACGACGATCCACGGGTACACCGTGGTCGCGGGGTCCGAGCTGTCGGTCTCCCCGCTGGACCTCGAGATGGCCGAGGCCGCCGCGTGGGGCGTGACAGATGCCGCGCTGGCCACGTTGGCAGCGGCCGAAGCGCGCTTTGGATGCGCGCTCGAGGCGCCTTTCGGGTCGCCCGAACTGGACGCGACGGCTTGCGTGCGCGCGTTCGCGGCGGGTTTTGGCGGGCGGGCCTGGCGGCGGCCCTTGGGCGCCG
>Ga0068872_10002674_pt1 | contig 13909 bp, 11 predicted proteins | sample NOAtaG_7_FD_66441 | JGI IMG/M metagenome (GOLD analysis project Ga0068872, IMG submission 66441) | Freshwater lake microbial communities from Lake Erie, under a cyanobacterial bloom - NOAA_Erie_Diel1S_2200h metaG | ecosystem: Environmental > Aquatic > Freshwater > Lake | place: USA: Ohio, Lake...
TCCTGACAGATTCCCGTTTTTTGATGTTGCTGCCGATGCATGCGGCTGCAATCTTATTTTTCCTCTCTCAGCTCCACTGTAAAATTCCCAAAATAGGTTTCCAGTTTTGCCCTTATGGGTCTTCGGGCAGGCGCGGCCTCAATCCAGACTTTTGCCGGATTTTCGCCTCTCAGAAAGGTAGTGGCAAGACCTACAGGAAACAACTCATAGACTTCCTGCCTTTTCTTTCCCTTTCCTAAAAATTTCCTTCCGGCATAAAACATCCGGAAGCGAAGCCATTCGCCATCATGAAAACCCAGGTAGTTCAGGGTATCGCCCGGCTGGTGGTTGTCAAAATCCGAATAGCGCAGTTTCCACATCAGGTTGATGAGGTCCTGCATACCTGCCGGACTTGAAGTATAGTTTTTCAGCGTGCCCTTACGCAGATTTTTTACCCGGATGGTATTGCTGTCGGGCAGATAGCTGATTTCTTCCTGCACACGATAGCGGTTTTCCCTTGCTTCGCGCCGGGTTAAGAGCGAGGTACCGGATGCGGTATCAATCAGCGATTCCCAGTGGTGTTCTACTACCGTAATCCAGGAGTAACCGGAGGCGGAACTGCCATCGGCACGGATTTTCCAGCAGGGCTTTCCGGAAACGAGAACCGGTTGAGGTGATACTTCAATCTCAAGGTCGCCAAGACGAAGAAAGCCCATGTGTGCACGGTAACGGAGTTTTTCTCCGGCGATGGCCCTGAAATCTCCGGTGAAAGCAGGAGGCATGTTGCCGGTTTCATTCTCATACTTATGGCCGCTGCAGGCGAAGAAAACAGCAGAAAGCAAAATGAATATCAGCCGGGAAAATGCCTGCATAAAACTCAGTTTTGAGCCGGTATTCCGCACTTTTCCTTTACATATTCCACCGCCAGCCGGGCGCTCTGCAAGGCCAGGGGAATGCCACCGCCGGGATGAACGGTGCCTCCGCAGAAAAACAGGTTATCATATTCAGAACTGAAATTGGCATGGCGCAGGAAGGCGGCAAAAGGATGATTGGAATTAGTGCCATAAAGCGCTCCGCCTAGGGCACCGGTGCGGCTTTCCAGGCTTCGGGGATCAAGGAAGGTTTCTTCTTCAATCGCATCTGTCACCGGAAAACCCAGTTCACGGCTGAGCCGGTCAAGCACGCGGATCTTTGTTTCTGCGATGAGACTGTCCCAGTCCTGGCCCTCGTTGGCCGGTGCATTCACCATTACAAACCAGTTTTCGCCGGCATCGGGTGCATCGGAGGGATTTTCTTTGGAAGAAATGTTGAGGTAAATGCTGGGATCGGCCGGCATGGTTTTGTCCCTGAAAAGCGCCCGGAATTCGGCCGGATAATCAAAGGAGAAAAAGAGGTTGTGAAGTCCGGTTTCGGGCGTCTGCCGGCGGATGCCCCAGTACCAGATGATGGCGGAGGTAGATTTGGGCAGTCGGGCATAGCGGGATGCGGCGGCCTTTTCCCCCGGCAGCAGGGTGTAGGTAAGGCTCACATCCAGGGCCGAGACCAATACATCACAGGCGAAGAATTCCTCACCGCAGTACACACCCGACACCCTGCTGCCGGCCGCCTCCAGGCGGCTGGCGGCGGCATGGGTCCGGATTTCCACGCCCTGTTCCCGCGCAAGCTGCTCCAGTGATTCGGTAATCCGGACCATGCCGCCGCCGGGGAAGAAAGCCCCGATGCCAAACTCCAGATGGGGAATCATGGCCATCACCGCCGGGGTCTGATAGGGATCCGAACCATTGTAGGTAGCGTATCGGTTGAAAAGCTGACGCGTCAGCGGATTTCGGAACATTTTCCGGTTCCAGTGATTCAGGGTCGTAAACAAGCCCAGCCTGCCCAGATTCCGGTAAGCCTTTAAAGCCAGGGAATTGAAAAATGTCCCCGGCTTGCGCAGGCATCGCTCCAGAAACAGCCTGCCGATGCTTTCGTAGCGGAAGCGGCTGATTTCCATGTACCGGCGAAGTTTTTCCGGGTCTTCACCCAGCGCCTGCTGCAGAGTGCTGATTCTTTTTTCCTCATCGGCCGAAAGCGTAAAACGCGTTCCTTCCGGAAAAAAATAGCGGCACACTTCCTCCAGTTTCCGGTAGGAAAAGGCATCGGATTTCTTCCCCGAAATCCAGTACAGTTCTTCCACCAGATGCGGCATGGTAAACAACGAAGGGCCCGCATCAAAGCGGTAATCGCCGAGCCGGATTTCCGACAGCTTTCCGCCGCAGAAGGCATTCTTTTCAAGCAGTGTCACCCGGTAACCCAGGGCTGCCAGCCGGATGGATGCCGCAAGCCCGGCAACGCCTGCACCAAGAACAATGGCTTTGTTTGACTCGTTTTTTTTCAAGGTTCAGAATTCCGGCCAAAGCCCTTTGTTTGCTTTAAAACCGGATTCCCCGCAAAAATCCGTTATAACACTGACAAAAAACAATCCGCCTGAAAAAAAAGCAAGAGCGGATTGCGTATGTTTGCAGCCTCTTCTTTCGTTTTGACCTATGCTGAACATTGTTCTTTTTGGTCCTCCCGGTGCCGGGAAGGGAACCCAGTCTGCCAGACTGATTGAGAAATACGGGCTCGTTCACCTGTCTACAGGCGATTTGCTCCGTTCTGAAATTGCGGCCGGTACCGAACTGGGGCTCAAGGCAAAAGGTCTTATGGACGCCGGTATCCTGGTTCCCGATGAGGTTGTGATCGGCATGATTGACAATAAACTAAGTCAGAACCCTGCTGCCGGGGGATTTATTTTCGACGGCTTTCCCCGCACCATCCCGCAGGCTGAGGCACTCGACAAACTCATGACCAGCCGCGGCATTGCCATTTCCGGCATGATTGCGCTGGAAGTAAACGAGGCCGAACTCATTGCCCGCCTGCTGCTGCGCGGTGAGTCTTCCGGCCGGCCCGACGATCAGAACGAAGAGCTCATTGCCCAGCGGGTGAAGGAATACAATACCAAAACTGCTCCCGTAGCTTCCTATTACAAGGGGCAGGGCAAATTTCACTCCGTGTACGGCATCGGCGACATCGACCAGATTTTCGCTGAGCTCTGCCGCGTTATGGATGGATTGAGATAGTACTCAGTCAGTTTTCCGGAGCCATAATTCTCATTTTTCAGGCACATATTCGCCCTTCTGGCTTTGACTTTGCCAGGATATTCCGCTCGGCGACCATAATACGAACAGGCAGGCTGATAAAAATTTGAGTGGAGTCTAATCCCAGCCTGAGCGATTGAAGGGGCAGCTCCCGTTTTTCTGGCTTCGACACTGCTCTGTCAGCATTGGCCCAGTTGAGCCAGCAAAACGGGACTATACCGGAAAGCGCGACCCCGGGCCGCAGGCACGGGGGCAGGCCCTGAATTCAGGAAAGCTTTGATTTCTTTCGATATTGTTGCAGCTAATCTGCCATCAAAAACGAAATTTGCAGCCAAATCCGCAAAGCATGACGACCGAAAAAACACTCGCACAGCTCCGGCTGATTGCCATCCTCGAGGGCATTTCCTACCTTGTTCTGCTCTTCGTCGCCATGCCCATGAAATATTATTTTGGAGATCCCGGTCTCATCCGGCCTGTGGGAATGCTGCATGGCTGGCTCTTTGTCCTTTATGTTCTGCTGCTGCTACTGGGTCATTACAAAACCGGCTGGGGATGGAAAATTACCTTCTGGGGTTTTGTGCTCTCCTTTCTGCCTTTCGGAACTTTCTATGCCGAACGGAAGTGGTTCCGCCTGCCGGGTATTTAAGCGATTTTAAACGGATAAAATCGGGAAGATTTTTGGCAGGCCGGAGTGCTGTCTCCAAATTGCAGGGATTTTAACATTAACGCTATGGAAAATAAGATTCAGGGCCACATCATCGCCGTGATGCCCGAAACCGGCGGAACCGGAAAAACAGGAAATCCCTGGAAAAAACAGGAGTTTGTACTGGAAACAAAAGACAACTATCCCAAAAAAATCTGCTTTACCCTATGGGGTGATAAAATCGATCAGTATGCCCTTCAGGTGGGTGAGTTTGTTACCGCCTCCCTCGATATCGAAAGCCGGGAATACAACGGCCGCTGGTACACCGATCTCAAGGCCTGGAAGGTGGAAAAAGCCGGGGAAAATCAGCCTGCAGCAGTGAGTTCCGGCGCCGAGCCGCCCGTATTTCAGGGCCCGCCTCCCGGCCCGGCCGACGATCTTCCGTTCTAGGCAAATCAAAAGGCAGGTGAAGGCCGTGCAGCCTTCCTGCCTTTTACTACCTTTGCCCGCCAAAGAACAAGGAAGACCATCGATATGCAACTGAGCGAACTTGAAATCCAGCGCAGAGAAAAGAAAACCCAGCTCGAAGCGCTGGGCATCAATCCTTATCCGGCCGAAACTTTCCGGGTAAATGTAACCGCCGCCGATATCCTCAAAAACTATGAGCGGCGTAAAATGGATTACAAGCATGTAAGCATTGCTGGCCGCCTTATGGGCTTCCGCATCATGGGCTCTGCCTCCTTTGCCGAACTGCAGGATGCCACCGGCCGCATTCAGCTGTATTTCCGCCGTGATGATCTTTGTCCGGATGAGGATAAAACGCTGTACAACACCGTTTTCAAAAAGCTGCTCGACATCGGGGATTTCATCGGGGCCGAAGGCTATGTCTTCACTACCCAGACCGGTGAAATTTCCATTCATGTTACCTCCTTTAAAATTCTGAGCAAGGCCCTTCGGCCTCTTCCGGTGGTAAAGCGCGAAGTGGATGAGCAGGGAAATGAGCGCGTATTCGACGAATTCAGCGACCCGGAACTGCGTTACCGCCAGCGTTATGTGGATTTGATTGTGAATCCGGGCGTGAGGGAAACCTTCCGCAAGCGTACCCTGCTTACCAATTCCATGCGCAACTTTCTCAACGACAAAGGCTATATGGAAGTGGAAACGCCCATACTCCAGCCTCTGTACGGCGGAGCAGCAGCACGGCCTTTCAAAACGCACCACAATACCCTCGACATGACGCTCTACCTGAGGATTGCCAATGAGCTTTACCTCAAAAGGCTGATTGTGGGCGGTTACGAAGGCGTTTACGAGTTCTCCAAAGACTTCCGAAATGAGGGCATGAGCCGTTTTCACAATCCGGAGTTTACCCAGATGGAGCTGTATGTGGCTTATAAGGATTACCTCTGGATGATGGACCTGGTGGAAGAAATGGTGGAAAAAGTAGCCATGGACCTCCACGGAACTACCGAGGTACAGGTAGGTGAGTATGTCATCAATTTTCAGCGGCCCTGGAAACGCCTGAGCATGTTTGATGCCATCAAAGAATTCACCGGAGTGGATATCTCAGAAATGGATGAGGCTGGCCTGCGGGCCACCTGTGATTCCATGGGCATTGAAGTGGCTCCTGGTCTTGGAAAGGGTAAACTCATCGATGAAATTTTCGGCGAGAAATGTGAGCCTTATCTGATACAGCCTACCTTCATTACCGATTACCCGGTTGAAATGTCGCCCCTGGCCAAAAAGCACCGCAGCAAGCCCGGACTGGTAGAACGCTTCGAAGCCATCTGCAACGGAAAGGAAATCTGCAATGCCTTCTCCGAACTGAATGATCCCCTGGACCAGCGCGCCCGATTCGAGGAACAGCTGGAACTGGGCAAGCGCGGCGACGACGAAGCCATGGTGCTGGATGAAGATTTCCTCCGCGCCCTGGAGTTTGGCATGCCGCCCACAGCGGGACTTGGCATCGGCATCGACCGGCTCAGCATGATTATGACCAATTCACCTTCCATTCAGGAAGTCTTGTTTTTCCCGCAGATGAAGCCGGAAAAGCAGTTCGTACAGCCGCAGGCCAGAGATTATGAAGCGCTGGGTGCAGAATCCGGAATTGCCAGAATTCTGGCAGCCATGAATTTCGCCAGTCTGGAAGATTTCCGGGCAGCAAATCCCAACAAGGTGTTCAATGATATGGGCGGCCTTCGCAAAAAACTGAAAGTGGAGGAATCCCTTCCTTCACTGGATTTGCTGAAAAGCTGGATGGGACAGGGCTGAAAAAATGCCTGATTTCCATTCATTTCATGGTTGTTTCCGATGAATCATATCCTTAACTTTTTGCTTTGTCCATTAGGCATCGGTAAACAAATCTTCAGCCGGGTTCAACTGAATAAAGGGCGGGAGTCAATTTCGCTGCTCACTTTTTCCTTTGTGCTCTTGCTATGGGGAAATCCTGCATCATCTTTTTGCAAAAGCTGCATTTCAGAAAATGAAGATGATTTTTCGGTCATCGACAGCCTGCAGAGATACTCCTTTGCAGACAGCCTCATTCTGGATGATGAGGGCTATACATTGTGCATTGCGAAAGCCAATAATGCTTCCTTCGCGGCACTGATGTTTGAAGACAGCCTGATTTTCTACCAGAAAATGCAGGGAGAAATCTGGATTGCAACAGATACGGTGGAAGGAGTTAACAGCAATGAGTTTTACAGGACTGATATCAATGCTGACGGGTATTCCGATGTGATTATTCCCTCAATGGGACCAGCAGGCACTGATAACAAGGTTTTTCTTTTCAACAGGAAATCCGGTCTCTTTCAGCATAATGAACAATTTGATTTGCCGAATATTTCCTGTGATTTTAAAAGCAAAACCATTCGATCCCAGGTTTTTTATCCCTCCATTGCTGCCTGCCAGTACAAAATGAGGTATAAAATTTCGGGATACACCTTAATCTTTGATAAGGGTGTTTCTCTTTGCCCGGATCATCGAAATCCATTCAAAAATGGAACTTTGAAGTTCTATAAAATTATTAATAGCCGGGAAGTTACGACGAAAATCATCCGGGGAAAGATTCCTTATATCAGCAAAATTTTTACAAAGGCACTCTGGTAAAAATCCGGAATATTTCTAAAACCAGGTTTCTTCCTGCTTTGCAGCAATTTCCCGGTTGAGTTCCGACTGAAACTCCCCTGCAAAATCAAGAACATTCTGGTAATTTGGTACCAGAGATTCGGCAACGGAAAGATTCATGGCAAGTCTCATTTGCATGTTTTTTTCGAGTAAGGCATTCCTGCCTTTTTCGCTCGCGCGGTCCATAAACCTGTCTACGAACATATGGGTGTTTGTATTGTAATAGTCTTCAGCTTCGCGAAGCGAAGGCATCAGCACCTCGTAATACTCCATAATCTTCCGCTTCAGGTTCTTGTTCTCAATGTTGCCCAGCCTGCCTGAAGTTTTGAATCCTTCGTAGCCGGCAATGTGGGTTCTCCGGATGACCGGCGTTCCATCGTAGGATACATCGATGTTATTTTTTTTGATGCTGTCCAGCATTTTTTCATTCAGACTGATAAGAACCTGGTTGGAACGAAAAACTGATTCAACCTTGTCCTTGCATCTCTTCAGATCAGCCGTATCACCGGAAAGTTCTTCCTGACAAATCAGCAGGAAATCAAGCACTTCCTCCTGTTCTTTCTTGTATTCGGCGAGGTTATTAATCCAGATGGAAAAAGAAACGGCAAATCCGATAACAAGAATCTCCCCTAGAATGCTGCGGAGTTTCGTGAGAATGCCGTCTTCCGAACGGAGCTTCTTCCAGATCTGATTCGTGTTTTTGATGAGTTCGTCTTCCATCTGATTTCAGAATTTCTCAAAGGTACCTGAAGTATTTTCCCGTAATCAAAATTTATAAAACCAGTAGCATGGAGAGATGAGCATTCCGCCATTTGTTTTCTACCTTGCCCTTCTGTTTCAACATGCATTTCCGCCTGCTTTTCCTTGCTTTTTTTCTACTTATGATTGGTCACGCAGAAGCCCAGGTCTACCGCCGCTCTGTCGGCATCCGCATGGACGAAACTTCCTTCGGATTATCGGTGGTGCAGCGCGTTTTAAAGCCGCTTACGGTGGAAGGCATCGCCGATTTCCGTAAGCAGGACCTGAGTCTGGCATTGGTTCCGCGCATCCACGGAAAAATTCTGGGCCGAAGGCTCAACTATTTCATCGGCGCCGGTGCGCAGGCAGGTTTGGTAAAGGTTTCCAGTCAGAAACTTCAGCCCTTCTGGGGTGTAGGCGGAATGATTGGCCTGGAATACAAATTCAACTTGCTGCCCATTCACATTTCCTACGATTTCCGTCCGCTGGTGCAGCTGGACGGCCATCCTGATTTGCTGGGTTTTCAGTCGGCCTTTGCCATTCGACTTGTGCGGAAATCCGAGAAAAAAGCCTGGAAGGAAAAGCTTAAGAAGTGGAAAGAGGATATTCTGGATGACGAAGATGACTGATATTCAAAATTTTAAAGCAGTAATTATTTTTGAAAATATTCTTGTTTAGAACCATTCCAGATAAGAGGTTTGCAGCCCTAATCTGGAATCATTCTAAATAAGTATGCGCCTTACTATTTTTTTACCTCTGCTTCTGATTTCCGGCCACCTTTTTTCCCAACACGACAGCGCCACCACACGGAAAGTGCAGTTGCCGGATGTAAAAATTGAAACGCTCAGACCCATGCCTTCGGGTGAAATTATACCGGATGTTAACGGCTTTCAGATAGCCGCCGGCCGGAAAACCAACCTTGTGCGCATGGATAACCGTACGGCCGACCTTACCTCAGGATTGTATCGTCAGGCGCTGGCAAAAGTGGCGGGGATTACCATCTGGGAAAACGACGGCTCCGGAATCCAGACTTCCATTGCTACACGTGGTCTTAGTCCTAACCGCTCCTGGGAATTTAACATGCGCCAGGATGGTGCCGATATTTCAGCCGAAATTTTCGGATATCCGGAAGCCTATTACACTCCGCCGCTGGAAGCGGTGGAGCGGATTGACATTACCCGCGGGGCTGCCTCCCTGGCGTATGGCCCTCAATTTGGCGGTGCGGTTAACTACATCATCCGCAAAGCCCAGCCCGGCTCGCCCCTGCGCTTTGAAAGCAGCCAGACACTGGGCTCTTTTGGTACTTTCAATTCCTTTCAATTTTTCTCAGGCTCAAGGGGGAAATTCTTCTGGACAAGCTGGCTCCATCACCGTAGCAGCAATGGATGGAGGGATAACAGCCGGTATTTTACCCGGACCGGTTTCGTTTCCATAGGTTACGCATTCCGGCCTAACCTTAGACTGGAAGCCAATACCACCATCCTTAATATGGAGAGTCAGCAGCCAGGCGGTTTGTTTGATGAGGAACTGAAAACAAACCCGGTAAAATCTCACCGGCCCCGAAACTGGATTTCAACCCCCTGGGACATGGCAGGCATCAGCCTTCAGCATGAGGTAAGCAATGCATGGAACTACGAACTGAAACTGTTCGGCAATATTTCAGAACGAAACTCGGTCGGCTTTGTAAACCAGCTGCAGATACCGGATGCCATCCTCCCGGCTACGGGGCAATTCGCAGCAAGGCAGATCGACCGCGATCTGTACCGCAATGGAGGTTTTGAATTCCGGAATCTGGTCCGCTGGAAGATGATGAACCTGAGTCAGACACTGACTGCAGGAATGCGGGCCTACCAGGGAGAGACCAGCCGGCTGAACAACGGAAAGGGCGGTACCGGAAACGATTATGACCTCCGTCTTACCGAAGACTATCAGCGAAACCTCCATTACCGCACCCGGAATGTTGCCGTTTTTGCTGAGCAGCTTTTGCAGTTTGGTGAAGGATTTACGCTTACCCCGGGAGCCCGGCTTGAATACCTGTTTAACACCAGCAAAGGCCGAATCGGTACCGGAACTGTCATTCCGGAGGCCTCAAAAACCAGAATTATTCCATTGCTTGGCATTTCAGCTGCCTGGAAAAAATCCGAGAAGCTGGAGTTATACGGAAACATCGCTCAGGCATACCGGCCGGTAACTTTTGCAGAGCTTACTCCTTCTGCCCTGACCGAATCCATTGACCCGAATCTCCGTGATGCAAAAGGATTCAACGCAGAAACCGGCCTTCGCGGACAGGCAACCTTGTATGGTTCCGGGCTTCCATTTTTCATCTACGATGTGAATGTATTTTTTCTTCGTTATGAGAACCGGATTGGTTTGCTGAATAATCTAAGAACTAACATTGGAAATTCTGAAAGCAGAGGAATCGAAGCCTATCTTGAATTCAGGCCATTGGTTCTGGCCGGCCAAAGTTCAGCTGCGGCTGATTTATCTGTATTCGTATCCGGAACCACGATGCGTGCGGAATACTTCGGCTGGAAAGACAAAAGTTCAGACCGCAGCGGAAAAAAAGTGGAATATGCTCCTGATTTCAGCATGAGAGCAGGCATTCAGTACCAGCGGAGAGGATTTAATTTTTCAGGAACCTGGAGCTATACCGGAGGGGTTTATTCGGATGCCCTGAACAGCAGAACACCTTCTCCAAATGCTCAGGCAGGCTGGATTCCGGCCTGGCAGACCATAGACATTTCGGCAGGCTATGGCTTTTATTCACATTATATGATCAAAGCAGGAGTAAACAACCTGCTGGATGAACGTTATGCTACACGCCGGGCCAGCGGTTATCCCGGTCCAGGACTTATGCCCGGGCAGGCGAGGAATCTTTACCTCGGATTTTCCGCTCGGTTTTGAAGAAACCGGACGGAACTGTAATCTTCTTGCTCACTCCTGCGCTTTTTTCTCCTTGGTGTAAGAAACTAAGCGATTTGATTCAGAGATTCTGAAGGGTCAATCCATACCTTTGGTCCTGAATCATTTTTATACCTTCGCATGAGGCTTTTTTCTCTTGCCGAAGAGGTGAAAAGGCCGCAATTGAAATGAACCAGAAACCAGCCCCCTGCCTTTTGCATGAGTGAGTCCTTATTGCTCAAGCTGATACAGTTGTTCTCCATAGCAGCCCGCTTTCATCAGGACAGAGAGCGCGTGGGGAGAATTGTACGGCAGTTTCTGGAAGACCAGCTTTCCATACCACAGCCACAGAAATACCTGAAGCAATTCGAAGAGCATCATCAGGAAAATCTCAGTAAGGGTGAAAGAAGGGGTAGTAACGAAGAGCGCTTTTCGGTAAGGGAATCTTCCCGCATGGTACTTCTCTGCACCCAGCTCAATGAGGAACTCAACCTGAGCCAGAAAATCAACATTGTCATTGTACTGATTGCCCTGCTTGACTCAGACGGAGAGATCGTTCCGCTGGAAATGGACTTTCTGCACTCTGCTTCAGAGGTTTTTAATATTTCTTCATCGGATTTTCATCAGATTCTGCGATTCTGCAGGAAATGGAACGGAGACGATCAGGATCTGAGAAATGTACTCATTCTTTCATCCGAATCGGCAAGGACGCTTCGGTCCGGAATGCACCAGCAGGTTAAGGGACTCAGCGGGTACATCGCTATTATGCACCTCGAAAAATCCGGCTCCTACCACATCAAATGCAGCGGAGGAAGAGATTTCAGCCTCAACGGGGTGGTGATGCAGCAGGATGAGGTTTATGATTTCCGCGCCGGCGACCTGGTAAAGGGCGGGAACTCCGAACCTGTTTACTTTTCAGACATCATTTCCCGCTTTGTGGAAGACCGGCAGGAAAGCCGGATCAGCTTTGAAGTGAGGAATCTTAGTTATCGATTTCCGAACGGAAAAACCGGACTGCATCCCCTGGATTTTTCCGAAACATCCGGAAAAATGGTGGGTCTAATGGGAGCCTCCGGTGCCGGAAAAAGCACCCTTCTCGAGGTGCTCAATGGAAACCTGAAACCAGAAACCGGTAATATTCTGATCAATGGCCTAGACATGCAGGCCGATAAGAACCTACTGGAAGGCATCATCGGCTATGTTCCGCAGGACGACCTGCTGATTGAAGAACTTACGGTTTTTCAGAATCTCTATTATGCTGCCAAACTCAGCTTTGCCAATAAATCCAAAGAGGAACTCAAGCAGCTGGTTTTGAAAACGCTTAACGATCTCGGTTTATCGCAGATTTCGCGGCTGAAAGTCGGAAGTCCGATGCAGAAGATTATTTCCGGCGGTGAGCGAAAACGCGTCAACATCGGTCTGGAACTTCTTCGGGCACCGGGTATTCTCTTTCTGGATGAACCAACTTCAGGTCTTTCTTCACGGGATTCGCAGAGCATCATCGAATTGCTCAAGGAACTCAGTCTTCAGGGAAAACTGATTTTTGTGGTCATCCATCAACCGTCTTCCGACATTTTCAAAATGTTCGACAGGCTGCTCATCATGGATACCGGTGGATACCCTATTTATTATGGCAATCCCATTGAAGCCATTGTTTATTTCAAAGGAAAAACCAATCAGCTGAATAAGGAAAATGCCTATTGCTACCAATGCGGCCATGTAAATCCGGAGGTTATCTTTGACCTTATCGAGGCCCGCCGCGTTACTGAATTCGGCAAATACACCCGGGAAAGGCGCATTTCTCCTCAGGAGTGGTATGAGCAGTTCCGTCAGAATTTTAAGTTTTCCGCATCCGGCAGTAAGCCATCCCTGCTTCGGGCCATTCGTGCAGCAAACTGGAGAAGGCAGTTCGGCGTTTTCATCAAACGCGATGTTCTTTCCAAACTGAACAACCGCCAGTATCTTGCCATTAACCTGATTCAGGCACCCCTGCTCGGCTTTATCCTGGCCTACATCAACCGATATTACAACCTGGATAAACTTACAGGCGGCCAGTATTCCTTTTCGGAGAACGACAATCTCCCGGTTTTCGTTTTCATATCCATCATCGTCTGTCTTTTCCTCGGACTTACGGTAAGTGCTGAAGAAATTTTCCACGACCGGAAAATCCTGAAAAGGGAAAAGTTCCTGAATTTATCCCGCAGCAGTTACCTGCTTTCCAAAGTACTGGTCCTGTTTACCATTTCAGCCTTCCAGACACTGACCTTCTGGCTTGTTTCGGCTTTTATCCTGCAGATTGATGAGTTTTCATGGATTCAGGCCGGTCTCCTGTTTTCTGCTTCGGCATTTGCCAACATGCTGGGTCTGAACATTTCATCAGCCTTCAATCAGGCGGTTACCATCTACATCCTGATTCCCATTCTCCTGATACCGCAGCTGGTCCTGGGCGGCATTGTAATTCGTTTCAGCAAAATCAATCCGGACCTGAAAGACAATACCGATGTGCCATTCATTTCGGAAATGATGGCTTCCCGCTGGGCTTACGAAGGGCTTATGGTCTCCTTTTTCCGTGATAACCGCTACAACAAAACGCTTTTTGAAACCCGCTTTGCCAAGTACTCAGCGGATAACCGTTACATATATGCCTTCCCCATTCTGGAAGAAAAGCTGAATTATGTTTCCACCTTTGGCAGCAGCGGCCTGTTCAAGCACAAAGAGAAAATCAAGGCCGATTTTGAAGTCCTGCAAAATGAGTTCCGCCTTGAAAATTCGCTTCATCCGGCCATGGTATTCCCTCAGCCGGAGCGCCTTTCTGCGGGATGCAAAGCAGCGGTCATACAGGAGGCCCTTGAATACCTGAGAAAGTTGCGTGTTTATTATTCCGAACTTTCCAAACAAGCTTCAGACAATGAAACAAGACTGATTGAAATCCTTGAAAAGAGGGAAGGAGGCAGCAATGCACTCAATCTGCTGAGGCTTTCTGCGCACAACCGGGAGGTGGAACGCTATGTACTCAATACCCAGGAAGAGGTTAAGGTAATTGAAACAGGTGGCCGGCTGGTGCAGATGGCAAATCCTATATTCCGGCAACCGGCAGGAAACCAGTTCCTTTCAAGAGCCCATTTTTTCGCTCCCTATAAATACTTTTTAGGACTGCAGCTCAGCACGCCCGTTTTCAACATCATCATGCTTTGGATTATGACAGCCCTGCTTTATGCTCTGCTCTGGTATGATGGCCTCAAAAAACTGATTGATTTCCTGTCGTCCGGCAGCCGCTCCGCACACAAGGATTAATCCTTTAATGCCTTTAGGAAAGCCAGTACTTCTCCGGCATTCGGTATAGAAGGCTGGGCACCCTCCCTGCCCACACAAATGGCAGAGGCCGCCTGCGCCAGGCGGATGGATT
>Ga0068872_10002676_pt1 | contig 13906 bp, 7 predicted proteins | sample NOAtaG_7_FD_66441 | JGI IMG/M metagenome (GOLD analysis project Ga0068872, IMG submission 66441) | Freshwater lake microbial communities from Lake Erie, under a cyanobacterial bloom - NOAA_Erie_Diel1S_2200h metaG | ecosystem: Environmental > Aquatic > Freshwater > Lake | place: USA: Ohio, Lake...
ATGGAAGTAGCGTTTTCGATGCAGATGGAGGCATCCGCAGCCTTTGACATCTCGCAGGAAACTCAGGCCACCCGGGACCTGTACGGAAACACGCTGTTCGGTCGACAGTGTCTGCTGGCACGCCGACTGTCAGAACGCGGCGTCCGATTCGTCACCTCCTACTACCTGACACCCGGTGGTAATCAGCCCTGGGATACCCATACAAACAACGACGACGGACATCGGAAACTGTGTGCGGACAGTGATCGGGCAACAGCCGCACTGCTGACGGATCTGAAGCAGCGCGGACTGCTCGAGGATACTCTGGTGATCTGGACCGGCGAATTCGGAAGAACTCCCTACGCACAGCCAAACGACAAGGGCAAACAGGGCCGGGATCATCATCATTCAGCATTCACCACAGTCCTCGCCGGTGGCGGTGTGAAAGGCGGACTGATGTATGGTGCCAGCGACGAACTGGGAATGTTTGCCGTCGAGAATCGAGTGCATGTGCATGACCTGCACGCAACGGTCCTGCACCTGCTGGGTATCGACCACGAACAGCTGACCTATCGTTACAGCGGACGTGATTTTCGACTGACGGACGTGCACGGGCAGGTCGTGCAGGGAATTCTGGCATAAGCCCGTTTTTCAAAAACACTTGCCCTCGAGGCACATATCGACGCAGCCAGACAACCCTCCGGCTCAGACTGCACCGGCTCCTGCGAGCAGCCACAGACATCCTCTCGCTTTCGATTTTTTCCTCGTGTTGGTATCTTCTGCACCTCAGTTGCACACATGAGGGGCCTGACCTTGCAGCACACAATATCCCCCGCAACTCACCGCTCGCCGCTCGTGAACCCTGTCACTCAGATCAGGTTGCTCAGGGGAAGCAACACATGAATGCGTCGTTTGATATCACTCCCTTCATTCATCAGGACGAAGGGCAGCACTATGAACGCAAGTCCCTTCTGGAGGGCCCGGAAGGGAACAAGCGGTCCCGCGATCGGCGGGAAGTCCGCGATCAGGTGGCACACACCACCGCCGGATTTGCCAACGCCGACGGCGGAGTCCTCGTGCTGGGCATTGAAGACGATCACAGCGTAACAGGCCATCGGCTTCCCGCCCAGGCCCTCGCTTCACTGCTAACCACTCCATGCAGCCGCCTGATTCCTCCTCAGGCACCTGGATTCACTGTTCAGGCAGAAGGTCGGGAATTGATCGTCTTTGATGTCCAGGCTGCGGATTCTCCCGTACAGGTTGCCGGGGACGGATTCCCTCTCCGCATTGGCGACCAAACGCTGCAGGTCAGTGAATCGCAGATTCAGGCTCTCAAGCTCCAGGGGTTCGTTGAAAGCTGGGAAAGCCGGACCTCACCCATGTCGCCGGAACAGCTTGATCCGGCACTGATTGCTCGAGCACGCCAGGGAGCCGGTCTGTCGGCACTGAGCGATGAAGAGTACCTGCTGAAACGCAAACTGGCTGATCGCCGAGGTGCTCGGATTCAACTCCGCCGAGCTGCTGAACTGCTCTTCGCCGCAGACGGATCTGATCACCCCAACGCAGGTATACGCGTGTTTCGCGTCATTGGCACGGAACGTCGCACCGGCCCCGAACACAATGTCGAGGAACTGCCGCGCATTGAAGGAAACCTTCCCGCGGTCATCGAAGAAGCCTTCTCCATAGTCGCTCGGCTGTTGCGCAGACCTTCACGCCTGTTTGGTTCCAGGTTTCGCGCGGTACCCGAATATCCTGAGTTCTCCTGGAAGGAAGCTTTGCTGAACGCTGTGGCCCACCGCGATTACAGCGTGGAAGGACTTGGCACGGAAATCTGGTTGTTCGAAGATCGCATGGAGATCAACAGCCCAGGAGGCCTCGTTGGCGACCTCACACTCGACGATGTCCTGTCACTGCAGCGCATTCATCGCAGTCGCAATCCACGATTGATGCGTGTACTCGTCGATCTTGGCGTCGCGCGGGACCAGGGCGAAGGTATTCCCCGGATGTTTGCCGAAATGCAGGACGCCTTTCTGCCAAAACCGGAGATCCAGGCCAGTGCTCGCAGCGTACGCCTCACACTCCACAACACGCCGACACTCTCAACGGCCGATCGGGAATTTGTATCGCGCCTGGATGCCACAGAGCTGTCCGATGAAGAGTTCCGCGCACTGCTGCATGCACATCGGCTGGGGCGAGTCGAAAATGGTGACCTGCGTCTGCTGGTCGGTCTCGATACCCTCAAAGCCAGTTATCTTCTGCGACGATTACGCGACCGTGGCCTGCTGGAACTTCACGCCCGCGGTGCAAACAGCTTCTACACGCTGCCGGATGTGTACACCGCTCGCTCGAACAGTGAAGAGCAAAACGCCGATCGAGTAAAGCAAAACGCCGATCGAGGCAAGCAAAACGCCGATCGAGGCAAGCAAAACACCGATCGAGGCAAGCAAAACACCGATCGAGTAAAGCAAAACGCCGATCGAGGCAAGCAAAACGCCGATCGAGGCAAGCAAAACACCGATCGAGTAAAGCAAAACACCGATCGAGGCAAGCAAAACGCCGATCGAGTAAAGCAAAACGCCGATCGAGTAAAGCAAAACACCGATCGAGGCAAGCAAAACGCCGATCGAGTAAAGCACAACGCCGATCAAAGCAGGCAGCCAGCCAAACTCCCCCGGCAAATTCGCACTGCAATTGCTGACCTGACTCTGCGGCCTCGCAAGGAGCAGCTGCGGCAGGTTATTTTGGCTGTCTGTGCCTGCCGTGAATGGACAACTCCCGCCGAACTGGCCATATGGCTGAACATCCTGCCCGACAATCTGACAGTCCGACACCTGTCGCCGATGACAAAATCCGGCCTGCTCGAACGGCGTTACCCGGATACACCGACGCACTCTGATCAGGCTTACCGCAGCCCGGATCGTCGCTGGCAGTCACTGCTTCCCTGAGTGCAGCAGCGCGGGCTGTACCCCGGCAGGTACCTGCAGCGGCATCAGCGGGACTTGCTGTGAAGAACGCCGGAGGTCAGCACTGCGACGGGTTGCACTGCCGATGGCAGAGCGACAGGCGTTTGATGTATGCTGCCCGCCCGACCAGTCTGGAGTCTGCTGCCAACAGGGAACCCGCCATGCACAACAAATCCGCCTCACGATGGTATTCCGCACTGATTCTGCTGATCGTACCAATGGCAGCGAGAGTCACTGGGTCAGTCCGTGCGGAAGAACATCGGATCGAGCCGGGAACAGCACCTCAGGCAATCCTCGATCGGGCCGCCGCAGGCGATCGCATCGTGTTTCTTCCGGGGTTGCACCTGCATGCACCGGGACGGCATCGAGCGCTGCTCTATGTCGATAAGTCTGTGGAAATTGAACTGCAGCAGGGAGCAGTGCTTAAACTGGCGGATGATGTCTGCCGGCTGGAATCCGAGGGAGAAATCACCACCGATCAGGACGGTGGCAAGAAACTGGATGACCTGCAGGTGGGCGGTAGTTTCGATCTGTCACGACCGGATCAGGATGGCCCGGAAGCATACGGCAACCGCATTTACACAATCGTGATTGACAGCGAAGGTCGTGACGGCGGGGCAGATACCTTTGCGTGGGGTGATGGAGCCCTGTTTGACACGCCGCAGAAGAGTGTCCCGATCACGGGTGATTGGCAGACGCTGAGTCATGGAGTGCAGATCCGATTTGGCAGTCGCACCGGCCACAGCCGCAGCAGTCTGTGGTTTGTGTCGTTTGATGGCCCGGAGGCCTACGGAATCCGCATCGGCCATGGTACTCAGCCGGAGTACATCGAAAACGTGCGGATTTTTGGTGGCGGAACAATTGACCTGAATTCAACCCGCAATGCCCAGCCCAGCGGATTGGTGCAGAACATCAATGCCTGTGTGCTGGTGCACGGTCGCGTACGCGGCGTGGTCGTGGAAGGCATCACAATGCAGAACACAAATCGCTCTGTGATGTGCTATGGAGAGCATACGGGGCAGTTTCTTCCGGGCGGCCGGACAGGGCCGGGCGAGTCCTTTGATGCAGAAAACATCGTGATTCGCAGGACTCGCACCATCAATCCCGGCGGCGCCGGATATCTGCTGGGACATCCATCCCACCGCGGGCACCTGAAAAATGTGATCTGCAGCCAGAATTACATTGAGACAGGTAAAACGGCAATTGAACCCAATTTCAATCTGGACGGGTACTCAGTCACAGACAATGTCATACGCAGCGATGGTCAGGCTGTTCACTGCTGGCGGTACTCAAAGAATGGAGCAGTCACAGACAATCTGCGAATCCATGACACAACGGGGCGGCCTGTCGTGGTCGTTAACGCACCCCGCGGCTGGCAGACTCCGGACACCCCGCTGCTGCGAAATAATCGCAATCACCTCGATGCCATCAAAAATCCCTGACAGCCACAGGGCAGTTCCGCCAAACATATGGTACCGTGCTCGCCCTGAACACACCCTCCCTCACTCCACCGACCGGAACTGGTAACCCTGCAGGGCTGCTTCCGTGAACTGGACGCTGTATCCCGGAGCTGCCGGTGGCATGTAGCGACCGTGACGCATAATCACCGGATCACACACATGCTCGTGCAGATGATCCGAATACTCCGTCACCCGACCCTCCCACGTGCCCGTCACACACACATAGTCAATGATGCTGGCATGCTGCACATACTCGCACAGTCCCACTCCACCTGCATGCGGACACACCGGAATCTGAAAGCGAGCCGCCAGCAGCATCACCGCCAGCACCTCGTTCACACCCCCCAGACGACAGCAGTCCAGCTGACACACCTGCAAACCACCCGACTGCATGAACTGCTTGAACATCACCCGATTGTGACACATCTCACCCGTCGCCACACGGATCGGGGCAATCGCCCGCGCAATCGCCTGATGACCCAGAATGTCGTCCGGTGATGTCGGCTCCTCCACAAACCACGGCCGAAATGGCGCCAGCTGACGGATCCACTCAATCGCCTGCGGGACATCCCACACCTGATTCGCGTCAATCATCATGCAGGCGTCTTCACCCATCTCCTCACGCAACACCCGACAACGACGCAGATCGTCCTGCAGATCACGACCCACCTTGATCTTGAAATGCTGCCAGCCACGAGCCTTCAGGTCCGTACACTTCTGCCGCAAGGCCTCGTCCGAATACCCCAGCCAGCCCGCCGACGTCGTGTAACTGGGATACCCCTCCGACTGCAATCGCTCAATACGCTCCTCACGCCCACGCGAAAACGGCTGCAACAGCTCAACCGCCTGACCCGGAGTCAGGGCGTCCGTCAAATAACGAAAATCAATGCACGCAGCAAACTGCTCCGGTGACATCTCACAAACCACCTGCCACACAGGCTTCTGCTGCTCGCGACTCCACAAATCCCAAACCGCATTAATCACCGCCGCCGCCGCCAGATGAATGACTCCCTTCTCAGGACCCACCCAACGCAACTGACTGTCACCCGTCAATCGTCGATACAACGTCACAGGCTCACGCATCAAACCCGCCACCGACTGACCCACCAGCAGCTTCGCCAGTGCACGTATCGCCGCCACACACAACTCGTTCCCGCGACCGATCGTAAATGTCATACCATAACCGAACAAATGTTCAGAGCTGGTCTTCAGCACAACATACGCGGCCGAATAATCCGGATCAGGATTCATCGCATCCGATCCGTCCAGATGCTGCGACGTCGGAAACCGAATATCAAACGTTTCGAAACCCGTAATGGTGACAGCCATGAGCAGAATATCTTCCGGGAAATCAGACGAACCACAAAAACACCGTCTCAGCGTTCCAAACACAGCCTGCGACTGTAGCCGCAACCGTGCCGCCGCTGCAAGTGCCCGATTTTTCCGGCAGAGCAGGGGACTCGCCACCGCCACAGTTCCCTCCCTGTTGACATCCGCACCCCCGCACCGTAGGCTGTTCTCTGTCAGGTGCCACAAAACCCTGCAACTGAAGGACTTACCCAGGAGTCACTGACTTGTTTTCCATGCGGTGGGCGTTGCTGCTGGCCATTTGCTGTCTGCCCCCGGCAGACGCTCTGGCGGACGAGCAGCAGCCGGCAGGACCGGCCGAACTTTTTCGCAGCCGGATTGCTCCGCTGCTGCAGCAGTCCTGCCTCAAATGCCACTCCGGTGACCAGCCCGAAGGCGGTCTCAGCCTGTCCACGCGAGCTCAACTCCTCAAGGGCGGTGACTCCGGGCCGGCTGTCAGCGCCACAGATGTCGCCGCCAGCCTGCTGCTGCAGGCGGTTCGCTGGGAAGGTCCGCAAATGCCGCCCACCGGGCGACTGCCGGCCCGCGAAATCGAAGCGATCCAGCAGTGGATCGCCACCGGACTGGAATGGCCGGCGGATCTGGCAGAATTGAAGTCTGCTCCCGTACGGAAAGCCCCGGAAGTCAATGCCGAAACAAAACAGCACTGGTCCTTCCAGCCTGTCCGCAGGCCTGCTGTCCCCGCAGCGCCTGCCTGGGGACACAACGAAATTGATGCCTTCATCGCTGCCGGCCTGCAGAACCGCGGACTGACACCCAACCCTCCCGCAGACCCGCGGCAGCTGGTCCGCCGGGCGGCCTATAATGTCACCGGCCTGCCGCCCCAGCCGCAGCACGTCGAAACATTCGCCGCCAGCCCCACTCAGCAAAACTGGTCCGCACTCGTCGAACAGCTCCTGCACTCCCCGCACTACGGAGAACACTGGGCTCGGCACTGGCTGGATCTGGTTCGATACGCCGAAACCAACAGCTACGAACGTGATGGTGCCAAGCCGTTCGTCTGGCGGTATCGCGACTACGTCATCAGCGCCTTCAACAGTGATCTGCCGTGGGACAGATTTCTGACTGAACAACTGGCCGGTGACGAGCTGCCTGATCGCACACCCGATTCCCTTATCGCCACCGGCTACTATCGACTGGGACGCTGGGATGATGAACCGGCGGATCCGGAGCTGGCCTTTTATGACGACATGGACGACATCATCACCACCACCGGCCAGACCATGCTGGGCCTGTCCATCAACTGTGCCCGCTGTCACGATCATAAAATCGATCCGCTGCCGCAGCGAGACTACTACCGCCTGCTGGCCTTCTTCCGCGGCGTCAGACGGTATGGAGTGCGTTCCGAACAGTCCGTCCGCGAGGCTTCCATCACCGAAATCGACCGCCCGGAAGAAACCAGCCTGCATACGGCAGCCGTGCAGCGTTATGAAAATGACCTCCGCACCGTCGAACAGGACCTGCTGAAGATTGAAAATCAGGTGCGACCCGACTTCAGCGGGGTCGAACAGGACGATTTTCATTACGCCATGAATCGCGTCGCCATCGTTGAAAAACGTCGCGGGCGACTGCTGTCCGACAAAGACGTCGACCGCTACAGGCAATTGACCAGCCGCAAACAGCAGTTGTCTGAAAATCGCCCCCGCGGTATCGCTCAGGCTCTCTGCGTCAAAGAAACCCCGGGCAGTCTGCCTCCCGTCTTTGTGCTGCAGCGCGGCAACCCGGGCTCGCCCGCCGAACAGGTCCAGCCCGGCTTCCCCGAAGTCCTGTCTCCTCCGGAACCACTACTGCTGCCCTCGCACAATCCCGCGACCAGCGGACGACGCCTCGCTCTGGCCCGCTGGATCACCAGCCCCGACAATCCACTCACCGCACGCGTTATGGTCAATCGCATCTGGCAGTACCACTTTGGCCGCGGAATTGTCAGGACCACCAGTGACTTCGGTTTCCAGGGGCAGCCGCCAACGCACCCCGAACTGCTGGACTGGCTGGCCTCCGAATTCATCGCTCGCGGCTGGTCCGTCCGGGAAATGCATCGCCTGATCATGAATTCGGCCGTCTATCAGTTCAGCTCGGCCGCAAACACGGCGGCCCTCGAAAAAGATCCGCTGAACGACGCCTTCTGGCGGTTTGAAATGCGACGCCTGTCGGCCGAAGAAATTCGCGACTCAGTGCTGGCCGCCAGCGGTGCCCTGAACCTGCAGAAAATGTTCGGCCCCGCAGTCTGGACGGACATCCCTGAAGCAGTGAAAGCCGGACAGTCGCGGCCGGGTTCCGGCTGGGGCAAATCGCCCCCGGAAGACGAATTCCGCCGCAGCATCTACATTCACATCAAACGTTCGCTCAAAGATCCGCTGCTGGAAAATTTCGATGCGGCGGACACCGATCAGACCTGCCCCGTCCGCTTCGTCACCACACAACCCAGCCAGGCTCTCGGGCTGCTGAACAGCGATTTCAGCCAGCAGCAGGCGGCTCGCTTTGCCGAGCGGCTGAACGCCATGAATCTGCCATCCGACGACGCCTGGCTGCAGGCGGCGTTTCACTGTCTGCTGCAGCGTGCGGCTGCAGATTCCGAACTGCAGCTGCTGAATGATCTGCTGCAGCAACTGCAGACACAGGATCGGCTGTCCGCCCTGCAGTCCCGCAAAGCCGTGTGTCTGGCCCTGCTGAATCTCAACGAATTCCTGTATCTCGACTGACAGGCCACGGTACGCATGAACGATCAGGAATTTCAGCAGTTGCGGACCGCCGAACTGCTGCGTCTGGAACAGGAAGAAGCTCGGGCAGAAAATGCCAACTGGCGCCGCTGGGGTACATACCTTTCGGAACGGCAGTGGGGCACCGTCCGCGAAGACTATTCGGAAGATGGCAGCCCGTGGACATATTTCACCCACGACGATGCTCGGCGCCGCGCCTATCGCTGGGGCGAAGACGGCCTGCTGGGATTCTGCGACCGCCAGTGCCGACTGTGCTTCGCTGTCGCACTCTGGAATACCCGCGACCCAATCCTGAAGGAACGTCTGTTCGGACTGAACGGACTGGAAGGCAACCACGGGGAAGACGTCAAGGAAGAATACTACTACCTCGACGCCACCCCGACATACTCGTACGCCAAAGGTCTCTACAAATACCCGTCAACCGAGTATCCCTACGCCAAACTGGTCCGTGAAAATCAGCATCGCAGCCGACAGCTGGCGGAACTGGAACTGGTCGATACCGGCGCCTTCGACCGCAATCGCTACTTCGATGTGCAGATCGAATACGCCAAAGCCGAACCCGACGACATGCTGATCCGCATTCGGGTCACCAATCATGGCCCGACAGTCGCTCCCATTCATGTGCTGCCAACACTCTGGTTCCGCAACACCTGGTCCTGGGGCTGCACCCATGAAGGCTGCTGGACCAAACCCCGGATTTCGCTGAACGCAGACGGCTGGCTCGATGCACACCACCAGACGCTGGGACACTTCCGTTTTGCAGCCGATCTGGCACCTGACGGACGGTCGCCGCAATGGCTGTTTACTGAAAATGAGTCGCACCCCGATTACCTGCCACCGGATGCCCCGGCCGGCACGTACAGCAAGGATGCATTCCATCGCTGTGTCGTGGACGGCCACGCTGATGCCGTCAACCGGGACGGATATGGAACAAAAGCCGCAGCTCACTATCGACTGATGCTGCGTTCCGGTGAATCCGCTGTGCTGCAACTGCGTCTGTGGGCCGCGGATCAGACACCAGCCGAAATCTTCGGCGGCGAATTCGAACGCATCCTGCATTTGCGGAATTCCGAAGCCGATCACTTCTATGCCGGCAAAATTCCCTCCGGCATTCCCGACCATCTGAAGCCCGTCATGCGGCAGTGTTACGCAGGACTGCTGTGGACGCGACAGTACTACAACTTCATCGTCGAAGACTGGCTCCAGGGTGACCCGAACTTTCCCCCGGTGCCCGCCTCACGCCGCGAAATCCGCAACAGTGACTGGCCGCATCTGTTCAACCGCGACATCATTTCCATGCCGGACAAATGGGAATATCCGTGGTATGCCGCCTGGGACCTGGCATTCCACATGGTTCCCATGGCGGAAGTGGACAGCCGCTTCGCCCGCGATCAGCTGCTGCTGTTCCTGCGCGAATGGTACATGCACCCCAACGGGCAGCTGCCCGCCTACGAATGGAATTTCAGTGATGTGAATCCCCCGGTGCATGCATGGGCCTGCTGGCGTGTCTACAAGAATTCAGGCCCGCCCGGAGCTCGTGATAGAGCCTTCCTGGCACGCGCTTTCCAGAAACTGCTGCTCAATTTCACCTGGTGGGTCAACCGCAAAGACCTGCTCGGAAAACATGTCTTCAGTGGCGGCTTCCTCGGACTGGACAACATCGGAGTCTTCGATCGCTCAAAACCACTGCCCACCGGAGGACATCTGCATCAGGCAGACGCCACCGCATGGATGGCCTTCTACTGCGCTCGCATGCTCACCATGGCCCTCGAACTGTCCGGAGACAGTCCGGCCTACGCTGACATGGCCTCCAAATTCTTCGAACACTACATCGAAATTGCCGACGCCATGAACTCCATGAGCGGCGTCGGACTGTGGGACGAACAGGACGGGTTCTACTACGATCACCTGTACAACAACGGACAGCATATTCCACTCCGAGTCCGCTCGATGGTGGGCATCATCCCGCTGTTCAGCTCTGTCATGCTCAGCGATGTCGTGCTGGCCAGACTGCCCGGCTTCCGACGCCGCATGGAATGGTTCCTCGAAAATCGTTCTGAACGAGTGCAGAACATCACGTTCCTGCAGGTCGCAAAGGAAGCCGACGCCACCCGCCCCGCACGCGGACTGCGACTCCTGGCCATACCCTCACGCGATCGCATGCGCCGCATCCTCCAGTATGTGCTCGACGAAAAAGAATTCCTCTCACCACATGGCATCCGCTCGCTCTCACGAGTCCACCTGGATCAGCCCTTCGTGTTCAACGTCAATGGACAGGAACATCGAGTCAATTACGTACCGGGAGATTCCGATTCCTCGATGTTCGGCGGGAACAGCAACTGGCGCGGACCCATCTGGTTTCCACTCAATTACCTGCTGATCGAGTCACTGGAACGTTATGACGAATTTTACGGAGCAGACTTCAAGGTCGAATGCCCAACAGGGTCCGGGATCCTGATGACCCTCGGCGAGGTCGCGGAAGAACTGATGCGGCGGCAGATCAGCCTGTTCATGCCCGGACCGGACGGACATCGACCCTGCTACGGTGGCGACGAACGCTACCGCGATGACCCCAGCTGGAACGAATTGGCACTGTTCCATGAATACTTCGACGGCGAAACCGGGCGCGGACTGGGGGCCAGTCACCAGACCGGCTGGACTGCCCTCGTCACCCGGCTGATCCGAAAACTGCACCGACGCGGAAAACTCAGCCGCGAAACGCAGCCCGGAACCATGACAAATCCGTGAATTCCCCGCGAACACACTGGCCCACATATCACGGCTCGCGGACAATTGACACAACGGGGCTGCACCGGCCACCCGCTTCGCCTGACCCGAACTCAGACTCAGGAAACCACCAATGTCAGAACCTGAACTGCCGCCAAACCAATGGCCACCTCTCGGACTGCCCAACGGCAGCGTCCGCGCCCTCCTGACCCTGATGGTCGTCGGTGTTGTCATTCAGGCCGTCGTCCGCGGGCAGGAACTCGACATCATCTGGACCGAAAGCCTGATGATCACTCTGGCCTACTACTACACGTCCCGACGGTTTGTTTCTCTGCCTTCCGAAATCATCCAGCGACTGCAGCAGGAAGGTGTGCTCGATGCCGACCAGCACCCGCTGTTTCTGCCCAGACACAGTATTCGCTTCATCCTGATGGCGGCCTTCGCAGGACTGGGAGTCTGGCTGTTCCGTGAAAATCGGCTGCAGGAACCTCGCGCCCTGTCACTGCTGCTGATTGTGGCGTCCTTTATCGTCGGCTCACTGGTCCGCAGCATCAAAGGGCTCCTGTTTCGCCGGCCGCCTCAGACAAACCTGCCGGCACGCTGGGGCGATCTCAAAGCCCTTGTCATTCTGGGCACCGTGGGCACCGCCGTCGCCTTCAAGGTTCTGCAGAACGTGGATCCGCTGCCACCAGAATACGACCGCGTGGCACTCGCCATGATGCTGTACTACTTCGGCTCACGATAAGCTGCACAGTTCACTGAGCCAGTCGGTCTTCTGCCACGGCCGCCCGAAAATCAGCCATGGCCTGAAAATACAATTGCAGCGCATCCACATTCTTCTCAGCAGACTCAACCGCGTACTGCTCTCGCAGTGCCACCTTCAGCATGTCAGACAAACCCGCTTCCTCATTCTGACGCTCCCGTTCCGCCAGATCCTCAGCCAGCTTCATGGCTTCCGCAGTCTCCTGCACCTGCTCCCGTGCCGACACCAGCGCCGCATGCGCCACCTGCACGTCAACCGTGATCTTGTCCACAGTCAGACGACGCTTCGCCGTCAGTTGCGACAGCTTGGCCTGCGTCTCCGACATCTTGCCTCGCGCCTTCCGCCGCTCCACCGGCACATCCAGCAGCAGGGATGCCTCTGCCTCCAGATCCGATTTGTCACCCTTCTTGCTGGCCGGTGCCCCCACATCCTGAGAACCCCACAGCACCGCGTTCAGTTCCGGCTGCATGTAATTTGAGGCGTTGGAATAATCAATCTGCACCTGTCGCCGCACCAGATCCAGCAGTTTCAGCTCAGGCCTCCGTGCCAGCGCCGACTCCACTCCCACGCTCAAGTCCTGAATCGGCTCCTCAGACAAAGCCGGAAACCGCGGCAACTGTGACTCACCCGGTACCACCGGACGACCAGACGCATCCCGCAGATAAATTGACAGCTTGGCGGCAGTCTGCTGCAGCTTGCGACGAGTGTCAGCGACCTTCGCCTGACGAATCGCCACCAGTCGCAGGTTGTCGGTCAGTTCCGGAGGATCCGTAAAGCCAGCATCCACCTGACTGCGCACCCGCTCAGTGCGATCCTCCGCCAACTCCAGAATGTGAGTCGCTATCCGATGATACTCACCCGCGGCCACCCAGTCCCACCACGCATAGGAACCAGATCGAACAAAATCAATCAGTTGCGCCTGAATGTCAGGCTCCGCCAGTTGTCGCTCCAAACCAGCTTTCCACAGCTCCGCTCGACGGTCATCTATTGTTCGATTGCGGGCCAGCGGCAACTGAATGCCAGCCTTGAACTCACCGCCGTCATCCGTCACTCGCTCCCCATACCACGGCTGCATCTCGCCCCGACCAATCCGATAGCCACCAAACACCTCACCGCCCCAGTACGTCGGCTTCACCACACCCACACTCTGCCGATACGTCTCGTAAAACCCAATCGGTCCGTTCTCACTGGCACCCTTCAACTTGGTGTCGAAGGCTCCCAGAGCACCCGTCTGCTGGCCCGCTGCAATATTACGCGTCAGCAGGGCAGCCTGCAGCATCGGATAAGATCGGTAAACGGAATCGATGACCTGCTGCAGAGACAATGATGGTAACTCCGCCGGCACCTCGGCAGCAGCCGGCACCTCAACAGCAGCCGGCAACGCGGGGTCAGTGGACACCGCCGACCGGCTGCTGTCGGTGGAATCAGCCGTCGAAACTTCAGCGGGCCCGGCAGAGAACCCCGTCAGAGCAATGTCTGGTGTCGACGGTTTCAGCGATCTGTCGGACGGTACAGGCTCCGCCTGAACTGCGGCCGGCTCCACGCCCGACACGCCACTGTCCGCCGAAATTTCATCAGACTGTCGACTCCCGGAACCCGACAGCCGATCCATCATCCGTTTGCGACTCTTTTGAGCCGTGGGGATTTCGGGCACGTAGGCAGGTGTCTCTGCATCGCCGGAATTCCTCACGAAAACCCGACGGCCCCGGCAGCCACTGACGAATACACACAGCAGCAGGCTCCAGACCACAACCGAACGACTGAGTGATGAACGCATGTTGCAGTGACCGTTGCAGCGGACGAAAATGGGACCGACCACGCTTGCTATCGGCCAAAAACTAACCCGCCCCACAGAATCCTCACCATCGACAACTCCCGGTGAATCGCCATTCCACTCACACTACTCAAAATCGAAACAATCGATACAAA
>Ga0068872_10002678_pt1 | contig 13897 bp, 13 predicted proteins | sample NOAtaG_7_FD_66441 | JGI IMG/M metagenome (GOLD analysis project Ga0068872, IMG submission 66441) | Freshwater lake microbial communities from Lake Erie, under a cyanobacterial bloom - NOAA_Erie_Diel1S_2200h metaG | ecosystem: Environmental > Aquatic > Freshwater > Lake | place: USA: Ohio, Lake...
GGCAATTCCTGCCGGTCTCAGATGGCTCATGGCTATCTGCAGCATTTTGCCTCTCCGGGCACCAGGGTTTACAGTGCCGGTGTGGAAACGCACGGTTTGAATCCGGATGCTGTGGCCACCATGGCAGAGGACGGAATTGACATTTCTGCGCACACTTCGAATCATGTAGATGAGTACGAAGGCATTGATTTTGATCTGATTTTCACGGTTTGCGACCATGCCAGGGAACGATGTCCGGTTTTCCCATCCCGGTCGGAAAAAGTGCATGTAAATTTCCCTGACCCCTCAAAATCCGGAGAAACCGGCGAGGCAAAAACAGCTGAATTCCGTCGGGTAAGGAACCTGATAAAAGAACAGTGCCGCAAACTGGCAGCAGAATTCAGCCTCTGATCAGCGCATGCTTCTTTTTCCTTCGAGTATTCCCTGAATGAGGTTCCGGGCCCGGAAGAGCTGAATCTTGATGGTATTCTCCGGTATGCCGAGCTCCTTCTGAATTTCCTCAATGCTAAGTTCGTCAAAGTACTTCATTTTCACCAGCGTATGATACTTTGCAGGAAGGTGCTCCACAATATGGCGCAGGGTTTCATGGCTCTGATTCCGGAGTAAATCCTGCTCGGGATCGCGGTCGCCGGAAGCCACATCAATGCTGAAAGACTCTCCTTTTCCATCGCTGTACTGATGGGAGAGGGATGAGGTTTTGAGCCGCTTCAACCGGAGAAAGTCGATGGTGTGATTACTGCCTATTTTAAACAGCCAGGTGGAAAAAGCAAATTTGGCCTCGTAGCGGTGCAGGTTACGGAATGCCTTTCCAAAGGCCTCCATGGTGAGGTCTTCGGCATCGTCCATGTTGCGCACCATTTTAAGAATCATGGCGTAGAGGGACTTCCGGTATCTTTCCAACAGAAAGGCAAATGCCTTTTCATTGCCATCCTTCGCAAGCATCACCTGCCGGTAAATTTCCGGACTGCGTTCCTGAAAGGAAAGATGTTCTGATTCCATACCTCTGATGCCTGGCCGCCTGTATCAAAGCCGGAAGCAAAAATGCAAATTATCCCGGACTGGCAAGTACAGGGCAGGTTAAAACATAAAATCTCTCTTATTTCGGATTAGTGGCGAATACGGTTGCTTCTGTAAGAAAACCGACATCGCGCATCTGAAGCATGCTCAGGATTACATGGGCAATTTCAGAAGCTTCGAGTTTACTGGGATTGTAAGGTCTGGCCTCCTGGCCGGAACGAATGAAAAAATCTGTCTGTACTTCGGAGGGATTTACAAGCATAACCCGGATGTTGTGTTTGCGGAGCTCTGCACGCCAGCATTCGGTCATTCCCTTGAGGGCGAATTTGCTGGCAACATAGCCGCTGCCATTGGCAAATCCGCTTAAGCCGGCCGTACTTGAAATGTTGATGATGTTTCCGGACTGCTGCGGGATAAAAACCCGGCAGGCTTCCCGGGCCATTAGCATGGCACCACGCACATTGGTGGCCCACATGGCATCAAACTGTTCAAGATTGAGGTTTTCGAGGGAAGAGAAGTGCCCGAAACCAGCATTGTTTATGAGAACATTGAGTCCACCCATCTGGGCATGAGCTTCCTGAACTGCGCGGATGGCCTCTTCCTCTTTCGACACATCTGCCAGAATACGGGTGATTCCCAGTTCGGTGGAAGCCTTGAATAACTTTTCGGGATTTCGCCCTGTAATACACACGCTGGCGCCAGCCAGCTTGAGTCGGTGGGCGGTCTCATACCCGATTCCGGAACTTCCGCCGGTAATCAGGACTTTGGCATCTTGCAGATTCATGCTGCAAAGGTGCTTCGGCAGTGCCACCGGAACAAGGAAAAAAGGAAATCAGGAAGCTGATTTTTCCGGCTGCCACTTATGTTCCTCAAGACCAAGGTCGTGGCAGATTTTGCGTGAAAGAACAAAAAAATAATCTGAGAGCCGGTTTAGATAAGGCAACACCAGTTCCGGCACTTCCTCATGCTCACTCAGCCTTATAACGCAGCGCTCTGCACGGCGGCAAACAGTTCTGGCAACATGGGCGATGCTCACTGCCTGGTGACCGCCGGGGAGAACAAAATGCCGGAGTTCAGGCAGCAAAGCGTCCATCTCATCCATGGCTGTTTCAAGCTTCTGAATATCGCTTTCCTTCACTGGCGGAACCCGGTCTGTTTTCTTTCCCGGATCGGAGGCAAGATTTGCCCCGATTACAAAAAGCTTGTCCTGAATGCCTTTCAAAAAGCCACGGTATGGAATGCCGGCTTCCTGATCTGCCAGCAGGCCAAGGAAGGAATTGAGTTCATCAACGGTTCCGTAAGCTTCAATGCGTTCATGGGCTTTGGATAATCGGGTACCTTCGATGAGGGATGTTTTTCCGGAATCTCCTGTCTTGGTGTAAATTTTCATATGCAATGATTTGTTTAATCAGGGCCGGAGCACATACTGAAATATCTTTCTCAGCGGCTTTAGCCAGAGGGTGAAAAAATAAGGTTTAAGTTCGTTGAGCTCCCAGGCCAGGGCATCTTCCCTGTTGCCCCTGAGGCGATTCTGAAGATTTTTATTGCTGATCCCGCCTGATCTCATTTTCACTTTTACTCCCGGTGAATAAACGGCAGGAAGCCTGTTTTTAAACAGCATGCGGAGCATAAATTCATAATCCGCAGCCGATGTCAGCTCGGATTCCCGGAAACCCTGAAAAAATTCAAAGGCATCTTTCCGGATGTAAAAGGCAGGATGAGGAGCCATCCACCCAAACAGGAATGAGTTCCTCTTGTAACTACCTGCTTTCCAGTACCTGAGAATACGGCTGGTTTTTACTGGATGAACATAAACCAAATCGCCGTATACTGCCCAGCTGTCCGGACTTCGTTTGAGGCTTGCTGCCATTTCGGCCACAACGCCTTCATGGGCAAAGAAATCATCGGCATTGAGAAAACCAACGTATTCCATACCAGCTTTAGGCCAGCCTTTGTTCATGGCGTAATAAAGGCCCTGATCGCGTTCTGAAATCCAGCGCAGACGATCGCCGAAACTGCGCAAAATTTCAACGGTACCATCATCCGAACCACCGTCGATGACGAGGTATTCCATTTTATTCCAGGTCTGGGAAAGCACCGATTCAATGGTCTGCCGGATGGTAGCAGCATTGTTGTAACTGACTGTGATAACAGTGAAGGAGTAATCCCGCTCTTTCTGAACTTCGGCTTCAGTCATTGATTTCGCGGGATTTTACCAGAACTGCCGGATTACCTCTGTAAATGGTCATGGGAAGCAGGTCATGGGAAGCTACACTTCCGGCGGATAAAACTGCATGGTTTCCTGCGCGCACTCCCGGACAAACCACCGCGCGGGTTCCGATCCATACACCGTCTTCCAGATAAATTTCTCCGGTAATCAGATCGAAAGTCTGTTTTTTATAATGGTGATTGCCACATATAAGCAGGCATTCCTGAGAGAGGCAGCAGTGGGCTCCGATGGTAACCTGCGCAAGGTTATCAATCCAGACCCTCTCCCCGATCCAGGAATAATCCCCGATGCTGAGCCTCCAGGGATATTTGATGTTGACGCACGGTTTAATCACAACGCCTCTGCCAACCTTTGCTCCGAATAAGCGAAGCAAAAAAACCTTGAGGCCATTCAGCGGAAGAAGTCCGTGATTGAAAACCAGATGGTTTACAAAATACCAGGCAAGGCGGCCGGCAGCGCTACCTCCGGGCCTGTACCAGGAATTATCATATCGGTCAAGTCTTGTTACCATCTGATTTCGGAGACAAATATGGCCCTGCAAACCACAAGAGCAAAAAAGGAAGCAGGCATATCAGGGTAATTTTCAATTGAAAAGGAAAATAGCCTCTGCTGATCCACTGAAACAGGAGTGCTGTAAAAACCAGTGCAAACAGCCGGGAAAACAAATCATAACGCATCCTGTCCAGGCAGGCTGTGAGCATTCCTGAAAAAACCATGAGCAACAGCAGCCCCGGCAAGCCGAACAGCAGGTAAAACTCCTCCGGCTGGCTGAGAGCAGGATTAGGATTCCACGGCCATCCCTCCGGAATCCAGCTTTTGGAAAACTGAATGATCCAGGGCTTCATGGCCTGCCCTTCCTTCATCCAGCCTCTGAAACCAGGGAAAGAATCTGCCTGCGGCATGGAAAGACAGGCCCGGAATGTCCGGCAGTTCGAAAACTCATTATTGAATACGCTTCCATCAAACTGACGCAAATCAAAAGTCACAAGTTCAAACTGCCTTTTGGCAATGGCCATACGATTCAGCGTGAGCCAGGCCATCGAAAAAACGAAGAGAAGCAGATAAAGAAGGAATCCCTTTTTCCGGTAGCCAGATTCCACAAACAGGAGCAGGCAGAAAAGTCCGAAAAGAATGATGCGGAAACGCCAGCCTCCCAGCAGACTCATGAGCAACCAGAAAAGAAAAAAAAGCCACCATACTGGTTTGCGGTACTGCTTTAATGCCATCAGCAAAAAGAGACAAACCGGAACTGAAGCAGAAAGCAACTCCAGCAGCGGAAAAGAAAAGGCGGCCGAAAAGAGAATTCCATCTTCTCCGCGGTGAAAGGGATTGAAAAGTCCGCCGATGGAAATACCGGAAGCAAGCAGATTGAAAAAATAGAGCAGCCATACAGCCAGCTGATAACCATAGAGCAGGCGGATACCGCCTTCGCCCGGCCACCTATCCGAAACCGGAATTGTAAAGAGGCGGCCTGCCGGCAGAAAAAAGGAAGCGATCTGCCCTGCAGCGAATCCTACCATTGCAAGAGAGTAAACCCTGGCAATGGTTTTATTGATTTCATGGCTGTAAGGCAGCCGAAAACCAAAATACTCGCGAATACCCAGCAGGTAATCCGAAAGAGGGGTATAGATGAGGAAAACGCCCAGAAGGCACCAGTAAAAAACTGAAGAAACTGGTAAAACAGCGGTTCTCCGGAATTGAAAAACCAGGATGGGAATCAACATCAGCCAGAAGACCCCCGGGAGAAGTAAAAAACTCAATTCATGGGACATGAACAGATAAGTGCCTGGTTTTTTCAGCGGAAACCGGCCATGCTGATAAAATAAAAGCAAGCATAAAAATCTGGGAGCCGAATTCCCGGTCGAGATAAATTTCTGTCATTGAACAGAAAAATACAAAAAGCCACATGCCGGTCAGGGCCAGGTTCTGCCGCACCATCCTGAAGACCTGAAACCAGAAGAAAAGCAAGGCCAGTAATCCGGGAATTCCGTAATGAAGCAGCATGTAGAGGAACTGATTGTGTGGGTTCATGTGCCTGGACTGAAGATAGCCATTGAGGCTTCCCACCTTTGCATCCAGAGCCGGTTCAAGTTTTTCGGAAGGAAGGCCGGCAAGCCAGTTGTAATCCTCATTTAGCAAATGGAAAGAGGCCTTCCACAAAACCACCCTGCTGTTGATGCTGTTCACATAGGCTTTCGGATAGCGTTCGAAAGAGAGTCCATCGCGGCTGAGTGCTTCCGAAACAAATCCGCTTGACAGCAGAAAATAAAGACCGGCCATAAAGCTGGCTGATGCAAGAATGAGAACCGGTATGAAACGCATCGGACTGGTTCTAAGCTCCCGGAGAAAAAGCAGGAGCAGAACCAGCAGAAAGGAGATGATAGCAATTTTGGCCAGAATCCAATAAAGAAGAAGCAGGGTCAGCAGGGCAGCGCCCGTGTAAAAACTTCGTCTAAACGGGATGAAGAAACATGCAAGAAAAAACATGATTCCCGTTAGCAGCCCAAGCTGAGGCCGGGCTAGCAGAAAAAGATCAGGAATTTCCGTTTCACTCCTGACGGAATGCCAGACCAGCACCGGATCCTGGAGAAGCAAAAAGAAGTAAAGCAGAAGCACAGACAGCAGCAGGCCAATGAAAAGGAGTTTCGGAAAAAAGAAGGGCCATTCATTTCGGAAGGAGAATAAAACCCATGGAACCACTAAAAGGGGAAGAAGCAGAACAAGCTCTCTCTGATTACTTCCACAAGGGATAAAATGCAGGAGCGGAAGAAGAGCCAGTAAAGAAAGCGGTATTATCTGCAAAAAAAGCGATTTGGGAATCCTGAAAATGCCTTTCCTTCCTGCTATAGCCGAAATTAAAAAGCCGCCTAGAACGGTGAAAAGAAAAATGGATGTAAAGCGGGTGGTCTGCGCCATTGAAAAGGGCAGGGAAACAGTCCATAGGATTGCCGCAATTAGTGCAAATTTACTTCCGGTTCTTACGGCTATCAGCCGGGCAGGTATCATCCGAAGCTCTGCCATTTTTCCGCTATGAGGGCTTTCATTTCCTCCCGGAAGCGCTGTCGCGAAAAGCGACCGGAAGATTCAGCAATTTGAGCTGCATTCCATTCCAGTCCTTCCGCTTCAAATTTCCGGACCGCTGCCATCACCTGATCTGCGTCCTGATCTTCAAAAAAAACACCGGATTTTCCTTCCTGTACGATTTCGGCAGCACCGCCTCTGGCGTAGGCAATCACCGGTGTGCCGCAGGCAAGAGCTTCGGCCATGGTAATACCAAAATCTTCTTCAGCCGCGAAGACCAGTGCCTTTGCCCCGGCCATCAGTTCTTCAAATTTCGCATCGGGGCAATCCGGCAGAATCTCGATGTTGGGCCGGGCAAGCCTGCGGATTTTTTCCGCGTCACCGCCCACACAGAGAACCAGTTTTTTATCCGGCATCCGGCTGAAGGCCTCTGCAATGATGTCAATTTTCTTATACGGAACCAGCCTTCCTGCGGCAAAGTAATAATCCCCCTTCTGCTCCCTGCAACGGAATCGGGCGGTATCAACCGGCGGATAAACCAGTTCGGAATCCCGCCCGTATACATGCCGGATTCTTTTGCCTATGTAGGCAGAGTTGGCTATAAAGTGCGAAACCCGGTTCAGGCTGATAATGTCCCAGTTCCGCAGGCGATGGAGAAAATACTGCGCCAGAAATCCCTTTACTCCATTGGTGAGTCCGGCTTCCTCCAGGTACTGATGATACAAATCCCAGGCATAGCGGCAGGGACTGTGGCAATAACTGATGTGAAGCTGGTCCTGCCGGCACAAAATGCCTTTGGAAACCATGTGGGAACTGGATATGATAAGGTCAAATTCTCTCAGGTCATGTGACTCAACCGCCAGGGGAAACAATGGAAAGTAGCTGCGGAAATGCTTTCGCGCAAAGGGCAGGTGCTGAATGAAACTCACACTTACCTTTCTGCCGCCGAGGTAGGAACGCTTGCTCCCTTTCAAAAAATCGACAAGGGCAAATAACCTGGCTCCGGGAAAAACCTCCAGTAATTCCTGAACGACCTTCTCAGAACCGGCATGGTTAACAAACCATTCATGAACAATGGCAACTTTCAGGTCCTTGAAATCCTTTTTCATGAGGTTCGAAATCCTACCTTTTTACCGGCGGAACCGAAATGATATCCGGCTGCTCCAGTCGCAAAATTAAACTGAATCGGTAATAAACCGCATTTACCATTCCGATGTGAATCCAGAGGTAGGGCCTGAGGACGTTCTGACTCAGGGATAATATCAGAATTTCCGCACCGAGGGCCATGCAAAGTGAATGCATGATGACCGCTTCCTCGCTGAAATTGCTCTTCCGAAGCCTTCTGCTGAGGGAAAACCCGGCATAAAATACCTGAAAGAGCCACCAGGCAAAAAAGGCAAATCCGATTATCCCGCTGGCTGCCAGAACCTCCAGCAGGATATTGAGACCTTCATACTCCTTGGTATCCTCAATTTTTCTTGGTTCTACACCGTACATCAGGGCAATATTGGGTGCTATTCCTCCCAGCGAATAACCTACCACAGGACTCTTCTGAAACAATTTCCAGACATTTCCCATCTGATCTTCCCGTGTATCGCGGGAATGCGCAGCAGTGGCTTCCAGTCCTGTGCCTGCCAGATAACGGATCCGAAGTTCCTCATCAACGAGAATCCGGCCAATTACACCGGCAAGACCAAGCAGCAGAACCAGTGAAATGATAAAATTGAGAAGCGAAATCCTGGCAGTAAGAATGGCGCGGATGATCATCCTGAGGAAATCGTAAATCAGAATGACCATCATAAAGGCAATCCCCATACGACTGGTGCTCAAAAGAATGGCTGCCACCAGGAAAATGAGGATCACAATCTGAAATTGCCGGGTAAAGTAATAGACCCTTTTCCGCTGACTGTAATACAGAAATACAAAGCCAATCAGCAGGTAACTTGCATAATAACTTGGTTCGTAGGAAAAGGCATTAACGCGCGCACTCCGCAGTACATCCCACCACATGGTAACCAGTATGTGAATGCCGAACTGGGAAAGTGTGAACTGCAGAATTCCGGCGATGGAGAGACAGAAAAAACTCAGAATATACATTCTGAAAAGCTTTTCTGTACTTTCTTTCAAAGCAAACTTGTAAATGGCATAGCAGCTGAAACAGTTGAAAACGAGCCAGGCCATGTAGCCGATGTTGCGGCTTAAAAGCGGTGTATTCCATACCAGGAGCAGCAGCGTCAGAAACCAGAGCAGAAAGGCTCCTCCGCCGAGAAACCTGATTTTGAGTGCATCGCTGAACTGGTAGGCATAGAGTGCAATAAAAAGAAAGGCAGCCAAGTAGCAGGCCCGCACATTAAATCCGCCAAGATTGACATTCATAAAAATGTCGAAGGAACTCAGCAGAAAAACGAGAAAAAGCAGAATATGAAAAACCCTGTTCATGCCCTGCGAAAGTACATAAAGAACGAGGAAAGATAAATCAGGCCTCTGGCGGAAACACAGGCAAAGGCCATCAGTACAAGGCTCTGCTTTTCAGATGCAAACCAGGTCATGCCAAGTTGCCATAGAAGAGCGACAATGCTCAGCACAAAAAGTGTTTTGAAGGTGCGTCTTTCCGCAATCGCATAAATGACCGGGCTAAAGCAAAGGTAAACCGTAATACCGGTCATGAACATGGCAAACACCGGATAGGCTTCACGGTACTGCTCTCCGTTAATCAGTACGAATAATGGTTCGGCAAACCATAGGGAACCCAGACCTGCCAGTGACAGAATGCCAGTAACCCTGAGCCAGTTCATGTATTTTTTCTTGGCTGCGGCTTTCTGCTCGCGGGTAAAAATGTTCATAAATGCCACATGAGCGCTGTAAATAACCAGATCTGCCATGGCATAATATTGAAAAGAAACACCAAATGCCGCGTTATCTTCAACAGTAAAGTACCTGCTGACCATAAATCTGGCAATGTGGTCGAGCATGGCTCTGATGAAAAAGAACAGAATCAGAAACTGCAGCGACCTCCAGAACCAGACAAATTGTTTCAGTCGGAAAATCAACCCTTTAAAGCTGATGGCCTCCATTATTTTCGACAAATCGCCTGCTACCGACAAGAGATAAGACAATAAGAAAGCAGAAGCAGCCGTAAAAAAACTCAGCGTGCCAGTAAAATGAAAAACCGAAAGAAGCAGAATGAGGAAAACCGGCCGAAGCAGGTTGATGAGATTATAGGAGGAGTATGATTCCGATGCCTGATGTGAGGAAAGGATGATGTTCTGAAAAGTAAGAAATACACTGGAAATCAAACCCATGATAATAGGATAATAAAACTGGGGCTTGTTGAAAAGATCGCCTGCCAGATCTTCACCGTACACAAAGGCTACCAGAAGGCAGAGGACAACCAATATTATCTGAATCAGGTTCAAAGCAGAAAACAGCCTCCGCATGTTCTGCATTTCAAATAGATTGACACCCAGAACGGAGGCAAGCAGAAAGGGTGAAAACAATAGACCTGACATCAGCGTCTGGATGAACTGGAAGTGCGAAAGTGCTGCGTAATCAGACTTGCTTAAAAACTTGATTATCATGATATTGGCAAGACCAATCAGCACTTTGGATGCCAGGCCGCCGGCCATCAGATTCCGAATGGTCTTCCACATGAAACAATAACTCCGCACAAAGGAAGTGATTTTCCCTCAGCCTGCCCGAATTGATGAAGAAAGGATTCCGGGAGGATTTGACATATTTGCCCCTTCGCATCCACACGGACAGCATGCTTTTCAATTCGCTGGAGTTTCCGCTTTTTCTGATACTGCTCCTGCTGCTGTTTTCCCTGCTGAAGGGAAACAGGGAAAGACGTCTCCTCCTTCTGGCCGCCAGTCTGTTTTTCTACGGTTACTGGAAATGGACCTACCTACTGCTTCTGCTGGCATCTTCCGGTATTGATTTCTTCGCAGCCATTGCCATTGGAAAAAGTGAAGAACAGCTCAGGAAAAGGCTATTTCTATGGCTGAGTCTGGCAGCCAATCTGGGAATCCTGTGCTTTTTCAAATACAGCGCCTTTTTTGGCAAGGCTTTTTTCTTCGAAAGCGGAGAAGTTCCCGCCTGGGTTCCGGTACTTCTGCCCGTAGGCATCAGCTTTTATACCTTTCAGGCCATGGCCTATGTAATGGATGTTTACCGGGGGCGCATGGAGGCCGAAAAATCCTGGACCGACTACATGCTTTTCATCACCTTCTTCCCGCAGCTGGTAGCAGGTCCCATAGAACGTGCCCCGCATCTGATGGAACAGGTAAAAAAACCTTTCCTCAATCCCGATATCCTTCCCGGACTTATCCTCCTTGCCTCTGGCCTTTTTAAAAAGCTTGTGATTGCCGACCGGCTGGGTGTTTATGTGGATGCCGCCTTCAATCAGCCGTCGGAGGCCAGCGCCCCGCAGATCATCACCGCCACCATTTTCTTCGGATTTCAGATTTATGGAGATTTTTCAGGTTACAGCGATATTGCCAGAGGCTGTGCATCCTTTTTCGGCATCAGCCTGATGAGCAATTTCCGCAGCCCTTATCTGGCTACGGATCTGGGCGACTTCTGGCGCAGGTGGCATATTTCTCTTTCAGGCTGGTTCCGGGATTACCTCTATCATCCGCTCGGAGGAAACCAGGCCGGAAAACTGAGAACCTATTTCAACCTGCTGCTGGTTTTCTGCCTGAGCGGTCTTTGGCATGGTGCCAACTGGACTTTTCTTATTTGGGGCGCCTGGCACGGAGCAGGTCTCATCCTGCAGCGGATTTTCGGCGGCCTGTTCAGGCCGGGACTTCTTTTCTCCCGGATGCTCTGCCTTTTATGGGTTTTTGCCGGATGGTTTTTTTTCCGGGTCAACAACCTGGAAGATGCGGCACTTCTTCTACGGAATACAGCAAACTGGAAAATCAGTAATTTCAACCTTTTTCATTCGGTGAGTGAACTTAGCCTGGCCTTAAGCAGCATTTTTATTCTGATGCTGAGTGAGCATAAATCACTGAAGGAATATACCGAATCAATCCGGCAATGGTCGGGGCTACTCAGGTGGACTGCTCTTTTGGTATGCCTGAGCGCCCTGCTCTGGCTGGGCCATTTCAAAGGCGGAGATTTTATTTATTTTCAATTCTGATGAAGCTCCGCAAAATTTTTATCGCCGCCTTTCTGCTGACAACCCTTCATCTGTTTTTCTACTGGCTTTACGCAGATGTACTGAGCAGCAACAGTCTGCAGCGGAAAAAAGCTGCCCTGTTCAGGTTGAAAAAAAACAGGAAAGCATCCGTCTGGTTCATGGGTGATTCCCACCCGATGATGGCCGTGAATCCGGCATTCATTCCGGGCAGCTTCAATCTTGGAGGAACCTCTGAATATTACTTTCTTACACTTCTGAAAATCAAAAGGATGCTGGAAGAATCAGCGCCGCCTGAAATACTTGTATTACCTCTGGATCTGCATTCCTTCTCGGCGCAGGGCAATGCCCTTCTGCTGCAGCACGAACTCGATGATGTTTTCTGGGCAGGGCTTATCAACCCGATTGAAATTTATCATTCCGGATTACCTTCGGACTGGATGCGCTGGTATCTTTCTGCACGCCTTTTCCCCTATGCAGGTCAGTATTACCGCCTGCTGGCTTTCATGAAAAAGGAAAGTTACCAGTCAGATTCGGCTGGATTTGTGTCGGCAGAGGAGGATTTTTCACAACTGAATCCGGAGAACAGGCAGCTTGCTGCAGAAGCCCGATTCAGAGCACATTTTGATAAGTATCCGCCGATGGATGCCCTGCAGCTGGCTGCGTTTTCCGGCATTGTTTCCCTTTGCGAAAGCAGGAAGATCAGGCTGGTACTTCTCTCCTACCCTTTATCAGAAGAATACCGGCAATGTGCAGAAAATCATCCCGGGCTAAAAGGTGTAGTATCAATAAAGGATTCCATATCCTCCGGGCAGCACCATCTGGATTTCAGCAGGTTTTTTGAAGGAAAACCCGGTTTTTTCAGCGATCCGGACCATCTGAACCTGCGCGGTGCAGAGCTTATGAGCCGGCGATTGAACTCAGCACTGGACAGCCTCAGGAAAATACCTGCCTCAATACAGCCAGGGACCTGAGTTCACCCATGCCTTCCATGTGCGTCCGGACATAATTCACCAAAGCATCCAGTACCGTTTGCCGCACGGCTGAGGGAACTCTGAAAGCGGCGAACGGAGATTCATCGTTGAGGAAAATATGCAGTTGTTCACGGTGTTCTTCGTGCAGTGGAGTTCCCCTTTCCAGTAAAATTTCCGCGTTGTCGGGCGTAATTCCAAGATGCAGGAAGGAATGCCAGATGAACCCAAGGTGAGCGGACTCGAAATTTTCAGCCATGGAATCCAATTGAGAAATCCAGGCATAGGATAATGCGAACAGCGGCCGGTTTTCCAGATGATCTTTCAATACCCTGCTCAGGTATTCGGCAATAAAAATTACCTGTGCTGATTTTACCGGATGAAGCGGAATTTCATTCAGGGGAAAAGCAGCCTTTATTTCGGAGAAACGGTTAAGGTCCTTGCGGCTGTCGTGGTACTGAACCAGGTCCACCGGCATCATGGCCTGAAACAAGCCGGGCGAAATCCGGGCCTTGGATGAGCGCACTCCGTTCACCACAAAGCCCTGAAGACCAAATTCCTCCGTAAAAAACCGGGCTATCAGAGATGTGTCCCTGTAAGGAATAGCGTGCAGGGAAATGGCCCTGGTTTTATGGAGCATGGCACAAAGAAATATTTGAATTTTAAACTGAAAAGGAGAATTTGCCCTTTCAAACGAAAAACCAGATAATACGACTGCTAAATATGGAAAATCAAGATGAATTGCTGAACGAAATCCCGTCGCTGGACCTGGCCGACTTCACCGGCGGAGATCCGGCGAAAAAGGCAAAATTTGTGGCCGCACTTGGAAAAGCCTATAATCAGATTGGATTTGTGGCCATCAGGAATCATGGCCTTTCCGATGAACTCACTGAAAAATTATATGCCGCTGTGAAGAAGTTTTTCGAACAGCCGGATGCCATAAAATCAAAGTATGAAATTCCCGAACTGGCAGGCCAGCGGGGTTACATCGGAAAGTATAAAGAACATGCCAAGGGAAGTTCTACCGGCGATCTGAAAGAATTCTGGCACACCGGCCAGATGGTCGACGACCCGAACGATCCGGCTGCCGAGGAATATCCTGCCAACATCGACTGCGAAGAAATTCCGGAATTCAACGAACTCACCAAACAGGCCTACCGAACCCTCGAGAATACCGGAAGGCAAATGCTTCGCGCCATTGCCCTTTACCTTGGCCTGGATGAATTTTATTTCGACGCCAAAGTGCACAACGGGAACAGCATACTTCGCTCGATCCATTATTTCCCGATTGAAAACCCGGATGCGCTTCCGAAAGATGCGGTCCGTGCGGGAGCACACGGCGACATCAACCTTATTACACTGCTGATGGGCGCTTCGGCTGACGGGCTTCAGGTTCTCCGCCGCGATGGTGCATGGATTCCGATTACGGCTCTTCCTGAGCAGATTGTAGTTAATGTAGGGGATATGATGGACAGGCTTACCAACCATAAACTGAAGTCTACCATTCACCGCGTAGTTAAT
>Ga0068872_10002684_pt1 | contig 13880 bp, 8 predicted proteins | sample NOAtaG_7_FD_66441 | JGI IMG/M metagenome (GOLD analysis project Ga0068872, IMG submission 66441) | Freshwater lake microbial communities from Lake Erie, under a cyanobacterial bloom - NOAA_Erie_Diel1S_2200h metaG | ecosystem: Environmental > Aquatic > Freshwater > Lake | place: USA: Ohio, Lake...
CTGCGCGAATGAAGCCATCGCGCGCTTTCCACTTTTTATTGGTAAGGATGGTGTGCTTGCTGCCGTCGGCACAGGTTACATCGAGGCGACAGCGCAAGGCCGGATAATCACCGTAGCGTGAGAAGTTGTTCTCAAAACCCAAGTAGCCACAATACCAGCCGTCGGCGATGGTTGCGGCAATCACATTTTGGTTGGCTGCCAGTAACTCGCTCACGTCGTACGCCTGATACATAGCGCGGTAGTTGTAGTCGCTCCATCCAGGTGTCAAGACGCGGTCGCCGACGACAGCGCCGTTCAGCGTGATTTCGTAGAGACCGAGCGCGGATGCGTACAATGTGGCACTCACAACAGGGCTCGGCAACGTGAATTGATGGCGGAGCAGCGCGGTTGGTTGGCTCATCTCTCCGGCGTCTTTGGCAGTGGGAAAGGCAATCCACTCTGCACCTTCCCAGTCGTTGGAACTAAGACCATGTTGCCAGTGTGCGGGATTACTCCAGCCTGAGGCAACATCATCTTCGTCCCAAATCTGGACACGCCAAAAAACGGTTTGGCCACTGCCGATTGGTGGACCTGCGTATCGCACGGATGGTTGCAGGTCACTGACTACTTTGTTGCTATCCCATAATAGGTCAGACTGCTTTTTGAGGGACTGGACAGATGTGGCCACTTGAATCTGATAGGCGCTCTGCCGTCGATTGGTGCCGCTCCCTTTGAGGCGCCAACTCACGCGTGGATGGCGGCTTTCGATGCCACGCGGATCGACCAAATATTCACAACGCAATTGATGTGGTCGGAGGAGACTCATGAACTACTCCTTTGTAGAACAATACGGTTGGGTGCCATTATCCTAGCACAAAAAAGATGGGTGGCCGGTGACGCTCCTTTCGATTTCAATGACTTAGTATTCTCTAAGCAAAAATGTTCGTGTGTAGGTTGACACAATATCATGACTGAAGGACACTACATAATGGGAGTGAAAAGGAGGGTACGTGTCTATTTTTTTGATAACGATGATGCTTTGGTCATACATATCGCCCGGAGTACATGCTGTGCATGAATACGAGCAGTCGAAACGTGGAATCATTGCCGAGGATCCTGTTGATTATACCGTGTTGTTTGATTTCAGCTCGCCTGCTGCGACTGATGCGTGGTATGCGCGCAACGACAATGTGATGGGGGGAATTAGCGACGGCTACGCACAGGTATCACCGAATAAAACAATGCTTTTCGCCGGCGAAATTCGTTTCGAGAACAATGGTGGATTTGCCTCGATACAAACAATTTTTGATACACCACGCGATATCTCTGTCTACGAAGGTGTCGTCATTTGGATGAAGGGCAATGGCGATCGTTTTGGTATTTACCTGCGTAACGGCACAGGCGGCCTTGCATATCAGGCAACGTTTATGACGACCGGCGATTGGCAAGAGATTCGTTTGCCATTTAGTGCTTTCCGTTCGATACGTTCGGGTGAACCGGTGATTGCGCCGCCATTCGATCCGACGCGCTTGCGTTCGATGAGTGTGATGAATGGATACAATCAGCCGGGTAAGTTTGCCGTTGAGATTCGAGCGATAGGTGTCTATGTTGAATAAAAATTTGACGACCTTGCTGTTGTTGGTCATCAGCGTGATGTGTTTGGGTTCGTGTGCGCTCCCTGTCACCCAAAATGAAGCGGTGTTACCGCAGGATGTATCGATGAAACTTGTTGATTTTTCGTTACCTAATGAAACAAAGGCGTGGTCGCCTCTCAATGATGGAGTCATGGGCGGTGTGAGTCGCAGTGAGATCGTGGCCACCACGAGTGGTACGGCCATCTTCCGTGGGGTAGTTAGTTTCGAGAATAACGGTGGGTTTGCCACGATTCAAACGAATTTTGCGCAGCCCGTCAACTTATCGGCCTACCGTGGGATCGCAATGCGCATTAAGGGCGATGCCAAGCGCTATGGGATGTATCTGCGCACGAACTCGCGGTCGCTGGTATACCAGGCGACGTTTGTGACCACAGGCGAATGGCAGACGGTGCAGTTACCGTTTGACCAATTCAAACCGACGTACTTTGGTCGGACTGTACCTGGTGATGCGATTGACACATCCATTATTCGTTCGATGAGTGTGTTGATTGAATACAAACAAGAGGGGCCGTTTGCCATTGAGATTGCCCATATCGGCGTGTATTGAGTAGGTGGGTACTGTCTATACCGAGGAGTACTCATAAAGTGATGCGGGGACTCGTAGTGGCGTCGCTTGCGGCACCCGACGTGTTGTAGGGATAACGCTCTGCGACACGGTGCCCCGGTATGAAAACGAAAAAACGCCGCACTGCAGTTGCTGCAGCGCGGCGTTGATGATTGTGATTAGACCTTGCGAGGGGCTACGATGTTGGCCTTGATGCGATGACCACGAATGGTTGCGTGGTTAAGGACATCTACGACACGACGTGCGTCGCGTTGTGGCACATTGACATACGAAAACCCATCATGGAGTTCGATGCTTCCAATCATGCGGCCGGGGATGTTGGCCTCGTTGGCGATGGCGCCGACGATGTCACCAGCCCGGATACCTTTGGCGCGGCCGATATCAATCCACAAGCGTACGCTCCCACGATCGTTGCCACGGAACTGCGGGTTGCCGCTGGACCCGTGTGGATTGTTGGTGCGTGGTGGCTGCGTTGATGCGCGCTGAACGGCATTGATCGAGTTGGCCAATGGGTCTGATTGAGGTGTCGTCATCTGCTCGCCGAAGGCAATGCGCAAGGCGGCAGCCGCAATCGTCATGGCGTCATGCTGCTCAGTCAACTGACCCAACAACTCACGCTCTGCATGCAGTTCATGAGCATTGATGGTATTAACAATTTGCTGGGCAAAACGTTGGCGTTGGCGCTGACGTAAATCGACCAAACCTGGGATTTGGTGGATGTTGATCAAGGCCTTGGTCATGCGCTCGATTTGGCGCAAAACGAAGCGCTCGCGCGGCGTCACAATCGAGATAGCCACACCACTGCGGCCGGCACGACCTGTACGGCCGATACGGTGTACGTAGACCTCGGGGTCGGGCGGTAACTCATAGTTGATGACGTGCGTGACGTGGTCAACATCGAGGCCACGGGCGGCTACGTCTGTGGCAACCAAAATGTTGCTCTGGCTGGTGCGGAAGCGTTGCATCACGCGGTCGCGTTGGGTTTGCGACAATTCGCCGTGGAGTGTGTCGCAGTTGAACCCGCGGGCAGTCAACTTCTCGCCGACCTGGTCGACATCCATGCGGGTGCGACAGAAGATCATGGCTGCGCCTGGCTCCTCGAATTGAAGCAGTCGTGAGAGTACCTCAAAGCGGTCGCTGTGGAGCGCTTCGTAGGCGCGCTGCTCAACCATCTCAGCCGTCTGTTGCTTTGAGGCAATCGTGATATGGGCTGGGTTGGTCATGTAGCGCTTGGTCAGGCGCAAAATGGCATCGGGCATGGTTGCCGAATAGAGCGCCGTTTGGTGCGGGGTAGGCAGTGCTGCCAGAATTTGCTCGACGTCTTCGATGAATCCCATCGCCAACATCTCGTCGGCTTCGTCAAGGACGACCGACTGGACGGTGCCGAGATTAATCGTGCCACGATTCATGTGGTCGATCAGACGACCTGGGGTTGCTACCAAGACATGCACACCGGCGTTCAACGAGCGGATCTGGCGATCGATTGGTTGGCCACCATAGATGGCCACGACGTTGAGACGACGATGCTTTGAATATTCCTTAAACGCGCCAGCCACTTGGACGGCCAACTCACGGGTTGGAGCCAGTACCAAAACTTGGGCCTGACGCCGATCTGCATCGATTCGCTCAACCAACGGCAAAGAGTATGCTGCCGTTTTCCCTGTTCCCGTCTGTGCTTGGGCGATAACATCCTCGCCGTTCAGCATATGACGGATAGACGCTTCTTGGACTGGTGTCGGGGTCACATACCCGAGCTCGCTCAATGTGGCGAGCAGGCCCTGACTTAGCCCAAGCGCCTCGAATGTGTTGGTCACATTCCCTCCTTCGTAACAATAACCTATTAATTATACACGGTTATTGTCATTCTGGCGAGTGGGTTAAATCTGCACCTCATGTATTACTAATCTGACGCCGGATCAATCGCAATGGTTGGCGTTGTCATCTGGTATTTGTTGGCCATCTGGGTGATGGTATCGCGGAACATGGCCACAAGTTCGGGCGGGCTGAGGACTTCACACGAGCCACCATAGCGTAATAGTACTTGGCGTGTCGTCCAGAGATTGTTGACAATCGCTGTAATGGTGGCACTCCCATCATCGTGGTATTCGATCACACTATCATTAAAAAATGTCGCCAAATCACGTCGTCGTGCTACTACCGGGTCAAGTCGATAGACGAGATGATACTTGGGCTGAGGAGGGCGCTCAGGCGGGTTCATCGTCGGCAACATTTGAGCGCTCTTTTTGATGATGCGCTCAAGCCGATATTCAACCGATGTCATCGGTAATGCATGTCCTGCTGGCTCAACATTCATAAGAACTGCATCGAGATACATGTGTCCGTCGCGCATGAACAATCCGTAAGGAGCAACAATATGTCGTCGAGCCTCGTTTTGCTCAAAGTTACTCATGTACATGAAGCGCAACTGTTGACCGTATTCGATGGCTCGTTTGACTGTACGTAGCGTCTGGTTGTCAAACGATTTGTTCTGGCGTATCGGGTGGTGCAACTTGAAAATGCTCGGGATGCTGGCTGAAACTGATTGCGGTAAAAGCATACGAACTTGACGTAATAGTTTTTGTACATTGATAAATGCCGCGAGCATGTTGTCTTCGGGGAAGTTGGTTTCGAGGAATGCAAGAGCCTCAAGACTTTCGCGCGATAAATCCAGCACCGCAAAATCGCCCACGCTATGGAGCGTGTAGGTTTTGAGGTTGCGATCAAAGCTAATCTCGCAACCAAACTCGCGTTTGAGCGCATCGAGGTCGTGCTTGAGAGCCATCGCTGCGGCAGCTGGGTAGCCGTCTTGGGCTAACTCAGTATTGACCGCCTCAATCAGCTCCTCTGCTGTGCTCGGCTGACTGAAGAGTGTGCGAAAAATAATAATTCTGCGGCGGAACGTTTGTTTGGAACTGCGACGTCGACCACTAATGTGTTTGTTCATGGTGACCTCCTACTCGTCGTCGTTTATTGGCCATTGCTCACTGCGAGCGATGTCGCGTAAGCCGTCCATTAAGCGGCGCAATTGCACCATCATCATACCCACCTTGACAGGGGCATTCTCGTCTTGATCGAGCCAGCGTTGTAGTTGCCCATCGGTATAGGTGCGCAACAATCGGTCCGTCTCGTCGACCATTTGATCGAGCGACTTGATCTTGAGTTGGCGGAATTTACTACTTGCCACCACCGTATCGTCGCGCAAGTAGGCGCGCTCGTCGTCTTCGGCCTCTTCAGGTGCGTGGGTCGGTAATTCACTCTTTTGCCACGCGGTAGAGGCAGAAAGCGCCGACGCTGATTGATCCTGCGCCAGCGGCTCGTACGCCAAGCCTTTTGACTCGCTGGGCGCAACTGGTTGCATTGCCGCCATTGCACTATCTATGCTGTGGGTTGGGTTCGCAGCAAAGTAGTTGGCCAGCCGGCTCAACTCGGCCGCTGACATGCCTTCATCGACGGCTGCTCGGGCAAGCTCAAGGCGTGTTTGGTTGTCGGCAATGCGCCGGAGGTGTTGGGCTTGAGTCACGGTGAGTTGACCGGTGCGTAGGTAGTTTTGGATGCTTTCGTCGAGGTCAAGCAGTCCTAAATAGCGCCGAATTGAACGAGGTGATAGACCTACCGTGCTCCCCACATACTCGTCAAGCGCGCCTTCGTCGGCATCAGGATGTGACCGGGCGAATTGCTGGCGTAAGCGGGCAAAGGCACGTGCCTGCTCAAGGTCATTGAGATCGCGACGCTGGAGATTTTCGGTGAGTTGACGAATAAGATTGCGATCGGCCTCATCGGCAAAGACCAAACATGGTACATGCGCGAGCCCGAGGCTTTTGGCGGCTTGACAACGGCGCTGCCCATAAATCAGTTGATATTTGCCGTCATTGCGTTTGATGACACCAAGCGGTTGCAATAAGCCTTGATCGGCGATCGTCGCAGCCAGACCACTAACATCGCCGATTTCTTCACGGATACCATCGCTACTGATAATGATGTCGTAGGGATTTAATTCGATGATTTGCATGTTTCACTACTTAATGCACAATTGTGGACATATATACTGATATTGATTATACCACACCGTTGTGCACTGGTGATGAACGTTAGGAATTCGCTGGTTGGCCGAGTTGCTTTTGACGCTCGACATAATCGATAACCGCGAGTGCCTCGGCGATATCGGTCAGGCTAATGAGACCGAGGTATTCTTGATCGCGGTAGACGGCAGCTACTTGTCCGTCATTCGTGCCAATAACATTGCGCACTTCGTCGAGGGTCATGGTGTGAGGGACACGTATAAAGCCGCGTTGCATGATGCTGGCCACATACACGTCGTTCGGTTCTTGCCCAAGTGAGTGCATCACATCCTCGCGAGTGACAATCCCGAGCAGTTGGTTGCCCTGCATCACGGCAAAGTCGGGCTGGTAGGAAGTCAGAATCAAGTCGACAACGCGACTCGTGCGATCGGCAGGTGACAGTGTGAGGGCATGGCGGTTGTAAGCGTCACCGACCAGTTTCGTTTCGAGCATGGTGCGTGTACGCGTTTCGGCTTTTTCATTGCCCGCACTCAAAAAGATAAATGCTGCCGTCAGTACCATAATGATGTTGCCGGTGAGTACACCGATGACGCCGATGATGACAGCCACTGATTGTCCAATCAAGGTGGCGATGTTGGTGGCTGTACGTTCGCCTGCGAAAAGCGCCAGCAAGGCACGTAGTACGCGTCCACCATCAAGCGGGAACGCCGGGAGCATGTTGAAGAGGACCAACATAACATTGGCGGTGAACAAGGCGGATAACGCCGTATCGAGACTCGGAGTGACATCGGGGCCAGGCAGGACGTATGTCAATGAGTCGGTCATGACAAACGGTAATAGTACGAGGATTATGAGCACGTTTACTAATGGGCCGGCGATGGCAATCCACAGCTCGTGCAGAGGTTTGCGCGGTAGGCGCGTAAGAAACGCCAGGCCGCCAATTGGTAGCAAGAGAATTTCGTGCACCGGGATGCCGACGCTTTTGGCTGCCAGTGCATGACCGAACTCGTGGAGGACGACACACAGAAACAACAGCAGAATCAGACCCACGCCAAACATCATGCCGCTTACACCTTGTTCGCGCCAGCGCCAAGCCTCGAACCCGATGAGCAACAAAAATGACACGTGCATTTTGATGGCAATGTCGCCGATGCGCAAAATTGTGGGTGACCAATTCATGTTTTACCTCTGTGTGTAATACGCTTTGTCTGGGCGGTAGGAATAGGTATATCACTACCGATCCGTGGAATGACTAATTCATCTCCCGGGCGACGATGCCGGTCAAACACCCAATGGCGCCGGCCGCCTTGGCGAGCTCGCTGACGGGCGTTGTGACACACTCAATGCCATGGCGTTCGTACCATGTCTGCGTGTTGGTGTTGCCGGCGGCCAGCAAAATTTTGCGCGGGCCGAGTGTCACGTGGTTGAACGCTGCGCCACGACGAACCTCATCGCCATCGGGCAACATGGCGACCTTATAGCCACGATAGCGCAGTGCCTCGACGGCGCGGTGGACTAACCGAGTTGGCCAGGCAATGGCAAGGTTGTGGTCGACAATCCGCAACATGCCCATTAAGTGCATCGTACCAAACGGCATATCCACCACAATCGTCTCGACGCCCATGTCATGGAGTACGCTGGTGATTTGGGCTGCCCCGCTGTCGTTGGTGCGTAAACCACGTCCGACGATGGCAGTTTGTGGATCGAGCCACATCAAGTCCGCACCCTCGAATGTACCACGATTACTGATGCTGCGTACGATTGGGACACCGATATCGGCCAAACGGCGTGCGGCAACGCGCTCTTCACCAGCTCGGACCTCGGAGGCGGGCCGAGCGACAATTGCACCCTCGGGCGTCATGACGAACAAGTCGGCCATGAACATCTGGTTTGGGCGTGGCGTTTCGGCAGGATCGGCATAGGTGACGGTGACGCCGTTGGTACGGTAAGCCTCGGCCATTGCATCATGCTGTGCTTGGGCTTTAGCTAAATCGAGCGGCTCGAGCATATTGACTGCATCAGGATCGAGCGAGGCGAGGAGTTCGGCACCGGGTCTGTGCAGAAGCACGTGTTTGAGCGGGCGGTATTCGCTGTCGATGCCACAGGCACCCCACAAGGTGCCAAGTTCGCCACGGAGTGCGCGCTGACGCGGTCGCCATCCATCGCCACCATAGGCTGATTGCGTGTGATTTGGATCAACATTGATCATGAGCTCATACTCCCTACTCGTGGTTGTAACCACATGCGATGAATGCACAAAATTCTATTTGCATTTGTGCCACGATGATGGTATTATACACATCGTTGTGAATGCGCTGCTAGCTCAATTGGTAGAGCAGCTGACTCTTAATCAGCGTGTTGATGGTTCGAGTCCATCGCGGCGCACCATTTAAATCCCCACCCGAGTGGTGGGGGTTTTTTGTTGTGTCCTATCCTTTCTGAATCGTAACTATTTGTGTATTCAAAATATTGCTTACCTGGATTTGTTTTTGATAGGCTAAGAGCATACCCACATATCAATCAAACAAAGGAGTTTGTCATGCAGCATATTCCAGAACCACGCCCGCGTATTGGTCTTTTTGCCGTTGGTCTTGAGGCGTATTGGTCCCAATTCACAGGCCTCAAAGAGTTATTACTCGGTTACCATGCGGTCATTGTTGCACGGCTTGAGGCCATGGGCGCCGAGGTGGTTGGCGCTGGACTCGTTGATACGGCTGCGGCTGCAGTGGCTGCTGGTGAGTACTTTGCGCGTGAGCAGGTTGATTTGCTGATTTGTCATACTGCCACATACGCCACGTCGTCTCAAGTATTGCCGATTGTGCAACGCGCAAATAAGCAGGTGTTGGTGCTCAACTTGCAACCATCTGCACAACTCGATTATCCCAACACCGATACTGCCACGTGGCTTGCCGAGTGCTCGGCTTGCTGTGTGCCCGAGATCTCGAATGCGTTCCGTCGCGCCCATATTCCATTCCAGGTGGTGTCAGGCACATTACACGACGACCCACGGGCGTGGGGTCGCATCGCCGATTGGGTGCGGGCGGCTGGGGCGGTAGCGTCACTCCGAGGCGCCCGCATCGGTATGCTTGGGCACCCGTATCCGGGCATGCTCGACATGTACAGCGATCCCACCATGTTGCATGCCCAACTGGGGTGTCATGTGGAGTGGCTCGAGTTTGACGAGTTGGCGGCCAATGTGGCTGCTACAAGTGACGAGACACGAGTGCGCCGCGAGCACGAGATTCGGGCGGCATTCCGCGAGGCACCCATGGGCGTCGACACCATCTCGCGGCCGGTGACTCCTGACGGCTTGGCCAATGCGGCCCGCACGTCGCTTGGACTCGACAAGTTAGTGACCGATTATCGCCTGAATGCGCTGTGTTACTACCATCGTGGCATGCCCGGCATGCCCACGGCTGACGCGGCAGCGCACCTGATTGTGGGCGCGACCATGTTGACCTGGCAGGGGGTACCGTGTGCTGGCGAGGGCGATCTCAAGACGGCTGTGGCGATGTTTATTATGGATCGGCTTGGTGCTGGTGGTTCGTTTACCGAGTTCTATGCGATGGACGTCCCTGAGCAGTTTGTCTTGATGGGGCATGACGGGCCGGCACACCCGCATATCAGCGACGAGCAACCGTTGATGCGTGCGTTAAGTTTGTACCACGGGAAAGCGGGCGAGGGCATCTCGATTGAGCTCAAGGTCAAGCACGGCCCGATTACGATTTTGGGTGTGACTCAAGACGGAAACGGCAAGTTGCGCATGCTTGTAGCCGAAGGTGAGTCGATCCCTGGGCCGGTACTGCAAATCGGCAATACCAACAGTCGACTCAAGTTTGCCAGCGACCCGGCCACATTCATGGATACTTGGTGTCAAGAGGCGCCAACCCATCACGTGGCGTTGGGGATTGGTCATCAGGCGACGGTGATTCAGCATGTGGCACGCCTACTGGGTATTGAATGTGTGGTGGTGCGATGAGCGATTACACACGGGCCCAACAGCGCTGGCAGACGCCCGATCCGACCTTTTCGCCGGCACCGATTTGGTGGTGGAGTGGTGACCGACTAGAGCCGGCGCGGTTACGCTGGCAGCTCGAGCGCTTCGCCGAGGGAGGCGTGTATAACCTGGTCATCCTTAATTTGGCGCCGACGGGGCCGTTGCATGGATCGCGCGCTGATGATCCGGCGTTTTTGACGCGTGAGTGGTGGGCGATTTTTCGCAGGGTGTGTCAAGATGCGTTGGAGTTGGGCATCAAGTTGTGGTTTTATGACCAAATCGGCTTCTCAGGGGCGAATCTGCAGGGGCAGATTGTACGGGTTGAGCCGGCGTTTGTGGGGCAGCAGATTCAGAGTAGGGTACAAACGTTTACACAACCGTCGCTGTATGCATTTCCCGAGGGGGCAATTCCGCTTGGTGCCTGGCAGAGTGATGATGCGGGTCACCAGACATCACTTGTGGTGCAGGATGGCGTGGTGCATTCGACTGGGGTTACCACACATCGGGTGCGCCTTGTGTATGCGGTGAACAAGGGGTTTGATTACATGAGTGTGGCCGCATGTGCGGCGTTGCGCGCCACAGTGCACGAGGCGTTCGAACGCGAGGTCGGCGACTACTTCGGTTCGGTGATTGTTGGGTCGTTTCAGGATGAATTGCCCTCGATGCCGACCTGGAGTGCTGATTTTGCGGATAGCTTTGCTGGACAGTACGGCTATGACCTACGCGCGCATCTCTATGCGTTGTTTGAAGGTGACGATGCCCACAGTCAACAGGTGCGGATAGATTATCAACGCTGGCGGGCCAAACGGAGTGAGGAGTCGTTCTTCAAGCCGTTTTATGCGTGGCATGAGCAACACGGCTTGATTTGTGGATTTGATCAACAAAGCCCGGCGCGCATGGCCTTGCCGATAGGTGCGGTCGATGAATATGCCGATTATATGCAGACACATCGCTGGTATGGGGCACCGGGGAGCGATCATCACGGCAACGGCAAGATTCACTCGTCGATGGCGCATGTGTATCAGCGGCCACGGTCGTGGATCGAGGCGTTCCATAGTAGTGGTTGGGGTGGCACACTTGAGGAGACGTTTGATTGGTTGGTGCCGTGGTTGCGGGCTGGCCTGACGTTGTATGACCCGCATGCGGTCTACTACTCGACCCGCGGTGGTTGGTGGGAGTGGGCGCCACCCTCGACCTGTTGGCGCCAGCCGTATTGGCGCCATTATCGGCATTTTGCTGAGGCAGTGATGCGCCTGACTGGCGTGATGGCGCTGGGACGGCACAAGTGTGATATTGCAGTGCTGTTCCCGACGACGACGGTGCAGGCGCATCTGACAATGCACGGACCCAATGCGATTGCAACCCGGGCGGAACAGGTGTTTGTCGAGATAACTGGGTCGATGTTTTGGAACAATCCGCAGCCCGGAGTGCTTGAGCGCGCCCGCCGCGATTTTGACATGCTCGACGATGATTCACTTGAGCGCGCGCAGGTGGATGCGGGGGTATTAGAGATTGCCGATGAGCGCTATCGTTACCTGATTTTGCCGGCGCTGACGCATTTGACGCCCGAAGGTGTGGCGCAGGTGAATGCGTTTGTGCAGGCTGGTGGGGTGGTGTTGGCGGTTGGGTCACTCCCCAGCGGCATTCAGCCGCATGCCCAGGTGATTGTGGTTGATACGGCGGCCGAGCTTGAGCCGCACCTGCATCGCATGCCGCGGCGGATCGATGGCGATGTGCAAGTGCTTGAGCGGGTGGTCGATGAGACGCCACTCTGGTTGGTGACTCCGACGGTGAATGGCTCGCAGTTTGCTTGGAATGGCCATTGGAATAGCACGCCGTATGACTTTGATGCAGACCGTTTACCCCGTCATGTAGACATAAAAATTCACGTGCCTGGACTCCCACGGCAGTGGCGGATTACCGACGGCACGATGGTGGCTATCCCGCAAAATCCTGATGGCACCTGGCGCGTTGATTTGGCCGATGCGCCGATTGCGTTGGTGGTGCTTGATGGCGCCGAGTCGACGGTAGTGTCGCAACCGACAAGTCCCCGCGAGCGCATTGATTTGGCTGGGGAGTGGCAAGTGGAGGTCGTGCCCACGCTCGATAATCGCTGGGGAGACATGGATTTGCCGGCGAGTGATGACGTGCTGGTGCCGCACACGATGCGCTTCAAAACTCCCACTGGTGCGCCGTATGTCCAAGGATTTGAGACGTATGGATGGTTCATGGGACCGTGTGCGGTGAGTGAGTTGCCAGCGCCGTTGTCGTCGCTCAGCGAGCACGGACTTGATGTGACCAACTGGTCACCGCTTGTCTACTCGTTGACACGTGGCATCTACAAAGATACGTTGCATTGGGGCATGTTAGGGCCAAAGGGCTACGTGCCCGAAGAATTCATGCATTTTGGTACGGTTGCTCGTGGCGATGCTGTGCGTGTGCGTACAACCGTCGTGCTCGAGGATGCGTTTGCGGGTGCGTTTGTGCTGGCCGCCGCAGCTGCCAAACGAGTCTGGCTGGATGGGGTGCGATACGACAATGCCCCGCTCGGCTATCAGTGGTTTATTGATGTACAGCTGGCTGCTGGTCGGCATGTGATTGAGTTTGAACTTGCCCCCGAGCAGACCTTGAACCTGCGCGGCTCCTGGGCGCTGGTGACAAAACCGGAACGATTTGCCCGACCAAACTGGATTATGCAGGCGGATGCCCCCCAATCTGCGACGTATGTCTCATTTGCGCATACGTTTAATCTTGCAGAGCGAAGTAGTCATGCCGATGTGATGGTGGTGGCCGATGTGCCGATTCGCGTGATGCTTGATGGTGTCGAGATCGGCCGTCAAGGCGGGTTTGATCCCTATGGGAGTACGGTGCGTGTGCAGCCGTATCATCTGAAAGGCGTTGCGGCCGGCACACATCAGCTGACCATCGAGGCCCTTGATGCCGGCCGCGGTGTGTCGATGATGGTCGATGGTGTCTGGTACGATGACAATCGCATCGTGGGTACGGTCATGACTGGCCAAGGCTGGCAGGTGACGCGACATGGTGAGGTAACAGTTGATGCTATTGTACGTCGGCGACAGTGGGTTGACCTGACATTTGATACCGACCATGCGCTGTATGTCGATATGGATCCGGGCTGGCCGTTGATGTGGCGGCGCCAGCATCCGTTGCCAGGTGCGCACTGGCTCGAGGATGTGCCAGCCGATGGCAGTGTGTTGGCTGTGGTGCCCGATGCTTACCCGAATACAGCACATGTGCTCGACGTGACTTGGCGCACCCCTGCGACGGCGACGTGTATGTACCTCCCCGGGCATCAGGTTGGAACGGTAATCGTTGAAGGTGCCGTCGCTGATGTGCATGATGGCGTGGTGCAGTTACCTGCACGGAGCGTGATGGTACAGTGGCAGGTAGCAGTGCCAAGTGGCCAGGTTGGGATGAACGTGCCCGTTCGGTACGACCACGGGGTTGGTACCACGACGCTGCCTACTGATGCGTCAGATATCGGCTACGCAGATTTCTCCGGTGCGTTACGCTTTCGTAAAACAGTCACCATTGCAGACAAACATGGTACGTGGATACTCGATTTGGGGCGTGTACGTGGCACGGTGGCCATCTTTGTAAACGATGTACAAGTGGGAGTGCGCATTTGGGCGCCGTTTGTTGTC